>MCNF01000049.1_pt1 | contig 52631 bp, 39 predicted proteins | sample 778221 | NCBI WGS metagenome assembly MCNF01 (sample SAMN04296814, study PRJNA304217) | bioreactor metagenome | isolation source: arboretum soil enriched with benzalkonium chloride | place: Turkey | reverse complement strand
GCGATCGGCACCCCGACACGGATGTCCTGCTGGCCGCTGTAGCGATGCAGCAAGGCCTGGTAGGACGCCAACAACAGCATGAACAGGGTCACGCCACGGACCTTGGCCAGGTCCTTGAGCTCATCCACCAGGGCAGCGGGTAGCGGTATCGACAGGCGAGCACCACGATGGCTCGGCAAGGCCGGGCGCTGATGGTCGAACGGTAACTCCAGCACCGGCTGCTGCCCACCGAGCATGTCACGCCAGTAGCCGAGCTGACGGGCCTTTTCGCCGGCCTCCATCCAGTCGCGCTGCCAGGCGGCGTAGTCGGCGTACTGGATCGGCAAGGCCGGCAGCTGCAGCTCTTCACCCAGGCTGTAGGCCGAATACAGCTGCACCAGCTCTTCGATCATCACTTGCATCGACCAGCCATCGGAGACGATGTGATGCTTGACCAGCACCAGCACATGGTCATCTTCGGCCAGGCGCAACACGTTGGCTCGCAACAATGGGCCCTGGCGCAAATCGAACGGCTGGGCGATCTGCGCCTCCACCAGGGATTTGAGGCGCGACTCATCGGCCTCGACCACCCCCAGCTCGAACCGCGTCTGGGCTTCGATCACCTGGACGGCGCGCTGGCCATCCTGCTGCAAGCGGGTGCGCAGGCTTTCATGGCGCGCCACCAGCGTATCGAAACTGCGCTGCAATGCAGCCAGATCCAACTGGCCCTTCAGGCGCAGCGCGCTGGGCACATGGTAGGCGGCGCTGGTCGGGTCCAGCTGCCAGAGGAACCACTGGCGCTCCTGGGCATAGGACAAGGCCAGCGGTTGCGCCCGGTCCACCGGCAGGATCGCCGGGGCCGAGGCGTCGACAGCGCCCAGGGAGCCGACGAAATCGGCCAGCACCGGATGCTCGAACAGGGTCTTGAGGCTGACCTCGATACCCAGGCCATGTCGCACTCGGGACACCATCTGGGTGGCCAGCAGCGAGTGGCCGCCCATCTCGAAGAAATGATCGCCGAGGCCGACCCGCTCGGCACCCAGGACTTGGGACCAGATGGCCGCCACCTGCTGCTGTAGCTCGGTGACCGGAGCGATCCAGTTGGCCAGCGCCTGGCTGGCATCGGGCTTGGGCAGCGCCGCGCGATCGAGCTTGCCGTTGGGGCTCATGGGCAGGCGCTCCAGGAACAACAGGTGCCCCGGCACCATGTAGTCCGGCAGTTCTGCACGCAGGCTCGCCTTCAACTGCTCGCGCAACGGCTCTTGCTGTTGCTCGGACAAGGCCTGGCTGGCCACCACATAAGCGACCAGCTGGTTATCGGCGGCGACCACCAGGGCTTCGCGCACACTGGCCTGGGCCAGCAGGCGGGCCTCGATTTCCCCCAGCTCGATACGGAAACCACGCACCTTGACCTGATGGTCGATCCGCCCGATGTACTCGATCACCCCGTCGGCCCGGTAGCGTGCCAGGTCGCCGGTACGGTACAGGCGCCCCGCCCCATCCGCGGCGAACGGATCGGGAATGAAACGCTCGGCGGTGAGTTCGGGACGCTGGAAGTAACCACGGGCCAGCAGCGGCCCGCCAATCACCAACTCACCGGCCACACCCACCGGCACCGGATTGAGGTTGGCATCGAGCAAGTAGATGGCGCGACCGTCCAGTACCCGGCCGATGGGCATGACTGCCGGCAACGGCTCGCCACCCAAGACATAAGCGGCACAGTCCAGGGCCGTGGCACTGACCGTGGTCTCGGTGGGGCCATAGGTGTTGAACAGCCTGACGTGTTCCAGGCCCGCCGCGCGCCAGGCATTGAGGCCTTCCGGCGGCATGGCTTCGCCGCCGATATGCACCTGGCGCAGGCGCCCATAGTCGCGTGGGCCACGGTCGGCGAAGTCCCGTACCAGCAGGTACCAGTAGGCGGTGGTCAGGTCGGCCACGGTGATCTGGTGTTCGATCAATTGCTGGTAGAAGGTGTCGCTGTCCCACAGTTCGCCACCGCGTACCACAACCGCCGCACCGCAGCACAATGCCGGGTACAACTGTTCGACGAAGGCGTCGAAGTTGAAGGTGCCGAATTGCAGGGCCCGGTCATCGGCCTTGAGCTCGAACAACTCGGTGATCACTTCCACATGCCGCGCCAGGGAACCCAGGTCGATCCCGACTCCCTTGGGCCGGCCAGTGGAGCCGGAGGTGAACATCACATAGGCCAGGTTGCCCGGCTGCGAACGCACCGGCGGGTTCTCGGCGCTGTAGGCGGCCAGCCAGTGTTCATCCTGCTCCAGGCAGATCAGCGGCAAGCCGGGGCTGATCGGCAATTGCTCCAGCAGCGGTTGCTGGGTCAGCAGCAAGCCCAGGCCGCTGTCCTCGATCATGCACTGCAGGCGCTCGCGGGGGTATTTCGGGTCCAGCGGCACGTAGGCGCCACCGGCCTTGAGCACCGCCAGCAGGCCCACGACCATTTCCAGGGAACGATCCACCGCGACCCCCACCAGGGAATCGGCCTTCACCCCCAGCTCGATCAAGCGCTGGGCCAGGCGGTTGGCCCGCTGGTTGAGCTCGCCATAGGTCAGGCGGCGCTGGTCGAGGATCAGCGCCAGGCGCTCCGGTTGCATCGCCGCCTGCTGCTCGAACCGTTGCACTACGCTGGCCTGCGCCGGCCGCGAGGCATCGCGCGGATTCCAGGCCTGCAACAGGTGCCGTTGTTCCGACTCCGGCAGCAACGGCAAGGCCCCCAGGGCCTGCTCCGGCGCCTCGAAAAAGCGCTGCAGCAGCGCTTGCAGGCAGGCCGCCAGGCGCTGCACTGCCTGGCTGTCGAATTCGGCCTGGAGGTACTCCAGGTGCAGGCTCAAGCGTGCGCCGCCGTGCGCAGTCAGGGTCAACGGGTAGTTGGTGCGCTCCTGGCTCTTGACCTCGCTGAAGCGCAGGCCATCGGCAGCGCCCTGCTCCAGGCTCTTGGCCACGGGGAAGTTCTCGAACACCACCAGGGTATCGAACAGCGCCTCACCGGCGGCCCCGGCCCAACGCTGGATATCGAACAACGGTGTGTGTTCGTGCTCGCGCATCTCCAGGTTCAGCGCCTGAACCTGGCGCAGCCAGTCGCCGACCGACTGCGCCGGATCCACGCTGACGATCAAGGGCAAGGTGTTGATGAACAGGCCGACTTGCTGCTCCACATCCGCCAACTGCGCCGGGCGTCCGGAGACCGTGACCCCGCAGGCCACGCTGGACTGGCCGGTATAACGCTGCAACAGCAACAGCCAGGCCGCTTGCACCAGGCTGTTGAGGGTTACCTGTTGAGTCCGGGCAAAGGCACCCAGGCGCCGGGTCTGCTCTTCATCCAGTTCACAGAGCAGTTCGCCGTATTCGCCCGTTGCCGGTTGCCCGCTCCTGGCCACGCTGCGAGCCAGGAATGACGGCTCGTCCAGCTGTGCCAGGCGCTCGCGCCAGAACGCCTCGCCCAGCGCCGGGTCCTGGGCCTGCAACCAGGCGATGTGCTGGGCAAAACCGGCGCCTGCCGGCGCCAGCGCCTGGCCCTTGCAGGCTTGCAGTACTTCATTGAGTACCAGGGCGTTACTCCAGCCATCCATGAGGATGTGATGGCTGGTGTACACCAGGTGCCAGCGGTCTTCATCGGTGCGCACCAGCACCACCCGCAGCAAGGGCGGACGAGCCAGTTCGAAACCTTGCTGGTGCTGCTGCAGGGCCAGGGTGTCGAGCGCCGCCTGCAAATCCGCACGAGTGCGCCAGTCATGCTCGATCAGCGGCAGCTCGACCTGGCGATAGACCACCTGCAGGGCCTGGCCCTGGTCCTCCTGCCAGACGAACCCGGTGCGCAGCATGTCATGGCGCCCCAGCACCTGCTCCCAGGCTTGCTGGAAGCGCGCCACGTCCAGGCCCTGGACATCGGCCCGCAACTGGCTGACATAGACGTCGCCCTTGCCTTGCTGGTACAGGCTGTGGAACAGCATGCCCTGCTGCATCGGCGACAGCGGATACACATCCTGCACCTCGCGGGACGCCAGGGCCAGGTCATCCAGCTGCTGCTGGGTGAGCCTTGCCAGGCTGACGTCGGACGGGGTCAAGGCGCCCTGGAGCGGGTCCAGGCAATGTTCGATCAAGGCCAGCAACTGCTCCTGGTAGTCATCCACCAGGCGCTGGATGGTCGAGGCGTCGAACATCTCACGACTGAAGCCCCAGCTCAGGCTCAACTCGCCACCGTAGACCTGGCCCTCGATCACCAGCCAGTTGGCCAGCGGCGCACCAGGGTCCTGGGTCTGCCCGGCCTTCTCGGCGGCCGGCACCAGCAGCGCCTGGGCATCGAACTGGCGGTCGAACTGCCCCAGGTAGTTGAAGGTGATGCGCGGTTGCGCCAGCTGCGCCATGGCGTCACGACTGGCGGCATCGCCCAGGTAGCGCAGCAGGCCGAAGCCCAGGCCCTTGTCCGGCACGGCGCGCAATTGCTCCTTGATGCCCTTGATCGCCGCCCCTGGCTCGCCGGCGCCGCGCAGGTACACCGGGAACAGGCTGGTGAACCAGCCGACGCTGCGGCTCAGGTCCAGGTCGCTGCCCTGGGTTTCCCGGCCGTGGCCTTCCAACTGCACCAGGGTGCCCTCGACGCCGGTCCAACGGCCGATGGTGCGGGCCAGGGCGGTGAGCAGCAGGTCGTTGATCTGGGTGCGATAAGCGCCCGCTGCCTGTTGCAGCAATTGCGCGGTGCGCTGGGCATCCAGGGTCAGGGTGATTTTCTGTTCATGACGGTTTTCCAGGGCGCCCGCCGGACGCTCGGCCGGCAGGTCCGCGACCTGGGCCGGGATCTGCGCCTGCCAGTACGCCAGCTCGGCGCTACGCTCCTCCGCCAGTTGCTGCAGGTGTGCGGACCAGGCCTGGTAGGAGCTGGTACGTGGTGCGAGGGCCTGTTGCGGCTGGCTATACAGCTGCTGCAAATCTTCCAGCAGCACGCGCCAGGACACCCCGTCCACCGCCCAGTGGTGGACCACCAGCAACAAGCGCTGGCTGCCATCGGCCAGGTTGACCAACATGCCGCGCAGCAATGGGCCTTGCTCCAGATCCAGGCTGCGCTGGGCAGCCTCGCACAGCTGGGTGAGTTGCTCCGCATCGCCTGCCTCACGCAGCCACAACAACTCGCCGGGCTCCTCGGCATAGGCCTGCTGCCAGCCAGCGGCCACTTGGCGCACGCGCAAGCGCAGCGCATCGTGATGCTTGGCCAGGCGCGCCAGGGCCTCGGCCAGGCATTGGGCATCCAGGGGTTGGCGGGCTTGCAGCAACAGCGACTGGTTCCAGTGCTGGCGCTGCGGTACCGCTTGCTCCATGAACCAGTGCTGTACCGGCGTCAGCGCCAGCTCGCCGCTGGCCGGGCCAATGTCCTGCTGGCCGAGGGCCACCGGCTTGGCCACCTGGGCCAGGCTCCGCAGGGTCTGGTGCTGGAACAGGTCCCGTGGGCTGAGCGCCAGGCCAGCCTGGCGGGCGCGGCTGACCACCTGGATGGAAATGATCGAGTCGCCACCCAGGGCGAAGAAATTGTCATCCAGGCCGACCTGCTCCACCGTCAGCACCGCTCGCCAGATCTCGGCCAGGGTCTGCTCGGCCCCCTCGCGCGGCGCACGGTAAGGAGCCAGTTGCACCTCACCGACCTGGCTCAGCAGGGCCTTGCGATCGAGCTTGCCGTTGGCGGTCACGGGCATGCTGTCCAGCAGTACCCACTGCGCCGGCACCATGTAGTCCGGCAGGCTGCGGCCCAGGTGTGCAGCCAGTGCCTCGCGCCAGTCGGCGGCGGCCTCTTGCAGGACCAGGTAACCCACCAGTTGCTTGCCGTCCACCACCAGCACCGTGGCTTCGCGCACTTGCGGATGCTCCAGCAGGCGCGCCTCGATCTCGCCCAGCTCGATACGCAGGCCGCGCAACTTGACCTGGTGATCCAGGCGCCCCAGGTACTCGATCACGCCATCGGCGCGCTGGCGCACGCGGTCGCCGGTGCGATACAGGCGCGCGCCATCATGGAATGGGCAAGGTACGAAACGCTCGGCAGTCAGCGCCGCGCGCCGGTGATAGCTGCGGGCCAGGCCGGCACCGCCCAGGTAGAGTTCGCCAGCGACCCCGGCAGGCACCGGCAGCAGTTGCGCGTCCAGCACGTGGGTGCGCAGGTTGGCGATCGGCCGGCCGATCGGCACGCTATCGAGCCCTTCGTCGACACAGGTCCAGTGGGTCACGTCGATGGCCGCTTCGGTCGGGCCATACAGGTTGTACAAACCGGCCTTGGGCAACTTGGCGAACACCTGCTGCTGGGCATCCATGGGCAAGGCTTCACCACTGCAGACAATGCGTTTGAGGCTGGTACAGGCCGACACGCCGTTGTCGCGAATGAATGCCTGAAGCATCGAAGGCACGAAATGCAGGGTGGTGACCTGCTGCTGGGTAATGGTCCGGATCAGTTGCGCCGGCTCGCGATGGGCCCCGGGAGCGGCCACCACCAGGCGTGCCCCGGTCATCAGCGGCCAGAAGAACTCCCACACCGAGACGTCGAAGCTGAATGGGGTTTTCTGCAGCACCGCATCGCTGGCGTCCAGGCCATAGGCCTGTTGCATCCATTGCAGGCGGTTGACCAGCGCCGCGTGGCTGTTGCCGGCGCCCTTGGGCTTGCCGGTGGAGCCCGAGGTGTAGATCACGTACGCCAGGTTCAGCGGATCGGTCAGCACCTCCAGCGGGCTGTCGCTGTAGGCATCGAGCCAGTCCGGCTCCTGGTCCAGGGTGATGATCCGGACCGTTTCGCCAGGCAGCGACGCCAGCAGCGAGCTCTGGCTGAGCAGCAGGCCGATGCCGCTGTCCTCGATCATGTAGGCCAGGCGATCCTGGGGGTATTCCGGATCCAGGGGCACATAGGCTCCGCCGGCCTTGTGGATCGCCAGCAGCCCCACGACCATTTCGATGGATCGCTCGATACAGATCCCCACCAGCGTGTCGGCTGCCACCCCATGCTCGCGCAACAAGCGCGCCAGCTGGTTGGCCCGGGCGTCCAGCTCGCCATAGCTGAGCTGGTGCTCGCCGAACACCAGGGCACAGGCCTGCGGAGTACGCCCGGCCTGGGCCTCGATCAACTGGTGCATGCAGACCCCGCTGGGGTAGTCCACCGCGGTGCGGTTCCATTCATGCACCAGCAACTGCTGCTCCTGGACATCGAGCAGGGGCAGTTCGCCGATACGTTGCCCGGCATCCGCCAGCATGCCTTGCAGCAGGCTGGTCCAGTGACGCGCCATGCGAGCGATGGTGGCCGCATCGAACAGGTCGTCGGCATAGGTCAGCGCCGCATGCAACCTGCCGGATTTTTCGTAGGTATCCAGGGTCAAGTCGAACTGGGTGGTACGGCTTTGCCATTCCACCAACCCCAGCTCCAACCCGGAGGCGGTGTTCACCGTGGTGATATCGGCCACCTGCGGCTGGTGGTTGTACATCACCTGGAACAACGGCGTGTGGCTCAGGCTGCGCTCCAGCTTGAAGGCCTCCACCAGTTGCTCGAACGGCAGGTCCTGGTGGGCCTGGGCACCCAGGGCTGCCTCCTTGACTGCTTGCAACAGCTCGCTGACCCGGGTCTGGCCGGTGAGTTCGGTACGCAGCACCTGGGTGTTGACGAAGAAGCCGATCAGCCCCTCGACCTCGGCCCGGTTGCGGTTGGCGATGGGCACGCCGACACGGATGTCGCCCTGGCCGGTGTAGCGATGCAACAGCACATTGAAGGCCCCGAGCAGGAGCATGAACAAGGTGACGTTGTGTTGTTTCGCCAGGGCGCGCAACTGCTCGGCCAAGGCCGGCTCCACGGCGAACTCATAGCGGGTCCCGCGGTAGCTGGGCACCGCCGGGCGTGGATGGTCGGTGGGCAGCTCCAATACCGGATGCTCATCGCCCAGGCGGGCCTGCCAATACTCCAGCTGACGCGCCTGCTCCCCCGCCTCCAGCCAGCGCCGCTGCCACAGGGCATAGTCGCTGTACTGGATCGGCAGTGCCGGCAATTGCGGCGCCTCGCCGCGCTCGAAGGCGTCGTAGCAACGGATGAATTCATCGATCAGCACGTTCATCGACCAGCCATCGGACACGATGTGGTGCAGGGTCAGCAGCAGCACATGGTCCTGGTCCGCGAGCTTGAGCAGCTTGATCCGCAACAGCGGCCCCTGGCCCAGATCGAACGGCAGCAACGACTGGCGCTGTGCCTCGGCGGCCACCGCCTGCTCGCGAAAGGCTGCATCCGTGGCACTCAGGTCCTGGTACTCCAACGGCAATGGGCTGTCGGCCACCACCTGCTCCAGACGGTCATCGGCATGACGCTTGAACAGGGTGCGCAGGGTTTCGTGACGGGCGATCAGGTGGGCGAAGGCCTGCTCCAGCGCACCGCGATCCAGTTCCCCCTTGAGGCGTACGGCGCCCGGCAGGTTGTAGGCGCCGCTCTCGGGGTCCAACTGCCAGAGGAACCACATGCGTCGCTGGGCGTAGGACAGGTCCCAGCGATCGTCCACGGCCACGTCGGCCGGAATCGGAAACAACGAAAAGTCGATGTTTTCATCCCGCAGGCCATCGAGGAACAACCGCCGCTTCTCCAGCGGCAGCTCGATAAAGCGGCGAGCAAGTTTCAGGGACTTTTCAGCGTTCATCGGGGTTCATCCGTACATGTTGGGTATCGAGCGAGGGCTCGGCTATCCCTACGAAACGGATGGCCACGGGGAAAAATTAACTCCGCGCCAGCACCCCGGATGGCGCTGGCAACGGTAAATTCCAAGCCCGGCGACTCGTCAGATCAGGACCTTCTTCTCAAATAAGGTCGCGACCATGTCCTCAGCCACTTCCCTGGCCAGCTCCCTGGCCAATGGCTTGCGCAAGTTGGTAGGCGCCGGCGTCCAGCCACCCCGGGGCTACCGGGTGATCAACGTCGAACTCAAGCAGCGCATTGCCCTCAGCCCCTCCCTGGTGCGCCTGGTATTCAGCGGCGATGACATCGCCCAGGCCCGCACCCTGGCCCCGGACCAGCGCATCAAGCTGCTGTTTCCCGCGGCCGACGGCAGCCCCTCGCAATTGCCGGTGGAGGGCGACTGGCATGCCGTGCGGCGCAAGCTGCCGAGCGAGCAGCAACCGCCGATGCGCACCTACACCATCCGAGCGCTGCGCCTGCAACCGGCGGAGCTGGATGTGGACTTCGTGCTGCATGGGATCAATGGGCCGGCTTCGAGCTGGGCCACTTGTGCCCGACCAGGCGACCACCTGCAAATGGTGGTGCCGAACAAGGCCTTCAGTGGCGACCCCGGCGGTTATGAATGGATTCCACCAAGCGGCATCCGCAAGGTTTTGCTGATGGGTGACGAAACCGCTCTGCCTGCCATTGCCGGGATTCTCGAAGAACTCAAGCAATACCCGGACTACCCGGATGTGCAGGTGTTCATCGAGGTACCCCACGAACATGACTGCATCGAGCTGGGCTGCCACCCGCTAACCCGGTTGAACTGGCTGCCTCGCGACCTGCTCGACGCCCAGCATGGCGAACCCTTGATCCATGCCGCTCGGGAGCTGGCCGAGCTGCCACCACCCAGCGCTGGAAGACGACCGGTCAAGAATGCCGGGCGCGACGAACAGGAACGTCCTTGGGAAACCGCAGCGCCAGCGGACAACCAGTTCTATGCCTGGGTCGCCGGCGAATCGGCCACGGTGATGAAGATCCGCCGCCACCTGATCAACGAACGCGGCCAGGAGCGGCGCAACCTGACCCTGATGGGTTATTGGCGCATGGGCACTTCGCTGGGTTGATCCGCGTCGCAGGGCCACGCCCTGCGACGCTTGAACCGCCTGTAGCCCTTAGCGGCTACAGGGACATGGCGACTTGTGGCTGGTGGCGGCGCCGATGCACCTCAAGGTGTCCCTTGATCAGGCTCAGCACCCTGGCCTCATGTTCATGGATGAAGAAATGCCCACCGGCGAGCATGTCCACCGAGAACCCGCCATGGGTCTCCTTGCTCCAGCCGATCAACTGTTCGGTGGTGGCGCGATCGGCCCTGCCGCCCAGCACGTGCACCGGGCAATTGAGCAGCGGGCGTTGCAGTGGACGGAAGCGCCCGCACAACAGGAAGTCAGCCCGCAGGATCGGTAACGTCAGGTTCATCAACTCCCGGTTGGCTAACACTTCCTCACTGGTGCCGTTGAGGGTGCGCAATTGCTCGATCAGTTGCGCATCGGTCTTGGGTTCGGCAAAACCTCGGTCGTATTCGGTGCGCAAGGTCGGTGCTGCGGTTCCCGAAGCGAACAGCGCCACCGGTTCCGGGCAACCCAGGGCCCGCAGGGCATGGGCCAGTTCACAGGCCAGCAAGGCCCCCAGGCTGTGGCCGAACAAGGCATAGGGCGCACGCAAAGTGTCCCGGATTTCCAGGGCCAATTGCCCGGCCAGCTCACGCATGTCGGTGTGAAAGGGTTCGGCGAAGCGGGCGCCACGCCCGGGTAGCTCTACCGGCGACAGGTGCAGCCACTCCGGCAATTTGCGCCGCCAGCGGCTATAGACCATGGCACTGGCTCCGGAATACGGCAGGCACAGCAGGTTCAACTGGGTCACGGTTATCCCTCGACAAATGATCGCTCGGCACACCCCTGAAAACCGACTGGGCCAGCCCAAACCGGGGGTGATTCACCTCGGTGGCTCGGGACCTTTTTCCAGGGGCTGCACAAGCAAAACGCGATACGCCCGAGACAAATTAGTCCCGATTGCCCTCAACGCAAACGCCGATAGCTTTGCAGCGCCGCGCCCAACACCACCCCTCCACCGGCCAGGGCCAGCCAGAAACCGCTGCGGGCACCGAAGTGATCCACCAGGGCGCCGGAACCCGCCGCCCCCAGGGCCACGCCAATACCCAGGCCGGTGACCAGCCAGGTCAAACCCTCGGTGAGCTTGGCCGGCGGCACGATACGCTCCACCAGGGCCATGGCCACGATCAGGGTCGGGGAGAAGAACAGCCCGGCGACGAACACCGCCAGCGACAGGCCGAGGACGTTGCTGGCCAGCAACAACGGCAAGGTGGTGACGGCCGTGGCGATGCCGCTGTACATGAACAAGCGGGGCAATGGCGTGGACAGTTTCAAGGCCCCGAAGGCGATACCCGCCAGGCACGAACCGGTGGCGTACATCGACAGCACGATGCTCGCCGCCGCCGGTTGCCCCTGTTGCTGGGCAAACGCCACGCTGACCACGTCCACCACGCCGACAATGGTGCCCATGGCCGTCATCAGCAACAGCAACATGCGGATCTGCCCGGAACGGATGATCGACCCCGAATGCTCTTCGTCATGGGGATGGACCGGCGGCTCGGTGGATTTCTGCACCACGAACAGCCCTACCCCCAGCGCCAGCATCAGCAGCGCCACTAGCGGCCCGGCCTCGGGAAACAGGCCGACGCTGAGGCCGACCGAGATCGGCGGGCCGACGATGAAGCACACCTCGTCCAGCACCGACTCCAGGGCGTAGGCGGTCTGCAACTGCGGCTGCCCTCGGTACAGTTCGGTCCAGCGGGCCCGGACCATGGCCGACATGCTGGGCATGCAACCGGCGAGGGCGGCAAAGAGGAACAAGGTCCAGTGCGGGGCCTGCAAGCGGGTGCACAGCAACAGCGCCAGCAAGGCGCCGCCACCCAGCCCGGCCGCCACAGGCAAAACCCGGCCCTGGCCGAAGCGGTCCACCAGGCGCGAGACCTGGGGCGCACAGAATGCCGTGGCCAGGGCGAAGGTGGCCGCCACCGAACCGGCCAGGGCGTAGCCGCCGTGCAACTGCGCCAGCATGGTGATCAGGCCGATGCCGGTCATGGAGATCGGCATGCGCGCGATCATCCCGGCCAGCACGAACGCCCGGCTGCCGGGGGCCTTGAACAACTCGCGGTAGGGGTTTGCCATGTACAACGACTCCTTATGGGTCCTCAGGGCGGCTTTGCAGTAGCTACACATACGCCGCGTATGTTAAAAAGCATGAAAACATACGCCGCGTATGTCAATCCATCATGTGTTGGAGAATTGTTTTCATGAGCAGCCGCCCGCGCGCCGAAATGATCGAGGCCACCCGCGCCAAGCTGATTGCCAGCGCCCGCCTGGCCTTTGCCCGCCTGGGCTACGCCAAGACTTCCATGGACGACCTGACCGCTGAAGCCGGGTTGACCCGAGGTGCCTTGTATCACCACTTCGGTGACAAGCAAGGCCTGCTGGCCGCGGTAGTGGAGCAGATCGACAGCGAGATGGACGCCCGCCTGGACCGAGTCAGCGACCAGGCCGGCGATCCCTGGGAAGGTTTTACCCGGCGCTGCCGGGCCTACCTGGAGATGGCCCAGGAGCCGGAAATCCGGCGCATCGTCCTGCAGGACGCCCGGGCCGTGCTCGGCGAACGCCTGCCGGACCAGGAACACTGCATCGACTCCCTGGGCCGGCGCCTGCAAGCCCTGGCCGAGGCCGGGATCATCAGCCCCGCGCCGAGCCAGGCCCTGGCCCGCCTGGTCAATGGCAGCCTGGTGGATACCGCGCTGTGGATCGCCGCCGACACAGCGCCCGGACAACGCCTGGAACAAGCGCTGCAGGGCCTGGAACTGCTGTTGCGGGGATTACGCACCAAGCCCTGAGTGAACTCCCAGGGCGCTGCGCAGGTCAGCTCAACAGAAGCCGGGCGTCCTCGCCTGGCCTGACCTTCGCCCCGCTCATCGCCTGTGGCATGGGCCTGAACCCGGAGTCTTGCGGCCATGGCTGAGCAGCATCCTGCGACCCAGCGTCCCATCGACGCCCACGGCATCATCGGCGACATGCGCAGCGCCGCCCTGGTGGACGACCAGGGCAGCATCGACTTCTTCTGCTGGCCGGAATTCGACAGCCCGACGATCTTCTGCGCCCTGCTGGACAGCCCCAGCGCCGGGATCTTCCAGCTGGCGCCGGCGCTGGCCAATGCCCGCCGCCAGCAGATCTACCTGCCCGACAGCAACGTCCTGCAGACCCGCTGGCTGGGCAACGAGGCGGTGGTGGAAGTCACCGACCTGCTGGCCATCGATGAAGACGTCGAGCTGTTGCCGCTGCTGATCCGCCGGGTCCGGGTGGTCAGCGGCCGGGCCAGGCTGCACCTGCACTGCGCGCCACGGCTGGATTACGCCAGGGCCAGCACCCAGGCGCGAATGGACGGCGCCGCGGTGTGCTTCCAGGCCCCTGGCCAGCCCGGCCTGCGCCTGGTGGGCGACCGGCCACTGCAGTTGGAACAGGACGCGGCCGTGGCCGAATTCGAGCTGGAACAAGGCCAGAGCGCCGAGTTCATCCTCGGCGGTAGTGACGATCCGCGGGTGCAGTGCGGCGCCGGCGACCTGCACCTGAGCCGCACCCTGAGGTTCTGGCGCGACTGGATCGGGCGCTCCAACTACCGCGGGCGGTGGCGCGAGATGGTCAATCGCTCGGCCCTGGCGCTCAAGCTGCTGACCTCCAGGCGCCACGGCGCGATTCTCGCCGCGGCGACCTTCGGCCTGCCGGAAAGCCCGGGCGGGATACGCAACTGGGACTACCGCTACACCTGGGTCCGCGATGCTTCGTTCACCGTCTACGCCTTCATGCGCCTGGGCTACGTCGAGGAAGCCAACGCCTACATGCGCTGGCTGCGCGGGCGGGTCAGCGACTGCCATGGCAAGCCGACGAAACTCAACGTGCTGTATGGCATCGACGGGCGCCAGGAACTGCCGGAAATGGAGCTTGCGCACCTGTCCGGCCACGGCGGCGCACAGCCGGTGCGCATCGGCAACCAGGCCTACGAACAAGTGCAGCTGGACATCTTCGGCGAGCTGCTGGATGCGGTGTACCTGGTGAACAAGTACGGCGAAGGAATCTCCCACGAGGGCTGGAAACACACGGTGCAGGTGGTGGACCGGGTCTGCGCCGGCTGGCAGCACAAGGACGTGGGAATCTGGGAGATGCGCGGCGAGCAGCATCACTTCCTGCATTCGCGGCTGATGTGCTGGGTGGCGGTGGACCGGGCCATCCGCCTGGCCTCCAAGCGCTCGCTGCCGGCGCCCTTCGCCCGCTGGGACCAGGCCCGCCAGGCCATCTACGACGACATCTGGAGCCAGTTCTGGAACGAAGAGCGCGGGCACTTCGTCCAGCACATCGGCAGCACCGCCCTGGACGGCTCGATGCTGTTGATGCCGCTGGTGCGTTTCGTCGGTGCCCGTGATCCACGCTGGCTGTCCACCCTGGAGGCCATCGAGAACAGCCTGGTGCGCGACGGCATGGTCTACCGCTACCGCAACGACGACAGCCGGATCGACGGCCTGGACGGTACCGAGGGCGCGTTCGCCGCCTGCTCGTTCTGGTACGTCGAATGCCTGGCCCGGGCCGGGCGCCTGGAGCAGGCGCACCTGGAGTTCGAGCAATTGCTGCGTTATGCCAACCCCCTGGGCCTGTACGCCGAGGAGTTCGACCCCCACGGCCGTCACTTGGGCAATACGCCCCAGGCCCTGACCCACCTGGCGCTGATCAGCGCGGCCTGTTTCCTCGACCGGCGCTTGAGCGGCGACAAGGAGGTCTGGCAACCTTGAGCGGCGCCTGTGAGCACAGGCGCCCTCCTCCCCCGGCCCAATGGATGTGCCCATGCCCGACTCACCGATCATCGCCGTGATGATCCACGCCGCCGACTGGCGCGCCGCCACTGACTGGTACGCCCAGGCGTTTCCCCAGGCCCGCCGGGTGCGGCATGAGCCCGATGATTTCGGGCACCTGCAACTGGGCGAGCTGGCCCTGGAAATCGTCCCCAGCGACGCCAAGGTCGGCCAGGGCCCGGCGGGCAGCGTGGTGTACTGGCGCGTCGCCGACCTATCCGGTGAACTGCAGCGCCTGGAGGCCCTGGGCGGTCGCTTGTATCGCGGCCCCATGGCCATCGAAGGTGGCGAGTGGATCTGCCAGGTGCAGGCCCCCTGGGGCAACTGCATCGGCCTGCGCCAGCCGGCGCCCTTGGCCTGAGGTGAAAAATGGCGCTCCTCCTTCAAGCAGCGTGTCCACAGCACCGACCTGCAAGTGAAGCCGGTGCGGCGAGCGACACCGCGCTAGAATCCGCCCCTCGACTTTCCCCTGGAGCCCCCTCATGAGCCTGGAGTTGCACCTTGAAGCCGACAAACGCCTGACCACGGCGCTGCTCGGCCGTCTGCTGGAGGGTCTTGCGGGAGCCGAAATGGCCCCAGCGTCCGGAGGCCTGCAGGCGACCTTCCCATCAGGGCTGAGCCTTGACAACGAGGATTCGAACCTGGAGCCCGAAATCCGCGCCGAAGACCGCAAAGGCTGCGACTTCGCCGTCGGCCTGCGCTGCTACTTGCGCATCAAGGGCCCCGAACCCGAGGGCCACAGCGCCCTGGATGACCTGCGACGACTGCTGGACAGCATTGCCCAGAACAGCGAGGCGCTGTTCATCCTCTCGTTCCAGTACGAATCCACGCTCTACTGGCGCGACGCCGACGGTCTGCATGAAGCCTGAGCCACGAAACCACCACGAGTGACACCACCCCGATGAAAACACTGGTCGCCCTGTTTGCCCTGCTGTTCAGCAACGTCGCCCTGTGCGCCTCGTTCAGCGACTCCCCCGAAGCTCTGGTGCGCCAGTTCATTGCCGACTATCAGCAGTGGAGCGACAACGCCAGCGCACGCCAGCCGGTGGACGCGCCCCTGCAATCGCTCGACCTGGCGCAGCAGGAGTACGCCCGGTTGCTGGCCAAGTTCTGCCTGCCGGGCTTCCAGGGCCAGCCGATTGCCTTCACCTCCCCGGCCAGCCACGGCACGGGCTATGAGCAAGTTCTCTCGAGCAGCCGTACCGGTGATCGCGCGCTGGTGAAAACCCGGGCGATCACGCCCGGTACGGGGTTTGCCGCCGATTATCACTACCAGCTGATCTTCCGTGACCAGCGCTGGTACCTCAGCGAAGTGTTCTACGTGGACGATGAGGGCCAGTACGAATCGCTGTAGATCACCTGCAAGCCATTTTTGCGCTAGGGTGTTGCGAGCCACCGAACTCCGGAGTCGCCATGCCCAGCCCAGCCGCCCTGCATCACGCCACCACTGCCAGCCTGCATATCGCCTACGAGGAACACGGCCCGCGTGGTGGCGAGCCGGTGATCCTGCTGCACGGTTTTCCCTACGATCCACGGGCCTACGACGAGATCGCCCCGCCCCTGGCCGAGCGCGGCTATCGAGTGATCGTGCCGTACCTGCGCGGCTATGGGCCGACGCGCTTCACCCACCCGGGGATCATGCGTTCCGGGCAACAGGCGGCACTGGCCCAGGACCTGCTGGAGCTGATGGATGCCCTGCAACTGCCCACGGCCACCCTGGCCGGCTACGACTGGGGCGGACGCGCGGCGTGCATCGTCGCGGCCCTCTGGCCGCACCGGGTGCGCGGCCTGATGAGCGCCGACGGCTACAACATCCAGGACATCGCCAAGGCCTGTGAGCCCCGGGCTCCGGAAACCGAGCTGCAGCTTTGGTACCAGTATTACTTCAATACCCAGCGCGGGGTGGACGGCCTGCGCGCCAACCGCCGGGAATTCTGCGAGCTGCTGTGGCGCCTGTGGTCGCCGACCTGGCAACAAGGGCCCGGGCTCTATGGGTTGAGCGCGCCGTCCTTGGACAATCCGGATTTCGTCGAGGTGGTGATCCACTCCTATCGCCATCGCTTCGGCTACGCCCCGGGCGATCCGGCGCTGGAACCCATTGAGCAGGCGCTGCTGGCCCAGCCGCCGATCCAGGTGCCGACCATCGCCCTGTGCGGCGCCGACGATGGCGTCGGCGCGCCGCTGGTGCCGGACCCCGACGGCCCGCAGTTCACCCGCGGTTATGAACGGCGGATCTTGCCCGGGGTCGGCCACAACGTGCCCCAGGAGGCGCCGCAAGCCACCCTCGAGGCCCTGCTGGAGTTGCTGCAAGACGCTTGAAGAGCGCGACTGGCGCACGCCATGGCGGGGGAAAAATCGGTACACTGCGCGGCCTCGATCCCCCCACAGGACATGGAATGTTATCCGCCGCCTCTTCTTCACGCCCTGGCCTGCGCCGGGGCCTGGTGCTCTGGCTGTACGCCGCCGGCGCCGGCCACTTGCTCGCCGGCCTGCTGCTGACCTGGACCGGCCACCAGGCGCTGTTCAACGACTACCTGGCCACTATCGAACAAGCCTTCTGGGGCGCCGCCGCCCCGGCGCCGGCCCGGGCCCAGCAGGTCTGGTGGCTGGGCCTGTTCGGCGCCACCCTGCAAAGCTACGCCCTGTACCTGCTGGCCCTGGTGTACCTGGGCGATCGCCTGCGCGCGCCGGCGGCCTGGGCCTGGCTGATGGCCGGGATCGTCCTCTGGGCGCCCCAGGACATGTGGCTGTCCTGGCAGGTGGGCATGTCGTCCCATCTGTGGATCGACAGTTTCGCTCTGCTGGTGCTGCTGCCACCTTTGGCCTGGCTGTACCGCCACGACCGCCTTACCTCTCGCTCACTTTCGTAAAAGGATTTCATCATCGTGGCTGACTTGCCGTTCCTGCAGTGGGCCGTCGCCCTGCTGCTCGCCCAAGGGGTGCTGGGCGCCCTGGACACCCTCTACCACCACGAACTCACCGTGGCCCTGCCGCAACGCCACAGCGCGCGCAAGGAACTGAGCATCCATGCCCTGCGCTCGTGCTTCTACGGCGTGCTGTTCATGGGCATCGCCCACCTGGCGTTCCAAGGCATCTGGGCCTTGGTGATCGCCCTGCTGTTCGCCCTGGAGATCGGCCTGACCCTGTGGGACTTCGTGGTCGAGGACCGCAGCCGCAAGCTGCCGGCCATCGAGCGCATCATGCACACGGTGCTGGCGATCAATGCCGGCGCCTTCTTCGCCTTGTACGGCCTGCAACTGCTGGAATGGTCGCGCTTGCCCAGCGCCCTGGCCCCTATCGACCTGGGCTGGCAGGGCTGGGCCCTGAGCCTGTTCGCCGTGGGCGTGAGCGCCTCGGGGATTCGCGATGGCCTGGCGGCCCTGCGCCTGCAACGCCAGGGGCAGGCGATCAATCCGTTCACCGGCGGCGCAGGCAAGCGGGTGCTGGTCACCGGCGGCACCGGCTTCATCGGCGAAGCGCTGGTCAACCAGTTGCTCGACGCCGGCCACACGGTCAGCGTGCTGGCCCGGGACCCCTTGCGCGCCGCCTACCTGTTCGACGGTCGCGCCCGCTGCCTGCGCTCTTTGGACAAGCTGGGCCATGGCGAAGCGTTCGACGTGATCATCAACCTGGCCGGCGCCCCGGTGGCCGGGCCGCGCTGGTCAGCCAAGCGCCAGGCACAGCTGCTGGCCAGCCGGGTCGGCACCACCGAAGGCCTGCTCAATTGGCTGCAACACGCCCAGCACAAGCCCGCGCTGTGGATCCAGGCCTCGGCCATCGGCTTCTACGGGGTGCGCGATGCCAGCCAGGAACTGGATGAAGACGCCGCGCGCGGCGAAGGCTTCATGGCGGATTTGTGCGCCCGCTGGGAGTCCTCGGCCGAGCCCGCCAAACGCTTCGGCGTACGCCAGGTGGTGCTACGCCTGGGTATCGTGTTCGGCCCCGGCGGCGCCCTCAAGCCGCTGCTGATGCCCTTCTACTTCGGTTTTGGCGGACGCATGGGCGATGGCCGGCAGATCATGAGCTGGGTGCACCGCGACGATGTGCTGCAAGTGATGGCCCGCGCCATGCGCGACGAATCCCTGGAGGGCACCTACAACCTGGTGGCCCCGGATGCCGTGAGCCAGGGGCAGTTCGCCGAGAGCGTCGGCCAGTTGCTCAAGCGCCCGGTATGGCTGCATGTACCCTCAGCGCCGGTGCGGGCTCTGGCCGGGGAAATGGCCCAGCTGTTCTTCGATGGCCAGAAGGTGGTGCCGGCGCGGCTGTTGCAGGCCGGCTACCGCTTCCGCTACCCGACCCTGGACAGCGCCCTGCGCGATCTGGCCTGAACCGAGGAGCCTCGATGAGCAAGCCCCTGTTGTACTTGCTGGCGGGCAACGGCAGCGCCAGCGACTGGTGGGACGATGCCGTACCGCACTTTCGCCGTTATCGAGTGCAAACCCTGGAACTGCCGGGGTTCGGCGACAACCCACAACCACCGTGCGACGACCTGGGGCAGTACGCCGAGGCCCTGCTGGCGCTGACCGCCCCGGGCAACGCCATCGTCGCCGTGGGCATCAGCGCACTGGTGGTGCTGCATGCCTTGCAGCGCCGTCCCGGGCACTTCTCCCGCAGCGTGCTGCTGTCGCCGGTGGGGGCCTTCCTCTGGCAGCGACGCCTGCCGGCGTTGATGTCGCCACTGCCGGTGCGGCTGTTGATCCACCGTTTGCTCAGCCAGCGTCCGGCCTGGTTCGCCCACAAGTTCTCGCGCCAGCGCTGGAGCCCCCAGCAGTACCGGCGCATGGGCGCAGGTTATGCCCGCTGCCGGGCCTTCGTGCCGCTGTGGGAGCAATTGCGGGCCGACACCGCGCTGCCACTGCTGGAATGGATCGAAGACCCGGTGGAGCTGGTCTGGGGTGATCAGGACCAACTGCTCGGCAGCACCCAGGCCGCAGCCTGGAGCGCGATCCTGGCCCGCGCCGACCTGCGGGTCAGCCTGCACCCGGGCTGGGGCCACTACCCGTGGATCGATGCGCCGGCCGAGTTCGTCGCCTGGATCGAGGCGCCCAACGATGGCTTCGTCGCCCACACCAAGGGCGGGCGCCTGCATCTTGCACAATGGGCCGGCCAGCCGGTGCCGGCCGCCCTGAGCCTGGACAGCGCCGAGGATCCGCGCCTGCCATCGCTCCTGGCCAGCCAGCCCGATGCCCTGTGGGCCGTGCGTTCCTCCAGCTATGGCGAAGACCAGGCCGACTCGGCCAACGCCGGGCTCAGCACCACCTACCTGCGGGTGGCCGCCAGCGAAGTGGCGCAACGCATCAGCGAACTGCGCCGGAGCGGGGTCGAGGAAGTGGTGGTGCAGCGTTTCGTCCAGCCGGTGCTGTCGGGGATCGCCTTCGTGCGCCACCTGGCGGTGGAACTGGAATGGGTCGAGGGCCACCTGGAAAGCCTCGCCGATGGCCAGGCCAGCCCCGAGCGGGCGGTGCTGTCGCGCCTGGGCCAGGCTTGGGAAAGCGGCACCTTCACCACCCGCCACGGCCTGTCTGCCAAGGCCTTGTGGGACTTTCTGCAAGAGGTGCTGAAGGTTTTCCACTACGTCCCCGGCGACATCGAATGGGCCTGGGATGGCCAGCAACTGTGGCTGCTGCAATACCGCCCGATCAGCGACTACGGCTGGCGCCGGCACCTGACCGCGGCCAACATCGCCGAGATCCTGCCACCACAACCCAGCCGCTTCGTCGAGTACGGCCAGCGCCGGGCAGCGGCCAGCATCCCGGCGATCATGGCCCGCTGGGACAGCCGGGTACTGGAGAACAACGAGCCGTTTACCGCCCTGTTCGGCGGCGCCTCCTACATCAACAACGACCTGTTCCTGGTGCGCCTGGCGGATTGGGGCCTGCCCTCCTCCGGTTATGCCGCCGAAGTCGGTGGCGCGGCCCCGGCCCTGCCCTTGCGGCCCCTGCGCCTGCTGCGCTCGCTACCACGCCTGCTGCGCATGCAATTCATCGCCCGCAGCCACCTGCTGAGCCTGGAACCGGGCCTGCGGCGCTTCGAACGGGAACTGGCGCAACTGCGCGAGGCCGGGGCCTCGGGCCAGCAACTGGCGGACTGGTTCAGCCGCTTCTACGTGTTCGTGGTCCAGGGCAACCTGTGCATCGCCACGGCCCTGGCCAGCAGCGGTGGCGCCCTGCTCGGTCGCCCGCCCACCGCCTACGACAACCTGGAGCACAGCCCCCATCGGTTGCCCTGGGAAACCGATCCCGGCACTGCGCGCCCAGCATGCGCGCCGCTGCCATTGCAGGCGTTCCCAAGCTGGAGCCCGGCCGTCGCCCTGGCCCATCGCCTGGGCCTGCCGGGCATGCGCGGCTACTACCTGCAAGTACGCGAATGGTACCGGGACAACCTGATGCGCCTCTTCATGGGCCTGCACCATGCACTGCCCGAGGCCGATCGCGACTACTGGTTCGCCCCCCACGAACAGGTGCGCAGTCGCGGTGGCAGCTTCTGGCAGGACGGCCGCGAAGGCAGCGAGCAGGCCAGTGGCTTCATGATCTACCCGGGCCAGGCCCAGGGCATCCTCGGGGTGGACATCCTCCTGGAGGACACCCTCGACCCCGGTCGGCATGCCCACTACCAGCAGGCCCGGGCAGTGATCGCACGCATGGGCGGGCGCCTGTCCCATGGCTCGACCCTGCTGCGGGAACTGCGCAAGCCCTCGGCGGTGCTGCCCCAGGTGGATCCGAGCTGGATGGGCCGCGAAGTGCACTATGTCGACGGTCAACTGAACCTGGTCCAGGACTGAGGGTGGCTCAGGAGGATTCCTGGGTGGCGGCGAAACGTTCGCGATAGGCCTGGGGCGTCACGCCCAGGGCCCGCAACACGCTGCGGCGCAGAGTCTCCTCACTGCCAAAACCGCACTGCACGGCAATGCGCTTGATCGACAAGCCAGTGTCGGCCAGCAAGCGGCGGGCGGTTTCCACCCGGATCAGCTCGATCGCCCGGGCCGGGGTCTGGCCGGTGTCGGCACGGTAGTGGCGCACGAAACTGCGCTCGCTCATGGCCGCTTGCTCGGCCAGCACCGGCACCGTCAGTTCCCGGTTGAGGTTCTCGGCGATCCAGGCGTGCAGCCCATCGAAACGCCCGCCACCGTTCTGCAGCGCCAGGGTCACGCTGAACTGCGCCTGCCCGCCCGGGCGCTTGAGGAACACCACCAGTTGCCGGGCCACTTCCAGGGCCGCCTCGCGCCCCAGGTCAGCCTCCACCAGGGCCAGCGCCAGGTCGATGCCGGCAGTGACCCCGGCCGACGTCCAGACCGGACCGTCGTTGATGAAGATCGGGTTGGCCTCGACCCGCAATTGCGGATAGGCCTCGGCCAGTTGCTCGCAGCGAGTCCAGTGGGTCACCACCCGCCGGCCATCCAGCCAGCCGCTGGCCGCTAGCAGGAAAGCCCCGGTACAGACCGAGGCCACCCGCCGTGCCGACCCCGCCCTGGTCGCGACCCAGGCCACCAGCTGAGGGTCACGGGCAGCCGCGTAGACCCCGCCGCCACCGGCCACGATCAAGGTGTCGCAAGCCTGCTCCAGGCCCGGCAGGGGGTCGGCCAACAACGCCAGGCCCGACGAACTGAGGGTCGCCCCGCCCGGGCTTGCCACCACCCGGGGGTTATAGGGCAACGGCAAGCCCCGCTCACGGGCCCGGTCATTGGCCGAGGCGAACACCTGCAAGGGCCCGGTGACATCCAGCAACTGGGCGTTGGCAAAAGCCAGGACAAAGACGTTTTTCGCGGTGCTGGGCATGATTGGCGTAAATCGAGGGCAGGTTGGCGTATTCGCCAAATCCTAGAAGGCTAGAGTCAGCTCGTCCACCCCATCGATACAAGGAGCTCGCAATGGCCGTGCAGATCGGTTTTCTGTTGTTCCCAGGCGTCCAGCAACTGGACTTGACTGGCCCCTATGATGTGCTGGCGGCGCTGCCGGATACGCAAGTGCATTTGCTGTGGAAGGAGCCAGGGCCGATCAGCTCCAGTGCCGGGATGCTGCTGCAAGCCACCACTGGCTTCGCCGCTTGCCCGCCGCTGGATGTGCTCTGCGTACCGGGCGGGGCCGGCGTCGGGGCCTTGATGGAAGACCCACAGGTGCTGGATTTTCTCCGCCAGCAGGCCGCCCAAGTGCGTTACCTGACCTCGGTCTGCACCGGTTCCCTGGTGCTCGGTGCCGCCGGCCTGCTACAGGGCAAGCGGGCCACCACCCACTGGGCCTACCACGAGTTGTTGGCGCTGCTGGGGGCCATTCCCGTCCATGAACGAGTGGTGCGCGATGGCAACCTGTTCACCGGCGGCGGCATCACCGCGGGCATCGACTTCGCCCTGACCCTGGCCGCCGAGTTGTTCGACCCACAGACTGCGCAGCGGGTGCAGCTGGATCTGGAATATGCCCCGGCCCCGCCCTTCGACGCTGGCAGCCCGGACACCGCCCCTGCATCCCTGGTGCAACGAGCCCGCCAGGCCACCACAGCCTCCCTGAACAAGCGCCGGGAAATCACCCTGCGCGCCGCCGCCAGGTTGCAGGCCGGCTGATCCGGCACCCTCAGGCGCGGCGTACCGGGCCGTGGCGGTTACTGGCCAGCAAGGAGTCAATGCCGCCATCGCCATAGACCCGCTCGACCCTGGAGATCACCACCTGGTAACCGGCGTACCAACGCCGGTACTGGCGCTTGGCGGCAAGGTGCCGGGGGTCGCGGGCAAAAGCCTGGATCGATGCCTCGTCTTCCCAGTAGTAGCTGGCGTTGACCAGGCCCTGGCCAGCGTTGGCCCAGGACTGGGCACCGACGAAACCCGGCAGGCTGGCGGCAACTTCGTCGATGATCGCGCTCAAACGCTGGAACTCTTCGTCGGCCTGGCCGGGTTTGTAGATAAAGGCGGCGATGTACATGCTCGGACTCCATTGGGGAAAAATCAGCTCGGCTGGGTCATCAGCGCCAAACGCAAGGCCAGGGCCAGCAACACCGCCGCCAGCAGCCAGGACTGCAACCTGGCGGCACGCGCCGTACGAGCGGCCAGGCCACGGCCCAGCGCGGCCCCAAAGACTCCCAGGCAGGTATGAAAGACGCCGCTGACCAGGGTCAGGACCAAGCCCAGGACCACCAATTGCCAAGCGATGCTGCCCTGTCCGGGGCTGACGAACTGCGGCAAGAAGACCATGAAGAACAACAGCGCCTTGGGGTTGAGCAGGCTGTTGCCCATGGCCCGGACGAACACCGTGGCCAGCGGCACCCGGGGCGTGTCGGCAAGGTTCAAGCCAGCCCTGCTGCCCAGGGCCTTCCAGGCCAGCCACAAAAGGTAGGCGACCCCGGCATAACGAATCAGGTCCAAGGCCGGCGGCCAACTGGCCACCAGCGTGGTGACGCCGGTGGCGGTGAGCAGGGTCAGACAGATATCCGCGACCCCGATCCCCAGCCCCGAAGCGACCCCTCCCCGCCAGCCATAGGCCATGCCCTGGCTGAGGACGAAGGCCATGTTCGGCCCCGGTGACAACAGCAACAACAGTACGGCACCGATGAAGATCGATAGGCTCGTCCAGTCCGGCATGCTTGTGCGCTCCTGCGGGAAAGCCGGTAGATTAGGGGCCCTTCCTGATACAAACAAAAAACTGTTCTAGATACACCGGGAGCCCAGCAATGCGCCGCACTCGCTACAAGGCCATCGTCGATGATTTCGCCCTGCGCATTCGTGCCGGGCAGTTGCCGCCCGGCACCCAGTTGCCCACGGTCCGGGCGCTGATGGCCAGGGAGCGGGTAGCCCTGGCCACCGCCTTGCGGGTCTACCAGGAGCTGGAAGCCATTGGCCTGGTGGTGGGCGAGGCCGGGCGCGGGACCTTCGTACGCGATAGCAGCCTGTCCCGGGGGATGGGCCTGGAGCAGCAACCGGCCAAGGACTGCGAGGTGGACCTGTCCTTCAACTACCCGGCCCTGCCCGGCCAGGAACAGAACCTGCGTGAGGGCCTGCGGGCCATCGCCGCCTCCGGCGACCTGGATGCCCTGCTGCATTCCGCTCCCCAGGGCGGGCGCCTGCATGAACGCCAGACCGCGGCCCGGCACCTGCGCAATCGCGAGATCCGCGTCGGTGCCGAGCAGGTGCTGATCGTCAATGGCGCCCAGCAGGGGCTGGCGGTCAGCCTGCTGGCGCTGCTGCGGCCCGGGGATGTCCTGGCGGTGGACGCCTTGACCTACCCGGGCCTCAAGAGCCTGGCCCTGGTCCACCGCCTGGACCTGGAACCCCTGCCGCAGATCGATGGCCTGACCGACCTCGACGCCTTGGAAGAGCTGTGTCGCCGGCGGCCGGTGCGCGCGCTGTACTGCATGCCCACCCTGCACAACCCCCTGGGCACGGTGATGCCTCTGGCCCAGCGCCAGCGCCTGGTGCAACTGGCCCGCGAGCATGACTTCTGGCTGATCGAGGACGGTGCCTATGCCTTTCTCGCTGAACCGGCGCCGCCACCACTGCAGACCCTGGCGCCGGAGCGCACCTTGTACATCTCGGGTTTGTCCAAGAGCGTCGCCTCGGGGCTGCGCATCGGTTTCATCGTCGCGCCCCCGGCGTTGATCCCGGCCCTGGAACGGGCGATTCGAGTGTCCAGCTGGAGCACCCCGACCCTGACCGTGACCTTAGGTTGCCTGTGGATAGAATCGGGGCTGGTGGACAACCTGGAAGAGCAGAAGCGCCACGACGCGCGCCAACGCCAGCACTTGGCAGCACGGGTGCTGCAGGGTTGCGATTACCTGGCCAACCCTTCGTCCTACTTTCTCTGGTTGAAGCTGGGGGACGGTCGTCGGGCCGACAGCGTGGTGGCGGCCCTGGCCCGGCAGAAGGTAACCGTGACCTCGGCAGATCCCTTCGCCACCACAACCCACACACCCCAGGCGCTGCGCCTGGCCCTGGGTTCGATCAGCCTGCCGCTGCTGGAGCAGGCGCTGCACAAGGTGCACAGCGAAGTCACCCGGTGACCGACCGGAGCCTTGCCGTTGCAGGCTCTGGCCCGATGAAAACCCAGGCGAAAAAAAACCCGCCGAAGCGGGTTTCTTTCAAGACCATCATGACATCCTGTCTGCAGCATCCGTGCTAATGGTCGATCTTCCGTGATCCTGAAGCGCGTCCTGCGCTGCAGTTGTGGGAAGAGATATTAAACATGTACCTGGGTGGGCAGAAGGCGCATTGAAATACAGCGCGTGTAGGAAATTGGCTATAGCGCACCTACGCAATCCCCTAGATCAGCCCGCCAGGGCCTGAACCGCCAAAGCCGCGACCTTGAGCTGGTGCCGGGCCCCCGCTTGATGATCGTCCTGGAGAAACCAGGCGGCGGACAAGCCGCTGAAGGCCAGCACCCACTGCACCAGCCGCCGGGGTTCCAGATTGGCCGCGCAGGCGATCACCCGTACCTGGCGCTCGAAACGCAGGGGATCGGTGGCGCTGGGCAGGTCCGGGTTGCAGATCAGGTTGGCAAAGTCGAACGTGCGCTCGCCGTACACGCGCTTGGGATCGATTACCAGCCAGCCACGCTCGCCGAAATCCAATACGTTGTCGTGATGTACATCGCCATGCAGGACCACTTCATCCCGAGGTGTAGCGAGCAGGTGCTCGGCCATGGCCAGGCTCTGGACGAACAGGCCGCCCTGTTGTCGTGCCGCCTCATGCAGGTCCTTGAACCAGTGGTCCAGCGCCAGCAAGGGTGGCCGGGGGTCAGGCCGTGGCGCATGCAGGCGCGCCAGGGTGGCGCAGACGATCTGGCTGACCGCGTCGTGGTCACCGGCCAGGGCCATGCGCATCAGCGAACCCGGCCCCATGGCCCGCTCCATCAGCAGCGCAACGTCTTGCTGGGCATGTACCCGCGCCGCGCCCTCACCGCCCCACCAGGCCATCAGCCGGTTACCGGCCTGTTCGTCTTCATCCAGGGCGATCTTCAGCATCGCCGGTGCGCCCGTCTCCAGGCGCACCGGCAACAGGCGACTGCCGGGGGTCACGATGGGTTCGCCATCGGCCAACAGGCGCCAGCGTTCAATGTAGGTTGCAAACACAACAGCAGCTCCGAGCGGTCAGCGACAAGCTGCAAGTTTCAAACGGCCCGGGCACCAGCGCAAGGTTGATGGCCCGGCAATCACTGCTGGCGCAGGTAGTTCTCGATGTTGCCCATCTGCTCGTCCCAACCGCGGCTGTTCATGCGAAAGGCCTTGAGCCGGCGCTCGGCGGGAATGGCGTCGAACCCCGATTCGCTGACCCGCAGCAAGGTGCCTTCGGCGTGTTCGTCCAGCTCGAAGCGCACCAGGGTGGTGGGCTCGCTCGAGTAGTCGTGGCCCGGCTCCACGGCATAAGGGTGCCAACGGAAGGAGAACAGCTCCTCGGGCAACATCTGCTCCACCTGCACCTCCAGCACCAGGTGCTCGTAACCGGGGTAAGTGATGGCGCCACGGGTCCGCTGGCCCGGAGCGAAATGCTCGCCAGCGAGTGTCACGCCGAACCAGCGGCCGAAGCTCTCGGCCTCGCTCAGCGCGGCCCAGACCTGCGCCGCACTGGCCTGGAGCAGGATCTTGCGTTCGATACGATCTGAAGAATTCATAAGCCACCTCCAGTGATGAACACTAGACCGCCCTGGGTCGAGCGCAACCGTCAGTTGCTTGCGGACCGGCCCGGCGGCCATGGATAAAAATGCTAATGTCACCCACCCAACGCTTTTGCAAAGGACCTGCTATGCCCCTCGCCCTCCTCGACCGCTATCGCGGCAGCCTGCTGGGCCTGGCCTGCGGCGATGCCGTCGGTACCAGCGTCGAATTCAAGCCTCGTGGAAGCTTCCCACCCGTTACTGACCTGCAAGGTGGCGGACCGTTCAACCTCAAGCCCGGCCAGTGGACCGACGATACCTCGATGGCCCTGTGCCTGGGGGAAAGCCTGCTACGCAAGAACGGGTTCGATGCCGCCGAGCAGATGGGCCGCTACCTGAACTGGTGGCAGTGGGGTTATCTGAGCGCCACCGGCGAATGCTTCGACATCGGCATGACCGTGCGCCAGGCCCTGGCCGACTATCAGGAACATGGCCAGCCCTTCGCCGGTTCCAGCGATCCCTATACCGCCGGCAACGGTTCGCTGATGCGCCTGGCCCCCGTGGTGCTGTTTTTCTACCCTGACCTGGCCCGGGTCCGGCAGTTCGCTGGCGACAGCTCGCGCACCACCCATGGCGCCGCCGAGGCCATCGAATGCTGCCAACTGTTTGCCAGCCTGATCGCCAGGGCCTTGGCCGGCGCCTCCAAGCAGGAGTTGCAGGTGGTGGAGGACATGCGGTTCGAGCAAGCCAAGGTGGCGACCCTGGCGCGCGGTAGCTACCTGAACAAGGGCCGCGAAGAGATTCGCGGCAACGGTTACTGCGTGGACTCCCTGGAAGCGGCGCTGTGGTGCTTCCAGCACAGCGACAACTACGCCGATGCGGTGCTGGCCGCGGCCAATCTGGGGGACGATGCCGACACCACCGCCGCCATCGTCGGCCAACTGGCCGGAGCCTTCTACGGCATCCAGGGCATACCCGGGCACTGGCTGGCCAAGCTGCACATGGGCCAGGAGATCCAGGCCATGGCCGACGACCTGCTGGCCGCGGCCCAACGCCAAGCGCCCGCCCGGCCGTTGCACGGCAGTTGCCTGTGCAAGGCCGTGCAATATCAGGTCGAGCGCCTGGACATGCCCATCGGCCACTGCCATTGCCAGACCTGCCGCAAGGCCCACGCCGCTGCCTTTGCCTCCACAGCCGGGGTGATGCGCGAACACTTCCGCTGGCTGCGGGGCCAGGAACACCTGAGCAGCTACCAATCGTCCCCGGGCAAGCTGCGGCACTTCTGCTCGGTCTGCGGTTCCCACCTTCTAGCTGAACGTGCAGGACAACCCCATGTGATCCTGCGGGTAGCGACCCTGGACGATGACCCTGGGCAGACGCCGCAGATGCATATCTGGACCTCCCACGATGTGCCCTGGCTGGCCCAGGCAGGCCTGGACAGCTGGCCCGAATGGCAACCCGGCCGCGACTAGACGGCGATTCTTCCCATTGACCGATTGCGAGACCCTCCATGCGCCCAACCCTGATCCTGGCCCTTGCGCCCCTGCTGCTGGCGCCATTGGCCCACGCCGACGAATGCAGCGATGCTCCCGACCAAGCCGCCCTGAACCAGTGCGCCAGCGTCCAGTACAAGGCTGCGGACAAGGAGCTGAACAGCCTGTACCAACAGATCAGCCAGGGCCTGAAGAACCAGGCGCACAGCAAGCAGCGGCTGGTCAGCGCCCAGCGCGCCTGGGTGGCATTCCGCGATGCCGAGTGCGGCTACGCAACCTCGGGCGTGGAAGGTGGCAGCCTCTACCCATTGGCCTATAGCCAGTGCATGACGGCACTGACCAAGGCCCGGGTGGAGAACTTCAAGAACTACCTGAAGTGTGAGGAAGGTGATGTGAGCTGCCCGGTGCTGGGTCGGTAGCAGGCGCCTGTTTCCAGCCTCGTTGGACTGTTGCCCCGCGCGCCATGTCGTGAAAAACGTCTGGGCCTTGTACGGCGCGGTGGGCTGTACCGGTGGTTTTCTTTGCAATTGGATCTTGCATTTATCCGTCGCCACCGCAGAATCACCCCGCTTTGCCTGGCCGCTTGCGCAGGCAGTGCAATTTCCCCCTATTGCAAAGGAACCTTCGTTCATGGATAGAAGCGCCAGCGCCCGTCTCGGCTCGCTGATCCTCTCGTTGTCTGCTCTGGCCCTGACCGGATGCAAGGAAGAATCCAGTCCCAAGACCGTGGCCGCCGCGCCTGCCCCGGCACCCGCCGCCATGGTGATTCCCGTGTGCGCCAACGGCGAATGCGCAGTGCTGGACCAGAACGGCTCGGTGCTGGTCGGTGCCGACAACGACTACGAGGCTGTCGTCACCCTGCCCCTGGACAAGAGTTTCCTGTTCGCCAAGGACGGGACCTGGAACCTGGCCAGTGCCGACGGCAAGCAGATCCTGCTGGCCAATTTCACCGATGACCTGCGTCTGTTGACCCCTGGCTACTTCGGCTTCGGCAAGGACGGCAAAGTGGGCGTCATCGACCAGAGCGGCAAGGAAGTCCAGCCGCCGCGTTTCGATGACCTGTACGTCGGAGGCCAGAACGATTTCATCGTCTATGAATTGAACGAGAAACGCGGCCTGCTGGACGCCAAGGGCCAGGAACTGACCCAGGCGCTGTATGACAGCAGCGTGGTGCGCGACGACTTCGCCAAGCGCGGCTGGTGGATGACCGCCGAACGCGGCGAGGAAAAGTGGGCGTTCAACCTCAAGACCCACGAGCAAAAGAAAGTCGCGTTCGACAACATCGACAGCGCCGCCAACGGGTACCTGGTGGTCAGCAACGACCAGGGCAAGTTCCTGGCCGATGCCCAGGCCCAGCTGGTCGGCGGTACCCAGTACTACTGGCTGGGCGTGCCGGGCGAAAGCCGGGTGGCCTTCAGGGAAAAATACGACAGCCCCTGTGGCTACCTGGACTTGCAAGGCAAGACGGTGATCCAGGCCCAGTTCAGTACTTGCGAAGTGTTCGGCAAGCAAGGAGCGCTGGTCACGGCCAAGGGCGCCGATGGCGAAAGCGGCAAGATCGGCATGATCGACCCGCAGGGCCAGTGGAAAGTGCAGCCGGTATACGACTCGGCGGAACCGGCAGGCTTCAGTCCCTACGGCCTGTTCCCCCAGGTGGCCGGCCTGAACCAGATCGGTACCCTGCAAAGCGCGTTCACCGCGACCTACGGCATCTTCGATGTGGACAAGGGTGTCGAACTGTTCAAGCCGACCTACACCAATATCGGTGCAATCACCCCCGACCTGTTCGCCTTCAGCACGCCTGACAGCCCGACCAAGCCGGTCACCCTGTTCGGTGAGGCGACCAAGACCGCCACCGTCGGCCTGATGGACGCCACGGGCAAGGTACTGATGGAGCCAGGCCAATACGTGGACATCCACCTGGACAGCACCGGTCACTACCTGCTGGCCAGCGAAGACACCTCGCCGCTGGCCACCGTAGCGCTGCTGGACATGAAGGGCCAACGCCTGATTCCCGGCAAGTGGCAGGAGCTGGTCATCGATGAAGCCCGTGGCGCGATCTTCGGTTATGCCGTGGAAGGCCTCGGCGACGACCAGACCCGCACCATCAAGGCGCTGTACCGCATGGACGGCACCCCGAGCTTCCAGGTGACCCAGGTCGAATGCGGTGCCGAACAAGTGCTCGATGGCCAGGGCAAGGTGCTGTGGCCAACCAACCCACAAGAGCACTGCCCACAGCCCGACGAAGACGGCCCAGCCGAGGGTTGACCCTTAGTTGAGCGGCCACGGCTGCGATCAAGCCTGCTAGGATGCGGGCTTGATCGATTCAGCCAACCGGCCCGGATGGGGCCCGACAGGAACTGTCTCCCATGCTCAACGCTTTGCTCTTCGACCTTGACGGCACCCTGGCCGACACCGATGCCCTGCACCTGTTAGCCCTGCAGCAACTGTTGCAGGAGGAAGAAGGCCGGGACTTCGGCCATGAGGAATTCATGGCCCATGTCAGCGGCCAGGCCAACGCCAACATGTGCCGCTACCTGTTCCCCGAACGCAGCGTGAACGAGCACGAGGCCTTTGCCGAGCGCAAGGAACAGCGCTTTCGCCAACTGTCAGCACAACTGGAACCGATGCCCGGACTGTTGCGCCTGTTGGATTTCGCCGAGCAGCACGGCATTGCTACCTGCGTAGTGACCAACGCTCCACGGGCCAACGCCGAGCACATGCTCAAGGCCCTGGGCCTTGAACAACGCCTGCATCAAGTGCTGGTGGCCGAAGAGCTACCCCGGGCCAAGCCCGATCCCCTGCCCTACCTTCGCGGCCTGGAATGCCTGCGTGCCAGCGCCAGTGCAGCCCTGGCCTTCGAAGACTCGGTCCCGGGGCTGACAGCCGCGGTCGGGGCCGGTATCCCTACCTTCGGCCTGGCCACCAGCCAACACCCCCGGACCTTGCTGGAGGCGGGTGCCCATCGGGTTATCCGCGACTTCGACGACCCGCAACTGTGGTCGGAGATCCATCATCGGCTCGGTCTGCCTGCCTAGGGACCTGCCCGGAATCTGCCAGAGCCTGCGCCAGCCACCACCGCAGGCTCTAATGACCCACCCTCTGCCAACCTCGCACCTCGCACCTCGCACCTCGCACCTCAGCAGCCTGTCCGGTTACGCCGGGTGGGCACCCGCAACGCAGGCGCTGAACTGCACGATTTGGCAGGCACGCCGTACAGGCGATGAATTGGCAGTGCAGGGCGGAAATAAAGGAAGTGGCGATTCAAGCGAGGAGTCGGGGGGAGAAAGGGTGCTCGCCCATTACTTCGGCAGTGGTATCTCAGCCGAAGCCCCCCTTTGGCTGGGCGAGCAGGGAGCCATGTTACGTGGGAGGCCACAACTGGCCACATCAGATAATTCCTAAAGATCTGTGGGATTCAGGAAAAAACCAATGCGCGTTTTCTTAAACGCGACCTTTTTTTCACAGCTCTTTCACCTCGCCAGCCTTAGATTGAGAGTCACTCCTTAACGAATCCCATTTGGCCCGCTCATCGCGGGCTTTTTTTTGCCTGGCGTTCTGCTGCCAATGCGCTTGTTAGCGGCCTACGTTGAAATCGCGGATTATCGGCAGCAACTGAGACTACGGCAGCAAGTGCTCTTTCATTGTCTCGAAATGGACATTGCACTTTATGATGGACACCCTTTGTCCTGCCTGGAGGCGATGCATCCATGTCCGACCTGCTTGTAGTTTCGTCCATCGACAGCCTGGCGGTACCGGTCACCAGCATTGCCGTGGATTATCCCAACGGCCATGTGATCCCCTCCCACAGCCATCCCCGCTCGCAACTGGCCTATGCCATCGAAGGCGTGTTGGTGATCGATACCCAATCCGGACGCTGGGTGGTGCCGCCCAGCCGCGGAGTCTGGCTGCAGGCCGGGGTCGAGCACCGGGTGCGCATGCGCGGGGCTGTGCGCATGCGCAGCCTGTTCGTCAACGTCGACGCCATCAGCGACCTACCCGAGAACGACTGCGTGATCGAGGTCTCGCCGTTGCTGCGCGAATTGATCCTGGCCGCCTCCCAGGTCGATGAGCACTACCAGGCCGATAGCCGCGATGGCCGGCTGATGCGCCTGATACTCGATGAAATGCGCTCGCTGCCAGTGTTGCCATTCAGCCTGCCCTGGCCCCAGGAACCGCGCATGCTCCAGGTCTGCCAGGCCCTGGCCGAAGACCCGGCGGACAACCGCACCGCCGAGCAATGGAGCGACCGCCTGGCCATGAGCGCCAAGACCTTCCACCGCCAGTTCCAGCGCCACACCGGCATCACCTTCGGCCGCTGGCGCCAGCAGGCGCGGTTGTTGATGTCCCTGGAGTGCCTGGCCCAGGGAATGCCCGTGGTGCAGGTGGCCCTGCAACACGGCTACGACAGCCAGAGTGCCTTCGCCGCCGCCTTCAAGCGCCAGTTCGGCACCCCGCCATCGGAGTTCTACCGCTGAGCATTCAGGCCCGGCGCAGGAGCAATCCGGCCAGCACGCACAACAACATCGCGGCCCCAGCCAGCAGGAAGGCATCGCTGTAGGCCATGAGCAGGGCATCGCGATGCAACACCCGGTTCATCAATTCCAGGGCCTGTCGGCGCAAGGGCGCGGCCGCCGCCGAATGCAGCGCGCTGGCGTAGTCCAGCGGCACCTGGGCGAGCATCCGCACCCACTCCACCAGACGCTCCTGGGTGGCCTGGGCGAACAGGCTCACCGACTCGCCAATGCGCTGACCATGGAATTTCTCACGCTCCACCACCACCTGGCTGGACAGGGCGATACCAATGGCGCCACCGACGTTGCGCACCATGGAGAACAGCCCCGAGGCCGAACCCACCTGGTCTTTTTCCAACCCCTGGATGGCCATCACCCCCAGCGCCACCACCACCAGCGACTGACCGATGCCACGGATCACCAGCGACGGCACGATGACGTTGACCGAGGCATCGGGGTTCAGGTGCATGTTCATCAGGCAACCGATGCCGGTAATGGCAAAGCCGGCGATGATGATCGTTCGCGCGCTGGTCCAGCGCATCAGGTGCGGCGTAGCGAAGGACATGGCGAACTGCACCAGGCCGTAGGGAATCATCATCAGGCCGATCTGCCGGGCGTTGTAGCCGTGGATCTCGGCGAAGTAGTTGGGCACCAGGAACACCACGCCGAATACCACCGCACCGAAGGTGAATTGCATCAGGCTGGCGATGCCGAAGTTGTAGCGAGCCAGCAGCCGCAGGTTGATCAGTGGCTGCGGGCGACGCAGTTCGATGACCGTGAAGGCCAGCAGGCCGACGCAGGCCAGCACCGCGCAGTTGACGATGAACGACGAGGCCAGCCAATCATGGCGCCCGCCCTCCTCCAGCATGATCTGCAAGGCCGCCAGGCCCACCGCCATGCTGGCGATGCCGCCCCAGTCTCCCTGGCGCAACTTCTCCAGGACCATGGGCTGCGGGCGCACCGACCAGCCGATGGCTGCCAGCAGCAGCAACCCCGGTGGCACTTGCAGGTAGAAGATCCAGCGCCAGGAGTAAGCATCCGTGAGCCAGCCGCCCAGGGATGGGCCCGCCGCCTGGGCGACGTTGTTGGCCACTGCGAACAGCGCCATGCCCAGGGGATGGCGGGCCGCCGGCAGCTCGGTGACGATCAGTTGGAACGACAGCGGAATCAGTACGCCGCCAAAGGCTCCCTGCAGCACCCGCGCCAGGATCAGGCTGTGGATGTTCGGCGCCAGGGAACAGGCGATGGAGAACAGTACGAAGCCGGCGGTACCGACCATCAGCACCCGGCGCATGGAGAAGACCGACACCAGCCAGCCGGTCATGGGGATGATGATGATCTCGGCCACCAGGTAGGCAGTGGTGATCCATGAGCCCTCCTCGAACGTAGCGCCCAAGGAGCCGCGCACATCCGGCAGCGAGGCGTTGGTCACGTGCACGTTCATTCCGGCCATGAAGCAGCCAACCACGCTGCCCAACACCGCCACCCAGGTACGCAGGCTGATCGCCGGCACTGCCTCGGCCGCTGGCTCGGCCAAGCGCTCGGCACTAGTCATGGCGGGTATCCACGGTCACCACCACCGACATGCCTGGGCGCAACTCGGCCTGGCGCGGCTGCCCGGGGTCCAGGTGGATGCGCACCGGCATGCGTTGCACGATCTTGGTGAAGTTGCCGGTGGCGTTGTCCGGTGGCAGCAGGGCGAACTGCGCGCCAGAGGCCGGGGCGAAGCTCTCCACCCGACCGCTGAGCCGTTGGCCACCCAGGGCGTCGACCTCGACCTGGGCGACTTGCCCGGGGCGCATGCCGTCGACCTGGGTCTCCTTGTAGTTGGCCACTACGTAGGCCTCCTGGGGCACGACCGCCAGCAGCGGCGCCCCCACTTCCACATACTGCCCTGCGCGCAGGCTGCGTTGCCCGGCGACCCCATCCACGGGGCTGCGCAGCTCGGTACGGGCCAGGTCGATACGGGCCAGGCGCAACTGGGCCTCGCTGCGGGCCACGCCGGCTTCGAGCTTGTCCAGCTGGGCCCGGGCACTCTGCTGCTCGGTATCGAGCACCGCCACTTGCTGGCGGCGCGCGGCCAGGCTGGCCCGGGCAGCGACCAACGCAGCGTCGGCCTGGCGCGCCAGGGCATCGGCGCTTTCCAATTGCTGCACACTGCTGACCTGCTGGCTGGCCAGGTGCCGTTGCCGGCGCCCTTCCTGGCCAGCGCGCAACGACTCGGCCTGGGCCGCGCTCACTTGTGCCTGGGCCTCGCCGATCAGGCTCTGCTGTTGCTGCTGGCGCGCCCCCAGGTTGGCCAACCGGGCTTGCCCCGTGCGCAATTCGGCACGGGCTTCGCGCAGCACGGCCTCGGCCTGCTCCACCCGTGCCGAGTAATCGCTGTCGTCGATCCGGGCCAGCAGGTCGCCGGCCTTGAGTAGCTGGTTGTCACGTACCTCGACGCTGGCCAGGTAGCCGGCCACCCTGGGCGCGATGGTGACGATATCGGCGCGCAGGTAAGCATTGTCGGTCACCACCAGGAAACGACCGTTGAACCACCAGTACAGGCTCCAGGCCAGGATCAGCAGCAGGCCCAGGACCAGCCCGGCGTACAGCAACAGGCGGCGTCGGGTCAGGCCATGGACAGGGGAAGCGGAAGTAGAAGCGGTATCGGTCATTGCAGGGACTCGCCAGTGGCTTGAGAGGAGGAGGAGCGAAAGGACGATGCGTGGCTGTCACGGTCCACGGTGGGCAGGATCACCGGCGGGGCATTGCGCCAGCCGCCGCCGAAAGCCTTGAATACCAGGACCTGGGCGTCGATCAGTTGGCCGTCGGCCCGCGCCGCTGCGGATCGGGAAGCCACATCGGTGCGCTGGGCATCGAGGTAGTCCAGGGCACTGGACGCTCCGGCGGCGCGGGCCAGGCCGGCCAGGCGCAGGGCCTCGTGGTTGCGTTCGGCCGCCAGCTGCAGGTCCTGCTGGCGCTGCCCGGCGGCCTGGTAGTCGCTCAGGGCCTGGCGCTGCTCCTTGAGCGCCACCAGGATGCTGCGGTCGAATTCCGCCAGCGCTGCGCTTTCACGGGCATCGGCCTGGGCGATCCGGGCACGTACTGCGCTGATATTGGGAAAGCTCCAGGACAGCAACGGTCCCAGGCGCCAGACCGAGGCGTCGCGCTCGTCGAAACCGTCAGGATGATGGGCCGAACTGGCGATCCCGGCACCCAGGCTGATACGCGGATAGAGCTCGGCCCGGGCTACGCCGATACGCGCCGTGGCCGCCGCCAGCCGACGTTCGGCCTGGCTCACGTCCGGCCGCCGACGCAACATGGCCAGGGCATCATCGCCCGGCAGGCTGGCAATCAGCGCCGGAGGCTGGCGACAGGCTTGCGCCCGGGCCGGCACATCACCCGGCAGGCGTCCCAACAGTACCGCCAGTTCGGCCAGGGCCCGCTGGCGCCCGGCTTCCAGTGGCGGCACGGCGGCGCGCACCTGGCCCACCAGCCCCTCGGCCCGGGCCACGTCCAGGGGCAGCGCGGCGCCGGAACGATGCAGCTCGGCAGTCAGGTCACGCCCCTGCTCCACCAGTGCCAGGGACTGGCGCGCCACACCCAGGCGCTGGCCGTAGCTGCAGGCTTGCAGCCAGGCGCGGGTGGTCTCGGCGGCCACTACCACCCGCAGGCCGTCCTCGGCAGCCCTTGCGGCGTCGGCATCGGCCCGGGCCGCTTGCTCCAGGCCATGCAAGCGACCGAACAGGTCCATCTCCCACTGCACATCCAGGCCGATGCCGTAGCGAGTACCGGTGCGGATACGTCGGTTGTCGCCCAGGGCCGCTTCCAGCTGGTCGTCCGCCGTGCTGCCATAACCGGCGTTGGCCGACAACTGGGTCTGCGGCTGGTCCAGGGTATCGGCTTCACGCAACAGGGCCCTGGCTTGCAACAGGTTGGCCGCCGCCGCCCGCAAGTCGCGGTTGTGGCTAAGTGCCTCCTCGACGGCGGCATTCAATGCCGGGTCCTGGTACAGGCGCCACCATTGGTCGCTCCCAGGCTCGCGCGCCGGAGATGGATCAGCAGGCAGGCTTAAGGTGGTACTGGGGGCACGCTGTGGCCCGACGCTACAGGCGCCCAGGAAGATGCACAGGGCCAGCGCGGGCCCCCGGTAAATAGGCATGGAAGATACTCGATGAGACGATGGGCCTACTTTAGGAAGGCATCTGACGACCGTCTAACGAGAATCTCCTTTCTGTTATCGCAAAATGGTCATTATCCTTCGAGCACCCCCGTTGCCCGGCTCAGCACGCTTTCACCATCGGCAACGCCAGGCTGTCGCCTGGCTGAACAACATTGCGCCAGACCAACCGGGCGTCGGCACCGTAGTTACAATTTGATACTTCCCCCCTCCCTACTTCCTGATCGATCGCCATGACCGAAGAATTCGAAGTGCCCAGCCCCCACGAAAAGCACCTGGAACACGTAAGCGAACATGCCCATGCCCGCAGCGATGGTTTCGCCAGCAAGATTGCGGTGATGACGGCGATCATGGCCACCATTGGCGCCCTGTTGAGCTACCAGGCCGGCTCCAGCGAGAGTCTGGCGGCGATGGACAAGAACAATGCAGCGATGAAGAAGACCGAGGCGGCCAACCAGTGGAACTACTACCAGGCCAAGTCCAGTCGGCAGAACCTGGCGGAGCTGGCGACTCATATTCCCGGAGTGGATGCCAAGCACTATGGCATCGAGGCCCAGCGCTACCAGAAGGAAAAGGAAGCGGTGCGCCTCAAGGCCGAAGCCCTGGAAGCCCAGGCCCAGGATTGGGATGAACAGTCCGAAGCCGCCTTGCACCAGCACCATCGCTGGGCCCAGGCGATGATGGCGATCCAGATCGCGATCTCGATGGCAGCCATCACCCTGCTGACCCGCAAGCAATGGCTGGCGCGCCTAGCCTATGGCACGGCCGGGGCCAGCGTGCTGCTGGGTTCGTTGGCCTGGTTGCATATCTAGCGGCGCGCCTGGAAATCCTCGAGGGCTGCCTGCGTTTGCCAATCCGCCCCCCAACCAACCCCGCCACGGGCCGGCGCAGGACCGGGCCGCTCCTGGCAATGGGCCAACTCGCCCGGCGAACGGCTGCTACGCTCAGCGCGAGCCGGATCGTACCTGCCCGTGCTCCTGGCTCATGAACCTTTCCCCCTCAAACCACCAAGAACCTTGAGGAACGCATCATGGGATCAAATGGAAATGATCACGACTACATCCAGTGCGGATGCCACAACCCGGTCTGGGAAGCGCTGAAGCACAGCCTCGACCCGGCCCGCTACATGGCCGGGCTGCCCCGCGAAGCCCATGGCCCGCTGCAGGAGCCGGACGGCGCATCCATCGTCTTCACCAATGGCACCATCTATCCGCTGCGCGAGGGCAATATGGACGACCGGGTCGAGGCCCTGGGCATCCATGCCGGCGATGTGGTGGCCGTCGGCACCCTGGCCGAGGTCAAGGCGCGCATGCAGGACTTGAAGCTCACCTACACCACCCAGGACCTGGGCGGCAGGACACTGCTCCCCGGCCTGGTGGAACCCCACGCCCATATCGTGCAGAGCTGTGCCATGGATGGCTGGTTGAACCTGGGCGCCATCGTCAATGACGTGGATACCGACCCCGACAGCAAAACCTTCAACCACGACGAGCGGCAGAACCAGCGACTGCGCCCCGTCTATGACTGGAACTGGCTGAAGAGCACCATCCAGGCCCAGCTCCCCAAGGACAACTCGACCTGGATCCTCGGGCACATGGTCGACCCGGCGCTGATGCCGTTCAAGGTGGTGCCCGGGGGCCAGAACCAGCTCATCACCCTGGGCTGCGGCTTCGACGAAGAAGTCGGCAACCTGGACAGCATCGACAAGCTGCACCCGATGCTGCTGGTCAGCGCCTCGATGCACACCGCCTACCTGAACAGCGCCGCCAGCGAACTGGTCACCAAGGCCGGGATCACGGTCACTAACGGCACGGTGCAGGAAGAGGATGTGCTCAAGGCGATCCTGGTCATTCCCCTCAAGCAGCAACTGGAGATGCTCAACATCTTCAAGCGCCTGGACCACTACTTCGCCACCGCCGCGCGGCGCGGTATCACCCTGTTGTACGACGCCATGATGGACCCCATCTCCAAGCTGCTGCTGGATGCCTATTTCCTCAACCATCCGCGGACCCTGCGCATCGGCTACGCCGCGGCCTGCAACGGCACGGCCAAGAGCATCGGCCAGCTACCGGCCTATCAGCCGGCCACCCGCGAACAGGCCAAGCGCATGTACCAAGGCTCGGTGAAACTGGTCTCGGACGGTTCCAACCAGGGGCTGACCGGTTACCAGACCGCCGATTACTGCTGCAATGCCGGTACCCGCCCCAAGGGCAACTTCAACTTCTGCGATAAGGGCGAGCAGGATCCGCAAGACCTCCCCGTCGCCTACCAGGACCTGGTCCAGGCCGTCGCCGCCAAGGGCTGGCCGCTGATGATCCACGCCAATGGCGACCGGGCCATCGACTTCACCCTGCAGGCCTACCAGAAAGCCTTCGAGCAGGGTGTGGGCCTGAACAAGCGCCACCGCATCGAACACTGCTCGCTGCTCAGCGAAGATCGCCTCAAGACCATGGTCAAGCTGGGGCTGTCGCCCAGTTTCCTGGTGGGGCATGTCGGCTACTGGGGCTACGCCTTCCAGCAGGCGATCTTCGAGAATCGCGCCGACACCATGCTCGACCTGTGCCAGATGGCCCTGGGCAAGGACCTGCGGATCTCCCTGCACAGCGATTGCACGGTCACGCCGCTGGGCCCGCTGCGCTCGATGGAGCAGGCGGTAACGCGCAAGATGGAAGGCCTGCGCCTCCCAGGACAGACGCCTTATGTACGGGACCCGCAACAGTTGCCGGTGCTCAACCCCGAAGAGTGCCTGACGCGTAAACAAGCGCTGAAGGCCATCACCTACGATGCCGCCTGGCAGTGCAATGCCGAAGCCTGGACCGGCTCCCTGGCTGAGCGCAACTTCGCCGACTTCGTGATCCTCGAGCAGGACCCGCTGGACGAAAACGTCCCGGCCACCAGCCTCCGCGACATCACGGTGCATGAGACCTGGAAAGGCGGCCAGCGGGTGTACTCCAGCAGCGCCAGCTGACACCTTGGCAAGCCCGTTCCCGCAGCACCGGCGATGGTGTTGCGGGACACTCGGGCCGTTGCAGATGCCAACACTCAGGGAAAGGTAAAGGCTCGCGCCAGAGGGCGAGTGCCGTCCAGCCGCTCCCCTGGCAAACACACAGCCAGCGTCTGATCCGGTCAGCAGGCCCAGGCAGCGGCGTCGGCGAAGAAGGCCCGGGCGTTGTCTTCCAGGCTTTCCAGGTGATAACCACCCTCCTGGACGATCAGGCATGGCAGGCCCAGGCCGCGGATACGCTGGCCCAGGCTGGCGAAGCCGGCACGGGTCACCGCCACCTTGCTTTGCGGGTCCAGCTCGAAGATGTCGAAGCCCAGGGACAGCACCAGCACCTGGGCATCGAACGCCCGTACCGCGGCCAGGGCCTGCTCCAGCCGCGCGAGGAAATCCTCTTCGCTGGCACCGTGGGCCATGGGCAGGTTGAGGTTGTAGCCCTGGCCCGCGCCGCTGCCACGTTCCTCGGCAAAACCGGCGACGCCCGGGTAGAAGTTGGTGGGGTCGCCGTGCACCGAGACATACAGCACGTCGCTACGCTCGTAGAAGATTTCCTGGATGCCCTGGCCGTGGTGCATGTCGGTGTCGAGCACCGCGACCCGGCTGTATCGCTCCCGCAGCACCTGGGCGGCGACGGCCGCGTTGTTCAGGTAGCAGAAGCCACCGGCAGCCTCGGCCCGTGCATGGTGCCCCGGCGGGCGGCACAGGGCGTAGGCCGCCGGTTCGCCATCGAGCAGCGCCCTGGCCCCGGCGATGGCGCTCTGGGCCGACCAGTAGGCCGAGCGCCAGGTCCACTCGCCCACCGGGCAACTGCCGTCGGCCAGGTAGCGCGCGGCCTGGGCCAGGACACCACGCAGGGCATTGGGCTCACGCACGAAGATGTTGGACATGACCTCCTCGCCCCAGTCCTCGGGGATGTCCTTCCAGCGCCGATGGGCCTGTTCGAGGAACTCCAGGTAGGCCGCACCATGCACCGCTAGCAGGGGTTGCAGGCCGGCATCCAGCGGTTGCTCCAGGGCGAAACCCAGGGTGTGTACCGCCTGTACCAGGCGCCGGGCCCGCTCGGGCACTTCCTGGGGCGTGCGCATCTGGCCTCGGGAGAAATAGCTCCGGGGATGGTGAAGCAATTGTTCGGGGTGGAAAAAACTGCGCATGCAAGGCTCCTCAGGCGACCCGGCCGGCACGGGCCAGCACGGCGTTAAGCAGGACATCGGCGCCCTGGCGCACGTCCTCGGGCAAGACATCTTCGGCTTCGTTGTGGCTCAGGCCGCCGACACAGGGAATGAACACCATGGCGGTCGGGCAGTAACGCGCCAGCAGGATCGCATCATGGCCGGCGCCGCTGACGATGGACTGCTGAGGGTAGCCCAGGCCGTCCACTGCCTCCTGCACCGCTGCCACGCAGTCGGCGTCGAACGGCGTGGCCGGGCTGACCCAGTGGCGGCTGATGTGCACCTTGAGCCCCCGTTGCCGGGCGATGCCCTCCAGGCGCTGCTGGACCTGTTGCTCCATGGCGGCGATCTGCTCGTCCTGGTGATGGCGCAGGTCGACGGTGAATTGCAGCAGGCCGGGAATGGTGTTGCGCGAGGATTTGGCGATGCTCAACTCACCCACGGTGGTCAGGCCCTCGGGAGCGAAATCGGCGGCCAGTCGCTCCACCGCCAGGATCATCTGCGCCGCGCCATACAGGGCGTCCTTGCGCAATGGCATCGGCGTGGTTCCGGCGTGGGCGGCCATGCCTTCGACCTGGATGTCGAGCCAGCGGATGGCCTGGCCACCGCTGACCACACCGATGCTCTTGGCGTTGTCTTCGAGGATCGGTCCCTGCTCGATATGCGCTTCGAAGTAGGCATCCACCGCCCCGCCCAAGGGCCGCTGGCCGGCATAACCGGTGTTCTGCAAAGCCTGGGCGACACTGATGCCCTCGGCGTCGCGCACCGCCAGCGCATCTTCCAAGGCCATCGCCCCGGTGAACACCGCCGAGCCGAACATCGCCGGGGTGAAGCGCGCGCCCTCTTCGTTGGTCCAGACCGCCAGCTCCAGCGGCTTGCAGGTGGCAATGCCCTGGTCGTTCAGGCTGCGCAGCACTTCCAGCCCCGCCAGCACCCCGTAGACCCCATCGAAACGGCCGCCTTCGGGCTGGGTGTCCAGGTGGCTGCCGATCATCACCGGCGCAGCCTGCGGGTCGGTTCCGGGGCGCCTGGCGAACAGGTTGCCGATGGGATCGACGCTCAGGCTCAGCCCGGCTTCGCGGCACCAGTGGGCGAACAGTTCGCGACCGGCCTTGTCCTCTTCGCTCAAGGCCAGGCGGCAGCTACCGCCACGGGCGGTGGCGCCGATCTCGGCCATGTCCATCAGGCTCGCCCACAGGCGTTCGCCATTGATCTTCAACATCTTCAGGTTCTCCAGACAGTCAGGCGTGGGATGCCATTTCCAGGCGATGGGCAGCGGCGTGCCGGCGGGCCAGGGCTAGCACGCACAGCAGCGATACAGCGGCGATCAGGCTGTAGAACAGCGCCATCGGCCACCATTGGCCGAGAAAACGATGGGCCAGCCAGGTGCCGATCAAGGGTGTCAGGCCACCGGCCACAGCGCCGCAGACCTGGTAGGCCAGGGAGATCGCGGTGTAGCGCACCCGGGTCTCGAACATGCCGCTGACGTAGCCGGCGATCACCGCATAGAAGGACGCCATGCACACCACCGCCAGGGCGATGCCGAGGATCATCAGCGGCGCCTGGGCCGAACTCACCAGCACGAACATCGGGTATGGCGAGGCCATGGCCAGCAGCGCCACCAGGCACAGGAAGCGCGTGGCGCCGATCTTCTCGGCAACCCAGGCGGCCAGGGGCTGGATGCAGAACTGGATGATCGCCACCACGAACAGGCACTCGAGGATCAGCGACCGGGGAATCTGCAGCTGCTGGGTGCTATAGGCGATCATGAAGGTGTTGGTGAAGTACACCCCGGCGATTCCCAGGGTGTTGGCGCCGATGCACAGCAGCAACGGCCGCCAGGCGCTGTGCAGGACTTCCAGTACCGGCGCCTGCTCATGGCGGGCAGCCTTGGCGGCGCGCTCGCGGCTGGCGAGGAATTCCGGCGACTCCTCGACCCCCAGGCGAATCGCCAGGCCCACCACCAGCAACAGCGCGCTGGCCAGGAACGGCAGGCGCCAGCCCCAGCTCATCAGGGCTTCCTCGGGCAAGCGGGTCACGGCGCTGAACGCCAGCAGCGAGAGGATCAACCCGGCCGGGCTGCCCAGTTGTGCGAAAGAGGCGAAGAAGTTGCGCCGGCCCTTGGGCGCATGCTCGCCGGACATCAATACCGCCCCGCCCCACTCGCCCCCCACGGCGATGCCCTGGACGATGCGCAACAGGATCAGCAGCACCGGCGCCGTGGCACCGATCTGCGCGTAGGTCGGCAGCAGGCCGATGCACACCGTGACCACGCCCATCATCAGCAAGGTGATGACCAGGGACTTCTTGCGCCCGATGCGATCGCCGATATGGCCGAAAATGATGCCGCCCAGAGGCCGGGCGAAGAAGCCCACGGCGAAGGTGCCGAAGGCCGCCATGGTGCTGAACAGCGAGTCGCTGGAGGGGAAGAACAAGGCGCCGAATACCAGCGCTGCGGCCGTGGCGTAGATGTAGAAGTCGTACCATTCGATCATGGTGCCGATGAACGCGGCGGCAGCGGCCCGGCGCGGTTGAGGCGAGGCGGAGGACATGGATCAGGCTCCCTTGATTGTTGTTCTGGCAGGAGGACGGTGCAGCGCAGGCGCCTTCTGCGGGCGCCGTTGTGGAGTGGATTTATCCGCGGCCGGGGATAATCAGTCAATTTTCTATTGGTTATCTCGATTATTATCCTGGCTTATTATCAAGCCCTCGCCCGCCCCAGAGCCTTCGCCATGTCCGACCACGATGCCCGCCGCTTGCTCAACGACCGCCTGGACTGGAACCTGCTGCGCACCTTCCGGGTGATCGGCCAGGAACTGAGCATCAGCCGTGCGGCGGCGCGCCTGCACCTGACCCAGCCCGCGGTGAGCCAGGCCCTCAAGCGCCTGGAGGAACAACTGGGCCGGCAGTTGATCGCCCGCCGCGGCCCGCGCTTTGCCCTGACCGAAGTCGGCGAGCAGATCTTCGCCCTGGCCGGCGAGATCTACGGCCAGGTGTCCCAGGTCGGCAGCGTGCTGGAGCAGCCCGCCGACGAGGTGATCGGCAAGGTCCGGCTGTTGATCATCAGCCGCATCTGCAACGAACGCTTCGACCAGTTCCTGGCGGACTTTCATCGCCAGCACCCACGGGTCGACCTGGAGGTGGACGTGATGCGCAGCTCGGACATCGTCAGCGCCCTGCAGGAGAAGACCGCGACCCTGGGCCTGAGCCTCAACCGCCGGCCGCAGCCGCGCCTGGAGCAACGCTTGTTCCTGCGCCAGCGCTATGCGTTCTTCTGTGGCAAGCACCACCCGCTGTTCGGCCGCGCGGATGTGGCCGAGGGCGACCTGCAACGGGAGAACTTCGTCAGTTTCACCAGCGACCAGATCGGCGGCATGCTCTCGCCGTTGACCATCTTCCGCGACCAGCAGGGCTTCAGCGGACGTATCGTCGCCTCCTCCCCCAGCCTGGAAGAAGTGCGCCGCCTGGTGATCGCCGGGTTCGGCATCGGCTGCCTGCCGGAGCATGTGGTGGCGGCCGATGTCGACAGCGGGTTGCTGTGGCGACTACCGCCCCACGAGGGCATCGCCGATGTCGACATCCACCTGCTGTGGAACCGCGAGCAGCGCCTGAGCCGCGCCGAGGCGTTGTTCCTCGAACACTTGCAGGCGTGCCTGGACGCTCAGTAACCCAGGCGGCGGTCGGCCAGGTTCAGCAGCGGTTCGCCCGCCTCCAGGCGGCGCAGGTTCTCCGCCACTTGCCGGGCAATGCAATCGTGGGAGGCGGCCGAGGCCATGTGCGGGGTGACGGTGACCCCGGGCAGGCTCCATAGCCGATGCTCCGCCGGCAGCGGCTCCTGGTCGAAGACATCCAGCAAGGCGCCGCGCAGTTGGCCACTGGCCAGGGCCTGTTGCAGGTCGTCGATCCGCAGGTGCCCGCCACGCCCGCAATTGACCAGCGCCGCCCCTGGCGCCAGCCGGGCGAAGGTGGCATGACCGAGGATGCCCCGGGTCTCGGGCGTCAGGGGCAGCAGGTTGACCAGCAGGTCCAGGCCGTCGAGGAAGCCATCCCGCGCCTCGGCGCCGGCAAAGCACCGCACCTGGGGCAACTGCTTGGCACTGCGGGCCCAGCCACGCACCTGGTAGCCCGCGCCGGCGAGGTCCTGGGCGATGGCTGCGCCCAGGGAACCCAGGCCCATGACCCCGACCTTGAAGTCCTGCGCCGGCACTTGCAGCGGCCGCTCCCAGCAGTGCCCGGCCTGTTGCCCAAGTACCCGGTCGAAGCCCCGGTGGTAGTGGATCACCGCCCAGCGCACGTACTCGGTCATGCCCTGGCGGTGTCCGGGGTCCACCACCCGGCACACCGGCAATGGCGGGCAGCCTGGATCGTGTTCCAGGTGATCGATGCCGGCCGCCACCGAATGGATCAACTGCAATGCCGGCAAGGCTCGCAGGCTGCCCGGCGGCGGGAACCAGCAGGCCGCCAGCCGTGCCTCGGCAGCCCCGGGGTCATCCGCCAGCAATGCCTGCACCTGCGGCGCACTGCGGGCAAAGGCCTGCTGCAGTTGTTGCAGCAACAGTCGGTCACGGGACAGCAGCACCACAGGGCTCATGACAGGTAGGACTCGCGCTGGTGTTCGATCAGGGTCAGGGCCGCGTCCCAGGCCAGCTCGATGATGTGGTCGGCATCGTCGCGCTCGAACTGCTCGGCGGTGTGGGCACAGACCTGTGGCGAGGGGTAGTTGAGCACCGAGCCACCGGCCAGGGCCTGTACCTGGGCCTGGCAGGCGCGCTCCAGGAAGTGGATCTCGTGGAAGGCGTGGGCCACGCTGGCACCGCCCACCAGCAGGCCGTGGTTGCGCAGGATCATGGCCTTGTGCGGGCCCAGGTCGGCGATCAGGCGCTGGCGCTCGTCCAGGGACAGGGCGATGCCTTCATAGGTGTGGTAGGCCAGCTTGCCGTAGAACTTCAGCGCGTGCTGGCTGATGGGCAGCAGGCCCTGCTGCTGGGCCGCCACTGCCATGCCCGCGGCGGTGTGGGTATGGATCACGCAATTGAGGTCGGGACGGGCCATGTGGATCGCCGAGTGGATGACGAAGCCCGCGGCGTTGACCCGGTGTCCGCTGTAGTGGGGATCGACGATGCGCCCCTCCTGATCGATGCGCACCAGGTCGCTGGCACGCATGCGGTCGAAGATCACTCCATAGCGGTTGATCAGGAAGTGGTGCTCGGGCCCGGGGATGCGCAAGGTGATGTGGGTGTCGATCAGGTCGGTCATGCGAAAGTGCGCCACCAGGCGATACAGCGCCGCCAGTTCGCAACGGGCTTGCCATTCGACGGCACTCATGTGTTCAGGTTTGCTCACGGATACACCTCTTGGGGAGCGGGTTGGACCACCGGCTTGGCGCGCATGCGCGCCAAGCCGCAGACGCCGATCAGCGACAACGCCGACAGCAGGCTGAAGAACAGCGCCAGGGGCAGCCATTGCCCGGAAAACTTGCTGGCCAGCAGCGTCCCCAGCAGCGGCGTGGTGCCGCCGGCCAGGGCGCAACTGAGTTGGTAGGCGATGGAGATGCCTGAGTAGCGCAGGTGCACCGGGAACGCCTGGGTCATGTAGCCGGCGATCACCGCGTACAGCGCCGACAGGATCACCACCGCCAGGGCGATGCCGAGGGTCATCAAGAGGATGTTCTGGGTACCGACCAGCAGGAACATCGGGTACGGCGTGACCATGCACAGCAGGGCCACCAGGGTCAGGAAGCGCCCTTCGCCGATGCGCTCGGCCAGCAGGGCCGAGAGCGGTTGCGACAGCAGCTGGATCACGGTGACCAGGAACAAGCAGTCGAGGATGGTGGCCCGGGGGATACCCTGGTACTGGGTGACGTAGGTGATCATGAAAGTGTTGGTGAAGAAGAAACCGGCCGAACCGATGGTCACCGCCGCCGCGGCCAGGAGGATCTGCCGCCAGCAGTCGCGGATCACCTCCAGCACCGGGTAACGCGCTGTCTCCTGGTTATCCCGGGCCTTGGCGAATTCCGGCGACTCATGCACCCCGCTACGGATCATCAGGCCCACCATCATCAGCACGCCACTGGCCAGGAACGGCAGGCGCCAGCCCCAGGCGAGGAAGTCCTCGGGGGCAAGGCTGGTGACCAGGCGAAAGGCGATCAATGCCAGCAACAGGCCGGCCGGGCTGCCCAATTGGGCGAAGGAGGCGTAGAAGGTCTTGCGCCGGGCCGGAGCATGTTCGCTGGCCATCAGCACCGCCCCACCCCACTCGCCGCCGACGGAAATACCCTGGATCAACCGCAACACGATCAGGCCGATGGGCGCCCAGATGCCGACGCTGGCATAACTGGGCAGCAGGCCGATGCCGGTGGTGGCCAGGCCCATCAGTGCCATGGTCACCAGGAGCATCTTCTTGCGTCCGAGGCGATCACCCAGGTGGCCAAAGACCATGCCCGCCATGGGCCGGGCGACGAACCCCACGGCAAAGCTGCCGAACGCCGCCAGGGTGCTGGTCACCGGGTCGCTGCTGGGAAAGAACACCTGTCCCAGCACCAGGGCCGCGGCCGTGGCGTAGATGTAGAAGTCGTAGAACTCGATGGTGGTGCCGATGAAGGCCGCTGCCGCGGCGCGTCGCGGCTGAGGGGTGCTGTGCATGCAAGGACCTGTGTATTTGTAGTTATGGGCAGGTGCTGAAGGCTTGGTCAGGCGGCGCTCTATGGCGCTTGTGGGCTTTATCGCCGCCGTGCCAGGATTAGTCAATTTTCGAATTCTTATCCTAACTATTAGCCTTGCTACTACTAGAGCTCCCCATGGGCGCTTCTAAAAACGTAGGCGAGGCAGGTCGTTTTTAGAGGAGCCCCATGTCGACACTCGATCCTGTAACCGGCTCCTGGGCCGGACGGCGTGTTCTCAACGATCGCCTGGACTGGAACCTGTTGCGCACCTACCTGGTGATCGGCCAGGAAGGCAGCATGAGCCGCGCCGCCGCGCGCCTGCACATCACCCAGTCGGCGGTCAGCCAGGCCCTCAAGCGGCTCGAGGAGCAGCTCGACTGCTTGTTGATCGTCCGTAGCGGACGGCGTTTCGAACTCACCGAGACCGGCGAGGAGGTGCTGCGCATCGCCACCGATATCTATGGCGATATCTCGCGCCTGGGCACCGTGGTGCAAAGCCGCCAGGACGACGTGGTGGGCAAGATCCGGATTCTCACCGTCAGTGGGGTGAAGGCCCGGCACTACGATGAGTTCCTCGCGGACTTCCATGCCGCGCACCCGAAGATCGAGCTGGAGGTGGAGGTGCTGGGCAGTCCGGACATCATCAGTTCGCTGCTGCAAAAGACCGCGACCCTGGGGGTGGGCCTGTGCCGGCTGCCGCAGCCCAGGCTGGAGCAGCGTGTGCTGTTCCGGGAGCGCTACGCCTATTTCTGCGGCCCACGCCATCGGCTGTTCGGGCAGGCCAACCTGAGCCTGCAACAGCTGGCCACGGAGAACTTCGTCAGCTTCACCAGCGACCAGCTGGGAGGCAACCTGTCACCCCTGACGCTGTTTCGCGATCAGCAGGGCTTTACCGGCAAGATCGTCGCCTCTTCTACCAGTTTCGAGGAAATTCATCGGCTGATCTGCGCCGGTTTCGGCATTGGCTGCCTGCCGATCCACCTGGTGCGCCGGGACGTCGAACAGGGCTTGCTGTGGCCGCTGCCGCCGGAGGATGGGGTGGTGGATTTCGATATCCAGCTGCTGTGGAACCGTGAGCAGAAGATGAGCCAGGCCGAGGCGCTGTTTCTCCAGAGCATCCAGCACATGCTCAGTATCCACGAGCAGGTGCCGGACAGCCTGGTGCTGCGCTGACTCAGACGTGGGGATCGCCAGGAGCCTTGGCCGGTGCGGCGTACTGCGGCTTGAGGTGGCCGTTCTGGTCCAGTAGCCAGGCGTCCATGATCTGCCGCACCACGGGGCCGGCGACCCGGCCACCGGCCTCGCCGTTCTCGATCATCACCGAGATCACGATCTGCGGATGCTCGGCCGGAGCGAAGCCGACGAACAGGGCATTGTCGCGGTTGCGCTCGCGGGTCTTGAGGCGGTCATAACGCTCGCCCTGCTTGATCGCCACCACCTGGGCGGTACCGCTCTTGCCGGCAATCCGGTACTGGGCCCCGGCAGCAGCGGCGCGGGCAATGCCGCGAGGATCGTGCATGACCATCTGCATGCCATGGTTGACCTGGTCCCACTCGCGCGGGTCCTTCAACAGGATGTTGGGCATCGGATGCGGGTCCACCGGGGCCACGCCATCGACGGTCTTGGCCAGGTGCGGCCGGTTCCATACTCCCTTGTTGGCGATCAGTGCCGTGGCCTGGGCCAGCTGCAGCGGCGTCACCTGCATGTAGCCCTGGCCAATGCCGAGGATCAGCGTTTCTCCCGGGAACCACGCCTGGCGGCGGGTGGCGCGCTTCCAGGCCTGGGACGGCATCAGCCCCGAGGCTTCCTCGAACATGTCCAGGGAGACCTTTTCGCCGAGGCCGAACATGGCCATGTAGTCGTGCAGGCGATCGATGCCCAGCTTGTGGGCCAGGTCGTAGAAGTAGGTGTCGTTGGAGCGCATGATCGCCGCGTCCATGTCCACCCAGCCATCGCCGCTGCGGTTCCAGTTGCGGTATTTGTGGTCGTAGTCCGGCAACTGGTAGTAGCCCGGATCGAAGACGCGGCTGGAGGGGGTGACCACGCCGGTATCCAGGCCGGCGATCGCCACTTCCGGCTTGATGGTCGAGCCCGGCGCATAGAGGCCGCGCAACGCCCGGTTGAACAGTGGCCGGTCGATGGAGTCGTGCAGGGCGGCGTATTCCTTGAAACTGATGCCGGTAACGAACAGGTTGGGGTCGAAGCTGGGATTGCTGACCATGGCCAGCACTTCGCCGGTGGAGGGGTCCAGGGCCACCACCGAGCCGCGACGGTCACCCAGGGCCTGCTCGGCAGCTTCCTGGAGCTTCACGTCCAGGCTCAGGACAATGCTTTTCCCGGGGACCGGATCGGTGTGCTTGAGCACCCTCATGATCCGTCCCTGGGCGTTGGTCTCCACCTCTTCGTAACCGACATGGCCATGCAGCTCGGCCTCGTAGAACTTCTCGATACCAGTCTTGCCGATGGACTGGGTTCCACGGTACTCCACGGAGTCCAGGGTCTTGGCCTCCTTCTCGTTGATCCGCCCGACGTAACCGATGGAATGGGCGAAATGCGCCCCGAGGGGGTAGTGACGGACGAACTGGGCTTCGACATCCATTCCCGGCAGGCGGTATTCGTTAACCGCCAATACGGCGATCTGCTCCTCGGTGAGCTGGTAGAACAAGGTAACGGGGACGAAGGGGTGGCGGGCCTGCTTCATTTCCTTGTCGAACAGTGTCCGGTCTTCGGGCGGCAGGTGCAGGAGTTCGACCACGGTGTCCAGTTCACCCTTGAGGTCGGTGGCCCGTTCGCGAGTGATGGTCAGGTTGAAACTGGGGCGGTTGTCTGCCAGGACCACCCCGTTACGGTCATAGATCACTCCACGGGTCGGGGTGATGGGCAGCACATGTACACGGTTGTTCTGCGAAACGGTGGAGTGGTAATCGAACTCCACTACCTGGAGGAAATACATGCGCGCGACCAGTGCGCAACTGATGGCGGCCACCAGCACGGCGCAGGCCAGCAGCCGCTTATTGACCAGGCGGGTTTCTTTCTCGTGGTCCTTGATTGGAATCGCTTCGGGCATTGCTACAGCTTCTCGGTGAAATAGAGATCGGCGCTGATCCGTGCGGGTGAAATCGGGTGCGTAAAAAAGAGCTGCACGATACCAAAAACCGGCCGCCGACTTTGCCAGGATTTCTCCCATGGCTGATCAATGGTGCTGGCCGCAGGGGCATTATTGACCTGTGATCAAGGGTGTTGTTCCGATTATTGGGTTTTTCCTGCCTTGCCCACTGGGGAGACTGCAAGGTGCCCTTGGCCAGCCTAGCTGGTGCAAGGGCGTCTCGAAAACCTGATGGAGAATGAAGATGCCAACCGAATACGTGGCCTGGGGCTGGACCCGGGGATCGGGCCTGCCTGGCCTGCGATCAATCCGTAAAGCCCTGCCGCAACCATCGGCCAAGCAACTGCTGGTCGCCAATAGCGTGATTGCGTTGAATCCAGTGGATTGGAAAATGATCGAGTGGGGCCACGACGACTGGCGGGACGGCCATGTACCGGGCGTGGACGGTGTCGGGGTGGTGGTGACAGCAGGTCCTGATGCGAGCATCCGACCAGGAACCCGGGTGGCTTATCACCAGGGGTTGAGCGCTGACGGCAGCTTCGCCGAATACAGCCTGATCGATGCCAGGGCCGCCATTGTCCTCCCTGATGAGCTGGATGACGCTGTGGCGGCGGCCTTGCCTTGTCCCGGTCTGACGGCCCTGCAAGCATTGGACAAGCTGCCCCAGGCGGGCGTGGGGGATGTGCTGGTGGTGGGTGCCGGCGGCGCCGTGGGCTCGTTACTGGCACAGATGGCGGTACAGAGGGGGATGCGGGTCTGGGCCACAGCCTCGCCCAAGCATCATGAACAACTGCTGGAGCAGGGTGTGGTTGGAGTTTTCGACTATCACCGACCAGAGTGGCGATCCGAATTGCAAGCACGCCTGGGTAGCCGTCGGCTGTCGGCCATCTTCGATACGGTCAGCGCAAGGCACGCGGCAAACCTGGCCGAGTTGCTGGGCTATAACGGGCACCTGGTGTGCATTCAGGATCGCCAGGAGACAGCACCGCTGCCAGCCTTCAGCACAGCCGTCTCCCTGCATGAAGTGGCATTGAACAGTCTTCATGTACACGGCGTTGAGGCGGATTGGCAACGCTACCAGCAACAGGGTGCCTATTTGCTGCAGCAGGTTGCACAAGGTCAGCTCAGGGCCTCGCCCCTGCTGCCCTTCGACTTCAACGAACTGCCGGCAAAGCTTGAGGCGCTCAGGGATGCGGAGCAGCACGGCAAGTGGATCACCCGCCTACAGCCCGGGCAGGTACCCGCCTGAAGCAGATTAGGCCCGGTAGATACCGGGCCGCTCTACTAGTTTTCGCCAGCGCAAAGACAAAACCCCAACTGCTTTCGCAATTG
>MCNF01000047.1_pt1 | contig 54773 bp, 50 predicted proteins | sample 778221 | NCBI WGS metagenome assembly MCNF01 (sample SAMN04296814, study PRJNA304217) | bioreactor metagenome | isolation source: arboretum soil enriched with benzalkonium chloride | place: Turkey | reverse complement strand
CCGCCCCGCCGCTGCTGGGCTGGGTCGCCGCCACTGGCCACCTGAGCGCCGAGCCGCTGCTGCTGGTGCTGGTCATCTTCGCCTGGACCCCACCGCACTTCTGGGCCCTGGCCATCCACCGCAAGGAGGAGTACGCCAAGGCCGATATCCCGATGCTGCCGGTGACCCACGGCGAGCAGTACACCAAGGTGCATATCCTGCTCTACACCTGCGCCCTGCTGGCGGTGAGCCTGCTGCCCTTCGTGATCCACATGAGCGGCGTGCTGTACCTGGCCTGCGCCCTGATCCTGGGCGGGCGCTTCCTGCAATGGGCATGGGTGCTGTACCGTGGCACTCGACCACACGCGGCGATCGATACCTTCAAGTACTCTATCTACTACTTGTTCCTGCTGTTCATCGCCTTGCTCGTAGACCACTACCTACTGTTGAACCTATGACCAGAACCCAGAAAACCGTCTTCATCCTCGTTGCCGTGGTAGCCCTGATCCTGGGCCTGACCGTTAACAAAGTCCTGTCCGGCAAAGGCCAGGGCGACCCTACCGCGCTGATCGACGCCGGTATCATCATGCTGCCCCAGAGCCGTACCCTGCCCGCGGTGAAGATGCTCGACCAGGATGGCCAGCCAGTGGTGGTGGACGAGCTCAAGGGCAAGTGGTCGCTGCTGTTCTTCGGCTATACCTTCTGCCCGGACATCTGCCCCACTACCCTGGCCCAGCTACGCCAGATCAAGAGCGAGCTGCCCAAGGAGGTGGTGGACCAGTTGCAGATCGTGCTGGTCAGCGTCGATCCCAACCGCGATACCCCGCAGCAGCTCAAGCAGTACCTGGGCTACTTCGACAAGGACTTCAAGGGCCTGACCGCCTCTTCGGTGGAAGACCTGCAAAAGCTTGCCAATGCCGTGAGCATTCCCTTCATCCCGGCCGACACCAGCAAGGCCAACTACACCGTGGACCACAGCGGCAACCTGGCGGTAATCGGCCCGGATGGCAACCAGCGTGGCTTCATCCGCGCGCCGTTGAACAACCAGAAACTGGTGGCCCAACTACCGGCGATGGTGCAACGCAAGTAATGCTTGCCCTGTAGCCGCTGCCGCAGGCAGCGCCTTCAGGATCGCCAGGTCGCATCCGCGGCTACACGAAACGTGTCGGGACTTCAGGATGCGGCTACACGCCGCCGGTGCAATGCCTGAAACGCAACGGGGCGCCCCAAGGCGCCCCGTTGTTGTTTCTGCGAGTCGATCAGAACGCCGGCACGATCGCGCCCTTGTACTTCTCTTCGATGAACTTCTTCACCTCAGGGCTGTGCAGGGCGGCAACCAGCTTCTTCATGGCGTCCGAGTCCTTGTCGTCAGCACGGGCCACCAGGATGTTCACGTAAGGCGAGTCCTTGCCTTCGATCACCAGGGCGTCCTTGGCCGGATCCAGCTTGGCTTCCAGGGCGTAGTTGGTGTTGATCAGAGCCAGGTCGACCTGGGTCAGCACGCGCGGGATGGTGGCGGCTTCCAGCTCGCGGAACTTCAGGCCCTTGGTGTTCTCGCTGATGTCCTTGACGGTGGCCAGGATGTTGTTGGAGTCCTTGAGCTTGATCACGCCGGCCTTGTCCAGCAGCAACAGGGCGCGGCCGCCGTTGGTGGCGTCGTTGGGCACGACCACGGTGGCGCCGTTGGGCAGTTCCGACAACTGCTTGTACTTGTTCGAGTAGGCGCCCAGGGGCTCCACGTGCACGCCGGCGACACTCACCAGCTGGGTGCCCTTGGCCTTGTTGAACTCATCCAGGTACGGCTGGTGCTGGAAGAAGTTGGCGTCCAGGCGTTTTTCGGCTACCTGCACGTTGGGTTGCACGTAGTCGGTGAAAACCTTGACCTTCAGGTCTACACCTTCCTTGGCCAGGGCCGGTTTGACGAACTCCAGGATCTCGGCGTGGGGCACCGGCGTAGCGGCCACGGTCAGGGTTTCGGCAGCATGCGCGGAGAACGCGGCCACGGCTGCGAAAGCGACGAGTAGTTTTTTCATCGAACAAGCTCCTTGTAAGTCGCCCGACCCCGGGCGCCTGCCGGCCAGCCGGCGATTGCGTTTATTTACGGGAAAAGTGCACTACCAGTTTATCGCCGATGATCTGCAGAACCTGAACCAGCACGATCAGCAGCACCACGGTGACCGACATCACGTCATCCTGGAAACGCTGGTAGCCATAACGAATGGCCAGGTCGCCCAGGCCCCCCGCACCCACCACACCGGCCATGGCGGTATAGCCGACCAGGGCGATGGCGGTGACGGTGATGGCCGCGATGATGCCCGGACGGGCTTCTGGCAGCAGGGCGTTCATGATGATCTGCCGGGTCGTGGCGCCCATGGCCTGGGTCGCTTCGATGATGCCCCGGTCCACTTCGCGCAGCGCGGTTTCCACCAGGCGGGCGAAGAAGGTCGAGGCCCCCACCACCAGCGGCGGAATGGCCCCTGCGACTCCAAGAGAAGTGCCTGTGATGAACACGGTGGTGGGGATCATCACAATCAGCAGGATGATGAATGGCAACGAGCGTATGGCGTTGACCACGAAGCCCAGCACCGAATAGACGCCTTTCTGCTCCAGTAGCTGCTTGGGGCTGCACAGGAACAGCAAGACGCCCAGTGGCAAGCCCACCAGTACGGTGAAAAACAGGGATGTGCTGAGCATGATCATGGTGTCGCTGGTGGCGATGCCGATGTCGACCCAGTCGATATTGTTGAAGTAACTCAGTAGTCCTTCCATTAGCGCAGCACCTCCATGTGGACGTCCGCCGCGGCGAAGCGAGCAAAGGCCGCTTCCATGTCGCCGCCGGAGATGGCCAGGGTCAATTGCCCGTAAGGGGTGTCTTTGATGCGGTCGATGCGTCCGGCGAGGATGCTGTAGTCGACTCCCGTCTCCCGGGCCACGGTGCCCAGCAGCGGTGCATAGGTGGATTCGCCCTGGAAGGTCAGGCGCACGATACGTCCCGGTACATGGGCGAAGTCATCGCGCTGTTCGTTCTCGTCGATCTGTTCGTCTTCCTGGACGAAGCGCTTGGTGGTCGGGTGCTTGGGATGCAGGAACACCTGGGCCACATCGCCTTGCTCGACGATCGTACCGGCGTCCATCACCGCCACCTGGTCGCAGACGCGGCGGATCACGTCCATTTCATGGGTGATCAGGACGATGGTCAGCTTCAGCTCACGGTTGATCTCGGCCAGCAATTGCAGGACCGACGCAGTGGTCTGCGGGTCCAGGGCGCTGGTGGCTTCATCGCACAGCAGGATCTTGGGCTTGGTGGCCAGGGCACGGGCGATGCCGACGCGCTGCTTCTGGCCGCCGGACAACTGCGCCGGGTACTTGCGGGCATGGTCGGCCAGGCCCACGCGGGCCAGCAGTTCAGTGACGCGCTTGTCGATCTCGGTCCGCGACAGCTCGCCGGAGAGCTGCAGTGGCAGGGCCACGTTGTCGGCCACCGTCTTGGAAGCCAGCAGGTTGAAGTGCTGGAAGATCATCCCGACCTGCTGGCGGAAGCGGCGCAGGCCGCCGGCGTCCAGCGCGGTGATTTCCTCGTTGTCGACGATGATCTTGCCGCCGCTGGGGTTTTCCAGGCGGTTGATCAGGCGTAGCAGGGTGCTTTTGCCCGCACCGGAGTGGCCGATCAGGCCGAACACCTGGCCATTCTCGACCCGAAGACTGGTCGGGTGCAGGGCAGGGATATCCTTACCGGCGACCCGGTAGGTTTTATGGACGTTTTGAAACTCGATCACGTAGCGAACCTTGTGAGGCGCGTTAGAAAAGGGGCAGCGGTTGGCCGGGCGCGCATTTTAGCCTGTCCGTATAGAGGTTCTTAGTATTTATTTCGCAATCATCCTGCCATTTGGCAATAACGCGATCAAAGGTCATAAAAAAGGAACGCCTGCGGCGACTCCCCAGTCACTACTCAAGCCACTCGAAAGCGCCCAGGTGCCGTGCCTCGGCGCATCCGCCCGCGAAGCCCCGGCATGCCAGGGATTTCGCCAACGAGGAGTATGTGTCTGATGAGTACCCAGAAAACCACCAGCCCGAACAGCCAGGCCGCGGGGACCGACACCCTGGACCGGGGCAACAGCAACGCCAAGCTCGAAAGCCTGGAGCGGTTCCGCAGCGACGCCACCGGGCAGGCCCTGCGGACCAACCAGGGAGTGAAGATCGCCGATAACCAGAACACCTTGAAAGCCGGCACCCGCGGCCCTTCGCTGCTCGAAGACTTCATCATGCGGGAGAAGATCACCCACTTCGACCATGAGCGGATTCCCGAGCGCATCGTCCATGCCCGAGGCACTGGCGCCCATGGTTACTTCCAGAGTTATGCCGACCATTCGGCGTTGACCAAGGCTGGATTCCTGCGTGATCCGGGGAAAAAAACACCCGTGTTCGTGCGTTTTTCCACGGTCCAGGGGCCAAGAGGCTCTGGCGATACCGTGCGTGACGTGCGCGGCTTTGCGGTGAAGTTCTTCACCGACGAGGGCAACTTCGACCTGGTGGGCAACAACATGCCGGTGTTCTTCATCCAGGACGCGATCAAGTTCCCCGACTTCGTGCATGCGGTGAAGCCCGAGCCGCACAACGAGATGCCCACCGGCGGCTCGGCCCACGACACCTTCTGGGACTTCGTCTCGCTGGTGCCGGAGTCGGCGCACATGGTCATCTGGGCCATGTCCGACCGGGCAATTCCCAAGAGCCTGCGCAGCATGCAGGGTTTTGGCGTGCACAGTTTCCGCTTTATCAACGCCGAGGGGCGCTCGCACTTCGTCAAGTTCCACTGGCATCCGTCGGTGGGCACTTGCTCGCTGCTATGGGACGAAGCGCAGAAGCTGGCGGGCAAGGACACGGATTTCCACCGCCGTGATCTCTGGGAGGCCATCGAGATCGGTGATTACCCGGAATGGGAACTGGGTGTGCAGATCATCGCCGAGGAAGACGAACACCAGTTCGAGTTCGACATTCTCGACCCGACCAAGCTGATTCCCGAAGAGCTGGTGCCCGTCACGCCGCTGGGCAAGATGGTGCTCAATCGCAACCCGGACAACTTCTTCGCCGAGACCGAGCAGGTGGCGTTCTGTCCGGGGCATATCGTGCCCGGCATCGATTTTTCCAATGACCCATTGCTGCAGGGCCGGTTGTTTTCCTACACCGATACCCAGATCAGCCGCCTGGGCGGGCCCAACTTTCATGAATTGCCGATCAATCGGCCGGTGGCGCCGTTCCACAACAGCCAGCGCGACGCCATGCATCGCTCCACCATCGACAAGGGACGGGCTTCCTACGAGCCCAACTCGATCGACGGCGGCTGGCCCAGGGAGACCCCGCCGGCCGCCGAGAACGGCGGTTTCGAGAGTTACAACGAGCGTATCGATGCGCATAAGATCCGCCAGCGCAGCGAGTCCTTCAGCGACCATTTCTCCCAAGCGCGGCTGTTCTACAACAGCATGAGCAAGCATGAGCAGGAGCACATCATCGCCGCCTACAGCTTCGAGCTGGGCAAGGTCGATCGGCCGCAGATCCGCGAGCGGCAGGTGCAGCAGATCCTGGCCAATATCGATTTGCAGTTGGCCAAGCGCGTGGCCGAGAACCTCGGCCTGAAGGCTCCGGCCAAGGGCACGGTGGCCGAGCGCAAGGTGTCGCTGTCGCGCTCGCCTGCCCTGAGCCAGGCCAACCTGTTGTCCGGGGGTATCAAGACCCGCAAGGTGGCGGTGCTGGTGGCCAATGGCGTGGACGGCGCGGCGATCGCTGCGTTGCAGAAGGCGCTGAAGGCCGAAGGGGCTCATGCCAAGCTGCTGGGGCCGACCTCGGCGGCGGTGACGAGCGCCCAAGGCAAGGCATTGGCGGTGGATGCCTCGATGGAGGGTTTGCCGTCGGTGGCGTTTGACGCCGTGTTCGTGCCGGGTGGCGCCCAGGCGATCAAGGCCCTGGCGGGCGATGGCGTCGCCCTGCACTACCTGCTCGAGGCCTATCGGCACCTGAAGGCCATCGCCTTGCACGGCGAAGCCCGGGAGCTCTTGAAGGTACTTGGGCTGGAGGCGGATGAAGGCGTGATCGTCGGTGGCGATGCCAAGGCCCTGAAAGCGTTCTTCGCGGCCATGGCCCAGCATCGGGTGTGGAGTCGCGAGGCCAAGGCCAGGGCGGTTCCGGCCTGAGGTGGTTGCCGGCAGCCTGCGGGCTGCCGGCCACTGTCATTGCGCCTGGCGTGGGGTCAGGACCATCTGCGCCGGCACATGGCGCACGATCTGCCGGTCGATCTTCTGCTGGAAGTCGGGAGCCAGCTTCTTCACCCGCTTGTGCAGCAGGGTCGAGAGCCACGGGTAGTCTTCGCGACGTGGGACCTGGAGGGTGACGTCGCACTGGTAGTTCACCACGTCCGCGGCCAGGGCATCGAGCTGGCGGCGCAGCTGGCGGATGTCGGTGACATTCAGGGCGATGGTGCTGCTGGGGGCGGTGGGGTCGATCAGCTTGGCTGCAGGGCGCGCCTCGGCGGCCTTCAGTGCGGCTTCGGCCTTGTCCAGCTCGGCCTTGCGGGCGTGGGCGATGGCATTGTTGACCCCGCCAGTCAGGGCCGGCGCCTTGGGCATCAGCGCCCGGGCACGGCTCAAGGCCGTGGCGGCAGCGTTCACGTCGCCCTTTTGCAGGACGATCTGGCTGCGCTGCAGGTAGGCCTCGGCCAGCTGTCGCTGGTACTGGACCAATTGTGGGTCGTCAGGGGTCTGTGCCTGCAAGGCGCTCAACTGGTCCTCGGCGGTCGCCAGTTCGCTGCTGGCGATGCTTTGCTGCAGTTGTGCGACGGCCGTGGCCCGCGCATCGGGGACCTCGGTGGCCACCGGCGGCGTGCTTTGGCAGGCCCCCAGTAGCAGGGAGAATGCGACAAGGAGCAGATAACGGGAGGCGAACGGCTTCATTCCTGCGACTCTCTAATTGCGCAAAAAGCGAGCAAGTCTACACCCCTCGACGGGGCAGAACAAAACTCAGCAGAAACAGGGCGGCCGCTGTGACCACGATCGACGGCCCGGCCGGGGTGTCCTTGAACCAGGACAGCGCCAGCCCGCCGCCCACTGCCAGCATGCCCAGCAGGCTGGCGCCCAGGGCCATCTGCTCCGGCGAGCGGGCGTGACGCTGTGCCGCAGCGGCGGGGATGATCAACAGGGAGGTGATCAGCAGCACCCCGACGATCTTCATGGCGACGGCGATCACCACCGCGATCAACAGCATCAGCGTCATGCGCAGCGAGGCCACGGGCAGGCCTTCGACCTTGGCCAGCTCCTCGTGCACGGTGATGGCCAGCAATGGCCGCCACAGCGCTACCAGCAGCAACAGTACAGCGGCGCTGCCGCCGAGGATCCACGCCAGGTCGCCGGGGCTGATCGCCAGCAGGTCGCCGAACAGATAGGCCATCAGGTCGATCCGCACTTCATGCATGAAGCTTAGTACCACCAGGCCCAGGGACAGGGTGCTGGGTGCAAGAATCCCCAGCAGCGTGTCGGATGCCAGGGGTTGGCGCTGTTGCAGGGTGACCAGCAGTACCGCCAGCAACAGGCAGCCGACGGTGACCGCCACCGCTGGGCTGACATCCAGCAGGAAACCCAGGGCGACGCCCAGCAGCGCGGCGTGGGACAGGGTGTCGCCGAAATAGGCCATGCGCCGCCAGACCACGAAGGAGCCCAGGGGGCCAGCGACCAGCGCCAGGGACAAACCTGCGAGCAGGGCGTACAGCAGGAAATCAGCCATGCTTGCAGTTTTCTCCGTGGACATGGGGCTGGACCACCACCGAGCCATGCAGGTCGTGGGCGTGGTCATGATGGTGGTGGTAGATCGCCAGGCTTGGCGCGTTCTTGCCGAACAGCTCGACAAAGGCCGGGTCGCCACTGACCTGCTCGGGGTGCCCGGAGCAGCAGACGTGGCGGTTGAGGCAGACCACCTGGTCGGTGGTGCTCATCACCAGGTGCAGGTCGTGGGAAACCATCAGCACACCACAGCCGTGGCGGTCACGCAGGCGGGTGATGAGGCTGTACAGCTCAGCCTGGCCGGCCACGTCGACACCCTGCACCGGCTCGTCGAGGACCAGTAGCTCAGGCTCGCGCAGCAGCGCCCGGGCCAGCAGCACGCGCTGCATCTCACCACCGGAAATACTCTGCACCGGGCTGTCGATCACCTGTTCCGCTCCGACCTCCTTGAGTGCCGCCAGGGCCGCCGGGCGGTCCACCCCCGGCACCAGGCGCAGGAAGCGCAGCACCGAGAGCGGCAGGGTCGGGTCGACATGGAGTTTTTGCGGCATGTAGCCCACCCGCAACCGAGGCTTGCGCCAGACGCTGCCGGTATCGGGCTTGAGCAGGCCGAGCACGGCGCGCACCAGGGTGGTCTTGCCGGCACCGTTGGGGCCGATCAGGGTGACGATCTGCCCGGGTTCGACACTGAGCTGGATGTTGTCCAGCACGTTCTGCCCGGCAAAGGTCACCCCGACTTGCTCGAGGCGGATCAACGCAGTGCTCATCACGCCCCCTGGCAGCCGGAGCAGAGCCCGATCACTTCGACGGTCTGGCCCTCGACCACGAAGCCGACGTCGCGGGCGCTGTTGATGATCGCGTCGCTGATGGATTTCTGTTCGAGTTCGATGGCCGCGTGGCACTCGCGGCAGATCAGGAACTGGCCCTGGTGCGCGTGTTCCGGATGGTTGCAACCGACGAAGGCGTTGAGCGAGGCGATGCGGTGTACCAGGCCGTTGTCCAGGAGGAAGTCCAGGGCCCGGTACACCGTTGGCGGTGCAGCGCGGCGCCCATCCTGCTCGCTGAGCACTGCCAGGATGTCGTAGGCGCCCAGGGGCTTGTGGCTTTGCCACACCAGCTCCAGCACCCGCCGGCGCAGTGCGGTCAGGCGCAGGCCCTGCCGGGTGCACAGGGCATCGGCCTCAGACAGTGCGTTGTGCACGCAGTGAGAGTGGTCGTGTGGTCGGCTGGCAAGAGGTGTTTTAGGCATGAGCGGCGACGAGGTTGGTGAGAGACGTTATTATGTTACCCGCTATCGCCTCTTCGAGTGTCCATCGTGCCCCGACTTTTTCGTCTTTTTGTCGCTTTTACCTTCAGCTTGTTCGCGATCGGCTCGGCCCAGGCTGAAGTCCGGGTGCTGACCAGTATCAAGCCCCTGCAGTTGATTGCCGCGGCGGTGCAGGACGGCGTGGCGATTCCCGAGGTGCTGCTGCCGCCGGGCGCTTCGCCGCACAACTATGCGTTGCGCCCCTCCGATGTGCGCAAGGTGCAGAGCGTGGATCTTCTGTACTGGATCGGCCCGGACATGGAAGGGTTCCTGCCGCGTGTCCTGAAGGGGCGCAGCCTGCCCTCGGTGGCGGTACAGGACCTGCCAGGCATGAAGCTTCGCCGTTTTGCCGAAGATAGCCACTCCCACGCTGAAGATGCCGACGAACATGATCACGATCACCGTCCCGGCAGCCTGGATGCCCACCTTTGGCTGTCGCCGGTCAATGCCCGGGTGATCGCCACTCGCATGGCGGCCGACTTGAGCGCCGCCGATCCGGCCAATGCCACGCGTTATCAGGACAACCTGAAGGCTTTCAGCGAGCGCCTGGATGCCCTGGACACCCGCCTGAAGGCTCGCCTGGCGGGGATCGCCGGCAAGCCCTATTTCGTCTTCCATGAAGCCTTCGACTATTTCGAGGACGCCTATGGTCTCAAGCACACCGGGGTGTTCAGCGTCGCTGCCGAGGTGCAGCCTGGGGCCCAGCATGTAGCGGCCATGCGCGCGCGCCTGCAGCAGGTGGGCAAGACGTGTGTGTTCAGCGAGCCGCCGCTGAGTCCGCGGCTGGCGGAAACCCTGGTGGCCGGCCTGCCGGTAAAGCTGGCCGAACTGGATGCATTGGGCGGCTACACCCCGGCGTCCGCCACGGGCTACGAGCAGGTGCTGGAGAAGCTCGGCAACGATCTGGCCGGCTGCCTGGAGCAGCTATAAGCGGGTTTCCAGTACAGGCTTCATCCTTCGCGGGCCAGCCGCTCCTGCTCGTTTACGGCAGGGGCGGCTGGCCCGCGAAGCGTTTCAGAGGGCGAACGGCAGGGCCACGCTGACCTGCTGGCGCTGGGCCAGGTAGCGCTGGAACTCCATCGGGTCGTGGATCAGTACGTCCTGGCCGGCAAAGGTCTCGGCAGCGATCAGGCGTGACAGCCAGAAACGCACGCAGGCCACCCGCAGGATGGTTGGCCACAGTTCGGCCTCGGCGGCGGTGAATGGCCGCAAGGTCGCGTAGGCACCGAGCAAGGCCCGTGCGCGTTGGCCGTCGAGCATCCCTTCGGCGTCGGAACACCAGTCGTTCAGGGCAATGGCCACGTCATACAGCATCGGCCCCGAGCAGGCGTTATAGAAATCGATCAGGCCGGTCAGGTGGGTACCTTCGAACATCGCGTTGTCGCGGAACAGGTCGGCATGGATGTTGGCCCGTGGCAGGGCGAGGATCCTGGTCCTCTGTTCGACGATCTCTTGCAGCGCACGTTGCAGCAGGTCCTTGGCGGTGCTGTCCAGGTGTGGCAGCAGCTTGGCACCCTCTTCCTGCATCCAGTCCAGGCCACGATCGGTCTTGCGCTTGATCATGTTGTCCTTGGTGGCCACGTGCAGGTGGCCCAGCAGCTCGCCAACCTGGACGCAGTGCTGGGCGTTGGCTTGCTTGATGTGCTTGCCGGCCAGGCGCGGTTGCAGCAGCGCTGGCTTGCCCGCCAGTTCCCGCAGGGCGACGCCGTCGGTGGTACGCAGCGCGTAGGGAACCGGCAGGTCCGCCTCGTGCAAGACGTCCAGCAACTCGATGAAGAACGGCATTTCCTGGACAGGCCCGCGCTCGACCAGCGTCAAGACGAACTCGCCCTGTTCCAGGCTGATGAAGAAATTGGTGTTTTCGCTACCAGCGGCAATCCCCTGGAAATCAAGCAGGCGGCCGAGCCCATATGGGGCGAGAAAGGTTTCCAGCTCGGGCCGAGCCAGGGGGGTGAACACAGACATGGTTAAGAACTGCCAGTACGGGCGCCGCTATCGGGCCGGCGCCATTGAGTTGAAGTCGGAGTGGCTTACCACTCGAAGATTTTCCACGAAGGGATCAGCATATCGGGCTGATCCGAACGGATGAAGTTGCCGTCTGAGCCATCGGCGCGCACCAGAAAATAGGGCTTGCCACCTTTTGGCGTGACCTTGATCGCATACAGGAAGCCATTTTGCCGGTATTCCTGGATGGTCTTGTCGCCTTCCGTGCGAATGGTGACTTCCGGGTCGGCCGAAGGTGCATCTTCCGCGGCGATCGCTGCCATGGAGGAAACTGCAATCAAGCCGGCCAGCAGCAAGCGATTTATTGTGCGCATGATAACCTTGTCCCTTTGTCGTCAACGGTCCCGCTATTCTAGCGCCGGACCCGTCCAAAAGGTTGATTCCGCTCATGAGCCAAGCCCCCCTCGTCCTGGTGGACGGTTCGTCCTACCTGTACCGCGCTTTTCACGCGCTGCCACCGCTGACTACCTCCAAAGGCATGCCGACCGGCGCGGTCAAGGGCGTGCTGAACATGCTCAAGAGCCTGCGCAAGCAGTACCCGCAAAGCCCGTTCGCCGTGGTGTTCGACGCCAAGGGCGGGACCTTTCGCGACGAAATGTATGCTGACTACAAGGCCAATCGCCCCAGCATGCCCGATGACATGCGGGTGCAGATCGAGCCGCTGCATGCCAGCGTGATCGCCCTGGGCTTCCCGTTGCTGTGCGTCGAGGGCGTCGAGGCCGACGACGTGATCGGAACCCTGGCCCGCAGCAGCTCCGCGGCGTCCCGGCCGGTGGTCATCTCCACCGGCGACAAGGACATGGCGCAGCTGGTGGATGGGCACATTACCCTGGTCAACACCATGTCCGGTAGCAGCATGGACGTGGAGGGCGTGAAGGAGAAATTCGGTGTCGCTCCCGAGCAGATCATCGATTACCTGGCGCTGATGGGCGACTCCTCCGACAACATCCCTGGCGTTCCGGGCATCGGCCCGAAGACCGCCTCGGGCTTGCTGGTGGGGGTCAACGGCGGCCTCAAGGAGCTCTACGAGCAGCTCGATATCGTGCCGACCCTGCCGATTCGCGGGGCCAAGACGCTGCCGGCCAAGCTTGAAGAACATAAGGAAATGGCTTTCCTGTCCTATCAACTGGCGACCATCAAGGTCGACGTTGCCCTGGATGTGGGCCTGGACGACCTGCACCTGCGCGAGCCGGATCGCGAAAAGCTCGCAGAGCTCTACAGCCTGATGGAGTTCAAGAGCTGGCTCGACGATCTGCAGCGCGATGCCAAGCGTGTCGAGCTCGATACCAGCGCTGCCCCGGCCGCCGCTGAACAGCAAGCGCCGGCGGAGGAGTCTCCGCTGGAACTGCAGTACGAAACCATCCTCGACCCGGCGCGTTTCGACTTCTGGCTGCAAAAGCTCAAGGGGGCCAAGCTGATGGCCTTCGATACCGAAACCACGGGTATCGATGCCCAGCAAGCCCAACTGGTGGGCCTGTCCTTCGCGGTCACCGCGGGTGAGGCGGCCTACGTTCCGCTGACACACAGCTACATGGGGGCGCCCGCGCAGTTGGATCGCGACACCGTGCTGCTGGCACTGAAGCCGTTGCTCGAAGATCCGCAACTGCTGAAGGTGGGCCAGCATGCCAAGTTCGACATGAACATCCTGGCCAACTGCGCCATCGGTGGTGATCAGGCCAATGGCATCACCATGCGTGGCGTGGCCTTCGACACCATGCTCGAGTCCTATGTGCTCAATTCCACCGCCACCCGCCATGACATGGACAGCCTGGCGCAGAAGTACCTGGACCACAGCACCGTGAGTTTCCAGGACATCGCCGGCAAGGGCGCCAAGCAGCTGACCTTCGACCAGATTCCGCTGGAGCAGGCAGGTCCCTACGCAGCCGAGGACGCGGACGTGACCCTACGCCTGCACCAGGCCTTGTTCGAGAAGCTGACTGCCATCCCGAGCCTGGCCAGCGTGCTGACCGATATCGAGATGCCTCTGGTACCGGTACTGGCTCGCATCGAGCGCCAGGGCGCGCTGGTGGACGACAAGCTGCTGGGCGTGCAGAGCATCGAGCTGGGCGACAAGATGGAGGCCCTGGAGCGTGAGGCTTTCGAAATCGCCGGCGAGGAATTCAACCTGGGATCGCCGAAGCAGTTGGGCAGCATCCTCTATGACAAGCTTGGCCTGCCAGTGCTGAAGAAGACTGCCAAGGGCCAGCCGTCCACCGCCGAAGAGGTGCTGGCCAAGCTGGCCGAGGACGACTACCCGCTGCCCCGGGTGCTGATGCAGTACCGCTCCATGAGCAAGCTCAAGAGTACTTATACCGACCGCCTGCCGGAGCAGATCAACCCGCGCACCGGACGGATCCACACCTCGTATCACCAGGCAGTAGCGTCTACCGGGCGCCTGTCTTCCAGTGATCCGAACCTGCAGAACATCCCGGTGCGCACGGCAGAGGGGCGGCGCATTCGCCAGGCCTTCGTCGCTCCGGCCGGCTACAAGCTGCTGGCGGCGGACTACTCGCAGATCGAGCTGCGGATCATGGCGCATCTGTCCCAGGACGAAGGCTTGCTCAATGCTTTTCGCAACAACCAGGACGTGCACACGGCCACGGCGGCGGAAGTGTTTAAGGTCGATCTCGGGGACGTTACCTCCGAGCAGCGCCGCAGTGCCAAGGCCATCAACTTCGGCCTGATCTATGGCATGGGGGCGCAGAAGCTGGGCAAGGATATCGGCGTCGATACCAAGCAGGCCAAGGCATATATCGACACCTACTTCGCCCGCTATCCGGGGGTGCGCGAGTACATGGACCGCACCCGTGCCCAGGCGGCCGACCAAGGGTATGTGGAGACCATCTTCGGTCGCCGCCTGTACCTGCCCGAGATCAACTCCAACAAGCCCCAGGAGCGGGCCGGTGCCGAACGCACGGCGATCAACGCGCCAATGCAAGGCACTGCCGCGGACATCATCAAGAAAGCCATGGTGGCGGTGGACAACTGGCTGCAGGGCTCGGGGCTGGACGCCAGGGTCATTCTCCAGGTGCACGACGAACTGGTATTGGAGGTTCGCGAGGACCTGGTGGACCAGGTGCGCGAAGAAATTCGCGGTTACATGAGCGGTGCCGCGACCCTGGATGTGCCGCTATTGGTGGAAGTCGGGGTGGGAAATAACTGGGATGAGGCCCATTAAGGGGACTTTTCGCCGATTTTTGCCGCGACATAGTGTCGCGGCAAAAGCCTGGAGAACCATTAGCGCGAAAAATTCCAGGGGTTATCGCCAATAGTTTTTGCGCTCGGCCGGAACTAAATCGAGAAACGCCCACTCAGAGTTACTGAATGGCTGGTGAAGCCCTTCAATGTTCCTATGTTGTGTTAAGTGTTGGCAGATATCTGGACCCCGCCCTAGCGGTCTAGAACTTGAACCCCGAACTTCCCCCTCCCCATATGAAGTCCGGGGTTTTTTTTGCCTGAAAATTGCCTGCGTGGCGACCATGCTGCGTTAAAAAGCGGCGGGAAATGCTCATTTAGGCCCCTAAACTCCGCTTTTCCGCCGCTTTTTGCCTTGCCTGATCACCGCGCAGACAATTTTTATCTCTCTCAGGCCTCGATCTCGGCGCCTTTGTCGGCCAGTTCCAGCCAGCCCGCCAGCACGGTGTAGGCCTCTTCCAGGCCCATGCGCTTGGGTGCGGAGAACAGCTGGATAGTGATGGCTTCGCCCCAGCCCTTGCGAATTTGCGACTGGACCTTGAGCAGGGTGTTCTTGGCTGCGCCATAGGTCAGTTTGTCGGCCTTGGTCAGCAGGATGTGCATTGGCATGCCGCTGGCCACGGCCCAGTCCAGCATCAGGGTGTCGAAATCGGTCATTGGATGACGGATATCCATCATCAGGATCAGGCCCTTGAGGCTCTCCCGGCTGCCCAGGTAGGCCTCCAGGTGGCGCTGCCAGTGCTGCTTCAAGGGGATCGGTACCTTGGCGTAGCCATAGCCCGGCAGGTCGACCAGACGGCGATCGTCGTCTAGCTTGAAGAAGTTCAACAATTGTGTGCGGCCCGGGGTCTTCGAGGTGCGTGCCAGGCTGGCGTGGGTCAGGGTGTTCAAGGCGCTGGATTTACCGGCGTTGGAACGCCCGGCGAAGGCAACTTCGAAGCCGGCGTCGTCAGGGCATTGATCGACCTTGGCGGCGCTGAGCATGAAAGTAGCCTGTTGGCACAGACCGAGGATGGGGTTCTTCAGTTGCATGGGATTTCCGAAATAGGGGCGGTGCCGAGGATGGGTGCGGCGAGCGGTGTCGTTTCCGTTTCAGTAGCGCCAGTATATAATGCCGCAGATTTTGTGTGCGCTTTGTCCCAGCGTAGGATGAAGTTCACGAGAGCGATAAACCTTGTATGCGCATTAGAACGCAGCACGCTCTCAACCCTGAAAAGGTCGTTTTATGACGAAATGGCTGCTGGCTACCGGGCTCTTGATGCCGCTTTACAGCGCGCAGGCTACACAGGATCCGGAAGCTGTGTACAACCGTGTTTGTGGGGCTTGTCATTCCGGCCAACTACCGACGGCGCCCCGCAAGGGCGACCAGGAAGCTTGGGCGCCGAGGTTGGCGCAAGGTATGGAGACGCTGGTGCAACACGTGACCCAGGGTTTCAAGGCGATGCCGCCGCGTGGTTTGTGCATGGACTGCAGTGCCGAGGATTACCGAGCCATCATCCACTGGATGAGCGAGTGATCCCGGTCCATAACTCTTAACCCTTAGCCGTAGTTGGATTAGCTGATGAACAAATTACTCGTGAGTCTGCTGTTGACCTTGGGCATCACCGGTGTTGCCCATGCCGCAGGCGACGCTGCTGCCGGTCAGGCGAAAGCCGCAGTCTGTGGCGCTTGCCACGGCCCTGATGGGAACAGCATGGCGCCAAACTTTCCCAAACTGGCAGGCCAGGGGGAGAGGTACCTGGACAAGCAGCTGCACGATATCAAGTCCGGTAAGCGTCAAGTGCTGGAAATGACCGGCCTGCTGACCAACCTGAGCGATCAGGACCTGGCTGACATCGCCGCCTATTTCGCCAGCCAGAAAGGCAGCGTCGGCGCGGCTGATCCAAAAGTTGTGGCCCGTGGCGAAGAACTGTTCCGTGGCGGCAAGCTGGACCAGGGCATGCCAGCCTGTACCGGCTGCCATTCGCCGAACGGCGCGGGTAACGCAGCGGCAGGTTTCCCTCACCTGGGTGGCCAGCATGCTCAATATGTGGCCAAGCAGCTGACCGACTTCCGCGAAGGCGCACGTACCAACGATGGCGACACCATGGTCATGCGCAGCATTGCCAGCAAGCTGAGCAACAAGGACATCGAAGCAGTGTCCAGCTATATTCAAGGCCTGCACTGAGGCCGCCGCGATCAGTTGCCGGAAGGTGCATAGCCACGGCGACGTTAATGATCGATTAATCTGACGGTGCAAGCATAAAGGGTGGCTCAGGCCGCCCTTTTTTATGGCGCCAGCCGCTACACTAGCGAACTCAAGCCCGCCATGATCTGTCTGAATTCAGGTCGCGCGAGGCGCCTAAATCGTCCAGGAGTAAAGCATGCGTAATCTGATTCTCAGCGCCGCTCTTGTCACCGCCAGCCTGTTTGGCGTGACCGCTCAAGCCGCCGAACCGCTTGAAGCCGGTAAACAATATGTCGAGTTGAGCAGCGCCGTTCCGGTTGCGGTGCCTGGCAAGATCGAAGTGGTGGAGCTGTTCTGGTATGGCTGCCCTCATTGCTATGCCTTCGAACCCACCATCAACCCTTGGGTCGAGAAACTCCCTGCCGACGTCAACTTCGTACGTATCCCAGCCATGTTCGGTGGCATCTGGAATGTCCATGGCCAGCTGTTCATCACCCTGGAAGCCATGGGGGTCGAGCACAAGGTGCACAAGGCCGTGTTCGAGGCCATCCACAGCGGCAAGAAACTCGCTACTCCTGAGGAAATGGCCGACTTCCTGGCTGGCGAGGGTGTCGACAAGGACAAGTTCCTGAGCACCTACAATTCCTTCGCCGTCAAAGGCAAGGTCGAGGATGCCAAGAAGAAAGCCCAGGCCTATCAGATCTCTGGCGTACCTACCATGGTGGTCAACGGCAAGTATCGTTTCGACCTGGGCACCGCTGGCGGTCCTGAAGGTGCGCTGAGCGTGGCCGACCAGCTGATCGCCAAAGAGCGCGCGGCCAAGTAAGCGCCGCCGCCATGCCGCGCTGGGGCTCGGAACGCATCGTTGGCCTGCATGATCCGCAGGTCAACGAACATCATTTAGCGTCGACCGGCCTGCCGGCAGACAGTCGCCTGCGACTACTCAGCTTCAACATCCAGGTCGGCATCAGCACCGAGCGTTATCGTCACTACCTGACCCGCGGCTGGCAGCACCTGTTGCCCCATAACGGTCGGGCGGACAACCTGCAGAAAATAGGCAACCTGCTGGGGGACTTCGACCTGGTAGCCCTGCAGGAAGCCGATGGCGGCAGCCTGCGTTCGGGCTACGTCAACCAGGTGGAGCACCTGGCCCAACTGGGTGCCTTTCCCTACTGGTACCAGCAGCTCAATCGCAACCTCGGACGCCTGGCCCAGCACAGCAATGGCGTGCTCAGCCGCTTGCGGCCCTGGGCGATCGAGGATCATCCCCTGCCCGGCCCCAAGGGGCGTGGGGCGATCCTGCTGCGTTTCGGCGAGGGGCCGGAGGCCCTGGTCGTGGTGATGATGCACCTGGCCCTTGGCGCTCGGGCGCGAACCCGGCAACTGGCCTACATTCGCGAGTTGATCGGCGGCTACAAGCATCAGGTGCTGATGGGGGATATGAATACCCATGCCAGCGACCTGTTGGAGCATTCCCCCTTGCGCGACTTGAGCCTGCTGGCGCCGCAACTGCAGGCGACCTTCCCCAGCTGGCGCCCACAACGCTGCCTGGATCACATCCTGCTCAGCCCCAGCCTGACCCTGGAGCGAGTCGAAGTCCTGGCCCAACCCATATCCGATCACTTGCCGGTCGCGGTAGAGATTCGTCTGCCGGGTTCGCTCACGGCCGATGCATTGCCCGCGTTGAGTCCTGCCCCTCGCGGAATCGATGAATGAGCGACGACGCCCAACGTTGGAAAGAGAAGTACTTAAAAAGCATCGAACAACAGGAAAAGCTCGAGCGCCGCTGGGCTGCACGACTGGACTTGTTGCGCCGGGGCCTGGTGCGCAGCACCCTGGCCGCGGAGGGCACCGACCGCGCGGTTGACCAATGCATGAAGGAAATGCGCGAGGTCGTGCGTACCGACGATATGGACGCCGGACTGGCTGCCTTGATTCCGCGCCTGGAAAAGGCCGTGCTGGACTCCGAACAGCGTCGGGAAACCCGTATCGACCAGATGAGCAGCGCATTGACGGCGCTGGTCACCCAATTGCAGTCCCTGCCCCTGCCCAGGGAAGTCAGTCGCCCGCTCAAGGCGTTCGCCAAGCAGCTGGATGGCCGGGTCGGTCAGGCCCGGGAGATTCCCTTGCTATTGGGGGAACTGAGCGCCCTGCAAGGCAAGGCCCTGAACCAGTTGGACGGTCCGGCCGAACCCGGGCGCCCTGGCCTGTTGCAACGGCTGTTCGGCTCCCGTGATCCTGCGCAAGCCGCGCCGGGAGCCGAGGCGCTCGCCCCTTCGGCTCAGGCTGTAGACAATCATCCACAGCCTGAGGAGCCAACGGCCCCGGATGAAGCGGCTCGCGAGCACGACGAAGTGCCCGATAGCGTTGTGCCCCAAGCTGGCGTGGTAGCGCCGGCACCTGGTGTCGCACCGTTGTCGGCAGAGGCGGAACCCTTGCCCCAGCCCGCCTTCGAGCCCTCTGCTGCCGTTGCCCCCAAGCTCGAAACCGAGCCAGAACCCGAACCCGGCCCGACAGAGGCTGTCGCCTTCATACCCCAGGTCCTGGTGCCGGAAACTCCTGCGCTCGAGCTGGAGCGCCCTTCCGAGGTGCCGGCAGGGTTGCAGGAGCCCATTGACGTATTGCGAACCGAGAGGCCCGGGCCGACCCTGGCACCTGCACCTGCACCTGCACCCGATCCCCTGATCGCCCCCGAGCCGAAGGGCGGCAATCCTGACGAGCTGCTGCCCATTTCCTCTGCCGCCTTGCTCGACAGCCTGCCCCTGCCCCAGGTGATGGCCGAGGCGTTGGCGGCCATCGACCCGGAGCAGCCGGATCATGACGTGCTCTATGCGTTGCCGGACTCGCCCGAGCCTTCCTACAGTTCGGTGGCCAAGCACATCGAGCACACCCTCCTGGGCCTGCTCGATGACCTGAGCCTGCCTGAGCGGCATCGCCCTCAAGCAGAGGCAATGCGTGATCGTCTGCAACATGGCCTGAACTGGTATGAGTTGCTGCCGATCCTCGATGATCTTGCGGTGTTGATGCTGGCGATCACCGACTCTGGCCAGCATGAGTTCGAGAATTACCTAAAGCAGCTCAACGAGCGCCTGGAAGCCTTCCAGAGCAATCTGCAGGCAGCCAGTGACGGTCATGCCGATATCAGCTCGGCCGCGCGCGCCATGGATACGCAGATCCGCGAGCAGGTCGATGGTCTGCAGAGCAGCGTGCAGGAAGCAGCGGACCTGGACGACCTCAAACAGGTACTGGAAAGCCATCTGGAAGGCCTGCTGGGCACCATGGACCAGCATCAGCGACAGCGCGACGAGCGCGAGAAGGACATGGCCACACGCTTGCAAAGCCTGGCGGCCCGGGTCTCGAGCATGGAGCAGGAGGCCCAGGGCTATCGCGAGCACTTGGAGGAGCAGCGGCAGAAGGCATTGATCGACCCGCTGACCGGGCTGCCCAACCGTGCGGCCTGGAGCGAGCGCCTGGAGCATGAGATCGAACAGTGGCAACGCCATGGCAACAGCCTGTTGCTGGCCATGCTCGATCTCGACCACTTCAAGCGGATCAACGATAACTATGGGCACCTGGCTGGCGACAAGGTGCTGAAAATCATTGCCAGCGTACTGCGCAAGCGCTTGCGGGGTACCGACTTCATCGCCCGCTTCGGTGGTGAGGAGTTTGTCCTGCTGTTGCCCAATACACCGTGGCCGGTGGGCGTACGGTTGGTGGAAACCCTGCGTGCGGCGATCGAGGCCTGTCCGTTCCATTTCAAGGGCGAACCGGTGACCATCACCGTGTCTGTGGGTGTGAGTGCGTTCAAGTCGGGAGATCGCAGCGATATGGTGATAAAAAGAGCCGATCAGGCGCTATATCGAGCAAAAGATGCCGGACGAAACCGGGTCGAGGCCGGCTGAGCCGAGCCGGGTAGCGCAGTTTTGCCCATGGATCGGGGAGCAGTACGTTACACTGTTGCATTAATGTCGCAACGTGCTGCCCTGCCATGAAACTGTTTGCCCTTGCCTTCTCCCTGTTGCTGCTTGCTGGCTGCGCCAGCGGCCCGCGCATCGATACCAGCCACCCCTCGGTCAACTACGACCAACGGGCCCAGTTCATCATCGTCCACTACACCTCGGCGTCCATGGAGCGTTCCCTGGCCCTGCTGACCCATGGCCAGGTCAGCAGCCATTACCTGATCGGCGATGACAAGTCCGCCACCATCTACAAACTGGTGGATGAACAGTACCGTGCGTGGCATGCCGGCGAGAGCCAATGGCAGGGACGAACCTGGCTCAACTCCAGCTCCATCGGTATCGAGATCGTCAACCCGGGGTTTCGCGACGGCCCCAACGGGCGGCTCTGGTACCCCTACAGCGAAGCGCAGATCCAGAACCTGATCGTGTTGCTCAAGGACATCAGCAAGCGCAACAACATTTCCCCTCGGCACATCATCGGCCACAGCGACATCGCACCGCTGCGCAAGCTCGATCCAGGCCCGCTGTTCCCCTGGAAGCGCCTGGCCGAGGCGGGCCTGGGCCTGTGGCCCAACGCCCAGGCAGTGGCTCGCCAGCAGGCGTTCTATGCGGCGAACCTGCCGAGCATCAGCTGGTTCCAGCAGCAGTTGGCCCACCTGGGCTACGCCACCCCGCAGACCGGCGAGTTGGATGTGGCCACCCGGCATGTGCTGGCGGCCTTCCAGATGCACTACCGGCCCGGCCGTTTCGATGGCACCCCGGACGCTGAAAGCGCAGCGATCCTGCAGGTCCTCAACCAGACAAAATAATGACGCCGCCGGACGGTCCGCGCCGATTGCCCAATCAGTTGCTATAACTCATTGGTAATCCTTCGGATCTTCCAAGATGCAGGCCTCCGGCGAGCCCGTGCGCAGTTGGTTTCATCGCCCATGGGTGTTGGCGATGCTGGCGGCTGCCTTGAGTGCGGCGGTGCTGATGCTGGGCAGCGTTGGCGTGGCGATGCATCAGGTCCAGCAGCAGGAAAGCGAGCAGATGAATGCCCAGGGCCAGCGATTCCTGGAGCGCCTGGAGCAGTTGTTCGGACAGCTGCGTGAGGGCCTGGATGCCTTGGAGGCGCAACCGCTACGCGAGTGCAGCGCGGACATGATCACGGCGTTGCAGCAGGTCAGCTACAGCTATCGCTTCATCTACGAGGCGGTTTACATGGACGCCGACCAGACCTGCTCCAACTGGCCGCAGCAGAACCTGACGCCATCCCCCAGGCCGGCGGATATCCGGGGCCCCACCTATAGCTACTGGCTCAATACCTCCATCGAACCCAATGAAAACCTCGCGGCGCTCATGCTCGGCCGTGGCAACTTTCGCGTTGCCACTTCCCGTGGGCACCTGACGGACGTGGTCGACCTGCCGCCCGGGGGCAGCCTGATGGTGGTGGTCGATCATGGTGCCCGGGCCATTCCGGTACTGGGCCTGGCGCGCCCCTGGCCGCCGGTGCAGCCCTGGCATCCCAGTCGAGGCCAGCCACTGCAGGTGACCCGGGACCTGCTGATCTACCGCATGCCGACCCAGAACCCCGAGTACCAACTGGTGCTGATCACTCCAAGGGCCAGCATGCAGGCGGAAATGCTCGATGGCTGGTGGTGGTTGCTGCCGGTGAGCCTGTTGTTGGCGCTGTTCATCTGCGCACTGGTGTATCAGCTGGCGCGGCAGCGGCAGTCCCTGGGGGCGGAACTGCAAGGTGCCTTGCGTCGTAAGGAACTGCAGGTGCTGTACCAACCGATCTTCGATCTCAACAGCCGGCTCTGCGTGGGAGCTGAGGCCTTGCTGCGCTGGCGGCGCCCGGACGGCACCCTGACCAGCCCCGAGCTGTTCATCCCGCTGGCGGAGAACACCGGGCAGATCCGCCAGATCACCGACTTCGTCCTGCAGCGCCTGCTGGAACAGTTGGGCCATGTGTTGCGAGCCAATCCGCAGCTGTACATCTCGGTCAACCTGGCCGCTTGCGATGTCATGGTGCCGCGTATCGGCCGGGTCATGGCGCGCCTGCTGGCGTTGCACAGGGTGGCGGCGCGGCAGATCGCCTTCGAAGTGACCGAGCGCGGACTGATCGACGTGGTGGTGGCACGCAACAACCTGCAAGCCCTGAGGGATGTCGGGCATCAAGTGTTGATCGACGATTTCGGCACCGGCTATTGCAGCCTGGCCTACCTGCAGAACCTGCCGGTGGACTGCCTGAAGATCGACAAGGCGTTCGTCGACGCCCTGGGCCACGATGCCGCCAGCAGCGGCGTGGCCCCGCACATCATCCGCATGGCCCACGCCCTGAAGCTCAAGGTGATCGCAGAAGGCATCGAGTTCGAGGACCAGGCCTTGCTGTTGAGCAGCGAAGGGGTCAGCTTCGGCCAGGGCTGGCTGTTCGCCCAGGCCCTGAGCGCCTTGCAGTTCACCGAATTGATCACGCGGGGACGGCGCCTGATGGCCAGGCGCTTGGATGATGAAGCGTGATGTCCTACAGCGGCAGCGCCAGGTAGAACTGGGTACCCTGTCCCGGTCTTGAGTACACCCCCATGCGTCCGCCATGGAGCTGGACGATTTCCTTGCACAGTGCCAGCCCGAGCCCGGCGCCACCCTTCTTGCGCCCCACCTGGACGAAAGGTTCGAAGATCCGCCCCTGCTGGCCGTAGGCGATCCCTTCGCCATTGTCCTCGACACTGACGATCACCCGCTCGCCATGACGCCTGGCCTGCAGGCGGATCTGGCCTCCCTTGGCGGTGTGGCGCAGGGCGTTGCCTACCAGGTTGTCCAGGACCCGCTCCAGCTGTGGCTGGTCGGCATGCAGTCGTGGCAGTGGCGCCTGCATATCCAGCAGCAGCGCTATGTCCCGGTTTCGCGCCTGTTCGATGAAGCGTTCCCGGGTCTGCTCCAGCAGATCCTCCAATGAGCAGGGGGCGAGAGTGAGCTTCTGCAGGCCGTTCTGGTAGCGGGAGAAGTTCAACAGATCGTTGATCAACTGCATCAGGCGCTGCATTTCTTCATTGACGGTATTGAGCAGGTCGGTTTCCCGCGACTCCTCGGCGAAGTGCAGGCGTTCCTGGAGCAGCCCGAAGGCCATGTGCATGCCGGTGACCGGGGTGCGCAGCTCATGGGAGGCGCGCAGCACGAACTCACTGCGCACGCGCTCGAAGGCCCGCTGCTCGGTGACGTCATGCAGCACCATCACTGCGCCAAGGATGTGCCCTTGGGTGTGGCATACCGGGGTCAGGCTATAGGTCAACAGGCGTGCCTCGCCGTCGACTTCGATATCCAGGTCTTCCGGGGCCCGCTCCAGGCTGCCGCCCCGCAGCACCAGTTGCAGTTGTTCGTCCAGCTCCGGTCTTTGCAGGGCACTGCCCAGGCCTTGGCCAAGGCGATCCTGGTCCCAGCCCAGTTGCCGCTGGGCCACCGGGTTCAAGTGCTCCAGGCGGCCCTGGCGGTCGATCATCAGCAGGCCGTCGTCGATGCTGTCGAGCACCGCTTGCAGGCGTTGCTGGCCGGCCAGCAGTTCATCGACGTTGGTTGCCTGATGTTGGCGCAGCGCCTCAGCCATGATGCCGAAGCGCCGGGTCAGCAGATTCATTTCCGCGGCGCCTGAAATCGGCAGGGTAACGTCGAAGTTACCCTGGCCGATCTTGTCCGCCGCCTTGGCCAGGGCCTCGATGGGACCGCCAAAGCGTTGGGCGATGGAATGCGCGGTAATGAAACCGATGATCAGCACCGCCAGGCCAACCAGGCCCAGCAGGCCGGCCACCAGCAGGGCGCGGCCGCGGGTCTGGCGCTCCACTGCGCTGATGTTGTCCAGGGCGCGCTTGTGCTCATTGATCAGGCCTGAGCGCAGGGTGTTGAAACGCTCGGTCAGTTGGTTGTCGCTACTCAATCCGGTGCTGGGGGCGTTGCTGTGTTCGAAGGCCTGGAAGAAGCTTTGATAGTCGCTGCGGGCTTGCTGGAAGCCGCTCTGATTGTGGTTCTGCTGCTCATGGGCAATGCCTTGGTCGAGCAGGTCCAGGTAACGTTTCCTGGATGCTTCCAGGGCCTCTGGGTCGGGCTTGTTGCTGAGCATGAGGATCAACTGGTCGCCCAGGGTCTGGCGCAGCTTGAGCCCCAGGTCCAGGGTGATGAAGTTGTTGCGGATCAGCGACTCCTGGGTACTGGCCATCTGCATCACGCTGACCAGCCCGAGCACCAGGCCCAGCATCGCCACGGTGATCAGGGCCGAGATGCTCAGAAACAGCCGGGTCCGCAGTTTCATCGCTAGCTTCATGGGATATCGTTCACAGGTTGTACTGTTTGCGCTTGCGATACAGCGTCGAAGCATCGATGCCCAGTGTCTTGGCGGCTTGGTCCAGGGTGTCGCTGGTGGCCAGTACCGCACCGATATGGGCTTTCTCCAACTCGTCCAGGCTCAAGGCCGCGCCGATTCGCGGCGCATTGCTGGTGGGCTGCTCGGCCATGCCCAGGTGGCTGATCTCGACTCGTTCCTGGGGACAGATGATGCTCGCCCGCTCCACCACATTGCGCAGCTCGCGAATGTTGCCTGGCCAGCGGTAGTTCAACAGGGCCTCCCGGGCCTCGTCGCTGAAGCCCCGTGCCGGTCGCGAGTACTCCTTGACGAAGCGCGCGAGGAAACGGTCGGCCAGGGTCAGGATATCTTCGCTGCGCTCGCGCAAAGGCGGCAGGTGCAGGGTAATCACGTTCAGGCGGTACAGCAGGTCCTCGCGAAAACGCCCGTCGCGCACCATGTCTTCCAGATTGAGGTTGGTGGCGGCGAGGATGCGTACGTCGGCGCGCCGGGTCACCGGATCGCCGACACGTTCATATTCCTTGTCCTGGATAAAGCGCAGCAGTTTGGGCTGCAGGGTCAGCGGGAAGTCGCCGATCTCGTCGAGAAACAGCGTGCCCCCGTCGGCCTGGTTGACCCGGCCCAGGGTGCTTTCGCTGGCGCCGGTAAAGGCCCCGCGGCTGTGGCCGAAGAGCTCGCTCTCCATCAGCTCGGCAGTCAGCGACGGGCAGTTGATGGTCACGCAGGACTTCTTCGCGCGCTTGCTCCAGCCATGGATGGCCCGGGCCAGCTCGCCCTTGCCGGTTCCAGATTCACCGAGAATCAGGATGTTGGCATCGGTGCTGGCTACCTGGCGGGCGGTCTCCAGCACCACCTTCATGGCCGGGCTGTGGGAATCCAGGCCATCGCTGGGCTTGCGGACCTCGCCCTCCAGGGCCTCCAGGCGTGCTGACAGCTGGCGCACTTCCAACTGCTTGGCGGTGGCCAGGCGCAATTGATCGGGGCTGCACGGCTTGACCAGGTAATCGGCGGCACCGGCCTGGATGGCATCCACGGCGGTATCGACGGCGGAATGGGCGGTGACGATCACTACCCGCATCCAGGGCGCCTGGATACGCATCTGGGCCAATACATCCAGGCCGTTGTCTTCTCCCAGGCGCAGGTCGAGGAAGCACAGGTCGAACACCTGGCGTTGCAGCAACGTGTCTGCCTGGGCCGCACTGTTGGCGGTAGCGACGATGTAGCCCTCGTCTTCCAGGCAATAACGGAAGGTGCGAAGGATGGCGGACTCGTCATCTACCAGAAGGATGCGGCCCTGATTCTCCGGCGCTGGCTCCATTTTTCCCAGGCTCCTTTAATGAACGATCTGATTTAGTCCCGGAAAAATCGGGCAAGTTGCAAGATTGATTCTGATCCATTCCACCGGTTGCAGGTTAGATATCTCCGGTCGAAATAGCTAACTAACTGAAATAACTGATGTTTTCAGCGGTGGCTGAAGGTTGTGCAGGTACAGGTCTGTATCAGGCTGCTCGCTGCTCGGCAAAGTTCCCACCGAAAATCAGAAAGCAGGAGAAACCCCTGAGTTGAAGATCGTGCATTTCGCACGGTCAGCCAAGTGGGCATCGTGCAGGATGCGTCCATGGGTTTTTTCTGGTCTTTATATAAGTTATTGATTTTATTGATATTTATTGCTCGATAAAAGCTGGCATGCAGTCTGCAACTTCCTTTCCCATCGAGGGGCCCAGGCAACGGCTTCCATAACAACATCACCATCGGTGTGGGAGGATTTTCAGGATGAATCGCCAACGTCTTGCCCAATTGCGCATCGCGCCGCTGCACCTCCAGCAAGGGCTGTTTGCTTGCCTTGCATTGCTGGTCACTCTAATCGCCGGGCAGCAGTTCCAGCGCTGGCAGGATCGCCAGGCCCCTATTCCCCAGGTGCCGGCCCATCAACACCCCATCCAGACCCATTTTCGTCCGGTGAGCAGTTCGTTCGCCGACACCGCACCCCTACAACTGATGACCGTTGACCAGGCGCAGCCCGTGCTTGAGTCGCCACGCCAGGAGCGCTGGGTGTTCTAGGCACCATGGCCGGGGCCGCCCTTGGCGGTAGCGGGCCAACCATGTCGGCAGCTTTCCTAATAGAGAAGAGTAAGGAGAATCATCATGCTGAGTTGGGCAATCACATTCCTGATCATCGCCATCGTCGCTGCTGTCCTGGGCTTCGGTGGTATCGCTGGCACCGCTACCGGGATCGCCAAGATTCTTTTCGTGGTGTTCCTGGTGATGTTCATCGCTTCCTTCTTCTTTGGCCGTCGCGGTCGGGGTTGATCATGGGGATCTCCTTCAAGACCCTGGCCTTCGTATTGCTGTCGAGCGCCAGTGCCCTGGCGTCGGCTGCCAACGATGGCCAGGCACGGGCCAGCCAACTGCTCAATGCAGATCCGCAGTTTCGCGAGACCTGGCAGAAGGTCGTGCAAAAGGAAGAGCGATTGCCCGAGTGGGTCATGAACCTGTCGGGCGATGCCGAACAAATGAATGCCGTGGAGGAGGATGGCGACAAGTACCTGGTGGGACCGTTGTGCGAGACCGCCCAGAGTTGCCGCAGCCAGCGGCTGATCGTGGCCTTCGCTTTCGACAAGAAGCATGCCTATGCATTGCTGGTGGAAGTGCCTGCGGGGTTGCCCGCCGACAAGTCGCCGACCCGGCATGCCAACTACCGGTTTCTCGGCAAGCCCGAGCCCGGTATGCAGGAATTGCTTAAAGAGCAGCTGAGAAAAGACCCGAACTGGTATTGAGTCCGGGTCAGTCGAATAGACGAAAGGGCCTGGTGCGCTTTCGGCTGTTGCACGACCCGAGGAGGGCACGTGCATGACCAGGGGGCCGGGACGTTCTGATCCACCAGAGATCGGAGTGACCTAGGGGTACAGGGAGTGCCTCCGCAAGGGCCGGGTCAGGAAAAAGCGGCGGCGCAAGCTCCCGGGTCGGTGTCGATCCGACGAGCTTGCGGCGTGCGTGAACGGTCAGATCCCCGTTCTAGAGCCATTGGCCTGATGGCACCGATGTCTGAACTGAAAAATCTTCCTTTGACTCCGGTCAAACGTTTCCTGGTGTTTCTCTGCGACCGTATATCGAGAAACTTTCCGGAAAATCCGGAAGGTTCCAGGGCACCCGAAACAGAACATTCCTAAAGTTTTTTAGACCTTTTCCTGACCCTTCCGACAAGCCTGCACGCCGCCTGAAATGGCCGTTTCACGGCATTCTGGTCTGCCGAAATGTCGTATTCGAACCGGTTGGGACGCTCGTTTTGTTTCGAAAAACTCATGCCGATTCGGCATAGGGTAGGCGTTTACGGCATTAGACGCGCCACCCTTGCATCGGAATAGTTGCGCCTTTTTTCGCCTGCAGAGAGCCGTAAATGCTCGCTCGGGATGACCTTATACGGGGGCTGATGCACAGACTTTTCCGCCATTGAGCGTTGCAGTTCGCGCATCAGCCCGAGTCCAACTGAAGTAAGGGTAATGATATGAAGAAGGCCAAATTAAGCCTCGCCTGGCAGATCCTCATCGGTCTGGTCCTGGGTATTGCGATCGGCGCACTGCTCAATCATTTCAGCGCTGAAAAAGCCTGGTGGATTAGCAACGTCCTGCAACCTGCGGGCGATATCTTTATCCGCTTGATCAAGATGATCGTGATCCCGATCGTCATCTCCTCGCTGGTGGTCGGCATCGCCGGTGTTGGCGACGCCAAGAAGCTGGGCCGCATCGGCCTCAAGACCATCATCTACTTTGAGATCGTGACCACCATCGCCATCGTCGTCGGCCTGCTGCTGGCCAACCTGTTCCATCCGGGCGCAGGCATCGACATGAGCACCCTGGGCACCGTGGACATCTCCAAGTACCAGGCCACCGCGGCCGAAGTGCAACATGAACACGCCTTCATCGAGACCATCCTCAACCTGATTCCGTCGAACATCTTCGCGGCCATGGCCCGTGGCGAGATGCTGCCGATCATCTTCTTCTCGGTGCTGTTCGGCCTGGGCCTGTCGAGCCTGCAGGCCGACCTGCGCGAGCCGCTGGTGAAGATGTTCCAGGGCGTTTCGGAAACCATGTTCAAGGTCACCCACATGATCATGAACTACGCCCCTATCGGTGTATTTGCCCTGATCGCGGTGACCGTCGCCAACTTCGGTTTCGCCTCGCTGCTGCCTTTGGCCAAGCTGGTGATCCTGGTCTACGTGGCGATTGCCTTCTTCGCCTTTGTGGTCCTGGGCCTGATCGCACGCCTGTTCGGTTTCTCGGTGATCAAGCTGATGCGTATCTTCAAGGATGAGCTGGTGCTCGCCTACTCCACCGCCAGCTCGGAAACCGTGCTGCCGCGAGTGATCGAGAAGATGGAAGCCTACGGCGCGCCGAAGGCGATCTGCAGCTTCGTGGTGCCTACCGGCTACTCCTTCAACCTCGACGGTTCGACCCTGTACCAGAGCATCGCGGCGATCTTCATCGCCCAGCTGTACGGCATCGACCTGTCCATCAGCCAGCAGCTGCTGCTGGTCCTGACCCTGATGGTCACTTCCAAGGGGATCGCCGGGGTTCCGGGCGTGTCCTTCGTGGTCCTGCTGGCCACCCTGGGCAGCGTTGGCATCCCGCTGGAAGGCCTGGCCTTCATCGCCGGTGTCGACCGCGTGATGGACATGGCGCGTACCGCCCTGAACGTGATCGGCAACGCCCTGGCGGTGCTGGTGATCGCTCGTTGGGAAGGCATGTACGACGAAGCCAAGGGCCAGCGCTACTGGAACTCCCTGCCGCACTGGCGCAGCAAGGAGAAGCTGCCAGCCGGCGAGATCTCCAAGGGCTGAGACGCCTGACGCCCGCCCGCCACCCCGGCGGGCCCGCGCAACAGACAAACCCCGGTCGATCCGGGGTTTGTCGTTTCTGCAGCCCCCGCTATCATTCGCCGCATCTTCCGAGGGATATGACCGATGCTCAATGGCCTGTGGCTTGGCTTCTTTATCGTTGCAACCGTTTCCGCCCTGGCGCAGTGGCTGGTGGGAGGCAACGCCGGGATCTTCGCCGCCATGGTGGAAAGCATCTTCGCCATGGCCAAGCTGTCGGTGGAGGTCATGGTGTTGCTGTTCGGCACCCTGACCCTGTGGCTGGGGTTCCTGCGGATCGCCGAGAAGGCCGGCATCGTCGAATGGCTGGCCAAGGTCCTCGGCCCGCTGTTCAAGCGCCTGATGCCGGAAGTGCCACCGGGCCATCCGGCCCTGGGCCTGATCACCCTGAACTTCGCCGCCAACGGCCTGGGCCTGGACAACGCCGCCACGCCCATCGGCCTCAAGGCCATGCGCGCCCTGCAGGAGCTCAACCCCAGTGCGACCACCGCGAGCAACGCGCAGATCCTGTTCCTGGTGCTCAACGCTTCGTCCCTGACCCTGTTGCCGGTGACCATCTTCATGTACCGCGCCCAGCAAGGTGCGGCGGACCCGACCCTGGTGTTCCTGCCGATCCTGCTGGCCACCAGCGCCTCGACCCTGGTAGGCCTGCTGTCGGTGGCGGTGATGCAGCGCCTGCGGCTGTGGGACCCGGTGGTGCTGGCCTACCTGATTCCCGGTGCCCTGGCCCTGGGGGCTTTCATGGCGCTGCTGGCGAGCCTGTCGGCGGCGGCCCTGGCGTCACTTTCCTCGATCCTCGGCAACCTGACGCTGTTCGGCCTGATCATGCTGTTCCTGGTGATCGGCGCGCTGCGCAAGGTCAAGGTCTACGAGGCTTTCGTCGAGGGCGCCAAGGAAGGGTTCGACGTCGCCAAGAACCTGCTGCCGTACCTGGTGGCCATGCTGTGCGCCATCGGCGTGCTGCGGGCTTCCGGGGCGCTGGATTTCGGCCTCGACGCAATCCGCCACCTGGTGGCCTGGGCCGGATGGGATACGCGCTTCGTCGATGCCCTGCCCACTGCCATGGTCAAGCCGTTCTCGGGCAGTGCCGCCCGGGCGATGTTGATCGAGACCATGAAGAGCCAGGGTGTGGACAGCTTCCCGGCGCTGGCGGCGGCGACCATCCAGGGCAGCACCGAAACCACCTTCTATGTGCTGGCGGTGTATTTCGGTGCGGTGGGCATCCAGCGGGTACGGCACGCCGTGGGCTGCGCCCTGTTGGCGGAGTTTGCCGGCGTGGTCGCGGCGATCGCCGTCTGCTACTGGTTCTTCGGCTGATCCTGCGCCGGCCTGCCGGCGCGCTGGAGCTCAGCGTTTCCCCACCTGGTTGCCCTGCCCTACGGCCCAGTCCACCACCTGGCGGGCCAGCACATCGCTGGCTTGGCCAAACCCGGCCACGACCGCCGGCACCCGGGTCTCGGCCAGCGGCTGGCGTACCTCGAAGCGTCGGCTGGCGAGGATCTTCTGGTCAGCACCACGGATCAGCCGTGCATCCAGGCGGATCACCACCTGGGCGGCCTTGCCCTGGTATTCGGTCTGGAACGCTTGCAGGTCGCCGCCCAGGGCCAGGTCGGTCTGCAAGTTGCTGTCGTCGGTGCTCAACAGCTGGACCCGGCCGTCGCGCTGGAATCCATCCAGCAGGCGGTTGCGCAGCAGGATCGGTGCCGGGTCGGTCCAGCGCGAAGCCTTGTAGCTGCTGATCAAGTCGCCCTGGGGGATCACTGCGATCCTGGCACTGTTCAGGGCATCGCTGGCCTGGGGCTTGAGCAGTTGCAGCGACCACGGCAAGGCCTTGCCCGGGGTGCTGGGTTGGTTCACCGGCAAGCGGTAGATATCCAGCGGCTCGCTCTTGGGCAGGATCGAGCAGCCGCCCAGGACCAGGGCGGCTCCCAGGGCCAGGGGGGCAAACAGGCGACAGGCACGCATCATGGCGTGAACTCCTTGTTCTTCTCGTTACCCAGCAGGTAACCGCCGGGGTTGGCTTCCAGGCGGCGGGTGATGGCCCGCAGCGAGCTCATGGTCTCGCGCAGTTCGCGCACGGCCGGCGCCAGGCCATTGAGGCCCTGCATGCCGTTGCTCAGCGAATCCTGGTTGTCGGTCAACAGTGTGTTCAGGGTGGCACTGCTTTGCTCCAGCGAGCGCATGGCCTGCTCGGCGCTGCCGAACATCTGCCGGCCCTGGTCGTTGAGCAGGCCGTTGGCGTTGCGCATCAGTGCCGTGGTCTGTTCCAGCATGGCGCTGGTCTGCTTGGTGATGGTTCCCAGTTGCTGCATCAGCTGGCGCAGGTCGTTACGTTGCTCGGCGATGCTGGCGGTGGTCTTCTGCAGGTTATCCAGGGTATTGCTGACCCGGCCCACGTTCTCCGGGGAAAACAGCCGGTTGGCGTTATGCAGCAGCAGGTTGACCCCGGTCATCAGGTCGTCGCTGTTGTTCAGCAGGCGGGCGATGGGCGATGGCGAGGCGATGATGGTCGGCAACTGGCCGTTCTTGCCCTTGAGGGGCTGGCTTTGCGGGGTGCCGCCACTGAGCTGGATGATCGAGGTGCCGGTGATGCCGGTCAGGGCCAGCTTGGCCTGGGTGTCTTCCTTGATCGGTGTGTCGCCGCCCAGGCGAATCTGCGCCAGTACCCGGCGCGGGTCCTTGGGGTCCAGGCGCAGGTTGACCACGTCGCCGACCTTGATCCCGCTGTACTGCACCGAGCTGCCCCGGGACAGGCCGCTGACGGCCTCATTGAAGACGATCTCGTAGTCCTGGAAGGCGCTGTCGACGCTGGACTTGGCCAGCCACAGGCCGAACAGCAAGGCGCCGGCCACCAGAATCACCGTGAACAGGCCGATCAGTACGTGATGGGCTCGGGTTTCCATGTCATCCCTCGTTGGTCGGTGTCGCGGCCTGGTACGCCGCGCGGCCGCGAGGGCCGTGGAAGTATTCGTGGATCCAGGCGTCCGGGGTCTCGGCGACGATGTCGATGGCATCGGCCACCAGCACCTTCTTCTGGGCCAATACCGCCACCCGGTCGGTGATGGTGTAGAGGGTATCCAGGTCGTGGGTGACCAGGAACACGCTCAGGCCCAGGGCGTCGCGCAGGGTCAGGATCAGTTGGTCGAAGGCGGCGGCGCCCACCGGGTCCAGGCCGGCGGTGGGCTCGTCGAGAAACAGGATGTCCGGGTCCAGGGCCAGGGCTCGGGCCAGGGCCGCGCGTTTGATCATGCCGCCGGACAGCGACGCCGGGTACTTGTCCGCCGCCGACAGCGGCAGGCCGGCCAGGGCCAGCTTCACCGCCGCCAGGTGCTCGGCGTCGGCGCGCGACAGGCCGGCGTGTTCGATCAGTGGCAGGGCGACGTTCTCGGTCACCGTCAGCGAGGTGAACAGCGCGCCCTTCTGGAACAACACGCCGAAACGTCGCTCCACCAGCGAGCGCTGCTGCTCCGGCAGGCTTGGCAGGTCCTGGCCGAATACCCGCACCGAGCCCTCGCTGGGCTGGCGCAGGCCGACGATGCTGCGCAGCAGTACCGACTTGCCGCTGCCCGAGCCACCGACCACGCCGAGGATCTCGCCCTTGTACACGTCCAGGTCGAGGTTCTCGTGCACGCTCTGCGGGCCGAAGCGGTTGCACAGCCCGCGAACCTCGATCACCGCCTCGGCGGGCGCGCGCGGCGGGCGGCTCACCAGCCCATCTCCATGAAGAACAGTGCGGCCACGGCGTCGATGACGATCACCACGAAGATCGACTGCACGACGGCGGAGGTGGTGTGGGCCCCTACCGATTCGGAACTGCCGCTGACCTTGAAGCCCTCCAGGCAGCCGATGGCGGCGATCAGGAAGGCGAATATCGGGGCCTTCACCAGGCCCAGCAGGAAGTGCTTCACGCCGATGTCCGAATGCAGCAGCGAAAGGAACATCGCCGGCGAAATATCCAGCGACAGCGCACAGACCACCCCGCCGCCGATGATGCCCGATAGCATGGCCAGGAAGGTCAGCATCGGCAGTGCCACCAGCAGGGCTAGGACCCGGGGCAGGACCAGCAATTCCATGGGGTCCAGGCCCAGGGTGCGGATCGCGTCGATCTCCTCGTTGGCCTTCATCGAGCCGATCTGTGCGGTAAAGGCGCTGGCGGTGCGTCCGGCCATGAGGATGGCGGTGAGCAGTACGCCGAATTCACGCAGAAAGGAAAACGCTACCAGGTCCACGGTGAAGATGCTGGCGCCGAATCCGGCCAGCACCGTGGCCCCGAGGAAGGCCACCACCGCCCCCACCAGGAAGGTCAGCAGGGCCACGATGGGCGCGGCGTCCAGGCCGGTCTGCTCGATATGCGCCACCACCGGGGTGATGCGCCAGCGTTTGGGATGTAGCAGGCCGCGGGCCAGGGTCTCGAGGATCAGGCCGATGAAACTCAGGACTTTCAGGGTGTCCTGCCAGACGGTGTAGACCGATCCGCCGATCCGCGAGAGCAGCTGTATGCCGACCGGAATCTCCGGTTGCTTGACCGGTACGCAGAAATCGTTCAGCGAGCTGTAGACGGTTTGCAACAGGGCGCGGTCGGCGGCGGAGAGGGTGCAGTCGGGGTGTTCGGCACTGTGGCCCAGGCGCTCGGCCCCGAGCAATTCCACCAGCAGCGAGGCGCCGGCGGTGTCCAGGGCACCCAAGCCATTGAGGTCGATATGGGTGCTGCTGTCGTAGCGGCCATCCAGCGCTTGGCTCAGGCGCTTGAGCTCGCTGTAGTGCGCCAGCGTCCAGTCGCCACGGATGCGCAATTGCGCCGGGGATTGGGCAAGATCCAGTTGAGCGGTGCCGGGCGTCACGCTGGTAGTCATAAGCTCCGTGCTTGTGTGGCGATTTCGCAGTGCTACGTAATAGCACGATCCGGATTAATTTGCCTTGCCCGTCTTGGCGGCGCCTTGATCTGGATCGTCGATCCGAAAACGCAGCACGCCGATCACCTGATCGTCTTCGGTGACCACCCGCACTTGCCAGTCGCCTGTGGGGTTGGCCGGGAAGTTCTGCTTGTGGGACCAGGCCCGATAGCCTTCCTTGCGTCCGCCATGGATATCCAGTGCGATGCGATCCACTTCGCTGCCGTTGAACTGCCAGACATGGTAGATGCGCTCGTCCAGGCCGCGCGGTGCATTGATCGCGGTATAGGCGTACAACCCATTGCCGCGCACCTGGGTGGTGTCCAGGCGTTCCAGGCTGGCCCCGGGAGTACGGTCCTGGAGCTGGGTGCTGATGGTTTGCTCGGTCAGCCACAGGGTGGCCGGCGGCACCCAGGAACGCATCAGCCAGCCGGTGCCGCCGATGGCCAGGGTGATGCACAGAACGGCCACGCCACTACGCGCACTGCGGATCGGCAGGATCGAGGCCAGGCTCGGAAAGGACAGCAGCATCGCTGTGCCCAGGGCCAGCTTGAAGCTCTGGGCGGTGGTCAGGTGCAGGATCAGCGGCAAGGCCGTGAGCAGTGCGGCGAACAGCGTCAGGGTATGCAGCGCGAGGAACAACCAGCGGCGCGGGGCCAGCCACTTGTAGTACAGCGGGTCGGTGATGGAGATCAGCGCCGCGGCGCCCAATAGTCCGGTGAACACCAGCTGGCCGCTGGTCCAGCTGGTGGTGACGAAGAAGAATGGCAGGACGAAGAACAGGCTTTCCTGATGGATCATCTGCGTGGCATAGCGCAGCAGCGGCTGGGGGATCTCGCGCTTGAAGACCTGGGCGAACAGCTGGGTCAGGCTGTTCTCCAGCATCAACCAGACCCAGCTCACCAGCATGATGATGGCGATCCATGACGCCAGGCTCTGTTGCCGGTCCACCAGGATGAAGCTGCAGACCCCAGAGATGAAGCCACCCAGTGCAATGACCCCCGGATAGCGCTCTATCAGTTGCAGCAGGCGCTTTATGTGTCGGTTCCAGTCGGGCATCGGGTGCAAGTCACGGTCATGGCAGGAAAAAGCGCGACAGGATAACGTCGGCGGCGGTCCCTGGCGAGGGAGCAGGCTGTTGTCCGGACATGCTGTACAGGGTGTCCGGCCCGGGGAGCTGGTCGTGCTCTTCGAGGCTTGCCGGTTTGCTCGTCATGGCTTATCGGGATTGACGACGCCACAAGCCCACGCCCAGGCCACCGAGGAGCACCAGGGCTAGCAGCCCGCCCATCAGCCAGAGCAATTGCTCGTCGCCCAGCAGGGGTTTTTCGATCCGCAGGTAGCCTGGCTGCTGCAGCAGTTGGTGCAGGGCCTGGTTGGCCTGGTCCAGGGTCACGGCCCGCAAAGCCTTGGCCGGATCGCTGAACCGGCCATCGTCGAAGTCGCCCAGTGCGCTCCAGTAGTAGTCCGCCAGGGCGCTGTTGCCCTGCACTGCCCAGGCCTGGCGGTCGATGGCGGCCTGTTTCAAGCGGGCGAAGGTGGCGGGGTCGAGCCCGTCCTTGAGCAGGTGGCTGCGCAGCTGTTCGACGACTTGCCGGGCCTGGGGCAGGTTCTCGCGCTCGAGGTCCGCGTTGAGGCTGAGGAAGCCGACGCCGCCGAATACCTCACGATCGCTCCAGGGGCCGTAGGACAGTTCATGTGTCAGGCGTAGCTGGCGATACAGCGCCCAGTCCAGATAGTCCTTGAGCAGGTCGAAGGTCTCGCTGTGCTGCTGCTCCAGTACCGGCTCGGGGAACAGCCAGTGCAGTTGGGCGCTCTGCCCCACCCAGCCACGGATCAGGTCGCGTACGGGGGCCGCGTGGCCTTCGAGCTGGGGCAGCTCCGGATGTTCCCTTGGCTCCACCGGTTCGAGGGCGCCGTAGGTGCGCTCAAGGTAGGCCGGCAGCAGGCGATCCAGTTCGCCGACCACGATCAGGGTCATGTTGTTGGGGGCGTACCAATCCTTGCGCACCTGTTCCAGCTGGGCCAGGGTCAGATGGTCGACCTCGGCCCGCTCGGCACACTTGAGGCCCAGTTCCACGGCCAATTGGTTGCTGGCCTTGTGACCCAGGTCCTGGCGGTCGAGCCAGCGTTGCAGGTGCGAATAGTGGCCGCCGTCCTCACGCTCCACTACCCGCTTGGCGGCGGCCACTGCATTGTCGTCCAGGCGGGTATGGGTCAGCAGCGAGAGCAACAGGTCGAGGACCTTGCGCTGGTTCTTGGCCGGGGCCTCGATGACGAAAGTGGTGTCGGCATTGCTGGTGTAGGCATTCCACTCGCCGCCCAGGGCCTGCATGCGTTCTTCCAGGCCGCCCTCGCCGCTGGCGTCGATACCGCTGAACAGCAGGTGTTCGAGCAGGTGCGGCAACTCCTTTTCGTGGCACGGGAAATCGTCCAGGCCCACGCCCACCACCAGGCGAATCGCCACGTGGCCGCGCTCGCTGCCGGGCTTGAGCAGCAACTGCAAGCCATTGGGCAGGGTATAGCCTTCGACCTGGAAGCGATCCAGGGCCCAAGCTTGTGCGCTGCCCAGCAGCAGGCAGGCGAGTAACAGACAACGCATAACAAGAACTTCCTTACGACGTGCGTAAGTTGTAGAGACTGCACATCATCCTGGACGTTCAGGGTGAATGGGTGATGTCGCTCATGTCCTCGACCTCCAGGGCACCGGTGTCGGAGGTTTCCAGGACCACATAGGCGCTGCTGCAGAACAGCGAGTTGAGGCGCTTCATGTCGGCGATCAGCTCCAGGTGCAGCGAACTGGTCTCGATGCTCTGGACGATCTTGCGCTGCAAGCGGCTGACGTGGGCGTGGGCCAGGCGCCGTTCCTGGGCGCGGAAGCGGCGCTTCTCCCGCAGTAGCTGGCGGGCGCTTTCCGGATCGGCGCTGAGGAATACCGACAGTCCCAGGCGCAGGTTGGCCAGCAGTTGGGCGTGCAGTCCGGCCAGCTCCTCCAGGCCGACCTCGGAAAAGGAGCGGCGCTGGGAGGTCTTTTGCTGCTGGACCTTGCGCAACATGCGTTCGATCAGGTCGCTGGCCAGCTTGAGGTTGATCGCCAGCTCGATGATCTCGGCCCAGCGCCGGCTGTCCTGTTCGCTGAGGTCTTCGCGAGGCATTTGTGCCAGGTACAGCTTGATGGCGCTGTAGAGCACTTCGACGTCGTCGCTCAGGGCCCGCAGTTCCTGGGTGATGGAGGTCTGCTTGCCCCGCAGTACGTCGCCCATGGCTTCGAGCATGTTCTCCACCAGGTCGCCGATACGCAGGGTTTCCCGGGCAGCGTTGGCCAGGGCCAGGCTGGGTGTATCCAGGGCGGTCGGATCGAGGTGGCGGGGCCGTGCCCGGCCATTTTCCTGGGGACGCTCGGGCAAGAGCCAGGAACAGAGCCTGGCCATGGGACCGACGCTGGGCAGCAGCAACAGGCAGCGGGCGGTGTTGTAGAGCAAGTGGAAGCCGATCACCACCTCCTGGGGGCTGAAGTCCAGGCTGTCCATCCAGTGTGCCAGCGGGCTGAGCACCGGGATGATCAACAGCAGGCCGATCAGCTTGTACAGCAAGCTGCCCAGGGCCACCTGGCGCCCGGCGGCGTTCTGCATGCTGGTGCTGAGGAATGCCAGCACGCCACTGCCGATGTTGGCGCCGATCACCAGGCCGATGGCCACCGGCAGGCCGATGACCCCGGCACCAGCCAGGGTCGCGGTGAGTAGCACGGCAGCCAGGCTGGAGTAGGAAACCATGGCGAACACTGCGCCCATCAGTGCATCCAGCAGGATGTCGCCGGTCAGCGAGGCGAACAGCACCTTCACGCCCTGGGCGTGGGTGATGGGCGCTGCGGCCTCCACGATCAGTTGCAGGGCCAGGATGATCAGGCCCAGGCCGATGCCGACCCGGCCCAGTTGGCCGGCGCGGGTCTGCTTGCGCGAGAGGAAGAACATCACCCCGATGAAGATCAGCAGGGGCGACAGCCAGGACAGGTCGAACGTCAGCACCCGGGCCATCAAGGCGGTACCGACATCGGCGCCGAGCATGGTGGCCAGGGCCGGAGTCAGGCCCATCAGCCCCTGGCCGACGAAGGACGTCACCAGCATGGCCGTGGCGTTGCTGCTCTGGACCATGGCGGTTACCAGGATCCCGGCGATGAAGGCCAGCGGCCGGCGGGCCATGTTCTGGCCGATCACGTGGCGCAGGTTGGAGCCATAGACCCGCAGGATTCCGGTGCGCACGATATGGGTGCCCCAGACCAGCAGGGCCACGGCGGAAAGCAGATTGAGCAGGGTCAGCATGAGAGGGCCCCCTGGGGTGAAGAGCCCCAAGCGGGGCCAGTGGACGTTGCTGCGCGCGGTTCTTGGTTATGTCAGTAAGCTTTAGTCGGCTAACGCGCTAGGCGCCAGCATCGCACAGCTAATCTTGCGACTGAAACATAACTGTTATGAAAACGTCATGTTCCAGGCAAGCAAAAGGGGCCCGAAAGCCCCTTTTTCATTTCGACGATTTCAGCGCATTCGGGTTATTGACCGGGAATGTCCTTGCGCAGTTTCACAGGCTCTTGCTGTTTTTTCTTCGCCAGGTTGGTCCGCAGCTTGATGTTGATGACTTCCACCGCCAGGGAGAAGGCCATGGCGAAGTACACATAGCCCTTGGGTACATGCACGTCGAAGGCTTCGGCGATCAGCACGGTACCGACCACCAGCAGGAACGACAGCGCGAGCATCTTCAGCGATGGGTGCTTGTCGATGAACTCGCTGATGGTGCCCGAGGCCAGCATCATCACCAGCACCGCGACGACGATCGCCGCGACCATCACCGGTACGTGGGAAACCATGCCCACTGCGGTGATCACCGAGTCCAGGGAGAACACGATGTCGATGATCGCGATCTGGATGATGGTGTAGATGAACTTGCCGCCCTTGCCCTTGGGCTCGTCGTTGGTCTCATCCTCGCCTTCCAGCGCGTGGTACATCTCCTGGGAGCTCTTCCACAACAGGAACAGGCCACCGAAGAACAGGATCAGGTCGCGCCCGGAGATGCCCTGGCCGAGCACGGTGAACAGGTCGTCGGTCAGGCGCATGACCCAGGTGATCGACAGCAGCAGCAGGATCCGCGTGATCATGGCCAGGGCCAGGCCGAAGATCCGGGTACGGGCCTGCATGTGCTTGGGCATGCGGCTGACCAGGATCGAGATCATGATGATGTTGTCGATGCCCAGGACGATCTCCAGGGCGGTCAAGGTGAAGAAGGCAACCCAGATCTCCGGGTTGGTCAGCCATTCCATGTGTATTCCTTTGAGCGAGTGTTATGGCCCTGTCCGGTGATCGGCCAGGGCGAAGAATCTATGGCCTTAGAGAGTGCTGAACAGGGGAAATATTCCCATCAGCAAGGCGGCGAACATTATGCACAGGCAGACCAGCACTGCCCACTTGAGGGTGAAGCGCTGGTGGTCGCCGAATTCGATACCGGCCAGGGCCACCAGCAGGTAGGTCGAGGGTACCAGCGGGCTGAGCAGGTGTACGGGCTGGCCGACGATCGACGCGCGAGCCATCTCCACCGCGGTGATGCCGTAGTGGCTGGCAGCCTCGGCCAGTACCGGCAGGACACCGTAGTAGAAGGCATCGTTGGACATGAAGAAGGTAAACGGCATGCTCACCAGGGCGGTGATCACCGCGAGGTAAGGGCCCAGGGCTTCGGGGATCACGGCCAGCAGGCTCTTGGACATGGCGTCGACCATGCCGGTGCCGGACAGGATGCCGGTGAAGATACCGGCGGCGAAGATCAACCCGACCACCGCCAGGACACTGCCAGCATGGGCCGCGACCCGGTCCTTCTGCTGTTGCAGGCAGGGGTAGTTGACGATCATGGCGATGCTGAACGCCACCATGAACAGCACGGGCAGCGGCAGCAGGCCGGCGATCAGGGCACACATCAGGGCGAAGGTCAGGGCGCCGTTGAACCAGATCATCTTGGGGCGACGAGCGTCAGGGTATTGCGACACGCTGATCTCGCTGTGATCGATCTCTTCGCCAACCAGGTGCAGTTCACCCAGGCGGGCGCGCTCGCGCTTGCCGTACAGGTAGGCGATGGCCAGGATCGCCACCACGCCGGCCAGCATCGCCGGGATCATGGGTACGAAAATGTCCGATGGATCCACGTGCAGCGCGCTGGCGGCGCGGGCGGTGGGGCCGCCCCATGGGGTCATGTTCATTACCCCGCCGGCGAGGATGATCAGGCCGGCCATGATCCGCGGGCTCATGCCGATGCGGCTGTACAGCGGCAGCATGGCGGCCACGCAGATCATGTAGGTGGTGGCACCGTCACCGTCCAGCGATACCACCAGGGCCAGCACCGCAGTGCCCACCGAGACTTTCAGCGGATCACCCTTGACCAGCTTGAGGATCTTGCGCACGGCCGGGTCGAACAGGCCGGAGTCGATCATCAGGGCGAAATACAGGATGGCGAACATCAGCATCACGCCGGTGGGGGCCAGCTTGGTGATGCCTTCGAGCATCATCGGGCCGATCTTCGGCGCGAAGCCACCGAACAGGGCGAACAGGATGGGCACGATGATCAGGGCGATCAGCGCCGACAGGCGCTTGGTCATGATCAGGAACATGAACGTGATGACCATGGCGAAGCCAAGGAAAGTCAGCATGGGAATACTCCAGGCGTAGCGCGGCTAGGGAATGGCGATCGGGAAGGATCAGCGCAGGACGGCAAGCACGAGGCGTACGGGAGTGGGGACAGCGAACAGGCGGGTACGAGCGGACATCAGAATCACCATTGTTGTTGTTAATAGGGCCGGGAGCGCGCGTGCGCTCGCTCTGGCCAACCGGTCTGTCGCCGGTGGTGGGAGGCGATCCTAATGGCGCAAGCTTTCAGCCAGCTTTCGCCGAAGAAAGGAAGTCGCGGCTGTGGCAATGCCCGACAGGCGGCATACAGTGAAGGACTTCAAGGCAAAGGAGGCAGGGACATGGACCCATTGCACAGCGGGGGCTGCCATTGCGGCCGGGTGCGTTATCAATTCAGTGGGCCGTTGCAGGATATCGCCCACTGCCATTGTTCGATCTGTCGTCGGGTCAGCGGCGGCTTGGTCACGACCTGGATCACCCTGCCCGCCTCGGCTTTCCGGTGGCTGCAAGGCATTCCTGCCCGTTATGACTCGTCTGCCAGCTGTGCGCGTTACTTCTGTAGTGATTGCGGGGCGCACCTGGCGCTCATCACCCAGCTGAGCCCGGACAGCATCGACGTCACTATCGCCACCCTGGACCACCCGGAGCAGGCCCCGGCGCAGCGGCATATCTGGACCGACAGTCGCCTGCCCTGGCTGCACCTGGACGAGCACTTGCCGCAGGAACCGCAAGAAACCCTGTAGCCGCGGTCGCGAGGCGCTCAAGAACGCCAAGCAAGGCCTGTGGTCCTTTTCGCAACCCCGCGGGTTCGGCTGCGGTTATGGCAGTTCCAGACCGCCGGCGGCCTTGTGCAGCGCCCGCAGGTGTTCGCCCACCTGCTTGAGGTTGGCTTCGTTGGCGGCAATTTCCGCTGCCCGGGCCGGTTCCAGCAAGGCTCGCACTTCCTTGTCCAGGTCGCCGGTCAAGGATTGCAGTTGCTTTTGCCGCGTGCTGCTTTCCGACTCCAGGCGCTGCCATTCGCTGGGCTGTGGCAGGCCATAGCCACTGCTGCCCAGCAGTTCCGCCGGGCGACTGAGGAAGCCGCTGTTGGCGAGAATTTCCTGCAAGGTCTTGTTGGCCTGTTCCATACCGCCGTTCTTCAGCTCGCGGGCACCCAGGTAGCGTTGCTTGACCTCGTCCTGGGCCAACAGCAACTGCCGGCGAAAACTGGCTTGCTCCAGCAGTAGCAACGCAGCGCTGGTGCGCAAGTCCGCCTGGTCGAACCATTGGCGGCGCTGTTCGGCGCTCAGGGACAGCCAGTCTTCGACACTGGTTTCCTTGATCGGCAGGTGCTTCTTGATGACTTCGAACATCGCCTGGTAGCGATCGCGAAAGGAGTCGAAGCGATAGCCCAGGCGCAGGGCCTCGCGAGGATCGTCGAGCACGCTGGTATCGGCCAGTCCCCTGCCCTTGAGCACCTCCAGGAGACCGTTGGGCATGATGCTGTCCAGGCCAACCAGTTGCTGGTTGTTGCTGCCGCTACGCAGCAGCTTGAGGCTTTCCACGGCGCAGTTGTTGGACAGGAAGTAATAGTTGCCGTCGTAGCTCCAGTGCATTTCGGCGGCGTGCTCCACCACTTCCTCGATTTCGCTGCGCGAGAGGTTCAGGGGCACCGAGGCCAGGCTGCGCAGCTCGGTCTTGGTGTACTCGTCGATCACCTGGGACAGCGGCAGGATGAACAGGCGTGACGGGTACTTGCCCACCAGGCCGTCCCAGCTGGAGAGCTGCACGTCACCGACGAAAGCGCGATAGGACAGAACCAGGTGCTGGTCCAGGTCCAGCCGGCAATCCGGCCCACGAGGCCGGCCCGGCGCGCAGATCACCAGGCGCAGCATGCTGTGGCCCCAGCGACTGACCCAGTTCTGGTTGGCTTCGGCCAGCAGGTAGTCCACCGCGTAGACCCGCTCCGGGTCGACCTTCCCCAGGGGCGTCTTGGCAAAGTCGTTGCCGGCATTGAGGAACGCAAAGGACTTGGCGCAGGTGTCCTTGGCGGCTGGTGCCCAACCGAAGTGCTCCTGGTAGTAGCGATATAGCGCCGGACGCCGACAGGCGTAGCTCGGGTCGAGGAGGAAGTACTCCATGTTCACCGCGACGAACTCTTTGGGATTGGTCGTCTCGTAGAGGTCGGGGCTGCGGGCAACCTGGCGGTTGTGCTGCTCACGCTCCCCGCGGCGGCCGACGTACTGCGGCCAGCCGGCCAGGTCCAGCAGGCGCGGGTCGTCGCTCAGGGTGAAGCGGCGATCGTTCTGGCCGCGACAGGCGTCTGGCAGGCCCACCAGGCCTGTGGTGCCGTTGTTGCGGGTGCAGCGTTGGATCAGGCTGCGCTCGGCGCTGGGCCAGAGGCGCGCACGATCATAGATATGGGTCAGCTCATGGAGCACGGTGGCGAGCATTTCCCGGCGCACGGTGCCATGGGGGCGATGGGTCTTCTGGGTGGCGGCAGAACCATCGGCGAGGCTGGGTAGCAGTGCGCGGTTCAGGTCCAGCTCCGCGACCAGGGAGGCCTCGCCATAGGCGTTGTCCGGCATGCGGTCGGTCCAGCCGACGTCGATGGTGCGGTCCAGTTGCTGGATGAAGCGTGGCGGCAAAGCCTGCATCGCTTCATCCAGCAGCGCCTGGCTGGCTTGTTGTTGCTGCGGGTTCAGGCCGTCGGTCTTCAGGCGCAGCTTCAACTCGGCTTGGGCGCTGGCACAGGACAACCCCAGGGCTGCCGCGAGCAGCCAGGCGAAGAGTGGTTTCACAGGGCGAGGATGGCTTCGGCGAGCACCTGGTCGCTGGCGTCACGAGCTTCCGGTACGCGAGAGCGCAGGGTGCCGAAGGCGGCCTCCAGCTGGGCACCACGGATATCGCCGTTGCTGGCGACGAAGCTGGCGGCGTCGTCGTGGGCTTCGCGAACGATCTTGGAGTCACGGATGGATGTAGTGGTGTCCGAGGTGAAATCGATCGTGCGGCCGAAGGCGCGAACGATGATGTTACTGGTGGCCACCAGGGTATGTGCCTGGGCCACGTCGGCCAACAACAACAGGCCGAGGGTGGCGGCAATCAGTGGGCTACGCATGGAACGACTCCGGAATAACAGGGGTGGCTATTGGACGAGAATTGCCTGCGCCAGTTCAAGGTCGCTGGCATGAAGTTTTGCCGGGGCGTGGCGCAGATATTTCAGCGCTGACTCCAGGCGCGCACCAAGCAGTCGACCGTCCGTTGCAACGAAGGCAGCGGCGTCATCCTGGGCGGCAAGTACAAGTTTATGGTCGAAGGGCGCGGAGGTCACCTGGCTAGTAGCGTAGGCGGTGATGACCGAGCTCTGGGTGCTCAGGTCCATTGCCTGTGCCAGGTTGGTCCAACCAAGGACGATCAATACGGGAGCGATAAGCGTGATGCGGAACAAACCCATGGGTCTCTACAGCTGAAAACCAGCGGCCAAGGCTAGCGCAATGACCGCCGGAGGACCAGCGCAGAGGGCTCCAGGTGCGTAGCTGCACCTGAAGTCGACGATGCTCAGATGGCCAGGATGGCCTGGGCCAGTTGTGCGTCCGTGGCCTGTTGCAGCAGTGGGGCCTGCTGGCGGATGTGGGCGAAGGCGCTTTCCAGTTTCACGCCGCGAATGGCGCCATCGGTGGCGACGAAGCTGGCGGCGTCATCCCGGGCAGCACGGACGATCTTGTGGTCGCGCAGGGAGGATGTGGCGTCGGAGGTGGCATCGGAGGTGGCCTTGAGCGCGCCGACGATGGCATCGGTGGTCACGATCAGGCTGGTGGCGTGGGCGTTGGCGGCCAGGGCCAGCAGTGCGGCAGCGCTAAGCAAGCGGAGACGGGACATGGATAACTCCTGTAGATGAACAGACAGATGAAGGGCGCTGAGTGAGACGCCGGGCAGTCACTGCGAGGTGCTGTGTCTGATAGCTCTGACGCAGCTCGAGCGAGAATCGCCACGTCAGGACTGATATTAGGCTCAGCCGTTCTGTTCGCCCATACCTGCTCAGGTCCGCCAGAAAGGTTTGCGCAGTTCTGCTGCCCTTTCGCAATGACTGATGCCGCTGTCTGCCAGTTGTCGCTCATCCAGTTGGGCCAGCAGCCGACGGGTCCTGCTTCGTTCCTGCATGTTCCTGAAAGCGTCCAGCCAAGTGTGCAAGGCCTGGAGGCCGGTGTGCCTGACTGATGAGTTCATGATGCGATCCTCGATGAAAGGCCGGGCATTGTTCCCGTAGATCACATGATGAGCCGTGCCAGCAGGCGCGGACAGGTACACCAGGGGAAAATTGTACTGGTTCAGTTTTGAATTATTTAAAACTGTACTTGTCGCTATCGACCGAGGCTGTACGCCGGGCTCCAGGGTTTTTCAGGCCAGAAACGACAAGACCCGCCGCGGTTTCCCGTGGCGGGTCTTGTTAATGCAATTCGGGGTGCTGGCGGTGGACCCGGTGGGTCAGGGCCAGCGACGCTGAGTTAGCGCCAGAACGGCTTGCTCAGCTCTTCGTAGCGTTGTGCTTCGCTGATCCCGGCATCGGCCAGCAGACGCGAGTCCAGGCGAGCCAGTTGATGGCGGCTGGAGATGCGGCGCTGCCACAGCATCAGGTTGGCGATGATACGCAGAGGCATGGAAGCCTGGGATTTTGCAGCCTTGTCTTCGAAGAACAGTTCGGAACTGAGTGTACGTTCCATGGTTGACATCCTTCCGCTTGTGGCGGGATCAGGTAGTGGTTTAACTGGTGCCCATGATCCTCCTCCGGCGCAAGACTCTGTAGATACAGTTCACCTGTATTGTGAATGACCAGTTAACTGTTTATAGGGGCTGTACTGTTCCGAAATGGCACAACTGTACCTGTCAGCACCTTTTTGGTGCATTTCGCGGATTTTTGGTGGGTAGGCGGCGGTTTCAGGCGAGGAAAAGACCGGTACAGCAGTACAGTTTTTGCAATGTTGTAGAAGTGAAGTCGGCGGGCTGGCGCAACTGTGCTTGCGTCAGCCGCCGACTGTATCCATCACTCGGCGAGCATCTTCCCGGTTTCTTCCAGGTTGATGTGCCAGCTCAGGGCTTCACGCAGGATGTGCGGGGTGTGGCCACCCAGGGCGCAGGCCTTGGTGAAGTAATCGTTGAGGGCGTCGCGGTAGGACGGATGCACGCAGTTGTCGATGATCACCCGTGCCCGCTCCCGGGGCGCCAGGCCGCGCAGGTCGGCCAGGCCGATTTCGGTGACGAGGATGTCGACGTCGTGCTCGGTGTGGTCCACATGGCTGACCATGGGCACCACGCTGGAAATAGCCCCGTCCTTGGCGATCGACTTGGTAACGAAGATCGCCAGGTGCGCGTTACGGGCGAAGTCCCCCGAGCCGCCGATGCCGTTCATCATCCTGGTGCCGCAGACGTGGGTGGAGTTGACGTTGCCGTAGATGTCGAACTCCAGCGCGGTGTTGATACCGATGATGCCCAGGCGCCGTACCACTTCGGGGTGGTTGGAGATCTCCTGCGGGCGCAGCACCAGCTTGTCCTTGTAGCGCTCCAGGTTGCCGAACACATCGGCGTTGCGCCGGCTCGACAGGGTAATGGAGCTGCCCGAGGCGAAGCTCAGCTTGCCGGCATCGATCAGGTCGAAGGTCGAGTCCTGCAGTACTTCGGAGTACATGGTCAGGTTTTCGAAGGGCGACTCGATCAGGCCGCACATCACCGCGTTGGCGATGTTGCCGATACCGGCCTGCAACGGGCCGAGCTTGTTGCTCATGCGCCCGGCCTCCACTTCCCGCTTGAGGAAGTCGATCAGGTGGTTGGCGATGCCCTGGGTCTCGCTGTCCGGGGTCGAGACAGTGGATGGCGAGTCGGACTGGTCGGTGATGACGATGGCGGCGATCTTGTCCGCCGGGATCGGGATGGCGGTGCTGCCGATGCGGTCGTCGACCTTCACCAGCGGGATCGGCGTGCGGGTTGGGCGATAGGTCGGGATATAGATGTCGTGCAGCCCTTCCAGGTTCGGGTTGTGCGCCATGTTGATCTCGACGATCACTTGCTTGGCGAAGATCGCGAAGCTGGCGGAGTTGCCCACCGAGGTGGTCGGCACGATGTGCCCCTGCTCGGTAATGGCCACCGCCTCGATCACGGCGATGTCCGGCAGCTTGAGCTGCTGGTTGCGCAGTTGTTCGACGGTTTCCGACAGGTGTTGGTCGATGAACATCACTTTGCCGGCGTTGATCGCCTTGCGCAGGGTGCTGTCCACCTGGAACGGCATGCGCCGGGCCAGTACGCCGGCCTCGGTCAGTTCCTTGTCCAGGTCGTTGCCCAGGCTGGCGCCGGTCATCAGGCTGATTTTAAGCGGTGACACCTTGGCCCGTTCGGCCAGGGCATGGGGCACGGCCTTGGCTTCACCGGCGCGGGTGAAGCCGCTCATGCCGACGGTCATGCCGTCCTCAATCAGAGCGGCAGCGTCTGCAGCGCTCATCACCTTATCCAACAACGAAGGCAAGCGGATACGATCACGGTACATGGATTGTTATCTCGGGCAACGAAAGCAAGAAGCGCAGTCTAGTGATTTCCAAAAAAAACGCCCCGCGACAAAGGTCGAATGAAGGGGCCCGTTCCAGAGCCTTCCGTCGGCTTGCTGGTATAAATAAAAAACCCCAGCCTACTAAAGGCTGAGGTTTGGGGTATTGCGCTACAGCAGGGTTATTCGACGGCTTTGACCATGTCTTCGATGACCTTCTTGGCGTCGCCGAAGACCATCATGGTCTTGTCCAGGTAGAACAGTTCGTTGTCCAGGCCGGCATAGCCGCTGGCCATGGAGCGCTTGTTGACGATGACGGTCTTGGCCTTGAAGGCCTCGAGGATCGGCATGCCGGCGATGGGCGATTTAGGATCGTTCTTCGCTGCCGGGTTGACCACGTCGTTGGCGCCGAGCACCAGTACCACGTCGGCCTGGCCGAACTCGGAGTTGATGTCCTCCATCTCGAACACCTGGTCGTAGGGCACTTCTGCCTCGGCCAGGAGCACGTTCATATGGCCAGGCATGCGCCCTGCCACCGGGTGGATCGCGTACTTCACGGTCACGCCACGGTGGACCAGTTTCTCGGTGAGTTCCTTCAGCGCGTGCTGGGCGCGTGCCACCGCCAGGCCGTAGCCGGGCACGATGATCACGGTGTCGGCGTTGGTCAGCAGGAAGGTCGCGTCGTCGGCCGAGCCGGACTTCACCGGGCGGGCCTCCTGGGCGCCAGCTGGACCGCCGGCATCGGCGCTGTTGCCGAAGCCGCCGAGCAGCACGTTGAAGAACGAGCGGTTCATCGCCTTGCACATGATGTACGAGAGGATTGCGCCGCTGGAGCCCACCAGGGAGCCGGCGATGATCAGCATCGAGTTGTTCAGCGAGAAGCCGATGCCCGCCGCCGCCCAGCCCGAGTAGCTGTTGAGCATCGACACCACCACCGGCATGTCGGCGCCGCCGATAGGGATGATGATCAGCACGCCCATGATGAAGGCCAGGGCCAGCATCAGGGCGAAGGCGCCCAGGTTGCCGGTGACCATGAAGGTGATGCCCAGGCCCAGGGTAGCCAGGCCCAGTACCAGGTTCAGCTTGTGCTGGCCGGCGAACTGTACCGGTGCGCCCTGGAACAGGCGGAACTTGTACTTGCCCGACAGCTTGCCAAAGGCAATCACCGAACCGGAGAAGGTGATGGCACCGATGGCCGCGCCGAGGAACAGCTCCAGGCGGTTGCCGGTGGGGATCGAGTCGCCCAGCTGCTTGACGATGCCCAGGGACTGCGGCTCGACCACGGCGGCGATGGCGATGAACACCGCGGCCAGGCCGATCATGCTGTGCATGAAGGCCACGAGCTCAGGCATCTTGGTCATTTCGACGCGTTTGGCCATGATCGAGCCGGCGGTGCCGCCGATCAGCAGGCCGACGATCACATAGCCGATACCGGCGGTGGCGAGCTCGGCGCCGAGCTTGTAGATCAGGCCGACGGTGGTCAGTACCGCCAGGGCCATGCCCAGCATGCCGAACAGGTTGCCGCGGCGCGACGTAGTCGGGTGCGAAAGCCCCTTGAGCGCCTGGATGAAGCACACCGAGGCGATCAGGTAGAGGGTGGTTACCAGGTTCATGCTCATTATTTCTGCACCTCTTCTTTGGCTTTGGGCGCTTTCTTCTTGAACATTTCCAGCATGCGGCGGGTGACCAGGAAGCCACCGAACACGTTGACCGCGGCCAGGGCCACGGCCAGGGTGCCCATGGTCTTGCCCAGCGGGGTTACGGTCAGGGCGGCGGCCAGCATGGCGCCGACAATGACGATTGCGGAAATGGCGTTGGTCACCGCCATCAGCGGTGTGTGCAGTGCGGGTGTGACGTTCCAGACCACGTGATAACCGACATAGATCGCCAGCACGAAGATGATCAGGTTGTAGATACCGGGGGAGATGAGCTCTTCCATCGTCTGAATCCCTGCTTAGGCGTTTTTGCGGATGACTTGGCCGTCGCGGCACATCAGGCACGCGGCGACGATGTCGTCTTCGAGGTTGACGTCGAACTGCCCTTCTTTGGTGAAGACAAGCTTCAGGAAGTCCAGCAGGTTGCGGGCATACAGGGCCGACGCGTCGGCAGCTACTGCGCCGGCGAGGTTGGTCGGGCCGACGATGGTCACCCCGTTCTCGACCACCACCTGGTCAGCCACGGTCAGCGGGCAGTTGCCGCCCTGGGCGGCGGCCAGGTCGATGACCACCGAGCCGGGCTTCATCTGGGCCACGGTATCGGCGCTCAGCAGTGTCGGCGCCTTGCGGCCGGGGATCAGGGCGGTGGTGATGACCACGTCCGCCTGCTTGGCGCGCTCGTGCACGGCCAGGGCCTGGCGCTGCATCCAACTGGCTGGCATTGGGCGAGCGTAGCCACCAACGCCTTCGGCGCATTCGCGCTCTTCATCGGTTTCGTAAGGGACGTCGACGAACTTGGCACCCAGGGATTCGATCTGCTCCTTGACCGCTGGGCGTACGTCGGAAGCCTCGATCACCGCACCCAGGCGCTTGGCCGTGGCGATGGCTTGCAGGCCAGCCACGCCGGCGCCGAGGATCAGCACACGGGCGGCCTTAACGGTACCGGCGGCGGTCATCAGCATCGGCATGAAGCGCGGGTAGTAGTGGGCTGCCAGCAGCACGGCCTTGTAGCCGGCGATGTTGGCCTGGGACGACAGCACGTCCAGGCTCTGGGCCCGAGAAGTGCGCGGCGCAGCTTCCAGGGCGAAGGCGGTGATCCCGCGTTCGGCCAGCTTGGCGATGGTTTCATTGCTGAACGGGTTGAGCATGCCTACCAGGACGGTCCCGCTCTTGATCAGAGCCAGCTCGCTGTCGTTGGGGGCTACTACCTTGAGGATCAGCTCGGCGCCAAAGGCATCGTTGGCGCTGCCAATGGTCGCCCCTGCCGCTTCGTAGGTACTGTCGGGAACGCTGGCGTTGATGCCGGCGCCGCTTTGCACAGTGACTTTATGACCCTGGCCGATCAGCTTCTTGATGGTTTCCGGGGTTGCAGCAACCCGCGTTTCACCTGTCTGGGTTTCGAGAGGAACACCAATGTGCACGTCAAATCTCCTGCTTGATCTTATTGCTTGCGATCTTTCTTAGAAGGCCAGCGCACTACGCAGGGGCGCTGGGGCGGCCGATCAGCACGATCCCGCTGAAATCACAGCGGGGCGCGGCATTTTGCAGGCGAACTTTGAGGCCTTCAAGGCATTCTGACTAGTGACGGAAAATTAACTACAAGTCACCCCGTGACCGAATGTCGCAACCCTCTGGGCTTAGGCCTTGTAGGCCTTGGCTTTCAAGGGTTTTACCGCAAATTTAAGTTTTTTCGCATTGGTGACATGAATGCACATACATTGTCTGCCAATAAACCCTACAACCCACGTGGTTAGCTGCTTGGAGAAGGTTTTTGGTCGATGTCGGTACAGTCTGTCTATATGCGACAAATAGTTATATCTGTAGTGCTTTGATTTTTCTGACTACGAGGTCAAGTAAGGCTGGAGGCCTTAATTTTCCAGGGTGTAGCTGTGTGCCTGGTGTACCAGCCAATCGCGAAATGCCCGTAGCGAGGCTGACTCGACCTTCCGCTCGGGAATCATCAGGTAATACGCCTTGATGCTCGACAGGGCCTTGGGGTTGGCGATCACCAGGCGCTTCTCCGCCAGTTCACGCTGGATCAGGAACGGCGGGATCAAGGCGATGCCCATGTCGTGCATGGCGGCCTGGGCGAGCATTGAGAATAGCTCGTAGCGTGGGCCTGTCATGTCGCGGGGGATGTTCAACTGCTGGGAGTTGAACCATTGGCGCCAGGCGTAGGGCCGGGTGGTCTGCTGTAGCAGGGGCAGCTCGGCAATGGCTTCGGGGGATAACTGTTGAAGTTCGCCCAGCATGGCCGGGCTGCATACCGGCATGGGGTGTTCGTCCATCAAACGGTGGGACTGGGTGCCGGACCAATCGGCGTCGCCGAAGTAGATGGCAGCGTCGAAGGGAGTATCGGCGAACAGGAATGGCCGGGTGCGGTTGGTCAGATTGACGGTGACGTCCGGGTGCCGTTGCTGGAAGTCCTTGAGGCGTGGCAGCAGCCACTGGGTGCCGAAGGTCGGGACCACGGCCAGTTCGATGACGTTGGCGCCCTGCTGCCCCATCACCGATAGCGTGTCGCGTTCCACTGCATCCAGCTGGGTGGCAACCCGGCGGCTATAGGACAGGCCGGCCTCGGTCAGCTTGACCCCGCGTCGGGAGCGGCGGAACAGCTCGACGCCGAGGAACTCCTCCAGGCTGGCGATCTGTCGACACACCGCGCCCTGGGTCAGGGATAGCTCCAGGGCAGCCTTGGTGAAGCTCTCGTGACGGGCGGCGGCTTCGAAGCTGATGAGCGCGGCGGTGCTGGGAATTTTTCTGCGCATGTACGGCAATCTCACTAATGAATGCTGTAAATGGCACTTGTCGCCATTTCGAAGTGAGAAATTAGCACAACAGTATGCGAAATCCTCGTTTGCCCGGGGCGACGACCAGGCCTAGGATCAATCCACGATAGTTGGCCTACTTCACGAGGACTCTCCCATGGGCGGCAAAGCAAGCTTCAACTGGATCGATCCCCTTCTGCTGGATCAGCAACTGACCGAAGAAGAGCGCATGGTGCGCGACAGCGCCGAGCAGTTTGCCCAGGGCAAGCTGATGCCGCGGGTCCTGGAGGCTTTCCGCCATGAGCAGACCGATCCGGCGATCTTCCGCGAGATGGGTGAAGTGGGCCTGCTGGGGGCGACCATTCCCGAGCAATACGGCGGCAGTGGCCTGAACTACGTGTGCTACGGCCTGATCGCCCGTGAAGTGGAGCGTGTGGATTCCGGTTACCGCTCGATGATGAGCGTGCAGTCGTCCCTGGTGATGGTGCCGATCAACGAATTTGGCACCGAGGCGCAAAAGCAGAAGTACCTGCCGAAGCTGGCTTCCGGTGAGTGGATTGGCTGCTTCGGCCTGACCGAACCTAACCATGGCTCCGATCCGGGCGCTATGGTGACCCGTGCGCGCAAGGTGGATGGCGGCTACAGCCTGACCGGCAGCAAGATGTGGATCACCAACAGCCCGATCGCCGATGTGTTCGTGGTCTGGGCCAAGGACGACGCTGGCGATATCCGTGGCTTTGTCCTGGAGAAGGGCTGGAAGGGCCTGAGCGCCCCGGCTATCCATGGCAAGGTTGGCCTGCGGGCGTCGATCACCGGCGAGATCGTCATGGATAACGTGTTCGTTCCGGAAGAAAACATCTTCCCTGATGTGCGTGGCCTGAAAGGTCCTTTCACCTGCCTGAACTCGGCACGCTACGGTATTTCCTGGGGCGCCCTGGGAGCCGCCGAGTTCTGCTGGCACACCGCTCGCCAGTACACCCTGGATCGTCAGCAGTTCGGCCGTCCTTTGGCGGCGACCCAGCTGATCCAGAAGAAGCTGGCGGACATGCAGACCGAGATCACTCTCGCCTTGCAAGGCTGCTTGCGCCTGGGCCGGATGAAGGATGAAGGCACCGCGGCGGTGGAAATCACTTCGATCATGAAGCGCAACTCCTGCGGCAAGTCCCTGGATATTGCCCGCATGGCCCGCGACATGCTGGGCGGCAACGGTATCTCCGACGAGTTCGGCATCGCCCGTCACCTGGTGAACCTGGAGGTGGTCAACACCTATGAAGGCACCCATGACGTGCATGCGCTGATCCTGGGGCGTGCACAAACCGGTATCCAGGCGTTCTATTAATAGGAGAGCGGCCATGGGCGCGTTATCGCATCTACGGGTACTGGATTTATCGCGGGTCCTGGCCGGGCCATGGTCCGGCCAGATCCTGGCGGACCTGGGGGCCGAGGTCATCAAGGTCGAGCGCCCGGGCAATGGTGACGATACCCGCGCCTGGGGGCCGCCCTTCCTTAAGGACGCTTATGGCGAGAACACTACGGAGGCTGCCTATTACCTGTCGGCCAACCGTAACAAGCAATCGGTGACCATCGACTTCACCCGTCCGGAAGGCCAGCAACTGGTGCGCGAGCTGGCGGCCAAGTCGGACATTGTCATCGAGAACTTCAAGGTAGGCGGCCTGGCGGCCTATGGCCTGGACTATGAGTCGCTCAAGACGCTCAATCCGCGCCTGATCTATTGCTCGATCACCGGGTTCGGCCAGACGGGGCCTTATGCCAAGAGGGCGGGCTATGACTTCATGATCCAGGGGCTGGGTGGGCTGATGAGCCTGACCGGTCGCCCCGAGGGTGATGAAGGTGCCGGGCCGGTGAAGGTCGGCGTGGCCTTGACCGACATCCTGACCGGGCTTTATTCGACGGTGGCGATCCTGGCGGCCCTGGCTCACCGGGATCAGGGCGGCAGCGGGCAGCATATCGACATGGCACTGCTGGATGTCCAGGTGGCCTGCCTGGCGAACCAGGCGATGAATTACCTGACGACGGGGGTCGCGCCCAAGCGCCTGGGTAATGCCCATCCTAATATAGTGCCCTACCAGGATTTTCCGACGGCGGATGGCGACTTCATTCTTACCGTGGGTAATGATGGGCAGTTTCGCAAGTTTGCCGAAGTGGCGGGCCAGCCGCAGTGGGCGGATGACCCTCGGTTCGCCACCAACAAGCTACGGGTGGCCAATCGTGCGGTGCTGATTCCGCTGATTCGCCAGGCGACGGTGTTCAAGACTACGGCGCAGTGGGTCAGCCAGCTGGAACAGGCAGGGGTGCCGTGTGGGCCGATCAACGACCTGTCCCAGGTGTTTGCCGATCCGCAGGTGGTGTCCCGTGGCCTGGCCGTGGAGTTGCCGCATGCCTTGGCGGGGATGGTGCCCCAGGTGGCCAGCCCTATTCGTCTCTCCGAGACGCCGGTGGAATATCGTCAGGCCCCTCCTCTGCTGGGCGAGCATACGCAGCAGGTTCTGCAGCGCGTGCTGGGTATGCAGGCCGAGGCCGTGGATAGCTTGAAGCGGTCGGGAGTGTTGTAGGGGTTTCCTTCTTATATATAGAGAGAGGCGCTTTGCGTTCCATGTAACGCTGCCCGGGACAGCCTTTTAAGGCGTTCTGGGCGTTATTTATGGAAAACTGAAAATAAGTGTTGACGGCGAGTTTAATGTCTCT
>MCNF01000044.1_pt1 | contig 56391 bp, 47 predicted proteins | sample 778221 | NCBI WGS metagenome assembly MCNF01 (sample SAMN04296814, study PRJNA304217) | bioreactor metagenome | isolation source: arboretum soil enriched with benzalkonium chloride | place: Turkey | reverse complement strand
CAGGATGTCAGGAGTTCGAATCCCCTTACCCCGACCATATTTACGAAAAGGGCACCTCTAGAGGTGCCCTTTTTCGTTTGTCTGCTCGTAAGGTTCCAAGGATATATTGAGCGTTGCTCGGCTGAAGCGAACAACGCTTAAAGACCAGTAGTCGCTGCCCTTTCAGCGCTCTAGTGTTCTTCCCGGCTCTTGTATTCTCCAAGCAAGCCCAGTTCTAGAGTCATGATCGCCTGTTTCACCTGTTCAACACGTTCGGTGATTACCGCCAAGGATAGGTCGGAGCTGAGGCAGGCATCCTCCAGTTGACGACAGCTTTCTACCAGCTGTGCACCTTTTACCACTCGCGCTGCGCCTTTAATACGATGCGCCAGTTCCGCCAGTTCAGTGATCGCCTGGTCCCGCAAGCACGTTGTCAGTGCCTGTAGGTCTTTACGGTTGCTGCTCAGCAGCTCGTTCAAGAGTTGATGCAGCATTGCCGCTTCGCCTCCCACCAGGGTATGCAGGGACTCGAGGTCGAATACCCGGGGTGGTTGAGTAAGGTCTTGTGGAGGCGCGGAGGTCGGCCCCTGTTCACTCTCATCGACCTCGCCCAACGTCAGCAGGCGCTCCTCCAGTTCGTCGAGGCTGATGGGCTTGACCAGGCAATCATTCATTCCGGCCTGGACACAACGGTCTGTCTCTTCAGGTTGCGCGTCTGCAGTCAAGCCAACGATGGTCACGGGCTCGCAAGCATTGTCACGTTCATCCTGACGGATAGCCCGGGCCAATTCAGCGCCATTCATGATGGGCATGTGATAGTCGGTGATGATGATGTCGAAAGCGTGCTCGCGCCAGATATTCAAGGCATCCAGGCCGTTCTCTGCCTCGACTACATCATGTCCGAGGAAGCACAGCTGTTGTTGCAGAACCTGGCGGTTCACTGAGTGATCGTCCACCACGAGAACTTGCAGGCGGCGCATCTGGCGCGCCTTGGGCTGGGCGGGGCGTTCGCTGGTGGCGACCCGTTCCAGGGCCTGCAGGCGCAACTCCACATTCACCCGAGTGCCATGGCCCAACGAACTGTTCAGGGAAATCTGGCCCCCCATCATTTCGCACAGGGAGCGACAAATCACCAGGCCCAGGCCCGTACCTTCTGCGTTCGGTACGTTGCGCTCCACCTGCGAGAACGGCCGGAACAGGCGTTGTTGGCTGGCCGGGGATATTCCGATCCCTGAGTCTTCGACGCAGAGGTTGATCCGCAGCAAGGCGTTTTCCATCAAGTCCGCCGTTATGGTCACCTTGATGAAGCCAGCCTCGGTGAACTTGATAGCGTTGCTCACCAGGTTGGAAAGGATCTGTTTGAAGCGCATCCCATCTACCAGGACATCGCCGTTGATGCTGGAGTCGATCTCGAGGATCAGGCTCAGGCCTTTCTGCCGTGCCAACCCCTCGAATACCCTGGCGACCGACTCCACCAGCTCGCGCAAATTGGAACGCTTGGGCGAGAGGCTCAGGCGTCCGGATTCGATGCGGGCAATATCGAGGATATCGCCGATCAGCTCCAGCAGGCTTTTGGCCGAGTTATAGGCGATATCGATACTGGAGCGTTCAATCCTGTCGTTGTTGGCACGCTTGAGTTCCAGCTCCAGGATGCTGATGACTGCATTCATTGGGGTGCGTATTTCATGGCTCATGGTCGCCAGGAACGTCGTCTTGGCCCGGCTGGCCTCATCTGCAAGGTTTTTCGCTTCCTTGAGCTCCTGGACCAGGTATCGGTGCTTGGTAATGTCCAGCCAGCCACAGATCACGCCTTTGGTAACGCCATTGGCGTCCTGGAAGGGCTGGATCCAGTGTTCTATCCAGACCTCCTTGCCCTGCAGTTGTATGGCATAGATGGACGTGACCGTCTGCCCATCATTGATCGCTTGCAGATAGCTCTGGTGCAGATCGGGTTCCGCAGAGAAGTGCTCGCTGGGCAGTTGCTGCACGGTCTTGTTCAGGACCTGTTCGGCGCTCAGCCCGACACTACGCAAATAGCTGCGATTGCAGGACAGCATATTGCCCTCCAGGTCTCGTATGTAGAGCACCGGGGGCATGTTTTCGGTCAGCGTTTCGATGAAGCGCAGTTGATCATTGAGTGTCTTCTCGGCCTTGATGCGGCGCTGCAGATAGAAGCCCCAGATCAAGGACAGCAGGAGCAGTAATGCCGCTCCGGTAATGATTTCCGCGATTACGATGCTGTAGTCGCGCCAGGTTTCGCTGCTCATGCCTGGCGGTGAGCGCCAGTGATTGGCCATGGCATTGAGATCGTCGGCGGGGAGGCTGAGCAAAACCTTGTCGAGGATCGATTGCAGCTCCGCATCGCCTCGACGTACGGCAAAGCTGGCGGTTTTCTGGCTGCTGTGGATCAGGCCGGCAACGGCCAGGCGATTCTGGAACAGGCGGACGATGTAGTAGCGCGATGTGGGCAGGGCGACCACCGCTGCGTCAGCACTGCCTGAGTAGACCTGACTCATGCTATCCAGCGAGGTTTGTGTCTCTATCACCTGGGTCTTGGGATACAGCTCGCGTACCTGTTGCAATGCCACATGCCCGGCGGGTATGGCCAGGCGCTTGCCAATCAGGTTGTCTGGTACTTGTGCCCAGGCTGTCCTGTCCGTCTGGGTGATGAGTACAAAGGGGCTGTTCAGGAACGGGCGAGTAAAGCGCAGGCTCTCCTCTCGCTGCGCACTGGCGGTCATGATGGCCAGGTCCGCCTCGGAGCGTTGCAGGGCTTCAATCTGTTGCGGGTAGCCACCGTTGCGGGCGGTTACTTCGAATCGCAGGCCTGTGCGCTGGCTAATCACTTCCAGCAGTTCAGCCGCAACACCGGAAAAAACGCCTTTGGCATCGTAAAAGGCCACAGGTGCCAGGTCATCGTTGATCACTAGGCGCACGACTGGGTTACGTGCGATCCAGCGTGATTCCTCTGCGGTCAAGGGGACTCGTTCATCTGATGGCAAGAAACCGCTTCCCACCCAGCGTTGGGTCAGGCTGGTGAGTTTTTCCTGGCCGATGCTGCTGATGCTCTGGTCGAGGATCTTCTGCAGGCGCTGGTTGTTACTGCGTACTGCAAAACCATAGCCGGCGCTGGATGGGCCTATGAAGCGCTCGAACTTGAGAAAGCCATAGTAGGCACGATTGATATGGAAGTAGGCGCTGAGTAGGTCGTCGACGTAGATCTCTGCATCACCGAATGCTGCGGCAGCTATCGCTTCTTCGTGGGATGGATAAATCAGCAGATGGGCCAATGGAAAGCGTGACCGCAGTTCTGGGCTGTGTTCCTTGGTCACGGCAATCCGCCGCCCGGCGAGATCGGTTGAGGCGTTGCGCGGGTCATTGTTGCGTTTGAACAGGGCCAGGCGGCCTTCGGCGAACGACTGGGTGAAGCTGAGGCTGTGCTCGCTTCGTTCGGAGCTGTGACTGCTCAGCAAATCGATGTTGGCTGTTTTCAGGGCCTCTATGGCTTCCTCCCGGGTGGCAAAGGGAACGATTTTTATGCTGACTCCGAGCATCTGGCCGATCAGTGCGCTGATATCTGCATTGAGCCCCTCATAGCGATTATCGTTGTAGCTGACGCTAAACGGTGGCGATTCCGCGGCAATGGCGCCGATCTTCAGTTCCTGCTTGCTCCGTAGCCAGCGCCAGTCTTCTTCCTCCAGCATGAGTTCGTGAGGGTCCAGGCGTGCAGTGCTGTACAGGGTCGTAGGTAGCACCTGGGCCATTGCCAGTTGGGCTCCCATTATCGTCAAGCAGCTAAGAAGCCAGTTAAGTGGTAAATGCATGATCGCTTCTGGAATCAGGAGGTCAGGAGGGAATGGTCAGCAGACAATGCTGTGATGAGCATTGGCTGGTGGCGGCAGAATATGGATTGTCATCTGTCAGTGAGCCATCGAGGTGATGGACTAGCGTGTGCAATAGGCTGTGAAGTGCTTTTCAGGCATCGGGCGAGCGAAGAGAAATCCCTGGGCGGCGTGACAACCCAGTTCTTGCAGGCGCCTGCGTTGCTCGGGAGTTTCGACGCCCTCGATGATCAGGGACATACCCAGGGAGCGGGCAAGGGTCACTGTGTAACTAATGATTGCGCTGCTTCTGGGGTGGTGCTTCATTTTGCGGACGAAGCTGCCATTCAGCTTGATCTGGCTGAAGGGTATTTCGCAAAGGCGCTCCAAGGATGCGTAGCCGGCTCCGAAATCATCCATGGCCAGGCCGCACCCCATCACGCGCAGGCGCACCAGATTCTCCAGGCTGATGGCAGGGACGCTTGCCATGCCGGTTTCGTTGATTTCAAAGGTGAGGCTGCTGGAGGGCACCTTGAATAGCGCAGCCATCGACGCGATGGAGTCGGTCAGGTTCAGGGATGCGAGCTGCAATGGATGCAGGTTGAATGAAAAGTTCAGGGGCTTGCCTTGTTGAGCCAGGGTGTGGCGTAGAGCCAGGCCGAGCTCGAAGGATGGCCAGAACAGCCGGTCCAGCAGGCTGTTCTGTTCCATGACATGCAGGAAGTACGAGGGCGGGAGCACACCCAGTTGCGGGTGATTCCAGCGGACCAGGGCTTCCACGCCCAGCAGCGAGGTATCGGCGAGCGCCACCGTGGGCTGGTAGTAGGGTTCGAATTCGCCATTGTCCAACCCGCGAACGATGTCGGATAGCGTTGGCAACTCGAATCTGGTCAAGAGTGTGAATGGGTTTTGGCGCCACCTCTGATGACGCGCCAGCAGCGTGATAAGGCGCTCGAGGCTGAAAGGCTTTCCCAGATCGCCGAGGAAATTCAAGCCCAGGCGCTTGATCATTGTTATGGCGGCTTGTCGCAGAATGGGTTCAAGCTGGCTGCACAGGATAACGGAGTGCAGCTTGCCGTTTTGGCTGGCCTGGCGCAGGAACGCCAGACCGTCCATCTCTGACATTTTCAGGTCGCATATGGCAATGTCCATTTTCTCGCTGGCGTTCAACAGGTCCAGGGCCTCATTGCCGTTGCCCGCTTCATGGACGTGTCCAGGCATGACTTTCCTCAATGCCAGGGTGATGACCAGGCGCTGCAAGGGGTCGTCCTCCAGAACCAGAATATTCAGATTTTGCATGACCGGCTCGAGTTATTAATTGATGCCTATCTTGCTTAAGGTCATGGAGTTGAAGCTATTGGGCATATTCCTAGGTGTTGTATGAATTTTCCTGGAGAGCAATCGGACCTCCCAGATTCCTCCTGTGGGCCGCATTTGCCACTTGTGTCAGCGATGGTTTACCCGGAACCTGAGTTTGCGCAGTAGCGTGGCTGTGTGGTTTGTGAATTTCATCCAGTTTGGTTGGCGAGATGATTATCGCGTTTTCATGTGCGCTGTACTCATGAAGTCGATACCGCATGTGGCGATAAAAGTTGCATCTTGTCTGGGTGCGATAAAGTATATTTTCCGAGCGGTCATGGCTGGCCGAAAGTCGAGTTCTTAAGGTGAAGTGAAAATATGCATAGCGTATTGATAGTTGATGACCACCCTGTTGTTCGGCTTGCTGTCAAGGTGTTGTTGGAAAAGAACAACATGCAGGTGGTCGCCGAAACAGATAATGGCTTGGATGCTTTGGAGTTGGTTCGCGAGCATGTACCGGATGTGGTGATTCTCGATATCGGCATTCCCAAGCTGGATGGTCTCAAGGTGCTTTCACGTATCAAGGCTCTCGGTTTGCCTACCGAGGTGCTGGTACTCACTTCGCAATCTGTTGAGAGCTTCTGCAGGCGCTGTATCCAACTGGGCGCTAGGGGGTTTGTCAACAAGGAAGAAGACCTGGGCAATCTAGTCGTGGCCCTGAACGCAGTCCTGGCTGGATACACCTTTTATCCATCCCTGGCCCAGGATGTTTCAGCCTCTACGACAGAGCAGCGTACTGAGTCCGAACAGATCGGCTCGCTGACTGACAGGGAGATGATTGTGTTGCAGCACCTGGCCAAGGGGTATTCGAACAAGGCCATTGGTGAGAAGCTGTTTTTGAGCAACAAGACTGTCAGTACCTACAAGACTCGCCTTTTGCAGAAGCTGGGTTTGGGCTCACAAGTAAGCTTGGCGGAATTCGCCAAGCGTAACGCATTGATTCCCTGAATTGATTGTTCGCGGTTAGTCATTTCCAATGGCTGGCCGCTGTTTGTTCGAGTTGCCAGTTTCTATTTCTGAAACTTCTGGATTCATTTGAGCCGAACCCTGAAGGACTATCGGTCATTGAACCGTTGGATCGAAATTTTCTCCCGTATTTACGATGGTGAGGGGTATGGGAGCGATATTGAAACTTTGCAGAATTCTGGCAGTTGGAGGCACGTCGTTATTCGAGGTGGCTTGCGTGTAATACAGTTGCAAGTGTGATTAGTTTGATTTTCAACTGCCAACTCAGTTGGAGGGAAATAGGCGGTGTTGCCAGATTCGGCACGGCAGCGTCTGCGCTAACGTTTCCCCTGAAGTTGTCTTGAGATTTCCCGCGCTTTTTGTGGTTGGTTATCGCTTGCTGCCAGTGCCTGATCGAAAATGGGTGTCTGGCAACCGTAGGGCAGATGTTGTTGCATAACCAAACACCCTACTACCTGAGGTAGTGGGTGTTTGGCGGATCGCGGGTTTAGTGCAACTTCAAACGTGGGTCCGTACTACGCCCGATTCGACTACCGAGCATCATCATCGCTGTACGAAATACTCCGTAGAGCGCCGCCTGGTGCATGCGATAGAGCGAGATGTAGAACATCCGCGCCAACCAGCCTTCAAGCATCACACTACCGGTGAGGTTGCCCATCAGGTTGCCTACTGCGGAGAATCGCGACAGGGAGATCAGTGAGCCGTAGTCGGTGTACTTGTAGGTTGGCAGTTCCTTGCCTTCGATATGCAGCTTCAATGACTTGGCCAGTAACGATGCCTGCTGGTGCGCGGCTTGCGCCCTTGGCGGTACGTTGCGGTCGCTACCTGGCTGTGGGCAGGCGGCGCAATCGCCGAAGGCAAAGATGTTCGTGTCGCGTGTGGTCTGCAAGGTCGGCAGTACTTGAAGCTGATTGATACGATTGGTTTCCAGGCCATCAATATCCTTGAGGAAGCCAGGCGCACGGATACCCGCAGCCCAAACCTTGAGGCTGGCGGGAATGACCTGGTTGTCCGCGGTGATCAGGTTTTCGGCCGTCACCTCACTGACTGAGGCGTTGGTCATGACGCGTACCCCGAGTTTTTCCAGGGTCTTGTGCACGGGGCCGCTGATGCGTTCTGGCAATGCTGGTAGTACCCGCGGCCCGGCTTCGATCACAGTGATGTGCATGTTTTCCGGGCGGATACGGTCCAGCCCATAGGCTGCCAGTTCGTGGGCTGCATTGTGCAGCTCCGCCGCCAGTTCGACGCCGGTAGCTCCGGCTCCGACGATCGCCACGCTGATCTGCTCCAACTCCTGGGTCTGCCCAGCATGGGCTCGCAGATAGTGGTTGAGCAGTTGCTGGTGAAAACGCTCGGCCTGTTTACGGGTGTCGAGAAACAGGCAGTGCTGGGCAGCACCTTGGGTTCCAAAGTCGTTGGTGGTACTGCCAACGGCCAGGACCAGGGTGTCATAGTCGAGTTCGCGAGCAGGCAACAGCTCCGCACCTTCTTCGTCGTAGGTGGCGGCCAACTGGATCTTTTTTTGTTGACGATCAAGTCCGCTCATGCGCCCCAGCTGGAACTCGAAGTGGTTCCATTTTGCTTGGGCAACATAGTTGAGTTCGTCTACGGAGGAGTTCAGCGAACCGGCTGCCACTTCGTGAAGCAGTGGTTTCCAGATGTGGGTCAGATTGGCGTCCACCAGGGTCACACTGGCGGTGCCGCGTTTGCCCAGGGTCTTACCCAGGCGGGTCGCCAACTCCAGGCCGCCGGCGCCGCCGCCAACGATGACAATACGATGAGTCATGGGGATATCTCGCAAGGCTAAAAGAAATCGGGACAGTCGACCGAGCGAGCGCGATGCAGCTCATAGCGTCAGGTAACTGATAAGACGGCTCAACAGACCGAGGGCCACGGTCACCACGACTACCACCACGAGGAGCATCCACGGCCGAAAGGGCCGGCGCTCGACTCGGTGCTGGGGTAGTTGCAGATAATCTTCGACATGGCGTTGGTCGTCGGGGTTCAGGCGGCTGCTCATAAAAGGCCTCGTCAGGTAGACGTCGCAACATGCGGGAACGTTACAGCTCAGTGTAATCCGACATAAACAGGAGCATTACCGCTGTTGCGTCGGGTTTAAGGGAAAACCCGGCGCGGGCAGGCATGAGGGCTTTTTTACCATCGCCGTGAGGATTACGCCATGCCCACCGAAGGCGGATTGACGAGTCTCATAAACTGATACCAACGTCGAAAACGATGCTGCGTCCCAGGTTGCTGCGCAGGAACTCAGGAGCATCCGGATGAGCGAACAGAACTCGGGCAAAGGTCGGTCCCACCAGGGACAGGGAGCGCCAGCCCTGGCGCAGGTACTCGGTGGGTGGTGGAAAATGGCTGTTGAGATCCAGCACCTCACGCTTAAGGGCGGCAAAGGCAATGATATCCAGCTCTCCCAGGTTCATTCCGCGTTCCTGGTAGTTGTGGGCCTTCTTGCGCAGCGTTGGCGCCAGGCGTAGCAACAACTCATTGGCAGGGATGCGCTTGGGCTTGGCCTCGCGCCTTACCAACTGGCTCAGGGAAAAAGCGCTGCGTCGGCGTTGCAGCTCGTCACGCCATTCATCATTGAGCCGGCGCCCCTCATCAAGGACGAAGAACACTTCGAAGCTGGCCTCGCGAAACAGCACATCCGGTGGTTCCTGTCCGGCAGCGCTGAACTCGTCATTGCGATAGGGAATGTTCAGGCCTTGCAACAGGCGCTGGCAGACCCAACGCTCACGCTCCCATTTGCGGGCATTGGACAGGAACGCATTGGCTTGCTCGGCCTGGATGGTAAGCAGGCGCAAGAAATCTGAGTCATCCATCACCCAAGCTTAGCGCCCAATTGTGACCTTAAGAACCAGGGCACAGGAAAAAGCTCAGCCTGACATTGCCAGCTGTTCGCAGGCTTTGGCTGGAGCCTGCCCAGGGGCGGTGTAGACTGTTTTGCGTCTAATCGATCAATAAGGAGTGTGCAGTGAAACGCTGGTCAATTCTGTTGCTGAGCCTGTTGCCGTTATGGGCCAACGCCCTGGAAGTGGGAGAGCGGTTGGCGCCCTGGACCCTGTTGGATCAGTTCGATGAGGCCTATAGCCTAGACTCCCAGGCTCGTGTGTTGCTGGTGGCGCGCAGCATGGAGGCGGCCAAGCTGGTGAATGCCGCACTCAAGGATAAACCCAAGGATTATCTGCAGGAGCGCCAAGGTGTTTTCGTCGCGGATATCCAGCGCATGCCGGCATTGATTGCCAAGATGTTCGCGGTTCCGGCCATGCGTGACTATCCCTACCGGGTGATGCTCGATCGCGACGGGCGAGTAGCCCCGCGCTATGTCGCAGCCGAAGACAAGGTGTTGTGGCTGCAATTGCAGGACGGACGCTTGGTGGCACGCCAGGAGTACGCCACTGCCGAGCAACTGGCTGCGGCGCTGGAACAAGCCAGGCCATGATCAGTTCGGCACTGTTGGCGCCGCAGACGCTGATGCTGGGTTGGCTGCTGTATGTGCCGCTGCTGGCCTGGGCGGTATGGCGTGCGCCCTGGGTCGAATTGTTTAGCGACAGTCGCCGCCAGCACTTGTTATTCGGCACTGTGTTCGCCTTGTTCCTGCTATGGCTGGTTCGGCGGGATTTCGATACCGGGGTGTCCTATCACTTCATTGGCATGACAGCGGTGACCCTGCTGCTGGACTGGCCGTTGGCGGTAGTCGGTGGCTTGATCGCGCAATTGGGATTGCTGGTCTTGGGACGCCAGGACCTGCCAGCCCTGGGAGTCAATGGTGCGCTGTTGATCTTGCTGCCGGTGGCGGTGACTGAAACCTGCGCCTGGCTGGTGGAGAGGGCGCAGCCACGTAATCTTTTCGTCTATATCTTCTGTTCCGGTTTTTTTGCTGCGGCGCTGTCAGCGCTGCTATGCCTGCTTTGCGCATTGGGCATCCTCTGGTTCGACGAACGCTTCGCCATGCCCGAATGGCTTGAGGATTTCATTGGTTACCTGTGGTTGATCATCTTTCCGGAGGCATTCATCAACGGCATGGTGGTCAGCGCCCTGGTGGTGTTCTGCCCCGAATGGCTGGAGACGTTCAACCGTACTCGCTACCTCTCGGCACCCTGGAAGGACGAGGACCCGCGCCCTTGATCCATATCAATTCCGGGCTTCGGGCCGCGCTGCATGCTCGGCAAAAATTCCAGGAGTGCGGTCATGAGTGTCTATCAGTGGGCCCGGCAGGAAGTGCGCGACAGCCTGCAAAATGCCTTGCAGGAAGGGTTCGAGCCGGGTTTGAGCCTGCGGGCCCTGCTTAGCGCGGTGGTGCAGCAGAGCAAGAATGTGCGCAGTATCGAGGACCTGGCGGATGAGTTGCAGTTCCTCGCGGAAAACCTCGACGACGATCAGGACTACAGCTTCATGCGGCCCTGATCGATCTATCGGCGGACTCAGTGGGCCCGGGGCGGCAGTTCCTCGGAGAACAGCTCGTCCTCGGCGTCCGGGCTCACCGGGATCTTGTGTTCCTCGGCCGCCCACGCGCCCAGGTCGATCAATTTGCAACGGTCGGAGCAGAACGGCCGGTTGACGTTGGCCGCGGTCCATTCCACGGGGGCGCCACAGGTTGGGCATTCGACGGTCAGGGGTTGGCTCATGGCTGGCCTCCACGCAAAGTTAAGTAAAAGTGATGCAGGCGTTCGACCTCGCTGTTCAACCAGGCCCGGTCGCGGTCGTTGACCAGTACATCATCGGCATGCCGTAGCCGTTCTTCACGGCTGGCCTGGGCCTTCAGGATCGCCTGGACCTGCTGTTCGCTGACCTGGTCACGCAGCAGGGTACGTTCGACCTGTAATTGCTGTGGTGCATCGATCACCAGGATGCGCTGGGTCATCCGGGCCTGACCGGACTCCACCAGTAAAGGCGATACCAGGATCGCGTAGGGTGATTCGGCACGGGCCAGGTGGCTGGCGATCTCCTCGGCGATCAGCGGGTGCAGCAGGGCCTCCAGCCAGCGGCGCTGTTCCGGCTCTTCGAAGATCAGCTTGCGCAGGGCCGCGCGGTCCAACTGGCCGTCGGCTTGTAATACGCCGTCACCAAAGTGCTGGGCGATCTGGCCCAGGGCAGGGCGCCCAGGCTCCACCACCCAGCGGGCGGCGTGATCGGCGTCGATCACATGGATGCCCAGGTCGATGAAGTGCTGGGCGGCGGCGCTCTTGCCGCTGCCGATACCGCCGGTAAGGCCAAGGGTCCAGGGGGGGTTCACGGAGCGAGTCATTGGAAACCGACAAACTGCAAATAGAAGTCGGTTATTTGACCACCCCAGAGCAAGGCAATCCAGCCGGCAATCGCCAGAAATGGGCCAAAGGGGATAGGCGTCGAGCCTTTGGCCTGGCGCAAGCGCAATATGAGGGTGCCCAGCAGCGCCCCGGTCAGGGAGGCCAGAAGCAGGGTCAGCGGCAGGATCTGCCAACCGCCCCAGGCACCCAGCAGCGCCAGCAGCTTGAAATCACCATGGCCCAGGCCATCCTTGCCGGTCAGCAGCTTGAACAGCCAGAACACCGACCACAGGAACAAGTAGCCGATCACCGCGCCCCACAGGGCATTCTCAAGGTCTGTGAAGATACCGAAGCTGTTGACGATCAGTCCCAGCCACAGCAACGGCAGTACCAGAACATCCGGTAGCAACTGATGGTCGGCGTCGATCAGGCTCATGGCCAGCAAGCCCCAGCTCAGAAGCAGCATCAAGCCGGCTGGCCAGCCAAAACCGAAATGCCAGGCTACGAACGCCGAGAGCAGGCCGCAAGCCAGTTCGGTCAGGGGATAGCGCAGGCTGATGCTGGTTTGGCAATGGGCGCAGCGGCCACGCAGCCACAGATAGCTGATCAGCGGAACATTCTGCCAGGGACGGATAGGTGTTCCGCAGCTGGGGCAATGGGAATGGGGCAACAGCAGGTTATAGGGAGCGATTTCAGGCTCCGCAGGTAGCCCCAGGATTTCATGGGCTTGGGCCCGCCAGTCACGCTCGAGCATCTGTGGCAGACGCCAGACCAGTACATTGAGAAAACTGCCGACGATCAGCCCCAGCAGTAGGCCGGTCATTACGAATACCAGGGGATAAAGGCTAAGGACTTCAGGCAAGGACATGTTCAGATCGCTGTACCGAGTTGAAAAATGGGCAAGTACATCGCCAGTACCAAGGCTGCGACGATACTGCCCAGGATCACCATGATCAAAGGCTCCATGAGGCTGGTCAGGCTGTCCACCAGGTTATCCACCTCGGTTTCATAATGCGCCGCTACCTTTTCCAATAAATGATCCAGGGTTCCGGATTCTTCACCGATGGCGGTCATCTGGATCGCCATGTCAGGGAAAACACCGCTGGCACGCATGGCGAAATTCAGTTGCATGCCACCTTCGACCTGGAGGCGGATACGCTCCATCGCGCGTCGATGAATGTGGTTGCCGCTGGCACCAGCGACGGACTCCAGGGCTTGAACCAGGGGGACTCCCGCAGCGAAGGTGGTGGCCAGGGTACGGGCCATGCGCGCCACGGCAGACTTGTGCAGCAAGGCGCCACCCAGGGGCAAGCGCAACAACCCTGCATCCAGATGATCGCGTAGACGTGCAGAACGACGATAGAGCAGGCGTCCACCTAGCCCGAGTCCCAGGCAGGCTGCCAGCGAGGTTCCACCGTGTTGCTGCAGGAAATATGAAAGACCGATGACCTTCTGGGTCAGCCAGGGCAGTTCGGCATTGAAGCCGGCGAACAGACTCTGGAATTGCGGAACCACTTTGAGCAGCAGGATGCTGCTGACTATGAGCGCGACGCCGATCACTGCCAGGGGGTAGACCATGGCCTTCTTCAGGCGGGCCTTGAGACGCTCGCTTTTTTCCTGGTAGGTGGCGATCCGCTCCAGCAGTGTATCCAGGGCCCCTGCCTGCTCGCCGGCCTCCACCAGGTTGCAGTACAACGGGTCGAAGTGTTGTGGGTGTTTGCGCAGCGCGTTGGCCAGGTTGGAGCCGGCCTCGATATCGTGCTTGAGTTGTCCCAGGAGCTGGCGGATCAACGGTTGGCCGAAGCTATCGGCAATGATTTCCAGGGACTGCAGCAGCGGTACGCCAGCCTGGAACAGCGTTGCCAATTGGCGGGTGAGCAAAGCGATGTCCCGTGATTTTACCCGCGCTCCCAAACGCAGCCCGTACCGAGGTTTGCGGCGGACCCTGGTTGGGATGATGCCCTGCTTGCGTAGGCGAGCCCCAACCAGGGCCGGGTTCGCGGCACTCAGTTCGCCGCTCATGACATGACCCCGGCTATCGGTACCTTGCCAGAGGTACACGCTGGTCCTGGAAGCTTTTACCGCCATGGTTCGATCCCTGATAAGACGGTGGATTTCGTTGCGAACTACCGCACAGGCAGATGCCTTCCTGCCCTTTCAAGCCTAGCTCCCGGAGCCCTGACGGATAACGACAGAGGCTGACGAAATTTGTCAGTTAGTGCGACTTCTTGCAGCGAAGGCCTTGGACCTCTGCCCTGTAGAGCCTGGATTGCGGGGTGAGGCATCTGGCACAGGGCGTGCTTTGGGTCTGATGGCCCTTGCGGCTTTTCTTGCAATTTCTGTTCATGCCAGGAGGCAATCCATGAAACGACAGTCCGGCTTTACCCTGATCGAATTGCTAGTGGTGGTCGCCATTATCGGCATCCTTGCGATGGTGGCGATGCCGCTTTACGCCAAGTACCAGGCCAGGGCCAAGGTAGTCGCTGCGCTGGCGGAGGCCTCGGCGCTGAAAGCGGGCGTCGAGGACCTGCTTGCGCAGGGCACCGATCCGACCTTGGCGCTGGCCGGTGGTATTGCACAGACATCCAATTGCCGGATGAGCGCTGCGGGCACGGCAGCCACTGGAGAAGGGAGCATCGCCTGCACGATCCTCAATGCCCCGGGGCCAGTGCTGGACAAGAGCCTGACCCTGAGGCGTTCGGCGGCAACCGGTTGGAGCTGCATCACCACGGTGGAGGCGGACTATGCTCCCAAAGGCTGTAGTGCGGATGAGGCCTGAATGGCTGGCGGCTGGCCGCCAGGAACTCGCAACTTGCATGCAGAGATGCGCGTCATCATGCATTTTGCATGAGTCCGAATTTTTGTGTTTTTTATAAGATATTGATTTATATGGATATTTTGTTTGATTGGGAGTTGGCACAGCGCCTGCAATATCCCTGATAACCCTGTTGCCAGGACACGGCGCAGGCTTCCCAGAAGAACAGGAGTTACTCGTATGAAGAAGTTCGCTATCGCTGCTGCAACCGCTACCGCTCTGACCCTGACTATGGCCAACGCAGCTTTTGCACAGCCCACCCAAAGCACCCAGTCGCCCATGGTCGTGGCTGCCGGTGAAGTGACCAAGGCCAAAGAGGCCACCTCCGACACCTGGATCACCACCAAGGTGAAAAGCGATCTGGTCACCGAGAAAGGCATTCCCGGCACTGATATCAAGGTCGAAACCAACAAGGGCGTCGTGTCCCTGTCGTCCACCGTGGCCATCACCGAGTCGCAAAAGGCCACAGCGGTGGCGATCACCAAGAAGATCAAAGGCGTGAAGGCGGTCTCCGCCGATGGCTTGAAGGCTGAATAAGCCGACAGGTTCTTGCCTGGACAGGGAGAGGTAGCGGCAGGCTGGTGCCTGCCACTACTTTCAAGGGTTCATGCGAAGATCACAGGGATGTGATCATTACAGGCCCCGGCACTTGGTGTCGGGGCCTGTTCTATTGAGTGGCGGATATCAACGCCTGATGAGCAAGGGTGCCGGTCAGAGGGGACAGCTCCGCCCCAGGATCATTCGCTGTCCAGATGCATAGGGGTAATCACATTGCCGTTGCTTTCTGCCTGGCCCAGGTTGGCGTCGATGAAGTAGACCCGGTCGTCAGCCAACTGGCCCTTTTCCACCAGGAAGTCCTTGATGCTGCTGGCTCGTTCCTGGCCCAGCTGACGCAACAGCACCTCGCTGGCGCCCCAGTACTTGATCAAGCCTTCACGCAGCTTGGCGCTACGCTCGTCACGACTGAGCTGATTCCATTCCGCAGGTGGCTGTTGTTTCAGGCGGGTGCGATAGATGCCCTCGAGCAATGGGGCTTTCTCGCCTTCGGGCACCTGCAGCAGCGAGGCTTGGGCAGGGACCTTGTCACCGCGACGCTGGAGGATCTTGTAGTAGTTGTACTGGTATTCGCGCTCCAGGCGTTGTTCGGCAATCAACGGGCCGTCGCTGCTCTGGGCGCTGGTACCTTCGATCTCCAGGCGCAGGGTCGGGCGCTCCTGGAGCGCCTTGGCCAGATTGGTCAGTGACGATTCGGATTCCTTGCTCAGTTCGCTGGAGCCTGGGGTGAAACTCACGCTACCCAGGTCTTCCGACCCTCCACCACTGATCAGGCCTCCAATGAACTTGAACGGTGCCTGGGCCGCGCGCAGCACCAGGTTGCGCAAGGTTTGCCAGACAATCGGCATGACGCTGAACTGCGGGTTGTTCAGGTCGCCCGAGATCGGCAGCTCGATGGAAATCTTGCCGTCGGTGTCCTTGAGCAGGGCCACCGCCAGGCGAATTGGCAGGTCCACGGCGTCCGGACTGTCGACCTTTTCCCCCAACTGCAGTTGTTCGACCACCAGTTTGTTCTCGGCCTTGAGCTGGCCCTTGGTGATCATGTAGTGCAGGTCGAGGTTGAGCCGTCCCTTGCGAATGCGAAAGCCTGCGAACTTGCCGGAATAGGGCGTCAGGGTCGTCAGTTCCACCCGCTTGAAGCTGGTGGCGATATCCAGGGCCGACATCGGATCGAAAGGGTTGACGCTGCCCTTGATGGTCACTGGCGCATAGCGATCGACCTTGCCCTTGACGTCCACATCCGCAGGCTTGGCCTGGCGACTGTCGATGGTGCCGATCCGGCCGTTGAGCTGCTGGACGGCTGTGGCGAAGTTGGGCGTCAGGGTCAGGTCGGCGAAGTTGGCCGAGCCGTCGTTGATGGCGATTTCACCGATGTGGATGCCCAGGGGCTTGCTCGAGCTGGCCGCTGGTTTGGCCGAGGATTTGCTGGCGCTGCCCGCCGGTTGAGGGATCAGCAGGTCGTCGACGTTGGTGGTGCGGTCATCGTTGATGATAAAGCGCGCATAGGGCTGCATCAGGTTGATGCGGCTGATGCTCAGGCTGTCGCCATGCTGGTAGTTCAGGCCTTCCACCACCACCTGCTTCCACTTCACGAAGTCGCGGGTCTTGAGAGTGTCCAGAGTGTGCAGTTGATCCACGTTGGCCCGGCCGGTGATGCTGAAGGCCAGCGGTTCGACCTTCTTCAGGTCGACCGCCAGATCGCTGCCGAGCATGCCGCTACGCAGCTCCAGGCGAATGAATGGGCTGATGTAGGACTGGGCGACGCGCAGGTCGATGTCCTTGGTCTGTACCTTGAGTTTGGCGCTGATGGGGTTGAGGTTGACCTCGCCGCTGGCATCGATCCGACCCTGTTTGCCCAGGCCGGTATCGAGCTTGAGGGTGAAGGGCGACTGGTTGAGGCTGTCGAAGTTCTTCAGGTCCAGGTTCAGCGGTCCCACTTCCAGGGCGACCGCCGGCTTGACCTGGCGGTCGGCCAGGTGCACCTGGTAGTTGCGCAATTGCACGTCCTTGAGCAGGACCTGCCAGGGCTTGCTCGGCGCCGTTGGCTCCTTGGGCGCTTCGGCGGTGGCGGGCTCATGCTTGGGGGCCGGTTTGGCGGGCTGGCTGGCGAACAGCTTTTGCCAATCCAGTTGGCCGTCGGCTTCGCGGGCGGCCCAGGTTTCAAGTTTCTGGCTGCTGATCTTGCCGACGACGACTTGCTGCTTGGCCAGGTCCACCGTGGTCTCGCTGACGTCCAGGCGCTCCAGTCGCGCCAGGGGACGGCCATCCGGCGCCTTGATGGCAAAGGGCGCGATGCTGATCGATGCCTTGTCCAGCAACAGCTCGGTGCCTTTGTCCAGGCTGAATTTGTAATGGGTGTCGAGGCTCACCTGGCCTTCTTCCAGCACCAGCGGCACGGCATCGCGAACGTAAGGCCACCAGGCTTTCATCTTGCCGTCGGTGACTTTCAAGGTGCCTTCGGACGCCAATGGGGTCACGCTGAAGTTACCGCTCCAGTCGATCTGCCCGCCATCAGGACCGGTCGCCACCAGGGTCATGTCGGCGCTGTCGTCAGGCAGGGTGCTGAGGTTCTTCAGCTCGAAGTCGAGCTTGTTGTAGAGGAACTCGATGGGCTCGCTGGGGCGCAAATCCTGAAAATGCACGTAGCCACCGGCCAGCTTGATGCGCTCGATACGGACGGGGAAGGGCTTGGCCTCAGGATCGCTGGGCGTGGGTTCGCTGGCCGGGAGCTTGAACAGGCCCAGGAGGTTGAGCTTGCCCTCCTTGTCGAAAAGGATCTCGGTCTTGGGCTGGTCCAGCTCCACATCCGCCAGGTGCAGGGCGCGAGTCCACAGGCTGTCCAGTTGCAGGTTGGCATAGAGGCGCTCGAAGGCCACTTGCTCTTTGCCCGGCTCGCCAATGCCCAGGCCCCAGACCGTCAGTTCAAGGCTGAAAGGGTTGAGTTCGATGCGTTGGATATGCGCAGGGGTCGTGGCGTAGTTGGCCAATTGTTGGTTGGCCACGCGCAGGGCGATACCCGGCAAAATGAAAAAGCCCAGCAGACTGTAAAGGGCGAGAGCGGTCAACAAGGCGCAGGTAGCGCGAATCAATCCTTTGGTCATGCGAGGCTTCATCTTTTGAATCAAATGTGCCTTGGAGTATGGCACGCGTTTACGGTTCCGAAACCAGTCCATTTTTCAGGATTGTTCAGATTTATGACATCGCTTCAGAGTTGCAGGACCAGGGTTTTCAACGGTGGATGGCCATCCAGGGAGGGGAAGTCCGAGGCGGGTGGCAGGACCTGGCAATCCCGCACCGGGCGCCCGGCTTTCTCGGCGCAGCGCAGAACTTGTTCGCGCCAGTCCTGCATCGAGACCTTGGCCAGGTTGTTACAGCAGATCAGTACGCCATCCTCGGCGGTGGCCAATAGCGCGGGTTTGAGCAGGCTTTGGTAATCGCGCAGCAGGTCGACGGTGCCAAAGGCGCTCTTGGCCCAGGCTGGGGGGTCCAGCAGCACCAGGTCGTACTGGCGTTGTTCCAGGCGTGGGTAGCTGGGCAGTTTCTGCCCACGTCGCTGGCTGATGGGCAGGCCTGCCAACTGGCGGATCGCCGGAAAATAATCTGACTGCACGAACTCCATCGATGGCAACTGTGGATTGAGCTGGGCGTTCTCCCGACCGACCGCCAGATTGCCTTCGGCGAAGTCCAGGTTGCAGACCTCGCGAGCGCCACCTGCGGCAGCGCAGAGCCCGACACCACAGGTATAGGCAAAGAGGTTGAGCACGCTCTTGCCGGCACTGTGGCGCTTGACCCAGCCCCGGGCATTGCGCAGGTCGAGGAACAGCAAGGGGTCCTGTCCGGTATGACGCCCGCGAACCCGATAGTTCAGGCCCCACTCATGGCCGACGAGATCTTCCAGCGCGGCGTCTTCGGCGCGGTACACCGAGTCTTCACGGGCGATACGCGAATTGCTCCGGGAGCGGTCGTTGTAGACCAGCAGGCTAGACAGTTCCAGGCGCTGGTCGACGATCTCATGCAGTTGCAGCAGGGCATCGCGTTCCAGTGGCTGGTGAAAGCTCTGGACCAGCAGTTGCGGGCCATATCGGTCGATGGTCAGGCCGCCGGCGCCTTCCTGGCTGCCATGGAACAGGCGATAGCAATCGGTGCCTTGCTGGTGCAGCTCGGCGAGCAGGTCTTGGCGATGATCGAGGGCGGCGCGCAGCGCCTGGTTCAAGGAAGACATGCGGGCGCCTTGCGAATGATTGGGCGGGGCAGTTTACCAGCTTCGTTTAGTGCTTGTAGGCGGTGCGCGCGGTGGTGGGCTTCTGTTGTCTGTAGGAGCGAGGCTTGCCCACGATAAATCTTCAACGAACACGCGCTGTGCCTGATGCACGGCGGTGTCATGACGTTTGTCTCGCGGGCAAGCCTCGCTCCTACGGATGTACGGGGTTAGCGCTCGATGGCCAGGCCTTTCCTGGCATCGCGCTAGAGCATTTCATGCAGCGGGGTCACCAATATCGGCAGCCCGAGGCGCCGATCGGGTGGGCGATGGCGCCGTCATTGACCTTGGCCGGTCGGTTTCTACAGGCCCATGCGCCGTCTAGCCCGGTGCGCGGAGCTGTCGCGTACTGCCCAGCGCAGCATCGGTGCGCTGCGTTTGATACTGGCGCGGATCAGCTGGCGCTGCAGGGGGAGCTGGTTGACGCCGAGCAGGGCACTGGCCCAGTCGGGCAACAGGTCGATTCCGGCCTGCATCATCAATGAGCCAAAGGGCTTGGCCAGCCGGCTGGGGGCTGGAGCGGCCAGCAGCAAGCGCAATACTTCGCGGCTGCGCTCGTCGCACAATAGTTGCGCACGCATGGCTTGCAGGTAGTCGGCCACGGCCCTGCGCGAGCGAGGCACATTCCGGGCGCCAAGGCGCTCGGCAATCAGGGCGACTTCATCGTAGTAGCGATCCTGGTCCGTTCCTGACAGATGCGGGTTGAGATAGCGCAGGTGGGCGGCGAGAAAGCTGCTGACTTCGGCAACGTGCACCCAGGTCAGCAGGTCAGGATCGCTGGCGGCATAAGCTCGCCCATCGGGTGCAGTGCCGGTGATATGCAAGTGGATACCGCGGACTTTATCGATCAACCATTCGGCGTCCTGGCGTGAGCCGAAGGTGGTTCCGGAAATGAACTGCCCGGTGCGCCGCAGGCGACCGATCAGGTCCTGGCGGAAGTTCGAATGGTCCCAGACCCCGGCCAGGGCCAGGGGATGCAACGCCTGCATCAGCAAGGCGCTGATACCGCCAATCAGCATGCTGCTGAAGTCGGCGTGTACTTGCCAGCAGACCGCGCCCGGGCCGAACAGGCCAGGGTCGCCCTTGGGGTTTTCCAGGTCGAGCTGGCCCAGGGACAGGCCGGAGAGGCTCATGACCTGGCTTTCGATACGGCTGCGAATGAATTCCATGGCGACTCGCTGCGGATAATGAAAAAGGCGGCGCGGCCGGGGCCGCTCCGGTTTCAGCTGTTCAGGCGTTTGTCGATCAGCCCATTCACCACGCCAGGGTCTGCCAGGGTTGAGGTATCGCCCAGGCTGTCCAGTTCGTTGCAGGCGATCTTGCGCAAGATACGTCGCATGATCTTGCCTGAGCGGGTCTTGGGCAATGCCGGTGCCCACTGGATCAGATCGGGCTTGGCAAAACTGCCGATTTCTCGACTGACCAGGGCGAGCAATTCCTGCTTCAACTGCTCGCCAGGCTCGACGCCTTGCATCGGGGTGACAAAGGCATAGATCCCCTGGCCCTTGAGGTCGTGGGGGTAACCTACCACCGCGGCTTCGGCAATGTCGTCGTGGAGTACCAGGGCGCTTTCCACTTCCGCGGTACCGATACGGTGTCCGGAGACGTTGATTACGTCATCGATGCGCCCGGTGATCCAGTAGCTGCCGTCTTCGTCGCGACGGGCGCCATCGCCGGTGAAGTAGTAGCCCGGATAGGGCGCGAAGTAAGTCTCGATCATGCGTTGCGGGTCGCCATAGACGGTACGGATCTGCCCCGGCCAACTGCCCTTGAGCACCATAATGCCGCTGCCGGCGCCCTGGATCTCCTGGCCTTGGTCGTCCAGTAACACCGGCTGCACGCCGAACATCGGTGCCATGGCACAGCCAGGCTTTATCAGCCGGGTGCTGGCCAGCGGGCTGAGCATGATGCCGCCGGTCTCGGTCTGCCACCAGGTATCGACGATCGGGCAGCGTTGTTCGCCCACAGCGTTGAAATACCATTCCCAGGCTTCAGGATTGATCGGTTCACCGACACTGCCGAGCAGGCGCAGGCTGGCGCGCGAGCTGTTGCGCAGCGGGCCGCTGCCTTCACGCATCAACGCGCGCAAGGCGGTGGGCGCGGTGTAGAAGATGTTCACCCGATGCTTGTCCACCACCTCCCAGAAGCGCGAAGTGCTGGGGTGGTTGGGTACCCCTTCGAAAATCAGCGTGGTGGCGCCGTTGGCCAATGGGCCGTAGAGAATGTAGCTGTGGCCGGTGACCCAGCCGACATCGGCGGTGCACCAGAAGACCTCGCCGTCGCGGTAGTCCATGACGTACTTGAAGGTCATGGCCACCTGCAGCAGGTAGCCGCCGGTGGTGTGCAGCACCCCCTTGGGTTTGCCGGTGCTGCCGGAGGTGTAGAGGATGAACAGCGGGTCCTCGGCGTCCATCGGCTCGGGCGCGCACTGGTCGCTGCTGGCGGCCATGGCCTGCTCATAATGGATGTCACGGCCGTCGACCCAACTCACTGCAGCGCCGGTGCGCTGCACCATGATCACGCTGCTGACGTCCGGGCAGTTGAGCAGGGCTTTGTCGACATTGCTTTTAAGCGGCACCAGCTTGCCGCCGCGCAGGCCTTCGTCAGCGGTGATCAGGGTGTGACAATCGGCGTTGAGGATCCGGTCGCGCAGGGCTTCCGGGGAGAAACCGCCGAACACCACCGAATGCACGGCACCGATGCGGGTGCAGGCGAGCATGGCGTAGGCGGCCTCGGGGATCATCGGCATGTAGATGCACACCCGGTCGCCTTTCTTCACGCCGCGGCTCTTGAGCAGGTTGGCCAGGCGGCAGACCTGTTGGTGCAAGGTGCGGTAGGTGATGCGCAGGGATTCGGCAGGGTCGTCGCCTTCCCAGATGATCGCGGCCTGGTCGCCGCGTGTCTCCAGGTGGCGATCGATGCAGTTGTAGCTGACATTGAGCTGGCCGCCGCGGAACCAGCTGGCCTGGCCAGTGTGGCTGTCATAGCGATGCACCTCGGCCCAGGGCTGGCTCCAGTGCAGGAAACGTTTGGCTTGCCCGGCCCAGAACAGTTCTGGCTGCTCGATGGACTGGCGATAGAGGTGGAGGTAGTCGTCCTGGCTCAGTTGGGCTGCCTGGCGGACGGCATCGGCTTTCGGAAAAATGCTGATATCGAACATGACGGCTCCTTGTGCTTGTTTGGCGACAAGGTCCAAGGGTGCGCGCATGTGGGGGCAAGGTTCAAGGGCCAGGGCCCGAATGGGAGCCGGCAAGCCGGCCCCCATGGATGCAGACGATCAGCCGCGGTGGCGACCACGGAAGTAGTTGATCAGGCCTTGGGTCGAGGCATCCTCGGCCAGGGTTTCGTCGCTGCCCACCAGGCGGCTGTAGACGCCCTTGCCCAGTTCCTTGCCCAGCTCCACGCCCCATTGGTCGAAGGCGTTGATGCCCCAGATCACGCTCTGCACGAATACCTTGTGTTCGTACAACGCTACCAGTGCGCCAAGGCGCCGTGGGCTGATGCGCTCCACTACCAGGGTGTTGCTCGGGCGATTGCCTGGGATCACTTTGTGCGGTGCCAGCCGTTGCACTTCGGCCTCGCTCAGGCCTTTGTCCCGCAGCTCGCTCTCGGCTTCGGCGCGGGTCTTGCCCAGCATCAGGGCCTGGCTCTGGGACAGGCAGTTGGCGTACAGCCATTGATGATGGTCGGCCACCGGGTTGAAGCTGACGATCGGCACGATGAAGTCGGCAGGGATCAACTGGGTACCCTGGTGCAGCAGCTGGTGGTAGGCATGTTGCCCGTTGCAGCCGACGCCACCCCAGATTACCGGGCCGGTATCGGTATTCACCGGGCTTCCGTCCTGGCGCACGCTCTTGCCGTTGGACTCCATGTCCAGTTGTTGAAGGTGCTTGGTGATGTTGCGCAGGTAGTGGTCGTACGGCAGGATCGCGTGGCTTTGCGCGCCCCAGAAGTTGCCGTACCACACACCCAGCAGGGCCAGCAGCACCGGCATGTTCTGTTCGAACGGGGCGTTCTGGAAGTGCTGGTCCATGGTGTAGGCACCGGACAGCAGTTCCTTGAAGTTGGACATGCCGATGGCCAGGGCGATCGGCAGGCCGATGGCCGACCACAGCGAATAGCGCCCACCAACCCAGTCCCACATCGGGAAGATGTTCTCTTCACGGATACCGAAGGCTACCGCGGCCGCATTGTTGCTCGACACTGCGATGAAGTGGCGGTGCAACTCCGCCTCGGAGCCCCCCTGGGCCAGGTACCAGGCCCGTGCAGCCTGGGCGTTCTTCAGGGTTTCGAGGGTGTTGAACGATTTGGAGGAAACGATGAACAGCGTGGTTTCAGCACGAATCTTCGCTGAAAGCTCGTGGAACTCACTGCCATCGATATTGGCCAGGTAGTGGCAGCGCACGCCCTTGTGGGTATACGACAGCAGGGCTTCGGAGACCAGTTCCGGGCCGAGGAAGGAGCCGCCGATGCCGATGTTCACCACATCGGTGATGGGCTTCTCGGTATAGCCGCGCCACAGGCCGTCGTGGATACGGCCCACCAGTTCGGTGATCTGGTTCAGCACCTTGTGTACTTCCGGCATCACGTTGACGCCGTTCACCGACAGCTTGTCGCCAACTGGGCGGCGCAGGGCTGTATGCAGTGCCGGGCGAGCTTCGGAAGCATTGACCAGCTCGCCAGTCATCATGGACTTGATCGCATCGGCCAGGCCGACTTCTTGCGCCAGGCTAACCAGCAGGTCGCGGGTCTGGCTGTTGATCAGGTTCTTGGAGTAGTCGAGAAACAGGCCGCAGCTGCTCAGAGTGAATTGGCTGAAGCGCGGCGGGTCGGCATTGAACGCCTCGCGCATGCTGAAGTCCTGCATGGCTTGGCGGTGGTCTTTCAACGCCTGCCAGGCGGGCAGAGCGGTAACGTCGTGAGGAGTGCGGTAGTACGCCATCGCTGCGGTTTTCCTTTTGCTTGAACTGCCTTTTGGACACTGAAAAGCCCCAGAAGTCCGATATGGCCCAAGGACTTTCATTTGCTCCGTCCGGTGCTGATTCGATTAATCATCCGGGAGGGCAACAGTAACTCCGGCGTGCTGTTCTGTCTTGGTTTTGTCCGACTTGCGGTCGGCACAATTTTCGTACAGGCCGGGTCGAGCAGGCAGCATGCAGGCTTTGAGTGTTAAGAAACGGGATTGGGGCTGGTCGATCTGGATCTGGGCTATACGGTTGGCATGACCTGGATACTGGCTGGGCCAGATTCTCGATCGGGGCCTGTAGAATTGTCTACAGGCCCCGGCCGGCGGCAGTTTGCCCGAAGCTTGGGGTTCGGGCAATCGGCCGCTCAGGCTGGCGCGTCGAGGTTCAGGTGCAGGTTGTCGATCAGTCGGGTCGAGCCCAGGTAGGCCGCGACCAGGATCACCAGGTCACGGTCTTCGAATGTGGCGGGGCGCAGGTTCTGGGCCTGGCGGATCTCCAGGTAGTCCTGGCGCAGTCCTGCCGCCTCCAGTTGGCGTTGCTGTTCGGCCAGCAGCTTGGGGTAGTCGCGCTCACCCTCCCTGATCGCCTGGGCAATCTGGCTCAGGCTGCGATACAGCACCGGAGCGATAGCCCGATGTTCTTCGCTCAGGTAGCCGTTGCGCGAGGACAGTGCCAGGCCGTCGGCGGCACGTACCGTCGGCTCACCGATGATCTGGATCGGCATGTTCAGGTCATGCACCAGGGCGCGAATGACCGCCAGTTGCTGGTAGTCCTTCTGGCCGAACACGGCAAGGTCGGGCTGCACCATGTTGAACAGCTTGCTGACCACTGTGGCCACGCCTTCGAAATGTCCTGGGCGACTGGCACCGCACAGGCCGTCCGAGAGCTGGGGAACGCTGACCCGGGTCTGCCCGGCCATGCCGTCGGGGTACATTTCCTCGACGCTTGGGGCGAACAGCAGGTGGCAGCCGGCCTGGAGCAGTTTCTCCTGGTCGGCAGCCAGGGTGCGCGGGTACTTGTCCAGGTCTTCGCCGGCGCCGAACTGCAACGGGTTGACGAAGATACTGGCGACCACGAAATCGACACGCTGGGCCGCCTTGGCCACCAGGGCGGCATGGCCGCTATGCAGGTTGCCCATGGTCGGCACGAAGCCGATGCGCTTGCCTTCGCTACGCGCGCGCGCGACGGCTGCGCGTAGTTCACGGACTGTCTTGACAGTGTTCATGCGGAGAATCCGTGTTCGGCGCCAGGGAAGGTGACGGCTTTGACTTCTTGCACATAGGTGCTCAGCGCAGCCTGGATACTGTCCTTGCCTGCCATGAAGTTCTTGACGAATTTGGGCGAGCGGCCGGTGAGGGACAGGCCCAGCATATCGTGGAGTACCAGCACCTGGCCGTCGGTGGCGCTACCGGCACCGATACCGATGACCGGGATCTTCACGGCCTGGGTGATTTCCGCTGCCAGCTCGCTGGGTACGCACTCCAGCAGCAGCATCGCCGCGCCGGCTTGTTCCAGGGCGATGGCATCGGCGCGCATTTGTCGGGCCTGGTTCTCGTTGCGTCCCTGGACTTTGTAACCACCTAGTACGTTCACTGTTTGTGGGGTCAACCCCATGTGAACGCAAACCGGAACACCGCGTTCGTTCAGCAGGCGGACCGAGTCGGCCAGCCAGGCTGCACCTTCGATCTTGACCATGTGCGCACCGGCCTGCATCAGCTGGGCCGAGCTGTGCAGTGCCTGCTCGGTGGTGGCGTAGGACATGAAAGGCAGGTCGGCGAGGATCAGTGCCCCGCTGTTGCCGCGCTTCACCGCTGCGACGTGATAGGCCATGTCGGCATTGGTGACCGGTAGCGTGCTGTCGTGCCCCTGCAGGACCATACCCAGGGAGTCGCCGACCAGCAGGACTTCGACGCCGGCTTCGCAGCAGGTATGGGCGAAGGTCGCGTCGTAGCAGGTCAACATGGTGATCTTTTCACCTTTCTGCTTGAGGCTTTGCAGGGTGGTCAACGTGATATCTGGCATGAAAAGGGGTCCTCATTCAGGCGCTTTGGAAACTACTGCGAGTAACGCGCGTGATTCTTCGTTGTTCAGGCGCACGGTCTTTTGTCGTGCTTATACAGCCTGGTTCCAAGCGATGTGAAAGCGGTCCCGGGATTCACCTGTGGAGCATGAGCACAGCATGCTGTGCGTGGAAGAGGGCGGCTGGCAGCGGTTGATCCGCCGTTGCATAACTGCCTCTGCCTGGCGTTTCCTGAGGGTGCCGCGAACAAGCCTCACTTGAATTGCGCCCTTTAGCGCCTTGATGGCGGCAACGGGACGCCTATAGTCGTGAGGAGAACCCTGGAAGTCAATTAGATGTGTTACCGCATTGTTACGCCGCTGGTGTTACCCGCGTTACTGATGCGTTTCAGCGATCAGGCCAGGCGCTCCAGGCCGACAAATGGGCAGGCCGCGAGCAGTTCCTGCAAGGTTCGGCCATCGGCCAATTGCAGGTCGGCAGGAGCCAACTCGGCCAAGGGATAAAGGACAAAGGGGCGTGCCTGCATATGGTAGTGGGGGACTTTCAGGCGCGGCTCATCGATCAGTCGATCACCGAACAGCAGGATGTCCAGGTCCAGGGTCCGGGGGCCCCAGCGCTCATTGCGCTCGCGACCTTGCTGGTTTTCGATGGCTTGCAAGGCATCGAGCAGGGCCAGAGGGGGCAGAGTGCTGTCCAGCGCTGCCACGGCATTGGTGTAGCGAGGTTGCCCAGGCAACAGGGAGTCGCTCTGGTAGAACGCCGATACACCGTATAGCCGGCTTTGCGGTAACTGCGCCAGCGCTTCGACGGCGCTGCGCAGTTGTTCTTCAGGGGCAGCCAGATTGCTGCCCATGCCGATGTAGATCCGCTCCATCACTAGGCGTCCGAAGAACCAGTGCGCTTGCGCTTGGCGCCGCCACTGCGCCGACGCTTGCGTGGGGCGCCGGCTGTATCGTCCTTGCCGCTCAAGTCGCGGATCATGTCACGGCGTTCGGAGTCGTTGGCGTCCTGGTAGTCGGTCCACCATTCGCCCAGGCCTTCTGTCTGTTCGCCTGCGCTTTCTCGCAGCAGCAGGAAGTCGTAGCCGGCGCGAAAGCGTGGGTTATCCAGTAACTGGTCGGCCCGCTTGCCGCTGCGCCGTGGCAGGCGTTCCTGCATGTCCCAGATTTCGCGGATCGGCATGGTGAAGCGCTTGGGAATGGCTATGCGCTGGCACTGTTCGGCGATCAGTTCGTGGGCGGCTTCCTGCATGGCCGGGATTGGCGGCATGCCGCGCTCTTGCAGGTGCAGCACTCGAGCGGGCAGGGCGGGCCAGAGCAAGGCGGCGAACAGGAAGGCAGGGGTCACCGGCTTGTTCTGCTTGATCCGCAGGTCGGTGTTGATCAGGGCTTCGCTGATCAGCGTATGGGTATAGGTCGGGTTGTATTCCAGGGCCTCGGCGCTAGCCGGGAACAAAGGATCGAACAGCTGCAGGTCCACCAGCATTTCGAAGGTGTCGGCAGCGTGGCCGGAAAGGAACAGCTTGAGCACTTCTTCGAACAGGCGTGCCGAAGGAATTTCCCGCAGCATGGGGGCCAGTTCGCGGATCGGCGCGGCAGTGTGTTTCTCGATGCCGAAGTTCAGCTTTGCCGCGAAGCGCACGGCACGCAACATGCGTACCGGGTCTTCCTGGTAGCGCTTGCGTGGGTCGCCGATCAGGCGCACGAGGTTGTTGCGGATGTCATGGACGCCATTGGCGTAATCGAGGATCCGCTCGCTGACCGGATCGTAGTACAGGGCATTGATGGTGAAGTCGCGGCGTTGCGCGTCTTCTTCCAGGGTGCCATAGACATTGTCCCGCAGGATCCGCCCGCTTTCGTTACGCGAGGACTGGTTGTTGTCCTCTTCGTCTTCGTTTTGCGGATGGTTTGCGCGAAAGGTCGCGACCTCGATGATCTCGCGTCCGAAGTGGATATGCACCAGCTTGAAGCGACGACCGATGATCCGCGCATTGCGAAACTCGGCCCTGACCTGCTCCGGTGTGGCACTGGTGGCGACGTCGAAGTCCTTGGGAGTGATATTGAGCAGCATGTCGCGCACGCAGCCACCTACCAGGTAGGCCTGGTAACCGGCGTTCTGCAGGCGCTCGACGATACTCACCGCATACCGGCTGAATTGAGCACGTTGTAGCGAGTGCTGGCTGCTATTGAGCACTTCAGGGGTGCTGCGTTTGTGTTGCGTACGACGTACGGGAGAACGGAATGACTGGAACAGCTTCTTCAGCATGGGATGCACTGTTTGAAGGAATGTTCGGCCAAAAACGAAGAATGACCGCATGATGGGCGGTGATTCTAGCATTTAGTCGAAGGATGGTGTAGGAAGCTGCCGCGACTTGTGCACAAGACTATTGGTTTGTGCCGCCAGGAGAGCCAGAGCAAATTCCAGAAACCACAAGGGGAGCCGAAGCTCCCCCAGAATAGTTGCGTGCTCTGTTTTTATTATTCGATTTCGGGCTTCTTGTTTTTGTTTAACGCCCTCGTCACCTGGTTTGTCCAGAGTGACCCTCCCAATCGGGAGCCAAGAGCAAACGGATTGCTTTGATCGCTGAGTTGCAATGATCTTTCGATCCAACCAGTTCAGGCTCTGCTTTAGGGCAGTTTTTGTTGTTCTCAGCCTGGTTGTGGGGCACGCCCCAAATACAACGCCTCTTCAAAAGAATCAGTTAGCTGCGCCTCCGCCGTGTTGTTTTTGTTATGCGTGAGTCGATTCGTCTTATTTTTATTGTCTTGTGCAGTGCTTGTTATTGTTCTTGTACCAAACATATAGCAGGTGCCGTGCCAACTTTTGCAAACCCCAATAAAACAAGGGGTTAAACGGGTCGGGCAGGTTTTTTCAAGACAAAAAAAACCGGGGCTTCGTTACCTTTAGCCCCGGCTTTTGTTACGTCCCCTTACAGGGGTAACAGTTTTTTTCACAAACCCGGCGTTACCTCATCCAGGTTGTGCAGGTATCAGCTTTCGCTGGTCGCGCCACTCTTGCGACGTGGAATGCCCAGGCGCTGACGTCGCTCCCACAGGCATTTGCGGCTGACGCCCAGCTTGCGGGCCAATTCGGTCTCGGTCATGTGGTCCTGGTGTTCCAGGACAAAATGCTGGAAGTAATCTTCCAGTGACAGATCTTCGGTCGGCTCGTGGCTGGTAGCCCCTGGCTGGGGTGCCAGGCTGACGAAGTCGTCGTCCTCCAGATCACTCAATTCGATATCGATACCCAGTAGGTCCGCGGAAATCTCTGGGCTTTCGCACAGGATCACTGCGCGCTCCACCGCGTTTTCCAGTTCACGCACGTTACCCGGCCATGAGTAATGTCGAATCGCCTGTTCGGCATCGGCGGAGAATTTCAGGTCCGTGCGGCCGATACGTGCGCTCTGGCGGGCCAGGAAAGCGTTGGCGATTTCATTCACATCCGCGCCGCGCTCGCGCAAGGCCGGTAACTTCAAGGCAATTACGTGCAGGCGATAGTACAAGTCCTCGCGGAACTGGCCGATCTTCGACAGGCTCTTCAGATCCCTGTGGGTCGCGGCGATGAGGCGTACGTCGACTTTCTGCGACTGTACCGAGCCGACGCGGCGAATTTCACCTTCCTGCAGTACGCGCAGCAGGCGCGCCTGGGCTTCTAGAGGCAGTTCGCCAATTTCGTCGAGGAACAAGGTGCCGCCATCGGCTGCTTCCACCAGGCCGGCCCGACCAGCGCTGGCGCCGGTGAATGCGCCTTTCTCGTGGCCGAACAGCTCGGATTCGATCAGGGTCTCCGGAATGGCGGCACAGTTCACCGAGATCATGGGGGCCTTGGCCCGCTTGGACAGGTTGTGCAGTGCCCGCGCTACCAGCTCCTTGCCGGTCCCGGACTCGCCCTGGATCAAGACGTTGGAGTCGGTGGGCGCGACCTTGCGGATCTTGCCGTACAGATCCTGCATCGGTGCGCAGGAGCCGATGATGCCGATCTCGCCGTTCGCGTTCCCGGCCTTTTCGGTCCCAGTGCCGGTCTTGCCTGCCGGGCGTTCGGCCGTCATCTGCTCGACGTTTTGCCGATCCCGCAGGATCCGCGCCACGGCCTGGAGCATTTCATCGTGGTCGAAAGGCTTGGCGATATAGTCCACCGCGCCCATTTTCATCGAGTCCACGGCCGAGCGCAGGCTGGCGTAGCTGGTCATGATCAGTACTGGTTTGCCCTGGCCGAGCTTGATCAGCTCGGTACCCGGGGCACCAGGCAAGCGCAGGTCACTGACGATCAGATCGAACGTGGGGATACTGAAGCGTTCCTGTGCTTCCTGCACTGAGCCGGCTTCGCTGACCTGATACTGGTTGCGTTCCAACAGGCGTCGCAGGGCGGAGCGGATGATGGTTTCGTCTTCGACGATCAGAATATGCGGCATTGATTCAATTCTCTCGACGGTCTCAGTTCACAGCGGACGTCGCTTCGACATGGCGCGGTAAGGTCACTCGGATACGGGTGCCGCGCTGGCTCTGTGGATCGGCCGGGCTGTCGATGGTGATTTGTCCATAATGCTCTTCAACGATGGAATAGACCAGTGCAAGGCCCAGTCCGGTGCCTTCCCCTGGGTCCTTGGTGGTGAAAAACGGTTCGAACAATCGGTCCATGATGTTCTTCGGAATGCCACTGCCTTCGTCCTCCACGATCAGGTCTACCGTGTGCTCGAAAGCCTCGCTCTTGACGCGTACGGCGCTACCGGGAGGAGAGGCGTCACGGGCGTTCGACAGCAGGTTGATCAGGACCTGGGCCAGGCGCTGGGGGTCGCCATCGACCCAGTGGTCGGGATCGCATAAATTGAAGAACTGCACCTCGAAATTGCGTCGGTTCAATGCCAGCAGGCCAATGGCGTCCTGGGCCACTTCCGCCAGGCACACCGCTTCGTCGTTGTGCTGGTGGCTACCGGCGTGGGCAAAGCTCATCAAGGATTGGACGATGCGCGAGATGCGCTTGGTCTGTTCGAGGATCTGCCCACTGATTTCCGTCAGCTCGCCGTCTTCTTCACGCTCTTCACGCAGGTTCTGCGCCAGGCAGGCGATGCCGGTGACCGGGTTGCCGATCTCATGGGCCACCCCGGCGGCCAGGCGCCCGATGCTGGCCAGTCGTTCTGAATGCACCAGCTTGTCTTCCAGGGTCTGGGTCTCGGTCAGGTCTTCCACCAGCAGCACCAGCCCACTATTGCCTGGAGCCAAGGGCTCGTCGATCGCGGCCTTGTGCAGGTTCAACCAACGCGTCTGGCCGTCCAGGGCCAGGTGCTGCTTGTGCAAGTGCTCGTCCGGCAGGTCGATGAAGCCTTGCAACAGGTCTTTCCAGGGGTTGGCGATGGTGCCCAGGCGCGATCCCACCACGTGCTGGGCAGGGATCCCGGTGAGTTCCTCCATGGCCTTGTTCCACATCAGGATTTCCTGGTCCTTGGCCAGGGAGCAAACACCCATCGGCAGTTCTTGCAAGGTTTGCCGGTGATAGCGCCGCAGGGCGTCGAGCTCGGCAGCCAGACCGGTCAGGCGCGAGTGGTAGTCCTCGAGCCGGCTTTCAATGAAGTGAATGTCCTCGGTCACGTAATTCTCGCCGCCAGCCTTGTAGGGCAGGAAAGTTTCCACCATGTCCTGTGCAACGCTGGGGCCCATCAGGCCTGAGAGGTTGGCTTCGATCCGGTCGCGCAGGCGCCGCAGGGCATAGGGTCGGCGCTCATCGAAAGGCAGGTAGAGATCGCGCAAGGCTTGTTCCACTTCCTTCTGTGCAGCCTTGGCACCCAGGGGCTTGGCCAGCTGGGTGGCGAACTCCTGGGGCGATGCCGCGTGCAGTTCCCGACGCTGAGGGCGGCGTACGTTATCCACTGCGCAGGCTTCCGCGGCGCTGGCCTCCTCGGAACTGGCATTGGTGAACAACGAGACCAGGGTGAACATCAGGACGTTGGCTGCCAACGAGGCAATGGCTGCCATGTGCCAACTGGTGTCGTCGAGGACGTAGATCATGTTCAGCAGCGGGATGTAGAACCCTTGCAGGTTGCCGATCAGCGGCAGCAGCATGGTCACCATCCACACCAGGATCCCGGCCAGCAAACCGGCGATGAAGCCCCGGCGATTGGCGGTCGGCCAGTACAGGACCGAGAGCACTCCAGGCAGGAATTGCAGGGTCGCGACGAACGCCACGATCCCCAGGTTGGCCAGGTCCTGCTCGGCCCCCAGCAGCAGGTAGAAGGCATAGCCGGCCATGATGATGGCGACGATCAGGGCCCGGCGGGTCCACTTCAGCCAGCGGTAGATATTGCCTTCCGCTGGTGGTTGGTAAAGCGGCAGTACCAGGTGGTTCAGGGCCATCCCCGAGAGGGCCAGCGTGGTGACGATGATCAGGCCACTGGCCGCCGAGAGCCCACCGATATAGGCCATCAGTGCCAGGGCCGGGCTATTGGCGGCAATGCCGATACCCAGGGTGAAGTATTCCGGGTTGGTGGTGGCGCCAAGCTTGAGTCCGGCCCAGAGGATCAGCGGTACTGCCAGGCTCATCAGCAACAGGAACAGCGGCAGGCCCCAACTGGCGCTGACCAGGGCGCGGGGGTTGAGGTTTTCGGTGAAGGTCATGTGGTACATGTGCGGCATGACGATCGCCGAGGCGAAGAACACCAGCAGCAGTGTGCGCCATGGGCCTTCTTGCAGGGGGGTATGCAACGCCGCGAGGGCGGTCTGGTTTTGCAGCAGCCATAGCTCCAGCTGTTGCGGCCCGTCGAACACCCCGTACAACGCGTACAGGCCGACACTGCCGATGGCGATCAGCTTGATCACCGACTCGAAGGCGATGGCGAACACCAGGCCTTCGTGTTTTTCCCGGGTGGCGATGTGCCGTGAGCCGAAGAAGATAGTGAACAGTGTGATGAGTGCGCAGAAGCTCAGGGCCACCCGATGTTGCACCGGCTCATGGGTCAGGATGCCGATGGAGTCGGCCACCGCCTGGATCTGCAGGGCCAGTAGCGGCAATACCCCCACCAGCATGAAGATAGTGGTCAGTGCGCCGGCCCAGGTGCTGCGGAAACGGAAGGCGAACAGGTCGGCCAGGGATGACAGTTGGTAGGTGCGGGTGATCTTGAGGATCGGATACAACAGTACGGGCGCCAGCAGGAAGGCCCCCGATACTCCCAGGTAGCTGGAAAGGAAGCCGTAGCCGTACTGGTAGGCCAGGCCCACGGTGCCGTAGAAGGCCCAGGCGCTGGCATAGACTCCCAGCGACAGGGTGTAGGTCAGCGGGTGGCGAATGATCGAGCGCGGGATCATGCCGCGCTCGCTGATCCAGGCCACCCCGAACAGCACCAGTAGATAGGCGGCGCTGGCCAGGATCATCTGGGTCAGGCTAAAGCTCATCGGCATCTTTTTGACTCTGCAGGATGAAGGTCACGACGATCAGAATCAGCCAGAGCAGATACGGGCGATACCAGGCGCCAGTAGCATCGATCCACCAATCCATGATGGCGGGGGAGAACAGATAGATCCCCACTACCAGGAGCAGGACCAAGCGATAGATGTACATCTCGGCCTCTCTTTATTGTGTGCGTGCCCGAAAACGTGCGGCGATGGTAACGGATGGGCGCCAACCTGCAAGTGGCGTCAGTTCAATTGCGCTTCCGGTACGTTCAGTGTGCGCGGAATCAGCGACGCGTCCCAGTGATGGATTCCCCACCTCATGATTTCCGCCACGCTGGCATCGGCCAGGTCGGCTGGTGGTTTCTGGCCCAGGGCCCTTAGGGCGCGCAGTAACAGCGGCGGGGCCTGGTCTTCCGTCAGTGGCGGCGAACGATAGGATTTGCCGAGCTTGTGGCCATCCGGCTGGGTGATCAGCGGCACATGCAGGTAGCGTGGCTGGGGCAGGCCCAGCAGTTCCTGCAGATAGAGCTGGCGCGGGGTGGAGTCCAGCAGGTCGGCGCCGCGCACGATATCGGTGATCCCCTGCCAGGCATCGTCGAGCACCACGGCCAGTTGGTAGGCATAGAGCCCGTCGCGACGGCGAATCACGAAGTCTCCCACCTCCCGCCCCAGGTGCTGGCGGAACTGGCCCTGGACCCGGTCGATGAAGTGATACTCGAGCTCAGGTACCCGCAAGCGTATTGCCGCGTCATCCTGGGCATGTCCGAGGTTGCGGCACAGCCCTGGGTAGATGCCCTGGTAGGGCTCCAGTTGCTTGCGCGAACAGGTGCAAGCGTAGGCCAGCCCCTGGTTGAACAGGCGATCCAGGACCTGGGCATAGGCATCGTGGCGTTCGCTCTGGCGGATCATTTCGCCATCCCATTCGAAGCCATAGCTTTCCAGGGCCTTGAGGATCGCCGACTGGGCCCCGGGTTCTTCGCGGGGTGGGTCCAGGTCTTCCATGCGCAGCAGCCAGCGGCCACCGACGGCGCGGGCATCCAGGTAGGAGGCCAGGGCGGCGACCAATGAGCCGAAGTGCAGGTAGCCACTGGGAGTGGGGGCGAAGCGCCCGATATAGGAAGAGGCAGTCATGGCGCGGATGTTACTTGCTCTGGTCCCCTGGTGGCGATGGCGTTGGTAGCTACTGCCATTGGCGAGCAGGATCGTTCATGCGGGGGAGGCGAAAAGGAGGAGGCAGAAACAAAAACGGAGCGTTTTTACGCTCCGTTTCTGGTCCAGGCCGGCGCTTACTTGCCGACCTGTTTTTCCTTGATTTCTGCCAAGGTCTTGCAGTCTACGCACATGTCGGCGGTAGGGCGGGCTTCGAGGCGCCGGATACCGATCTCGACACCGCAGGACTCGCACCAGCCGTACTCTTCGTCTTCGATCAGTTGCAGGGTCTTGTCGATTTTCTTGATCAGCTTGCGCTCACGGTCACGGGCGCGCAGTTCGAGGCTGAATTCTTCTTCCTGGCTGGCACGGTCGGCCGGATCGGGGAAGTTGGCAGCCTCGTCCTTCATGTGATCAACAGTGCGGTCGACTTCCTGCATCAAGTCCTGCTTCCACTTGTTCAGGATCTTGGTGAAGTGCTCGCGCATGGGCTTGCCCATGTACTCTTCGCCCGCAGTCTCAACATAAGGTTCAAAACCGCTGATCGATTGAATCTGTTGCTTTGCTTGGGTGGGCATGAATGGACCGCCTCTACTCTTGTAATCCATTGCGCAGGATTGCTCCATCTCCGACAGTTGCCGGCCCTGCGACTGCAAGCGGGCGAACTTACCAGATCAAACCTGAGCGCGCTACTCCCGGTTGTCGAGCCTTTGTCCTGCCTGGCCTATGGGCGGAGAAAAGTCTGACATGGCTTTATGACCGCTTCATTCAATCATTGATTTTAGCCAACGCTGCGGGTTCCGTTTAATTCGATTGGACCTGGGCCAAAGAGCACCGGAGTACTCCCGGGTTCTCCCTAATCCTGCGAGCATGGGTAGAATCGAATTTTTGCTCCCCTTGGATGAAGGAAGGCTAATGGCTCTGCCCTACAGTGCGCGCAGTCGCGCTATCGAACCTTTCCATGTCATGGCTTTGCTGGCCCGGGCCAACGAGCTGCAGGCCGCTGGGCATGATGTGATTCACCTGGAGATCGGCGAACCGGACTTCACCACCGCCGAACCCATCATCAAGGCTGGCCAGGCCGCGTTGAGCGCCGGCAAGACTCGCTATACAGCGGCCCGTGGCATCCCCGAGCTGCGCAAGGCGATCTCTGGCTTCTACCAGCAGCGCTACGGCCTGGATATCGATCCCGAGCGGATCATGATCACCCCTGGCGGTTCCGGTGCCCTGTTGCTGGCCAGCAGCTTGCTGGTGGACCCCGGCAAGCACTGGTTGCTGGCCGACCCGGGCTATCCTTGCAACCGGCATTTCCTGCGCTTGGTGGAAGGGGCGGCGCAACTGGTTCCGGTCGGTCCGGATGTGCGCTACCAACTGACCCCGGACCTGGTAGAGCGCTACTGGGACCAGGACAGCGTCGGTGCCCTGGTGGCCTCTCCGGCAAACCCCACCGGCACGCTCCTCAGTCGTGACGAACTGGCTGGCTTGTCTTCGGCGGTCAAGGCGCACAACGGCCACCTGGTGGTGGACGAGATCTACCATGGCCTGACCTACGGCACCGATGCGGCCAGCGTCCTGGAAGTGGATGACAGTGCCTTCGTCCTGAATAGTTTTTCCAAGTATTTCGGCATGACCGGCTGGCGCCTGGGTTGGCTGGTGGCGCCCGAAGCCGCGATCGGCGAACTGGAGAAGCTCGCGCAAAACCTCTACATCAGCGCCCCGAGCATAGCCCAGCATGCCGCCCTGGCCTGTTTCGAACCCGCGACCATCGACATCCTGGAAGAACGGCGCGCCGAGTTCGGACGCCGTCGTGACTTCCTGCTGCCGGCCCTGCGCGAGTTGGGCTTCGGTATCGCCGTGGAGCCTGAAGGGGCCTTCTACCTGTATGCCGATATCAGCGCCTTTGGTGGCGATGCCTTTGCCTTCTGCCGGCATTTCCTGGAAACCGAGCACCTGGCTTTCACGCCAGGTCTGGATTTCGGTCGCCACCAGGCGGGACACCATGTGCGGTTCGCTTATACCCAGAGCCTGGAGCGCTTGCAGGAAGCGGTGGAGCGAGTTGCCCGCGGCCTGCAGAGCTGGCAAGGCTGATGCGTTTCGATCCTCCCCTGGAAGAGGGGCGCCTGTTACGTCGCTACAAGCGTTTTCTGGCCGATATCGAAACCCTCCATGGTGAGCAACTGACCATCCACTGCCCCAATACCGGCTCCATGTTCAACTGCATGGTGGAGGGGGGGCAGGTGTGGTTCAGTCGCTCGAACGATCCCAAGCGCAAGTTGCCAGGGACCTGGGAAATCAGCGAAACCCCGCAGGGCCGGCTGGCTTGCGTGAATACCGGGCGGGCCAACCGCTTGGTGGAAGAAGCATTGCATGCCGGGGTGATCAGCGAATTGCGTGGTTTTACCGAGCTCAAGCGCGAGGTGGCGTATGGGCAGGAAAACAGCCGTGTGGATTTTCGTCTCGACTTTCCAGAGGGTCCGGCATTCGTTGAGGTCAAGAGTGTCACCCTGGGCTTCGATGGTTCGACGGTCGCTGCATTTCCCGATGCGGTGACCCAGCGTGGGGCCAAGCACATGCGCGAGTTGGCGAGCCTGGCCCGCGAGGGGATCAGGGCAGTGCAGCTGTATTGCGTCAATCTATCGGGCATCGATGCGGTACGCCCGGCGGAGGAAATCGACCCGGGTTACACTGCGGCGCTGCGCGAGGCGGTGGCGGCTGGCGTCGAGGTACTGGCCTATGGCGTGCGCCTGACGGCCCAAGAGGTATGTATCGACCGACGTCTTGAGGTACGGCTCTAGAGCTCGACCCAGATCCCCTGGCTGTCCTCGTGGCAGTCGATGCTTTGCAGTGACTGGCCGGCGCAAGGGCCGGCCACGCATTCGCCGCTTTCGATCAGGAACAGTGCGCCATGGGTGGCGCACTGGATCAGGCTGGCACTGGGGTCGAGGAACTGATCGGGTTGCCACTCCAGCGCGACGCCCCGGTGCGGGCAACGGTTGCTGTAGACATAAGCCCGCTGCTCACGGCGCACGGCGAAGAGCTTTACGCCATCGAGCAGAAAACCCCGGCTGCCGGCTTCGGGCAGGTCGCTGCCAGCGCAAAGAAATTTCATGACTATCCTTTTGGTCCGTAAGCCTTGGTTGAGCCTGCCACGGATTTCTCCTGGCCGCAGGGTGAAACATGTCGATGCTTGACGGTCAAATGCAAACAATTATCAAATGGCCGCTTCGCTCGTTGAGGAGCGCTCGATCATTTCGATGCCTGGCCAGCCTGGCATGTCACATGGACAGCAGCTTCGAGGGCCTCACTTCTATAAAGGAAATGTTCATATGCGCCTGACCGCCAGCGCGTTTGCGTTCTGTGCCGGATTGCTGGTGAGCCACTGGGCCACTGCCGAGGAGTTGCCACAGCGTTGGGTCAGTGCCGGCGGAGCCTTGTCCGAGTGGGTGAGTGCCCTGGGGGCGGAGTCGAATCTGGTGGGGGTCGACACCACCAGTCAACACCCGGCGTCGCTCAAGGCGTTGCCCAGCATTGGCTATCAGCGCCAGTTGTCATCTGAAGGTGTACTGAGCCTGCGTCCACAATTGTTGATTGGAACCGAGGAGATGGGGCCGCCGCCGGTGATCTCGCAGATTCGCAGTGCCGGGGTGAAGGTCGAATTGTTTTCTGCCGAGGCTGACCTGGCCACTTTGCAGCAAACCTTGCAGCATCTGGGGCAACTCCTGGGACGCGAGGAGCAGGCCGGGCAGCTGTTCCAAGGCTATCGGCAGCAACTGGAGCAGCAACAAGCCTGGATCGCCAAGGCACAAGAACATCAGTCGGCGCCGGGAGTGCTACTGGTCCTGGGGCATGCCGGGGGCAAGCCACTGATCGCCGGCAAGGACACCGCCGCTGACTGGCTACTGCAACGGGCCGGTGGGCGTAACCTGGCGACTCATACCGGGTACAAGCCGTTCTCGGTGGAGTCTTTGGCAGGTCTTAGTCCTGATGTCCTGGTGTTCTCCGACCGCAGCTTGACTGGGGATGCGGCCCGCGCCGCCTTGTTCAAGGAAAATCCGGCATTGGCGGCGACCCGGGCGGTCAAGAACGGGCGGGTGGTCGAGCTGGATCCGACCTTGTTGGTCGGGGGCCTAGGGCCGCGCCTGCCTGAAAGCCTGAAACAACTGTCGACGGTCTTTTATCCACAGGCCAAGCCAGGCCAATGAGTCGTCTGGTCAAACCCCGTACGCTGTTTCTGGGGCTCGGAGCCTTATGTCTCTTGGCGACCTGGCTGTCCCTGGCTCTGGGGCCGGTCAGCTTGCCATTGCTGGATACCTTGCGCGCCGCCTTGCGGATGCTGGGCATGCCGATTGATGGACAAGGGTTGGAGCAGGCCGAATTGATCCTCGGTCAGATTCGCCTGCCCCGAACCCTGCTCGGCCTGGCCGTGGGTGGTGTGTTGGCCCTGTCTGGAGTGGCCATGCAGGGGCTCTTTCGCAACCCGCTCGCCGACCCCGGTTTGGTGGGGGTATCCAGTGGTGCTGCGCTGGGAGCGGCGATCGCCATCGTAGGGGGGGCGATGTTCGGTGGCTTGCCGGAAGCCATCGGTCCTTATCTGCTTTCGCTTTGCGCATTTCTGGGCGGGCTGGGTGTGACGGCGCTGGTCTATCGACTGGGACGACGCAATGGCCAGACCCATGTGGCAACAATGCTGTTGGCGGGTATTGCCCTGACGGCACTGGCCGGTTCTGCCGTGGGCCTGTTCACCTACCTGGCCGACGATGCCACCTTGCGTACCCTGACCTTCTGGAATCTGGGGAGCCTGAACGGTGCCAGCTATCAGCGCCTGTGGCCTCTGCTGCTGGTGACGCTCGCGGTGGCGCTGTGGCTGCCACGTCGGGCCAAGGCCCTGAATGCGTTGTTATTGGGCGAGTCGGAGGCCAAGCATTTGGGCGTCGATGTCGAGAGGCTCAAGCGCGAACTGGTGTTCTGCACTGCCCTTGGCGTCGGGGCGGCGGTCGCCGCCGCTGGGATGATCGGTTTCGTCGGTCTGGTGGTGCCTCATCTGGTCCGCCTTTTGGCTGGGCCTGATCATCGCACTATGCTGCCAGCATCGATCCTGGCCGGGGCCAGCCTGCTGCTGTTGGCCGACCTGGTGGCGCGTCTGGCGCTGGCGCCGGCCGAATTGCCCATCGGCATCGTCACGGCCTTTCTCGGGGCTCCTTTCTTTTTGTACCTGCTATTGCGAGGGCGTGCCTGATGTTGCAAGCAGAGGACCTGCACATCCGACGTGGGGCAAAGCAGGTGCTGGCAGGGATCGACCTGCAACTCAAGCCCGGTGAAGTGCTGGGGGTACTGGGCCCCAATGGCGCGGGTAAGAGCAGCCTGCTGGGAGCCTTGAGCGGCGAATTGTCCGCACATCAGGGGCGGGTGCTGCTGGATCAGCGGGAGCTGGCGCAGTGGGAAGGGATGCAACGGGCCCAGCGCCTGGCCGTGCTGCCCCAGGCGTCGAGCCTGGATTTTGCCTTTCGGGTCGAGGAAGTGGTGGGGCTGGGGCGCTTACCCCACCAGACCGGTCGTAGCCGTGACGCGCAGATAGTCAGTGCCGCCCTTGCGGCGGCCGATGTCGGGCACCTTCGGGATCGCAGCTATCTGGCCCTGTCGGGAGGCGAGCGCCAGCGGGTGCACCTGGCCAGGGTCCTGGCTCAACTATGGCCGGGGCAAGAGGGGCAGAGCCTGTTGCTCGACGAGCCCACTTCGGCCCTCGACCCGTTGCACCAGCATGTCACTTTGCAAGCCATCCGGGCTTTTGCCGAGCAGGGCGTGGCGGTGTTGGTGATCCTCCATGACCTTAACCTGGCGGCGCGCTACTGTGATCGGGTGCTACTGCTTGAGGGGGGCCGCGCTCATTCTCTGGGGACACCGGCGTGCGTGCTGCGGGCCGAACCCTTGAAGGCAGTGTTCGGCCTTGAGGTGTTGGTGCAGGAGCATCCTGAGCGCGGGCATCCGCTGATCATTGCTCGTTGACTCGAAAGTTGGAGGGCGTGATGCGTTCCTTGTGGTGTGTGCTGGTGGTATTGCTGGCGGGGTGCCAGAGCGCACCTTCGATCTTGCCGCCGGTGGTGGTACGGCCGGGGGATATTGTCGACTTGCATAGTGGCCAGGTACTCAGTCCTGATGAGCTGGTGGCGCATTTGGTGCCAGCACCACGAGTGATCGTTGGTGAGCGCCATGACAATCCTGACCACCATGCCTTGCAGCTATGGCTCTTGCGTTCGATGGCTGCCAAGCGTTCTCAAGGCAGCCTGTTGTTGGAGATGCTCAATCCGGATCAGCAGGCCAGGGTCGATGGCGTCAAGCGTTCGGCTGGTACGGGACGCCTGCCTGATGACTTGCCAGGATTGTTGGCTTGGCAATCGGGATGGGATTGGAGCCTCTATGGGCCTTTGGTCGGTTATGCGCTCAAACAACCCTATCCGCTGCTGGCAGCCAACCTGGACCGCCAGGAGGTGCGTGGAATCTATGCCAAGGTCCCTTCCGTGCCGGGAGTGAGTGCCAATGCCCGAGCGGTGGTTGATGCCTTGTCCCGGCAGATCCGCGAGTCTCATTGTGGCCTGCTGCCTGATAGTCAGGTGCCAGCCATGCTGGCGGTACAGCAGCAACGGGATCGGCGCATGGCCGAGCGGTTGTTGGCGGCTCCGGCTCCAGCGGTTCTTCTTGCTGGTGCCTTTCATGCTCGCAAGGATCTTGGCGTGCCATTGCATATGGCTGACTTGGCCCCCGGGCGCGAGGCCGTGGTGTTATTGCTAGCCGAACAGGGAAGCCAGGTAGGAGCATCGAGCGCCGATTTTGTCTGGTATACGCCAGCGCAACCTGAGCAGGACTATTGCGCCCGGCTGAAACAGTGATCATGTTTTTGCAGGCAAAAAAAGACCCGGCAAGAGCCGGGTCAAATAACCGTGATTAGCCTGATGAGGAGATAATCTGAGAGTCCGAACCACTGGTCTTCCAGGTTATCGGCTGATCTCGCGACCAGTTGTGATAATCATAACGATTCTCATTTAGATGTCAACGAAGTGATTCCAGGTTTTTGCATATTTCGCTAAACGCTTGTTTGAATCGTTACCGGCCACTGGTTTTATTCCTTGCCGCCTTGGGTCCTGAGCCGGATGACTTCCCTGTTCAGTTGGTTGATGCGCCGCGCCATGCTTTCGATCAGGCTATGGGCCACGCGGGGATTGCTCTGGGTCAGGCTGAGAAATTGTTCCTTGGGAATCAGCATGATGGTGCTCGGCTCGCTGGCGATGACACTGGCGCTGCGTTTTTCTCCGGTGAATACCGACATGGCACCGAAGATCTCGTCCTTGGGCACATCGCCAACCTTGTGAGCGTCGACAAAGGCTTCGGCATGACCTTCGACGATCACGAAGACATGATCGGCCTCATCCCCCTGGGCAATCAGCACTTCACCGGCTTGTACTCGCTTGAAGCCATTGCTGCTTCGCAGCTCCGGAGGCTTGAGGCGGGCGACGGCATCCGAGAGCAGGGCGGTCTGGCCGATCAGGTACTGCACCAGTAACTCAGATCGTTGTTCATCGGCGTAGATGTGCCGGAACACCTCGGCCCTCTGGTAGGGGATCAGGGTCAACGGCGCGTCGCAACTCAAGTGCCATTGGGGGTGTTCGATACCGCGACGTAACCCGACCAGGTCTCCCTCATGCAGGTAGAACAGCGGCCGCTCCTCCACGCTGGCCTGGATCACGCCACTTTCCAGCAAGAACAGTTGCTGGCCGGGCAGTACATTGGCCAGGTCTGTCGTAGCGGGCAGCTCTAATGCCGGGCCATCGGGGGGTAAACCATCCAGCAGCTGCGGTGGAATGCCCTGCAGGCGATTGATCAGGGCGTCGGCGTAGGCCGGTTGCTCTCCCAGGAGATACATAAGGACCTGCCAGTCAATTTTTGTGGCGAGCGGAAATGGCGTCCAGCTGTTTGTTCAAGGCTTCTTTGCGTTCGGCGGGGAGGTCGTTCCAGTGCATGTCCATCAACGCACCCTCAATGGCATAGAGCAGGACCTTGGAGGCGCGAAAACCACGGGTACGCACGGCCCGGTATGCGTCCACCGCTCCCAGGCGGCGCAGGTCCGAAGCGCTATGGATGCCCACTGCATGCAGCCATTGTGCGGATGTCTTGCCAAGGTTCTTCAGGTGTTGCAATTCATCATTCATCAAGCCTCCTGGCGATGGCCGAATGGTGAGTGGGCAGCTCCAAAAGAGTGTAGCGCTCAGTAGAAATCGCGCTGTTCTTTGGTCGGGTTTGGCGCAAATGCTTCTAAGGCAGGGGATTCACAGCCAGGAGGGATAGATGTGCAAATGGCCTCTTGGGGGCGAGGCGCTGGGCAAGCGCAGTCCGGCGCAAGGACTGGCGCCGGACTGAGTGCAGGGAGAGTCAGCGGGTACGGTAGCGCAGGCGAGTACCGAAGTTGACTGACATGAGAATCTCGTCGGCAGTGAGTTCTACCGGGAAATAAGCGCCGGATATCTGGGCATGGGCAAGGCTAGCGCCCTCCATGCTGGCATTCCTGAGATCGAGTCCACGCAGGTCGGCGGAGCGGAAATAAGCGTCGGTGAAGTCGATACCTTCCGCGTTCAGTTCTCGCAGGTCCAGGCCTCGAAAGTCTCCGCCGCGCATATCGATGGGCTGATCTTTCGGGCGCTCACGGTTGAATCCCGTGATGTCGTCCTTGTGCAGTAGTGCGTAGAGCGGGGTATCGAGTAGTTTGGGGTGGCTCATGGCGACATCACCAGTGCTGGATTTATGACGCCAGTATAGTGCCACTATTTTTCAGCCGTGAAGTCTTTGCTGCTTCACGGCTGAAATACTCGCTTAGAGGCCCGGCAGGCGTTGGCGAATGTTGGCCACCAGGGTATCCAGGCTGCCACTTTCGTTGGTTTCCACCCGCTTGCTGCGCAGCAGTTCTTCTTCAGTCAGGGCTTCGCGAGTGGCTCGTTGGATGGCGATCACCTCGAGGGTGGCGTCGGACGGGTCTTCCTGATCGGCCTGGCGCTGGGCCAGCCAACTGGCAACAACGGCCTCAGGCGCGTTGCAGTCGATGATCAGGCAGGGAGTGCCGGTCGCTTCGGCCACCTTCGCGGCGGCATCGCGCTGGGCTCGCTTGAGATACGTGGCATCGATGACCGCCGGGAAGCCGGCGCGCAGGATGATCTCTGCGATTTCATGCAGTCGTGCATAGGTCGTGTCGCTGGCTTCGCTGCTATAGATGCCGGCGTTGAGATCGTTGGATCCCTGCTGCTCGCCGAACAGGCGCTTGCGTTCGACGTCGGAGCGCAAGCGGATGGCGCCCAGGGCTTCTACCAGGCGCATCGCTACATGGCTCTTGCCGACGGCGGAGATACCGGAGGTGATGGCCAGGAAGCGTGAAGGAATGGTGCTGTAGCTCTCGGCCAGGTTGGCATAGTTGCGGTACTGGCGCAGGGTGGTTGCGCGTTGTACCGGGGTGGCGTCGGCCGGCATGCTGAACAGGCTGACTTTGGCGCGTACCAGGGCGCGGTAGGCTTTGTAGAAGTTGAGCAGCTCCAACCCTTGGTAGTCGCCGGTCAGCTCCAGGTACTGGCTGATGAAGCGGCGTGCCAGGCTCTTCAGGCCACGGTCTTCCAGGTCCATGGCCAGGAAGCCGATATCGGCATACACGTCGGTGAAGCGGAAGGGTTCGTTGAACTCGATGCAGTCGAAGATCACCACCTTGCCCTCGATGAGGGTGGCATTGCCCAGGTGGATGTCGCCATGGCACTCGCGGATGAAACCGTCGTTCTTGCGCTGGCCCAGCAATGGCTTGAGGCGTTCGAAGCTGGCTTCGGCCCAGGCCTCCAGGGCCTCGAGTTGTTGCAGGTCGGCCTTGTCGCTGAGGAACGGACGAATCTGCTCGAAGTTCTGGCGTACCGGCGCCATCACGCTTTGTGGCGTTCCGGCCTCGTGGCTGGCAGGGACTTGAGGGGCACTGAGGTGGAACTGGGCGATCTGCTTGGCCATCTCGTCGATGTGCGCGGCGGTCAGCTCGCTGTTGGCCTGCAAGGTACTGAGCAACTGGCTTTGCGGGAACTGGCGCATTTTCAGCACATAGTCGACCACTGGGCCGCTACCGGCCAGTTCCGGGGTCTCGGCGCTGCCGGTAATGGGCAGGACTTCCAGGTACAGGTCTTGGGTCAGGCGCTGGTTCAGGCGTAGTTCTTCACCACAGAAGTGCTCGCGCGCCTCCAGGCTGGTGAAGTCCAGGAAACCGAAATTGACGGGTTTCTTCACTTTATAGGCAAAGGGACCGGTGAGGATCACCCAGGAAATGTGGGTTTCTATGACCTGGAACCCATCTACGGGATGTGGGTACAGCGCTGGGTTTTGCAGGGCGGCAATCAGTGACTGGCTCACAGGCGGTCCTTCAGAGTCGGTAAAAAACGAGGGCGTTATTATGGCTGCTGGAGGCACTAAGGCAAACCTCGGGTGGTGCATGTTGGTGATGAATCAAAGTGCGTATAATCCGCCGCCATGACTCGTACCCGATCCCCTCGTTCTGCAAAAAAAACTCCATCCGGCGGCCTGCGCCCCTGGCTGGGCTGGGCGCTCAAGCTTGGCCTGGTCGGTTTGGTAGTACTCGCCGGCTTTGCGGTTTATCTCGATGCCGTGGTCCAGGAGAAGTTCTCTGGCAAGCGCTGGACCATTCCGGCCAAGGTTTATGCGCGTCCGCTGGAGCTGTTCGTCGGACAAAAGCTCAGCAAGGATGACTTCCTGACGGAACTCGATGCCCTGGGCTATCGCCGCGAAAGCATCGCCAATGGCCCTGGCGCGGCGTCGGTCAACGGCAATACCGTTGAGTTGAACACGCGTGGATTCCAGTTCTACGAAGGCCTGGAGCAGGCGCAACCAGTGCGGGTGCGCTTCTCCGGCGACTTTGTTGCCGAGCTTTCCGGCAGCAAGGGCGCGAAACTGGCGGTGGTGCGCCTGGAGCCCCTGTTGATTGGCGGCCTGTATCTCAAGAACCTCGAAGACCGGATCCTGATCAAGATCGACCAGGTCCCGCCGTACCTGTTGGAAACCCTGGTGGCGGTGGAAGACCGGGATTTCTATTCGCACTTCGGGGTTTCGCCGAAGTCGATCGCCCGGGCCGTTTGGGTCAATACATCCTCGGGCCAGATGCGCCAGGGCGGCAGTACCCTGACCCAGCAGTTGGTGAAGAACTTCTTCCTGACCAACGAACGCAGCCTGTCGCGCAAGCTCACCGAAGCGATGATGGCCCTGTTGCTGGAGTTGCACTACGACAAGCGCGAGATCCTCGAGGCGTATCTCAACGAAGTGTTCATCGGCCAGGACGGTCAGCGTGCGGTGCACGGTTTTGGCCTGGCCAGCCAGTTCTTCTTCAGCCAGCCATTGTCGGAACTCAAGCTGCATCAGGTGGCGTTGTTGGTGGGCATGGTCAAGGGGCCGTCCTACTACAACCCACGACGGTATCCGGAGCGTGCACTGGAACGTCGCAACCTGGTGCTCGATCTGCTGGCGCAGCAGGGCGTTGCCACCCCCGAGCAAGTCGAAGCCGCGAAGAAGATGCCGCTGGGCGTGACCAAGCGCGGCAGCCTGGCGGATAGCTCGTTCCCTGGCTTCCTCGACCTGGTGAAGCGCCAACTGCGCGAGGATTATCGTGACGAAGATTTGACCGAGGAAGGGCTGCGGATTTTCACCAGCTTCGACCCGATCCTGCAGATGAAGGCCGAGGCGTCGGTCAACGATACCTTCAAGCGCCTGGCAGGACGCAAAGGGGCCGAGGATGTCGAGGCCGCAATGGTGGTGACCAACCCCGAAACCGGCGAAGTGCAGGCGATGATCGGTAGCCGCCAAGCCAGCTTTGCCGGGTTCAACCGCGCCCTGGATGCCGTGCGTCCGATCGGCTCGCTGATCAAGCCGGCGGTCTACCTGACTGCCCTGGAAAAGCCCAGCCAGTACACGCTGACCAGTTGGCTCTCGGACGAGGCCTTCTCGGTCAAGGGGGCCGATGGCCAGGTATGGAAGCCGCAGAACTATGACCGGCGCTCCCACGGGACAGTGTTCCTGTACCAGGGGTTGGCCCACTCCTACAACCTTTCCACGGCCAGGCTTGGCCTGGAAGTGGGCGTGCCCAATGTCTTGAAGACCCTTGGGCGCCTGGGCGTCACCCGCGAGTTCCCGGCGTTTCCTTCCATGTTGCTGGGTGCCGGGGGAATGAGCCCCATTGAAGTGGCCACCATGTACCAGACCCTGGCCAACGGTGGCTTCAATACGCCCATGCGTGGCATCCGTAGCGTGCTGACCGCTGAGGGCGAGCCACTCAAGCGCTATCCGTTCCAGATACAGCAGCGTTTCGATGCTGGTTCGATCTACCTGATCCAGAGCGCTATGCAGCGAGTGATGCGCGAAGGTACGGGGCGCTCGGTGTATAACGTGCTGCCCGGTAGCCTGACACTCGCTGGCAAGACGGGCACCAGTAACGATTCCAGGGATAGCTGGTTCGCAGGTTTCAGCCAGGACTTGCTGGCAGTGGTCTGGCTGGGGCGCGACGACAACGGCAAGACGCCGTTCACCGGGGCTACCGGTGCCTTGCAGGTTTGGACCAGTTTCATGCGCAAGGCCGATCCGATGCCGTTGGACATGCCGCAGCCGGATAACGTGGTTCAGGCGTGGGTGGATTCGCGTACCGGGCAAGGCTCCGATGCCAACTGTCCGGGCGCCGTGCAGATGCCGTATATTCGCGGCAGCGAACCGCCTCCCGGCGCCTCTTGCGGTGGTGAAAACCCGGCAGGCGGCGAGTCGGTGATGGATTGGGTCAAGGGCTGGATGAACTAAGCGATGAGGATTTGACGTGAACAAGTGGTGGGTTCCAGCTATTACAGCTCTGGCGTTGCTCAACGGTTGCGCCAGCGTGCAACGTGGCTCCATTCCCGTCGTGGACTCCGGTACTACGGTGTCGAACAACGAGCGGATTTCCGCTACCGGAGGTTTCCGCCAGACGACCATCAAGCGTCCGGCGCAAGCCCAGGCACGAGCCATTCCCGAGGATTCGGGCGTGGTGGTCATGGTGCCAGGTGGCGGTGCGGCCACTTCGGCGCCGATCAGCAGTTCGCCGATCGTTCCCGGGCCGTCGAGCTCCGGTCCCATTACTCCCGGCCCGGTAGAGGGTTCGGGTTATCAGCCGGTTCCGAGCACTTCGGGGACCTACACCATGCCGCCGGCATCAGGCAGCATCCCTTCGGCACGTGCTGGTGGCTTGTCGGCAGACGAGCAACTGGACGGTCCGGTACTGGCCCTCTTGACCACCGCTCAGCAGCAGCAGTCCAGTGGTGACCTGAATGGAGCGTCTTCCAGCCTGGAGCGCGCCCAGCGTGTGGCACCGCGGGAGCCTCAGGTGTTGTATCGCCTGGCCCAGGTGCGCATGGCCCAGGGCGATGCTCCGCAGGCAGAACAGTTTGCCCGCCGCGGCCTGAGTTTTGCCAACGGCCGGCCCGACTTGCAGGCCAGTCTCTGGGAGCTGATCGCCCAGGCGCGGGAGAAGCAGGGGGATGCCGCAGGCGCCGCCCAGGCGCGGCAGAAAGCCCGGGTCTCGCTGTGATGGATTCGCGCTTCCCGAGAATTGCCGAGCAGTTGTTGCTGATCGAGCGCGAGTTGCGGCTCCAGGGGCTGTGGGACGATACGGTTCCCAGTAGCGAGGCTCTGGCCAGCACCCAGCCCTTTGCCGTGGATACGCTGGAATTCGAGCAATGGTTGCAGTGGATCTTCCTCCCGCGCATGAAGCAGATCCTGGAGCAGGATCTGCCCTTGCCCAATGCCTCCGGCATCCAGGAAATGGCCGAGATGGTATTCGCTAACCGTGCCATGCAGGGGCGGGATCGGCAGTTGCAAGTACTGCTCAAAGAGTTCGACCAACTCATCATCGCTACCCGTTGAATCGGCACTGCCAGGCTTGCCTGGCAGTGTTTCTTTGCCTCTCCTTTGTCATGCTCTTCTGTGGGTTTGCAGCCTGCATCGCTCCTGCGTGCCTGTTTTATCTTCTGATGCCGCAGAGCTTTTGTGGGGGCGAGGCTCGTTCGTAGGTTTTTGGCCAAAGTCAAGGTTCGTGTTTATGATTTGGTTGTGATGAATTGAGCAATCTAAACGCAAATTTAGTTTGTTTTTGAGGTTTTTCTTGCGTTCTCATGCGATTAGTTCGAATTAGTCATATAGACAGCTTGACTTGGTGAGGACGAAACAGAAGAATCCAAAGTCCGCTGTAGAGGGACTGCCAGAAGCAGACCCACTCAGCAGATCATGAGGTGCACATCCGCACCGAAGTGCTACACCCGCAACGCGTTACCTCGCGCTGGGTGGGAAAACCCCGCAACACTTTGGGGCGTTCCCAATGCTTGCTCAGTCAGTGCTGACGTAGTCGGCGACCACCGTCGCTCATGCTCTGCTGAGAAGTAAACCTATTAAGACCCGCTCCCTTTTGAGGGCGGTATTCTGGCGTTTTAGAGGTGAACAACGTGGAGCTTTTATCTGGCGGTGAGATGCTCGTCCGCTTCTTGCGTGACGAAGGCGTCAAATATATCTACGGGTACCCGGGCGGTGCTCTCCTTCATGTTTACGATGCCCTGTTCAAAGAACCGGAAGTGACCCACATCCTGGTTCGTCATGAGCAAGCGGCTACCCATATGGCTGACGGTTATGCCCGTGCCACCGGCAAGGCCGGCGTGGTGCTGGTGACTTCCGGCCCGGGCGCGACCAATGCCATCACCGGCATTGCTACTGCCTATATGGACTCGATCCCGATGGTGATCATTTCTGGCCAGGTGCCTAGCACCATGGTCGGTACCGATGCGTTCCAGGAAACCGACATGATCGGTATTTCCCGGCCGATCGTGAAGCACAGCTTCATGATCAAGCACGCTTCGGAAATCCCGGAGGTCATGAAGAAGGCGTTCTACCTGGCGCAATCGGGTCGTCCTGGCCCGGTAGTGGTCGATATCCCCAAGGACATGACCAACCCGGCTGAAAAGTTCGAATACGTTTTTCCCAAGAAAGCCAAGCTGCGCTCCTATAGCCCGGCTGTCCGCGGTCACTCCGGACAAATCCGCAAGGCGGCGGAGATGCTGCTGTCGGCCAAGCGTCCGGTGCTGTATTCCGGCGGCGGTGTGATCCTCGGTGGCGGCTCTGCGGCGCTGACCGAGTTGGCCAAGATGCTCAACCTGCCTGTGACCAATACCTTGATGGGCCTGGGTGCCTATCCGGGAACCGATCGGCAGTTCGTCGGTATGCTCGGCATGCACGGTAGCTATACCGCAAACCTGACCATGCACCATGCCGATGTGATCCTGGCTGTTGGCGCACGCTTCGACGACCGTGTCATCAATGGTGCGCCGAAGTTCTGCCCGAACGCCAAGATCATTCATGTGGATATCGACCCGGCGTCCATCTCCAAGACCATCAAGGCCGATGTGCCGATCGTGGGTCCGGTGGAGAGCGTCCTGACCGAAATGGTCGCGGCTCTCAAGGAGATCGGCGAGACCCCGAACAAGGATACGGTCGCCAGTTGGTGGAAGCAGATCGACGAGTGGCGCGGTGATCGCGGCCTGTTCCCTTATGACAAGGGCGACGGCAGCATCATCAAGCCACAAACTGTGATCGAGACCCTGTGCGAAGTGACCAAGGGTGATGCCTTCGTGACTTCCGATGTAGGGCAGCACCAGATGTTTGCGGCGCAGTACTACAAGTTCAACAAACCCAATCGCTGGATCAACTCCGGTGGCCTGGGCACCATGGGCTTCGGTTTCCCGGCGGCCATGGGGGTCAAGTTGAACTTCCCTGATAATGATGTCGCCTGCGTCACGGGTGAAGGCAGTATCCAGATGAACATCCAGGAGCTGTCCACCTGCCTGCAGTACGACCTGCCAGTCAAGATCATCAACCTGAACAACGGCGTGCTGGGTATGGTTCGCCAATGGCAGGACATGAGCTATGGCAGCCGTCATTCGCATTCCTACATGGAATCGCTGCCTGATTTCGTCCGGTTGGTGGAGGCCTATGGTCATGTGGGCATTCGCATCACCGACCTGAAGGACCTGAAGCCGAAGATGGAAGAGGCGTTTGCCATGAAGGATCGCCTGGTGTTCCTCGATATCCAGGTCGACACCAGCGAGCACGTCTATCCGATGCAGATCAAAGACGGCTCCATGCGCGATATGTGGCTGAGCAAGACGGAGCGTACTTAATATGCGGCACATCATCTCCTTGCTTCTGGAAAACGAACCGGGCGCCTTGTCTCGCGTTGTTGGCCTGTTCTCGCAGCGCAACTACAACATCGAAAGCCTGACCGTGGCACCGACTGAAGACCCGACCCTGTCGCGTCTGACCCTCACCACTGTCGGCCATGACGAGATCATCGAGCAGATCACCAAGAACCTGAACAAGCTGGTCGAGGTGGTCAAGCTGGTGGATCTGTCGGAGAGCGCGCATATCGAGCGCGAGCTGATGCTGGTCAAGATCAAGGCAACTGGCGCCCAGCGCGCCGAGGTCAAGCGTACTACCGATATTTATCGTGGGCAGATCGTTGATGTCAGCGCTAGCGTGTATACCGTTCAATTGACCGGTACCAGCGACAAGCTCGACAGCTTCATTCAATCGATCGGCACCGCATCGATTCTGGAAACCGTACGCAGTGGCGTCACCGGGATTGCCCGTGGCGACAAAGTACTGAGCATCTAATTCAAATTAGCGAATGGCCGGAACGGCCTGACATAGGGGAAGTTCATGAAAGTTTTCTACGATAAAGACTGTGACCTGTCGATCATCCAGGGCAAGAAAGTTGCCATCATCGGCTACGGTTCCCAGGGTCACGCTCAAGCCTGCAACCTGAAAGACTCCGGTGTCGATGTGACTGTTGGCCTGCGCAAAGGCTCGGCCACTGTTGCCAAGGCTGAAGCCCATGGCTTGAAAGTGGCTGATGTGGCTAGCGCTGTTGCCGCTGCCGACCTGGTCATGATCCTGACTCCCGATGAGTTCCAGGGCGCCCTGTACAAAAACGAAATCGAACCGAACATCAAGAAAGGCGCCACCCTGGCCTTCTCCCACGGTTTTTCGATCCACTACAACCAGGTAGTACCGCGTGCTGACCTCGACGTGATCATGATCGCGCCGAAGGCCCCAGGCCACACCGTGCGTTCCGAATTCGTCAAGGGTGGTGGTATTCCTGACCTGATCGCGATCTACCAGGACGCTTCCGGCAATGCCAAGAACGTTGCCTTGTCCTACGCGGCAGGCGTGGGTGGCGGTCGTACCGGCATCATCGAAACCACCTTCAAGGACGAGACTGAAACCGACCTGTTCGGTGAGCAGGCTGTTCTGTGCGGTGGTACCGTCGAGCTGGTCAAGGCCGGTTTCGAAACCCTGGTCGAAGCTGGCTACGCGCCGGAGATGGCCTACTTCGAATGCCTGCACGAGCTGAAGTTGATCGTTGACCTCATGTACGAAGGCGGTATCGCCAACATGAACTACTCGATCTCCAACAACGCCGAGTATGGCGAATACGTGACGGGTCCAGAGGTTATCAACGCCGAATCCCGCCAGGCCATGCGCAATGCCCTGAAGCGCATCCAGGACGGCGAGTACGCGAAGATGTTCATCAGCGAGGGCGCCACCGGCTACCCATCGATGACTGCCAAGCGTCGTAACAACGCCGCTCACGGTATCGAGATCATCGGCGAGCAACTGCGTTCGATGATGCCGTGGATCTCTGCGAACAAGATCGTCGACAAAACCAAGAACTAAGTTCGAGTCTTGTCAGGGAAAACGCGGCCTAGGCCGCGTTTTTTCGTTTGCGGGGATAGGTTCTGGTATAAAGCAGGCTCCTTTGCGGCCGAACCCAGGCCCAGGGTATCTGTCGAAACTTTTCACACCGTTGCAAGGTAATGTCCATGAGCGAACGTCCCGAAGAGCCAAACCAGGCCTCTGACGCCGAAAGCCTGCTACCGATCGATGAGCATGTCGAAGAAGGGCATGACGCTGAAGGCCGTAAAGTCCGGCATCGTGGTATCTATCTTCTGCCTAATCTGTTCACCACTGCGAACCTGTTCGCGGGGTTCTATTCCATCATCAGCTCCATGAGTGCCCAGAGTGCCTTGAGTGCCGGTGATGCTGCGGGCGCAAGCAAGTATTTCGCCTTTGCGGCTATCGCAATTTTTGTTGCCATGGTGCTCGACGGCCTGGACGGTCGTGTGGCCCGCATGACCAACACCCAGAGTGCGTTCGGCGCTGAGTACGACTCCTTGTCGGACATGGTGGCGTTTGGCGTTGCGCCGGCATTGCTGGCCTTTGGCTGGGCCTTGGGCGACATGGGCAAGGTCGGCTGGATGGTCGCCTTCATCTATGTAGCCGGTGCCGCGTTACGCCTGGCACGTTTCAATACCCAAGTGGGAACGGCCGACAAGCGTTACTTCATTGGCCTGGCCAGCCCGGCAGCGGCGGGTGTGGTGGCGGGTATCGTCTGGGCCTTCAGTGATTACGGCATCCAGGGTTCGAAGATGTCGTTCCTGGTGGCTTTGCTGGTGGCCGCCGCCGGTATGCTGATGGTCAGCAATATCAAGTACAACAGCTTCAAGGACCTGGATCTGAAGGGGCGCGTGCCATTCGTTGCGATCCTTGCCGTGGTGCTGGTATTTGCCGTGGTATTCAGTGATCCGCCACGTATCCTGCTGCTGGTGTTCCTGGCCTATGCCGCATCGGGCCCCATCCAGTACCTGTTGCACCTTCGTCGTCGCAATCACGTCGAGTGATGTAATTTCCCCCATACTCCGCAGTCTATTGGTGTATCTGTCATCCAATACTGCGGAGTTGCCATGCTGCTCAAGTTCCCCAAGTCCTCTGACTGCAAAGCAGCGGATATCACCCCTGAGTCCTTTTATCTTTCTCGACGCGCATTACTCGGTGGTGCTGTTGCGGGTATTGCTGCGGCCGCGTTACCCCGCTGGGGGAGGGCGGAGGACGCGGGGCGTTATGCCGACGTCGATCCTGGGCGGGCACCGGCGTGGTTTACGCAGAAGCTGCCAGATACTCGTTGGCAGGCGGTAGTTGCCAACGGGGAGGCCATCACCCCCTTCAAGGACGCGACCCACTACAACAATTTCTACGAGTTCGGCACTGATAAAGGTGACCCGGCCGCCAACGCGGGAGGGCTGAAGACCGAGCCGTGGAGCGTTGTAGTGGATGGTGAGGTGGCCAAGCCGGGCCGTTATGCGCTCGAGGATTTCATCAAGCCTTATCAGTTGGAGGAGCGTATCTATCGACTACGTTGCGTCGAAGCTTGGTCGATGGTGATCCCCTGGATCGGCTTTCCCATTTCAGCGCTGCTCAAGCAGGTCGAACCCACCAGCAAGGCCAAGTTCATTCGCTTTGAAACCTTGCGCGACCCCGAGCACATGCCGGGGCAGCGCTCCGGGTTCGCCTTGATCGATTGGCCTTATGTCGAAGGATTGCGACTCGATGAGGCGATGAACCCGCTGGCGATCCTGGCAGTGGGCATGTATGGACGGGAGTTGCCGAACCAAAACGGAGCGCCGCTACGGTTGGTGGTGCCCTGGAAGTATGGTTTCAAGAGCGTGAAGTCCATTGTGCGCATCAGTTTGGTCAGTGAGCAGCCCAAGACGACTTGGCAGAGTATCGCTGCCAATGAATACGGCTTTTATGCAAATGTGAATCCTACGGTCGATCATCCCCGTTGGACCCAGGCACGGGAGCGGCGCCTTCCCAGTGGGTTGTTCAGCCCGAATGTCCGGGAGACCCAGATGTTCAATGGCTATGGGGAAGAGGTCGCCTCTTTATATAGAGGGATGGATCTGAGGAAGGACTACTGATGCGTTATTCGTTCTGGCGCGTCGGTGTCTTCATTGCTGGCGCGATATGGCCCTTGTATTGGTTGTATGAGGCTTGGGCTTCGTTGCTGGGGCCCGACCCGGGCAAGGTCCTGGTCGACCGGCTGGGTTTGGGAGCTCTGGTGTTTGTGTTACTCACGCTCAGTATGACGCCATTGCAGAAGTTGACAGGCTGGTCGGGTTGGATCGCTGTGCGACGGCAGCTGGGGTTATGGTGCTTTGCTTATGTGGTGCTGCATCTGAGTGCCTACGGCGTTTTCATCCTGGGGTTGGACTGGTCGCAACTTGGCGTGGAGTTGCGTAAGCGGCCTTATATCCTTGTCGGTAGTTTGGGGTTCATCCTTCTGTTGTTGTTGGCGGTAACATCCAATCGCTATAGCCAGCGACGGTTGGGGGCTCGCTGGAAGAAGTTGCATCGCTTGGTCTATCTCATTCTTGGGCTCGGCTTGCTGCATATGTTGTGGATCGTCCGAGCCGACCTGAAGGAGTGGGCCGTTTATGCGTCTTTGGGCGTAGTATTGATGGTGTTGCGCCTACCTTCCGTAGCTCGGCGTATTCCTCGGCTGATGATTGGAAAAGCGTCTTCTGCAAGAAAAACGTAATTAGTGCTTGACGGCAGATTCTACAGGTCTATAATTCGCCCCACTTCCGGCGCAGTCGAAACGGAAAACTCCTTGAGATTCAACGAGTTACCAAGATTTCGACAGCGGTCACGCTTCAGTTCATCGGAGCCCGAAAGGAGCTGATAAGGCAGCGAAAGTGGCCTTGTTAGCGTTTCGATCCTCTCGATCGAAAGCGGTTAAAAAGAGGTGTTGACAGCAGCGTGTAACGCTGTAGAATTCGCCTCCCGCTAACGAGAGATCGAAAGCGCAAGTGGTTGAAGTTACAAAGGAAACTTTGAAAACTTCTTAAAAAAATCACTTGACAGCAAATGAGGCTGCTGTAGAATGCGCGCCTCGGTTGAGACGAAAGATCTTAACCAACCGCTCTTTAACAACTGAATCAAGCAATTCGTGTGGGTGCTTGTGTAGTTAGACTGATAGTCAAAAAGATTATCAGCATCACAAGTGACCATTCGAGAAATCAAATAGTCATTTGAGATTGCTGGGCCAAGTTTAGGGTTTCTTAAAAACCCAAGCAGTATTGAACTGAAGAGTTTGATCATGGCTCAGATTGAACGCTGGCGGCAGGCCTAACACATGCAAGTCGAGCGGATGAAGTGAGCTTGCTCACGGATTCAGCGGCGGACGGGTGAGTAATGCCTAGGAATCTGCCTGGTAGTGGGGGATAACGTTTCGAAAGGAGCGCTAATACCGCATACGTCCTACGGGAGAAAGCAGGGGACCTTCGGGCCTTGCGCTATCAGATGAGCCTAGGTCGGATTAGCTAGTTGGTGAGGTAATGGCTCACCAAGGCTACGATCCGTAACTGGTCTGAGAGGATGATCAGTCACACTGGAACTGAGACACGGTCCAGACTCCTACGGGAGGCAGCAGTGGGGAATATTGGACAATGGGCGAAAGCCTGATCCAGCCATGCCGCGTGTGTGAAGAAGGTCTTCGGATTGTAAAGCACTTTAAGTTGGGAGGAAGGGCAGTAAGCTAATATCTTGCTGTTTTGACGTTACCGACAGAATAAGCACCGGCTAACTCTGTGCCAGCAGCCGCGGTAATACAGAGGGTGCAAGCGTTAATCGGAATTACTGGGCGTAAAGCGCGCGTAGGTGGTTTGTTAAGTTGGATGTGAAAGCCCCGGGCTCAACCTGGGAACTGCATCCAAAACTGGCAAGCTAGAGTATGGTAGAGGGTGGTGGAATTTCCTGTGTAGCGGTGAAATGCGTAGATATAGGAAGGAACACCAGTGGCGAAGGCGACCACCTGGACTGATACTGACACTGAGGTGCGAAAGCGTGGGGAGCAAACAGGATTAGATACCCTGGTAGTCCA
>MCNF01000043.1_pt1 | contig 56742 bp, 50 predicted proteins | sample 778221 | NCBI WGS metagenome assembly MCNF01 (sample SAMN04296814, study PRJNA304217) | bioreactor metagenome | isolation source: arboretum soil enriched with benzalkonium chloride | place: Turkey | reverse complement strand
GGAGGGGCGCGTATCTTAAGGGCTTTGGCGAATCTGGCGAGGGATTTGTCCGGGTTATCCGGGGTATTTTTTCATGATCCAGCCCCCCGGCCCCCTTGAACTGGCAAGGGCGAATTCTTTACTGTATATAAAAACAGTATCCGGGTCCGGCCATGCAACTGATCGACAAGCTGGGCATCCTCGCCGATGCCGCCAAGTACGACGCTTCCTGCGCCAGCAGTGGCGCCCCCAAGCGCAGCTCCCTGGGCAAGGAAGGGTTGGGCTCGACCAACGGCATGGGCATCTGCCATAGCTACACGCCGGACGGGCGCTGCGTCTCGTTGCTGAAGATCCTCCTGACCAACTTCTGCCTTTACGACTGCCAGTATTGCGTCAACCGCCGTTCCAGCGATGTGCCACGGGCCCGCTTCACCCCCGAGGAAGTGGTACGCCTGACCCTGGACTTCTATCGGCGCAACTGCGTCAGCGGGCTGTTCCTCAGTTCCGGGATCATCCGCTCGGCGGACTACACCATGGAGCAGTTGGTGCAGGTGGCCAGGCTCTTGCGTGAGGAGCACGAGTTCCGTGGCTACATCCACCTCAAGACCATCCCTGATGCCGACCCCGCGTTGATCGAGCAGGCCGGGCGCTATGCCGACCGCTTGAGCGTGAATGTCGAGTTGCCCACCGACCAGGGCCTCAGGACCCTGGCCCCGGAAAAGCAGCTGGGCTCGATCAAGCAGGCCATGCGCACCATCCACACCGGCGAGCAGACGGTGCTCAACGAGCCCCGGGCACCGCGTTTCGCCCCGGCTGGGCAGAGCACGCAGATGATCGTTGGCGCTGACGACACCGACGACAGCACCATCTTGCACAGTGCCGAGGCGTTGTACGGCAACTTCCGCCTGCGCCGGGTCTATTACTCGGCCTTCAGCCCGATCCCCAACAGCCCGAAGAGCGTGCCCCTGGCCGCGCCGCCGCTGATGCGCGAGCACCGCCTGTACCAGGCCGACTTTCTGTTGCGCGGTTATGGCTTCAGCGCCAATGAACTGTTCAAGGGGCCCGGGCACCTGGCCCTGGACATCGACCCCAAGCTGGCCTGGGCCCTGGAGAACCGCAGCCTGTTTCCCCTGGACCTGAACCGCGCCGAACCAGCGTTGATCGCGCGTATCCCGGGGATCGGCCTGCGTACCACACAGCGCCTGGTGGAGCTGCGCCGGGAACGGCGCATCCGCTTCGAGGACCTGGCGCGCATGCGGTGCGTGCTGGGCAAGGCCAAGCCGTTCCTGATCACCAGCGACTATCACCCGCGCCAGGCCGAGACCAGCAGCGCGCAGCTCTACCAGCAACTGCGCGATCGCCCGCAGCCGCAGCAGATGGGGTTGTGGGGATGATCGACCTGGACTGCCACGAGTCGTTCGACACCTGGCGCGAGCAGGCCCGGCGCTTGCTCAGCCATGGCATCGACCCCAGCCAGGTCAGTTGGTCCGGCGCCCGCGAGGCCGACCTGTTCGGCCAGCAGCAGGACTATCCGCAGCAGCCCGGGCCGTTCCAGGCGCGCATTCCCCTGGCGCTGCTGGGCCTGTTGCAACGGGCGGGAAGCTATTGCGGCGAGCAACGCTGGAGCCTGTTGTACGAGGTGTTGTGGCGGGTCAGCCATGGCGACCGCACGGCCATGCTCAGCGGCGACCCCTTGGGCAGCGAATTGCAACGGCGCATCCGCCAGGTGGATCGCGAGGCCCATCATTTGCACGCTTTCGTGCGTTTTATCGCGGTGCCGCCAGGACGTTCGGCCCTGGCCGAGCAGCCGCAGTTCGTGGCCTGGCATGAGCCGGCCCACGACATCCTGGCCAGCGCCAGCGAGCATTTCATCGGGCGCATGGGGCGCCAGCGCTGGATGATCGCCACGCCCCGGGACGGGGTGTATTTCGATGGCGAACGCCTGCTGTACCTGCGCCAGTGTCCACTTGGCTGGCAACAGCTGGCCCAGGGCATGGAAGACCCCGGGGGCGAGCTGTGGTTGACCTACTACAGCCATATCTTCAACCCGGCGCGGCTCAACCCCAAGGTCATGCAGGGGCACTTGCCGGCGCGGTTCTGGAAGCACCTGCCGGAGGGGCCGTTGATCCCCGCGTTGATCGCCCAGGCGCGCCACGGCAAGCAGCGCGATGGCCAGGCCAGCCAGGTGGCGGTGCGGCCGGGCAAGCGCATCGGCAGCAACTGAGCCAAGCGCTGGACAATAAAAAGCCCGCCGCTGGCAAGCAGAGGCGGGCTCGGGTGAAGCGGGGCGGGTCAGACCTTGACGATCCAGCCGGCCGGAGCCTCGACTTCGCCGGTCTGCACGCCAGTCAGCTCCTTGTAGAGCTTCTGGGTGACCGGACCGACTTCTTTTTCGCTGTAGAACACGTGCAGCTTGTTCTGGTACTCGATGCCACCGATCGGGGTGATCACCGCAGCGGTACCGCAGGCGCCGGCTTCCTTGAAGTCGCCGAGCTTGTCGATGAACACGTCGCCCTCGACCACTTCCAGGCCCAGGCGGCTCTTGGCCAGTTCGATCAGCGACAGGCGGGTGATCCCCGGCAGCACCGATGGCGAGTTCGGGGTCACGAACTTGTCGTCATGGGTGATCCCGAAGAAGTTGGCCGAGCCGACTTCCTCGATCTTGCTGTGGGTCAGCGGGTCCAGGTAGATGCAGTCGGCGAAGCTGGCCTTCTTGGCCTGGGAGCCGGGCATCAGGCTGGCGGCGTAGTTGCCACCGACCTTGGCCGCGCCGGTGCCCTGTGGCGCTGCACGGTCATAGCTGGAGATCAGGAAGTTGTGCGGGGTCAGGCCGCCCTTGAAGTAGGCACCGACCGGAATGGCGAAGATCGAGAAGATGAACTCGGGTGCGGTGCGCACGCCGATGTTGTCACCCACGCCGATCACGAACGGGCGCAGGTACAGCGCGCCGCCGGTGCCGTAAGGCGGGATGAAGCGTTCGTTGGCCTTGACCACGGCCTTGCACGCTTCGATGAATTGTTCGGTCGGTACTTGCGGCATCAGCAGGCGAGCGCAGCTGCGCTGCATGCGGGCGGCGTTCTGGTCCGGGCGGAACAGGTTGATCGAACCGTCCTTGCAGCGGTAGGCCTTGAGGCCCTCGAAGCACTGCTGGCCATAGTGCAGGGCGGTGGAGCCCTCGCTGATGTGCAGCACGTTGTCTTCGGTCAGGGTGCCTGCGTCCCACTCGCCATTGCGCCAGTACGACAGATAGCGCTTGTCTGTCTTGATGTAGTCAAAACCCAGCTTGTCCCAATTGATGCTTTCGTTACCCATGACACCCTCTATCTCTTAACAACCGTCGGAACGGCTCAAGGCTTCTGACGTTTTTATTGGATGGGCACAACAATACTGCATTCCGGGGGCAGGCCGCACCCCGGACGATGGGAGGGGGAGCAAAAAAACTTAGCCTGCTCATGAACCCTCCCGTCACCCCACGGATAGCGACCTGCTTTGCATCTTTTCTGTAGGAGCGAAGCGTGCTCGCGATGATATCGGCGCAGACGGTTCGACATCTCTGGCGTACCTGCTGGCCTTATCGCAGGCAGCCTCGCTCCTACGCTCTGGTGGTTACATGTGCAGCGCGTGGCCCAAGGCGCGCAACGCGGCTTCCTGGACGGCCTCGCCCAGGGTCGGGTGGGCGTGGATGGTGCCGCCGATGTCTTCCAGGCGCGCGCCCATCTCCAGGGATTGGCCAAAGGCCGTGGACAATTCGGAAACCCCGACGCCCACCGCCTGCCAGCCGACCACCAGGTGGTTGTCGCGCCGTGCCACCACGCGCACGAAGCCACCCTTGGATTCCAGGGTCATGGCCCGGCCGTTGGCAGCGAACGGGAAGCTGCTGACGATGCAGTCCAGGCCGGCGGCCTTGGCTTCGTCCGGCGTCTTGCCGACCACCACCACTTCCGGATCGGTGAAGCACACCGCCGGGATCGCCGCCGGGGTGAACTCCCGATGCTTGCCAGCGATCAGCTCGGCCACCATCTCGCCTTGGGCCATGGCCCGGTGGGCCAGCATCGGCTCGCCGCTCAGGTCGCCGATGGCCCAGACGTTGCGCATGCTGGTCTGGCAGCGTGCGTCGATCTTGATCGCCGAGCCGTTCATGTCCAGGTTCAGCGCTTCCAGGTTCCAGCCCTGGGTGTTGGGCTTGCGGCCCACTGCCACAAGCACCTGGTCGGTTGCCAGGGCCAGGGTGTCGCCGTTGGGCTCGCGTACCTGCAGGCTGCTGGTACCGGCATCGAAGCCCAGCACGCTGTGCTTGAGGTAGAGCTTGATCCCCAGTTGCTTGACCGATTCCAGCACCGGTTGGGTCAGCTCGGCGTCATAGGCCGGCAGGATGCGCTCCTGGGCCTCGACCACGCTGACCTCCACCCCCAGCTTGCGGTAGGCGATGCCCAGTTCCAGGCCGATGTAGCCACCGCCGACCACGGCCAGGCGCTTGGGCAGGACCTTGGGCGCCAGGGCCTCGGTGGAGGAGATGATCGGCCCGCCAAGGGGCAGCATCGGCAGGTTGACGCTCTTGGAACCGGTGGCCAGCAGCAGGTGCTCGCACTGGATACGGGTGTCGGCGCCGTCGATTTCCACGGTCTTGCCGTCGATCACCCGGGCCCAGCCATGGATCACCTGGACCTTGTTCTTTTTCAGCAGGGCCGCGACCCCGGTGGTCAGGCGGTCGACGATGCCGTCCTTCCATTCCACGCTCTTGCCGATGTTCAGGGTCGGCGCCGCCACTTCGATGCCCAGGGCCGAGCCCTGGCTGTGGTGGCGGGTCTGGTGGAACTGCTCGGCTACGTGGATCAGTGCCTTGGACGGAATGCAGCCGATGTTCAGGCAGGTGCCGCCCAGGGACTGGCCTTCCACCAGGATGGTGGAGATCCCCAGCTGGCCGGCGCGGATCGCTGCGACATAGCCGCCAGGGCCGCCACCGATGATCAGCAGTTGGGTGTTGAGAGTCTGTTGCATGTCTTACTCCACAAACAGCGTGGCGGGTTGTTCGAGCAGGCCGCGGATGGCCTGGATGAATTGCGCGGCGTCCATGCCGTCGACCACCCGGTGATCGAAGGAGCTGGAGAGGTTCATCATCTTGCGAATCACGATCTGGCCCTTGATCACCATGGGCCGCTCGACGATCTTGTTGACCCCGACAATGGCCACTTCCGGCAGGTTCAGCACCGGCGTGCTGACGATCCCGCCCAGGGCGCCGAGGCTGGTGAGGGTGATGGTCGAGCCGGACAGCTCTTCACGCGCGGCCTTGCCGGCACGGGCGGCCTTGGCCAGGCGCACGATCTCCTCGGCGTTGCCCCACAGGCTGCGGGCCTCGGCGTGGCGCACCACCGGCACCATCAGGCCAACGTCGCTCTGGGTGGCGACCCCGACGTGCACCGCACCGTGGCGGGTGATGACCTGGGCTTCATCGTCGTAGCGTGCGTTGATCTGCGGGAAGTCGCGCAGGGCCACGACCATCGCCCGTACCAGGAACGGCAGCAGGGTCAGCTTGCCGCGGGTGGCGCCATGCTTCTCGTTGAGGTGGATGCGCAGCTCTTCCAGGGCGGTGACGTCCACTTCCTCGACATAGCTGAAGTGCGCGGCGCGGTGCTTGGACTCCTGCATGCGCTGGGCGATCTTGCGGCGCATGCCGATCACCTGGATCTGCTCCTCGTCGTGGCGCTCGGCATAACCGGCAGATGGCGCCGAATGTCCGTGCGCCGCCCGGGTGCCCTGGGCCAGGTAGGCATCCAGGTCTTCATGCAGGACGCGCCCGGCAGGGCCGCTGCCTTGTACCAGGCGCAGCTGGATGCCCAGGTCCAGGGCATGCTTGCGCACCGCCGGCGAGGCCAGTGGGCGTTCGTTGGCTTCCCGGGCGACCGGAGCCTGGGCCGGACGGCTGGCGGCGGCCTGGCAGGCGGGAGCCGGTTTTTCCACTTGAGGTGCGGCGGCCACCGGCGCGGCGGCCGGTTTTTCCGCGGCGGCTGGCGCCTTGCTCGGCGTCGGCAGCTGGTCGGAGTCCTTGAGGTTGCCCGCACCCTCGACCTCGATGCTGATCAGGATGCTGCCTACCGCCATCACTTCACCCGGCTCGCCGCCCAGGGCCAGCACTTTGCCGTGGACCGGGGAGGGGATGTCGACCATGGCCTTGTCCGTCATCACGTCTGCCAGCACCTGGTCTTCGACCACCAGGTCGCCAACCTTCACGTGCCACTGCGACAGTTCTACTTCTGCGATGCCTTCGCCGATGTCCGGCATCTTGATAACGTGCGTGCCCATTCAGACCTCCATGACCCGTTGCAGCGCCGCGCCCACTCGGGACGGCCCTGGGAAATATGCCCACTCCTGCGCGTGGGGATACGGCGTATCCCAACCAGTGACGCGCTCGATCGGGGCCTCCAGGTGATGGAAGCAATGCTCTTGCACCAGCGACACCAACTCGGCACCGAAACCGCAGGTCCGGGTGGCCTCGTGCACCACCACGCAACGGCCGGTCTTCTTCACCGATTTGACGATGGTGTCCAGGTCCAGTGGCCACAGGCTGCGCAGGTCGATGACCTCGGCGTCGATGCCGGTTTCTTCGGCCGCCACTTGCGAGACATAGACCGTGGTGCCGTAGGTCAGCACGGTGACGTCCTTGCCCGGACGGGCAATGGCTGCCACGTCCAGCGGGACCTTGTAGTAGCCGTCCGGCACCTGGGCCGACGGGTGCTTGGACCACGGGGTCACAGGGCGGTCGTGGTGGCCGTCGAACGGGCCGTTGTACAGGCGCTTGGGCTCCAGGAAGATCACTGGGTCATCGTTCTCGATGGAGGCGATCAGCAGGCCCTTGGCGTCGTAGGGGTTGGATGGCATCACGGTACGCAGGCCGCAGACCTGGGTGAACACCGCCTCGATGCTCTGGCTGTGGGTCTGGCCGCCATAGATGCCGCCGCCGCAAGGCATGCGCATGGTCAGCGGCGCGGTGAACTGGCCGGCGGAGCGATAACGCAGGCGCGCAGCTTCGGAGATGATCTGGTCGGTGGCCGGGTAGACATAGTCGGCGAACTGGATTTCCGCCACCGGCCGCAGGCCATAGGCGCCCATGCCGACGGCGGTGCCGATGATGCCGCTTTCCGAGATCGGTGCGTCGAACACCCGCGAGGTACCGTACTTGGCCTGCAGGCCTTCGGTGCAGCGGAACACGCCGCCGAAATACCCCACGTCCTGGCCGAACACCACGACGTTGTCGTCACGCTCGAGCATCACATCCATGGCCGAGCGCAGGGCCTGGATCATGGTCATGGTGGTGGTGGTCATGGCGGTGTCCAGCTGGATATTGTTGTTGTGATCGTTCATCTCAAACCCCCAGTTGCTGGCGTTGGCGTTTCAGGTGCTCGGGCATGTCCTTGTAGACATCCTCGAACATGGTCGCGGCGCTGGGGATCTGGCCGCCGGCGAGGGTGCCGAACTGTTCGGCTTCCTTCTGCGCGGCGATGACCTGGGCTTCGAGTTCGGCGCTGAGCGCGGCGTGTTCCTCTTCGGACCAGTGGCCGAGCTTGATCAGGTGCTGCTTGAGGCGAGCGATCGGGTCGCCGAGCGGGAAGTGGCTCCAGTCGTCGGCCGGCCGGTACTTGGACGGATCGTCGGAGGTGGAGTGCGGGCCGGCACGGTAGGTGACCCACTCGATCAGGGTCGGGCCGAGGTTGCGGCGGGCGCGTTCGGCGGCCCAGCGCGAGGCGGCGTACACGGCGATGAAGTCGTTGCCGTCGACCCGCAGCGAGGCGATGCCGCAACCCACGCCGCGTCCGGCGAAGGTGGTGGCTTCACCACCGGCGATGGCCTGGAAGGTGGAGATCGCCCACTGGTTGTTGACCACGTTGAGGATCACCGGCGCCCGGTAGACGTGGGCGAAGGTCAGGGCGGTGTGGAAGTCCGATTCGGCGGTGGCGCCGTCGCCAATCCAGGCCGAAGCGATCTTGGTATCGCCCTTGATCGCCGAGGCCATGCCCCAGCCCACGCCCTGCACGAACTGGGTCGCCAGGTTGCCGGAGATGGTGAAGAACCCGGCTTCTTTCACCGAGTACATGATCGGCAGCTGGCGCCCCTTGAGCGGATCGCGCTCGTTGGACAGCAGTTGGCAGATCATGTCCACCAGTGGCACTTCGCGGGCCATCAGGATGCTTTGCTGGCGATAGGTGGGGAAACACATGTCGTCGACATTCAGGGCCAGCGCCTGGGCGCTGCCGATGGCTTCCTCGCCGAGGCTCTGCATGTAGAACGACATCTTCTTCTGGCGCTGGGCGACCACCATGCGGTTGTCGAAGATGCGGGTCTTGAGCATGGCTCGCATGCCCTGGCGGAGGATCTCTACAGGCACGTCTTCGGCCCATTCGCCCAGGGCGTTGCCCTGGTCATCGAGTACTCGGATCAGGCCACGGGAGAGGTCGGCGGTATCGGCGGGTTCTACATCGATCGGGGGTTTGCGCACCAGGCCGGCGTCGTTCAGGCGCAGGTAGGTGAAGTCGGTCTTGCAGCCGGGACGGCCCGATGGTTCGGGCACGTGCAGGCGTAGCGGAGCATACGCTGGGGTCATGGCTTTCTACGCTCGATCTTGTGGATTTCTTGTATTTGGGCGCGCTAGCTGGCAGTCATTCCCTGGGTAAGGGAAATCTTGTCCTACAAACATCATAGGCCGGGAGAAGGAGAATATTTATCTCTGTTTCGTTGCGCAGAAAGTCATTTGCAGATAAAAAATCTGCATAAACATAAAAACAAGGTTGTTTTGTCTCATGCGCAAACTGGACCGTACCGATATCGGCATTCTCAATAGCCTGCAAGAGAACGCCCGCATCACCAACGCCGACCTGGCCCGTTCGGTGAACCTGTCGCCAACCCCCTGCTTCAACCGGGTCAGGGCCATGGAGGAACTGGGGCTGATCCGCGAGCAGGTGACCCTGCTCGATGCCGACCTCCTGGGCCTGCACGTCAACGTGTTCATCCACGTCAGCCTGGAGAAACAGGTGGAAGAGGCCCTGCAGCACTTCGAAGAGGCCATCTCCGATCGTCCGGAAGTGATGGAGTGCTACCTGATGGCCGGTGACCCGGACTACCTGATTCGCGTGCTGGTGCCCAGCATCCAGTCCCTGGAGCGCTTCATGATGGACTTTCTGACCAAGGTGCCCGGGGTGGCCAATATTCGCTCCAGCTTCGCCCTCAAGCAGGTGCGCTACAAGACTGCGTTGCCGCTGCCGGCCAATGGCCTGACCCTGGGCACCTGAGGCTCAGGCCGGGACGTCCTGCCATAACCGATCGAGTTCCTTGAAGTCCCAGTCGCCGGGGGCTTCACGGGCGATGATGCGTTCGCGTCCCTTGACCTTGGCCAGGTCCACCACGCTCTGTTCCAGGGGCAGGTTGGAGCGGGTGGAGAAGAACACCTTGACCTTGGGGGTCAGCAACGCATCCGGGTGTTGCTCCAGCACCACCGCCAGGCGCCCGCTCTCCAGGCGCACCAGGGAGCCCACCGGGTAGATCCCGACACTCTTGACGAAGGCCTGGAACACCCGCTGGTCGAAGTGGCCGGTCCAGGTGGACATGCGCTGGATCGCCTCGGCCGGGTCCCAGCCGCGGTTGTAGGGGCGGTTGGAAGTTACCGCGTCATAGACGTCGCAGACCGCGCCCATCTGCGCGAACAGGCTGATCTGCTCGCCCTTCAGGCGGTGCGGATAACCCGAGCCGTCGGCCTTTTCATGGTGGTGCAGGCACACATCCAGCACCAGGGCATCCACCGCACCGTTCTGGCGCAGGATGCTGCCGCCAGCCTCGGGGTGCAGCTTGACCTGTTCGAACTCGCTGTCCGACAGCTTCTGCGGTTTGTTGAGGATGGCATCGGGGATGGTCAGCTTGCCCACGTCGTGCAGCAGCCCGGCCACCCCGGCCAGTCGCACGAAGTGCTCCGACAGGCCCAGTTGGCGAGCAGTGGCCAGCATCAGCGCGCACACCGCCACCGAGTGCATGTAGGTGTAGTCGTCGGCGCGCTTGAGTCGGGCCAGGCTGATCAGGGCGTGGGGATGGCGCAGCAGCGAATCGGTGATCATGCCCACCAGTTCGTTGACCTGTTGCACCTGGATCACCTGGCCCATGCGTACTTCCTGGAACATGTCCATCACCGCCTGGCGTGAATGGGCACAGACCTTGATGGCCCGTTGCAGCTCCTCGCCCATGCTGGCCCGCGGTGCAGTCGTTGGGGCGGCGGCAGGCGAGGGCGGTTCGGGCGCGGGTGGCGGGGTCGCTTGCCGCTCGCCAGGTTCGGGCAGGTCGCGGCCCTTGGCCGAGTCGATCCACAAGCCGCTCAGGTTCGAGCGTTGCAGGCGCCGCAGGTCTTCACGGCTGTTGAGGACGAAACCGGCTTTCCAGAACGAGTGGTCCAGCCAGGAACCACAGAACTGGTGGATGTACATGCCCATTTGCAGTTGTTGCAGCGAGATCAATTTCAGCATCACCAGTACTCCCCACGGGGCGCTCGACTCTCCCCGCTGCAACGGCTGGACGGCAGCCGTTGCAGCGGGGAACTGCGGATCACACGAGCGTTTTTACCCACGCGTTTCGCTAAGGCCCCACGACACGCGTCACAGGGCGAAGCGTGCCACCAGCTTGTTCAGACCCACCGCCAGGGACGACAGTTCGCTGCTGGCCAGGGAGGTCTGGCTGGCGGCGGACGAGCTCTGCAACGCCAGGTCGCGGATGCTCATCAGGTTCTGGTCCACCGAGCGGGCCACCTGGGCCTGTTCTTCCGAGGCGGTGGCGATCATCAGGTTGCGCTCGTTGATGTCGCTGATGGCTTCGGTGATATGGCCGATGGCACTGCCGGCCTCGTGGGCGATGGCCAGGGTCTGGTTGGCGTCCTCGCTGCTCTGCTGCATGGACAGCATGGCCTTGCTCGAGCCGTTCTGGATGCCTTGGATCATCTGCTCGATTTCCTGGGTCGACAACTGGGTGCGATGGGCCAGGGCCCGCACCTCGTCGGCCACCACGGCAAAGCCCCGACCTTGCTCGCCGGCACGGGCCGCCTCGATGGCGGCGTTCAGGGCCAGCAGGTTGGTCTGCTCGGCGATGGCGCGGATCACGTCCAGGACCTTGGTGATGTCCTGGGCCTGCTGGGCCAGGCCGGCCATTTCCACCCGGGTGTTCTCCACGGTGCCGGTGAGCTTCTCGATGGCATGGATGGTCTGCTCGACCCGTTCCTTGCCCAGGCCCGCCGAGCGTTCCGAGGCCTGGGTCGATTGCGAGGCGGATACCGCGTTGCGCGCCACTTCCTCCACCGCCGCGGTCATCTCGTTGACTGCCGTGGCGGCCTGGTCGGTCTCCATGCTCTGTTGCTGGATGCCGGCGTTGGATTCGCGGGTGATGGCGCTCATCTCCTCGGCGGCCGAGGCCAGTTGGGTCGAGGAGTCGCTGATATGGCGGATGGTCGACTTGAGGCTGTCGAGCATGGCCTGGGTCGCTGCTTGCAGATCGGTCAGTTCGTCATGCCCACTGACCTCCACCTGGGTGCGCAGGTCGCCCTCGGCGATCTTGCGAGTGCTGGCCAGCAACGACAGCACGGGCCGGGTCACGCTGCGGGTGAACAGGGTGGCGATCAAGATGGTCAGCACGATGGCCAGGATGATGATCACCCAGGTCACGGTCAGGCCGGTGCTGAACTGGTCGCCGGCGATTACGGCGGATTGCCCGGCCCCGCTTTCGTTGATGCGAATCAGCTCCTCGATGGACGCTTGCAGGGTGTTGGCCAGAGGCACCGTGATCTGGTTGATGTAGTCGGCGGTCTGCTGGGCGGTGTTGGTCTGGGTGGAGTTGATCATCACCGCCAGCTTGTCGAGGTAGTCCTGGGCGCCACGCTTGACCTGTTCGTAGGCAGCTTTCTCCTCGGGGCCGGACACCAGCGGTTCATAGTCCTTGATGGCCTGGGCCAGGGTGGTCTTCAGGGTGCCCAGCTTGTCCAGCGAAGCGGGTTTCTGGTTGTCTCCCTCAGTGGCGTAGTGCAGGGCCTCCAGGCGGACCCGCAAGGTGCCGGATTCGATTTTCGCGGCTTGGCGGACGCTGGGCATCCAGTTGGTTTGCAAGTCCAGCGCGGCGTCGTGAATCTGTCCCATCTTCCACAGTGCCAGCCCCCCCAGGCCGATCAGTAGTACGCAGATGGCGCCGAAGCTCAGCAGCGCCCTGGAAGTCAGCTTCAAGTTTCTTGTCACCATAGAGGCACCTTGCAGGTTGGAGTGATACAGCCAGGTTTGTGTCGACTCCTTGTCGCCCTGATATCACTCTGACTCCTAAATGATGAAAAATCTGTAGAGATGTTAAAAAATATTTCTGTAAACGATTCTCCGTTTCACCCAGCGCGCCAACGCCCCGCAAACCGGGCGATTCGTCCTGGCAGGTACACCACGGATGCAGGTTCTGCGACTCGTGCCGAGCCATACACGGCCCCTGGTTTGACTCCCATCAACGCGCCTTTTGCGCTTTTGCGCCATGCTGGGCGCCTGTCCAATGGAGAAGGAAAAGGCCCATGACTACGCCTGTGACAACGGCGCCCGCGGCCAAGGCCGCATTACCAATTGGATTGCTGATCGCCGTGCTGGCCATGATCGGCGTGTTGTTCCTGCCGCTGCCCGCCGACCTGCCCGTGGCGGGGCACCGGATGCTGGCGATCCTGGCATTCGCGGTGGTGGTGTGGATCAGCGAAGCGGTGTCCTACGAGGCCAGCGCGATCATGATCACCGCCCTGATGGCGATCCTCATCGGCACCGCGCCAACCTTGAACGACCCTGGCCAACTGTATGGCAGCTCGGCGGCCATCAGCCTGGCCCTGACCGGGTTTTCCAACTCGGCCCTGGCCCTGGTGGCCGGCGCCTTGTTCATCGCCGCCGCCATGACCCACACCGGCCTGGACCGGCGCATCGCCCTGGTAACCCTGGCCCGGGTCGGCACCAGTACCCGGCGCATCCTCCTGGGTGCCATCGCCGTGACCATCCTCCTCAGCCTGCTGGTGCCCAGCGCCACCGCCCGCAGCGCCTGCGTGGTGCCGATCATGATGGGAGTGATCGCCGCGTTCGGCGTCGACAAGCGCTCGAACATCGCCGCCGGGCTGATGATCGTGGTGGCCCAGGGCACCAGTATCTGGAACGTCGGGATCCAGACCGCCGCCGCACAGAACCTTTTGACCGTGGGATTCATGGACAAGATGCTCGGCCAGCGCGTGGCCTGGCTCGACTGGTTGATCGCCGGGGCGCCCTGGGCGCTGATCATGTCCCTGGTGCTGCTGTATCTGGTGCTCAAGATGCTGCCCCCGGAGAGCGACAGCATTCCCGGCGGCAAGGAAGCGGTGGCCAGGTCCCTGGCGGATATCGGCCCCATGACCGGGCCGCAGAAGCGCCTGCTGGCGGTGTCGCTGCTGTTGCTGCTGGCCTGGTCCACCGAAGGCAAGCTGCACCCGTTCGACACCACGACCACCACCTACGCCGGGCTGGTGCTCCTGCTGCTGCCACGGATCGGCATCATGACCTGGAAGGATGTGCAGTCGCGCATTCCCTGGGGCACGGTGATCGTCTTCGGGGTCGGCATCAGCCTCGGTTCGGCGCTGCTCAGTACCCAGGCCGGGCAATGGCTGGGCACTCAGGTGGTGGCCCACACCGGGCTGGACCAGGTCGGCCCGCTGGCGGTCTTCGCCATCCTCGGCGCCTTCCTGATCCTGATCCACCTGGGGTTCGCCAGCGCCACGGCACTGACCTCGGCCTTGCTGCCGATCCTCATCGCGGTGCTGCAGACCCTGCCGGGCGAGTTCAGCCGGCTGGGCATGACCATGCTCCTGGGGTTCGTGGTCAGCTACGGCTTCATCCTGCCGATCAACGCCCCGCAGAACATGGTGTGCCTGGGCACCGAGACCTTCACCGCGCGCCAGTTCGCCAAGGTCGGGCTGGTGGTGACGCTGGTCGGCTACCTGCTGATGCTGGTGTTCGCCATGACCTGGTGGAAATGGCTGGGCTGGCTGTAGGCCCGGAGCGGGGCAGGGCTGGCCCTACAGCCAGCCGCTGAACACCCGGGTCACGCTACCGGCCAGGCGCACCTTGCCCTGGCCGTCCCAGCTCACGCTCACCGGTCCGCCGTCGCACAGCACCGTCACCTGGTTGTCCAGCAGGCCCCGGCGGATGCCGTTGACCACTGCGCCGCAGGAGCAGGAACCGGAACCCAGGGGAATGCCGCCGTGGCGTTCCCAGATCCGTAGGCGAATGGTCTGGCGGTCGATGACCTGGATGAAATGCACGTTGGTCTGCTTTACGAACAACGGATGGGTCTCGACCGCCGGTCCAAGGCTGGCGATGTCCAGCTGCTGCAGGTCGTCGACGAAAAAACTGCAATGCGGATTGCCCATGCTGCACGCCGCCGGTTCCCCCGGTAGCGGCAGGCGCAGGCTGTCCAGCTCCCGGGCCAGGGGAATGTCCTGCCAGGCGAGCCCGGGAACGCCCATCTCCACCGACACGCTGTGGTCGGCCAGGCGCTGGCAATCTTGTAGGCCGCGGGCGGTCTTCAGGCGCAGCGCGCTGGCGCCGCTTTCGCGCAGCAACAGCTCGGCGGCACCCCGGGTAGCACTGCCGCAGGCATCGAGGCTGGAACCATCGGCATTGAAGAAGGTCAGTTGCGCCGCGCTCTCGCGACAATCGCCCAGCACCACCAGTTGATTGAAACCTATGCCACGTTGCCGGTCGCCCAAGGCCCTGGCGCGTTCGGCGGTGATCGGCTGGCCGCGACCGCGGGCGTCGATCACCACGAAATCGTCGCCATTGGCATGCATCTTCACGAAATTAAGCGGCATTTATGCTCCACAGGGATAGGACAAGATATGCAACCAGGCCAGGATCGAACAGTCAGCGGCACCCGTCGCCATCCGTTGCAGGATTTCGAAAAAACTCCGGCGACGCCAGCGTCTTGAAATAAAATTCACCCAACGTACTCCAGGCGTGCCTGGGCCCGGGGGTTTATGGCAGGCTGGCGGTCACACGATCCGCGTCGACCTTCCCGGTACGGACCAGAACAACACTAAGGTCACTGCATGGATCACTACGCCCCGCGCAACTGGCAGCCCCACGAAAAGCCCAGCTTGCCCGGCTCGCCCTCGACACCGCTGCACCCCACCCACAAGCGCCTGGCTTATGCGCTAGTGGGCCTTTTGGTGGCCATCACCGGTGGGCTGGGCAACTCCCTGGTGATCGCCAACCTGCCGTACCTGCAAGGCGCCCTGGGGGCCACCACCGCGGAAATGGCCTGGTTGCCGGCCGCCTATGTCATGACCAACGTGTCGATGAACCTGCTGCTGGTGAAATTCCGCCAGCAGTTCGGCCTGCGGGCCTTCACCGAGGTGTTCCTGGTGCTCTATGCCCTGGTGACCTTCGGCCACCTGTTCGTCAACGACCTGAGCTCGGCCATCGCCGTGCGTGCGGCCCACGGCATGGTGGGTGCGGCCTTGAGCTCGCTGGGCCTGTACTACATGGTCCAGGCCTTCCCGGCCAAATGGCGGCTCAAGGCCCTGGTGCTGGGGCTGGGTACCTCGCAGTTGGCCTTGCCCCTGGCGCGGCTGTTCTCCGAAGACCTGCTGCAGATCGCCGAATGGCGTGGCCTGTACCTGTTCGAGCTGGGCTTGGCCCTGGCTTCCCTGGGCTGCGTGTTCATGCTCAAGCTGCCGCCCGGCGATCGCTTTCGCACCTTCGAGAAACTCGACTTCCTGACCTTCGCCTTGCTCGCCACCGGCGTGGCGCTGTTGTGCGCGGTGCTGTCCCTGGGGCGCATCGACTGGTGGCTGGAGGCTCCGTGGATCGGCTACGCCAGCGCCGCCTCGATCCTGCTGATCTTCGCTGGCCTATGCATCGAACATAACCGCAGCAACCCGATGCTGATGACCCGCTGGCTGGGCAGCGGGGCGATGATCCGCCTGGCCCTGGCGGTGATCCTGATCCGCATGGTGCTCTCGGAGCAGTCCACCGGCGCGGTGGGTTTCCTCCAGGCGCTGAACATGAGCAGCGAACAGATGCGCCTGCTTTACGGGGTGATGCTGCTGGGCAGCATTGCGGGGCTGGCCACCAGCGCCTTGACCATCAACCCGGCGCACCTGTTCATGCCCCTGGTCATTTCCCTGGCGCTGATGGCCGTCGGTTCGGTGATGGACAGTTTCTCCAGCAACCTCACGCGCCCGGCCAACATGTACATCAGCCAGTTCCTGCTGGCTTTCGGCGGTACGTTCTTCCTTGGCCCGACCATGGTCCTGGGCACCCGCAACGTGCTGACCAACCCGCGCAACCTGGTGAGCTTCTCGGTGCTGTTCGGCATCTGCCAGAACCTCGGCGGGCTGATCGGCTCGGCCCTGCTGGGGACCTTCCAGATCGTGCGCGAGAAATACCATTCCAGCTTCATCGTCGAGCAGCTGACCTTGCTCGACCCCCAGGTCCTGGCCCGGGTGCAGAGCGGCGCGGCGGCCTATGGCAAGGTCATCGCCGACCCTGACCTGCGCACCCTGCAAGGCATGCGCAGCCTGGCTTCGGCGGCCACCCGCGAAGCCAACGTGATGGCCTACAACGATGTATTCATGCTGATCGCGGTGATCGCCGTGCTGACCATGATCTGGATCTTCATCCGCAGCCTGTGGCTGATGAGCACCACCAAGCCCGTCGCGCCCCAGCCTCCCGTCCAACCCAGTGGTGCCCCTTCTTCATGAGCGAAACCGTCAATCCCACCACCAATGCCATCGCCTCGAGCCCCGAGCCCAATGGCCCGCCGACCATTCCTGCCACCGAGCCACGGCCGTTGGCAGTGCGGATCATCTCGTCCCTGGGGTTTGCCGCGATCGCCATCGTCGGCGTGCTGATCGTGCTCTACGCCTGGCAGCTGCCGCCGTTTTCCAGCGCCATTGAAAGCACCGAGAACGCCCTGGTGCGTGGCCAGGTGACGATCATCGGGCCGCAACTCAGCGGTTATGTGTTTGAAGTGCCGGTGCAGGACTTCCAGCACGTCAAGACCGGCGACCTGCTGGTGCGCCTGGATGACCGCATCTACCAGCAGCGCCTGGACCAGTCCCTGGCCCAGCTGGCGGTGCAGAAGGCCTCTTTGGCCAATAACCTGCAACAACGCAACAGCGCCGAAGCCACCATCAAGCTGCGCCAGGCGGCCCTGGCCGACAGCCAGGCCCAGGCGCGCAAGAGCGCCGCGGACCTGTCGCGCAACGAGGCGCTGATCGCCGATGGTTCGGTGTCCCGGCGTGAGCTGGACGTGACCCGCGCCGCCAATGCCCAGACCGTGGCAGCGGTGGCCCAGGCCCAGGCCCAGCTGGAAATCGCCCGCCAGGACCTGCAGACCGTGATCGTCAATCGCGGCTCCCTGGAGGCGGCGGTGGCCAATGCCGAAGCGGCGGTGCAACTGGCGCGGATCGACCTGTCCAACACCCGGATCCTCGCCCCGCGCGATGGCCAGCTGGGGCAGATCGGCGTGCGCCTGGGGGCCTACGTCAACTCCGGGGCGCAGTTGATGGCCCTGGTGCCGGACCAGCTGTGGGTGATCGCCAACATGAAGGAAACCCAGATGGACAACGTCCGGCTGGGGCAGCCGGTGAGCTTCACCGTGGATGCGCTGAACCACCGCAAGTTCACCGGCAAGGTGCAGCTGATCTCGCCGGCCACCGGCTCGGAATTCGCCTTGCTGCAGGCGGACAACGCCACTGGCAACTTCGTCAAGATCGCCCAGCGGGTGCCGGTGCGGATCACCGTCGACCCTGACCAGCAAGAGCTGGATCGCCTACGCCCGGGGTTGTCGGTGGTGGTCAGCATCGACACCTCCGTCACCCCCTAGCGCTACCGCCCTGTAGCCGCTGTCGAGCCCGCGAGGCTGCGCACGAGGACGCAGTCCTCGCCAAACCGGCCTATGCATTCCATCTGGATAATTGCGGTGCCTGTTTCCACGGGCGCTGCGCGCCCGGTCGCAGCCGCGCTGGCGCTGGGCGGCGGCTACAAAGGCGGTTCAGGCTTGCAGCGGCGGTAGGGTGCCTAGCAAGGCGACGGCCGCCACGGCGGCGATGCCCAGCAACCACTCCAGGCCCACGCTGCGGCGCAGGCTGTCCAGGCGCTGGTCGCAGCCCCGGGTGCGCAAGCGATTGAACAGGGCCAGGGCCAGCATGCCGGCCACCAGCAGGGCTTTCACCAACAGCACCAGGGCGAAACCGCTGAACAGCGGGGTCGGCCACCATTGGCCAGTGAGCATCCTCACGTTGACCAGGCCACTGGCCAACAGGCCCGCCACCAGCACGTAGCCCACGCCGCTGAAGCGCCGCAGCAGCGGCTCCAGGGACGCCTGCGGCTGGCGCAGGACCATCAGCAATACCAGCAAACCGCCCAGCCACAGGCCGACGCAGCCCAGGTGGACGATCTGGTTGAGAATCAACAATTGCCCCTTGAGGCCATCGAACATGGCGCCGTGGCCCACCGGGGCCAGGGTGCCCAGGAGCAGGGCGGCCAGCCCCAGGCGCAACGGCAGGGAACGGCCCAGGGGTGTCAGCAGCAGGCCCAGCAACACCAGGTTGAGCACCAGGTGCCAGGTCCAGACCTGGCCGAAGAACGTCTTGCCCAGCACCAGCCAAACTGTCGCCGGGTCCAGGGCGGCGGACCAGGCCCCGGCCATGCTGGCGCTGATCAGCAGCAACCAACCCAGAGCGCTGGCCAGGCCGACCAGGGTCAGCCCGCGAGCCACGCGGTCCAGCCGCTGCTGCACGACTTCATGGCCTCGGCCCAGCAGCAACGGGCGCAAGCCCCAGGCCCCGACCAGGGTCAGGATCGCGGCGAAATGCACGAAGCGGCACAGCACCAGCCATGACGCCATGGGTTATGGGCTCACCTTGAAGCTGTAGCTGCCTTCGCTCTTGTGGGTGTCCACTGACACGGCGTGCCATTGCACCTTGTAGCTGCCGGCCGGCAGTGGAGCGCTGGCGGGGGTGACGACCAGGGTCTTCTTGTCCGCGCCTTCGGTGGCCAGGCCCTTGAGCGCGACGGGGGCGCCGTCTTTGCTCAGCTCGACCTTGGTGAAGGCCGCTTCCACGCCCTCGCTGAACTCCAGACGCAGCTCGCTGGGGGCGCTGGCGCTGCTGTCGGCGGCGGGCGTGGTGGTTTTCAGGTGGGCGTGGGCCAGTGCCGAGCCGGTGGCCAGCAGGCAGGTGAGGAGGGCGGAGGTGGTGCAGAGTGTTTTCAACGACATGGCAGGTTACCTGTAGAAAAGCCAGGGAGCCGGCGCCGCTGGGGCGCCGGTATGGTTCAAGCGTCTTGCAACTGCATGTGGATGATGGGGTACGGCTTGCCTTCACCATCGGTTTCCGAGCGACCGTAGTCGACGAAACCATAGTGACGGTAGAAGCCATGGGCCTGGGGGTTCTGCTCGTTGACATCGACCTTCAGACCCGGCTGCCGGACCTGATCCAGCAACTGGCGGCCGATACCCTGGCCACGCTGGGCCGGTTCGATGAACAGCATCTGCACGGTGTCGTCGCCAATGGCGATGAAGCCGCCAGGCGTGGCATCGGGGTTCTCCCAGACCAGCACTTGCAGGGCCGGCAGGTAGCTGTCGCGTATCAGCGGGTAGAGGCGCTGGATGTCGTCTTCGCTGATGAAGTCATGGGTGGCGCGTACCGAACGCTCCCAGAGCGCGGTAAGCAAGGCGTCGTCCGCAGCGACGCGAGGGCGAATCTTCATGGGGATGATCCATCTTGGTAACTGATTAGATGGCCGGCGGTAGGGTAGGGCCGGCATTTGGGCAGAGACCTGTATGCCCGTGTCGCGAATCAACGCTTGGACGGAGCACTGCAGTGACGGCTGCAAATGAGCGGGAGGCCGATCCTACCCAATGATGCCCGCCAGCGAAACCCCGAAGGCGTCTTTAATGCCGCATGGGCAGGAACCCCAGCTCGACCAGCTTGGCATCGGTCGTTGCGATTTTCTGCAGATGTTGTGCATTGCCTTCATCCATGACGCCGGGGCATGTGACGATGATGCTGCCTTGGGCCGGGGTTGGGCGCAGTTCATCCACCTGGGGGAAATCCTGCGCCGACAAGGGCTGGGGGCAGTAGCCGATCCAGCCGACGGTTTGCCGGTCTGCGAAGGTTCGTTGCCGGCGGTAGTAAGCGTTGGGGGCCACCACGCCCCAGGCGATCTCCGGCCAGAACTCAAACGCCGTGCTGATCAGTTCCACCAAACCTTGCCGCGGATTTTGCAAGCAGCGGACCAAGGTCCCAGCGTCGGAAAACTCGAGGCCCGTGGGCAGCGAACCTCTGTGCCTTGCGTGGTACTTGAGTGAAAGCCCGCCTTTGAGCGGGTCGGATATCCCGTTCCAGAGCACAAAGCTCATGTCATTGATGGCGAAGTCCTCATCCTTCCAGGACTGCACTTCGCGGACAAAACTGGCTTCGTCCAGCAGCACCTCATGCTCCAGGCCCTTGTTGCGGCTGTCAGCGCACAAGAACCAGTGCTTGAGGATAGGGTCGATCCTGCCGATCTCCTGCAAGAAGCCAAGGCTTCTCTGGATCTGCAGTCGCTCCGGGACTTGAGCGATTTTCTGCCTGTCGAAACTCAAATTGAAATTGAAGCGCTTGAATTCGTCCATGAGGTCTCCGTAAGGATGCTCCCTGCCTGTTGGGGCAAAGCGTTGTCGCGTCAATCGCTGGGCGGCGAGTCGTTTCCCCGGCCCAGGGGGCTGGCTGCGCCAGGGCGTGATTTAACATGAAATGGCGAGCTGGGTGTGGCTCCCATGAACCCGCCGCCACGCTGATGCAGGCATGGCACTGGCACCGGCGATCCGCGCTGGCTCTAGCGGGCAAGCAAGCCGGTTTTCTCGGCAGTGCTTGAGTTAGAAGTGCGCTTAGCAGGGTGCTAGTCTTGCCGCAGACTGTTTTGGTAGGAGCCCTCATGGGCAATCACAAGATCGAGATTCGTCGCAACAACGTGGAAAAGATCCTCCTGGGGGCCGAGAAAGTCTTCGCCGAAAAGGGTTACGCCGGCACCGCCATGGCCGACATCGCCGAAGAGGTGCAACTGCCGCGTTCCAACCTGCATTACTACTTCAGCACCAAGCACGAACTCTACAGCGCGGTGCTGCTGGACCTGCTGGACGTGTGGAAGCAGGACGCCCTGTGCTTCGAGATGTTCGACGACCCGCGGGTGGTGCTCAGCAGCTATATCCGCGCCAAGATGCAGCATTCGCGCAGCCGCCCCCACGGCTCCAAGGTCTGGGCCAACGAGATCATGCATGGCGCGCCAAGCCTGGGCACCGCGTTGGACGAGAGCCTGTACGACTGGGCGAAGATGAAGGAAGCCAAGATCCGCCAATGGGTCGACGACGGGCGGATCCTTGCGGTGGAACCCTCGGCGCTGCTGTACCTGATCTGGGCCTCGACCCAGCATTACGCCGACTTCGACCACCAGGTGAACATCCTCAACGACCACCAGCCGCTGTCGGATCTGCAATTCGAACGGGCGGTGCAGACCGTCACCAGCGTGATCCTGCGCGGCATCGGCCTGGAACCATAGAGGCAGCGGCAAGCGGCAAGTGAAAGCAAGCTTCAAGCTAGGAGCTTGAAGCTTGCGACTTGCTGCTTAGAACTTGCCGCTTGTAGCTGCTTCCTCGCGGTGAGGGTTGCGGGGGTCATGCAGCCAGTCGAGGAATGGCTTGCCGGTCTGCTGCGGCACCATCTCGATGCAATCCTGCACCGGGCAGGTGATCTGGCACAGGTTGCAGCCCACGCATTCTTCGTCGATCACCTCATATTTATGGGTGCCGTCCGCTTGCCTGAGGCTGGCGATGGCCTGGTGCGAAGTGTCTTCGCAGGCAATATGACAACGGCCGCAACCGATGCACGCCTCCTGGTCAATTTTCGCGATCACCTGGTAGTTGATATCCAGGTACTTCCAGTCGGTGGTGTTGCCCACCGCCCGCCCGGAGAAGTCCTGCAGGCTGTGGTAGCCCTGGCTGTCCATCCACCGCGAAAGGCCATCCTGCATCTCTTCGACGATACGAAAGCCATGCAGCATCGCCGCCGTGCACACCTGTACCGCGCCGCAGCCCAGGGCCACGAATTCCGCGGCATCGCGCCAGCTGCCGATACCGCCGATGCCGCAGATCGGCAGGCCACGGGTCTGTGGGTCACGGGCGATCTCGGCCACCATGTTCAGGGCGATCGGCTTGACCGCCGAGCCGCAGTAGCCACCGTGGGTGCTCTGGCTGCCCACCATCGGGTGGGCCACCATGCGCTCCAGGTCGACGCTGGTGATGGAGTTGATGGTGTTGATCAACGACACCGCATCGGCCCCGCCACGATGGGCGGCGCGGGCCGACTGGCGGATGTCGGTGATGTTCGGCGTCAGCTTGACGATCACCGGCAGCGAGCAGTACGTCTTGCACCAGCGGGTCACCTGCTCGACGTACTCCGGCACCTGGCCCACTGCCGCGCCCATGCCGCGTTCCGGCATGCCGTGGGGGCAGCCGAAGTTCAGCTCGATGCCATCGGCGCCGGTGGCCTCCACCAGCGGCAGGATGTGTTTCCACGAATCCTCGACGCAAGGCACCATCAGCGAAACGATCAGCGCCCGGTCCGGCCAATCCTTCTTCACCTGGGTGATTTCCCTGAGGTTGATCTCCAGGGAGCGGTCGGTGATCAGCTCGATGTTGTTGATCCCCAGCACCTCGCGATTGGCGCCGAAATGCGCCGAGTAGCGCGACGACACGTTGACCGCCGCCGGGTCTTCGCCGAGGGTTTTCCAGATCACACCGCCCCAGCCCGCCTCGAAGGCGCGGACCACGTTGTAGGCCTTGTCGGTGGGCGGCGCGGAGGCCAGCCAGAACGGGTTGGGCGCCTTGATTCCTGCGAACACAATCGACAGATCGGCCATCACGCAGCCTCCACGTTGAGCATGAGTTGAGCATGCATGGCCTCGGCGGCCAGCTTGCCGTGCTGCACGGCCTGGACGGTGAGGTCCTGGCCGAGGCTGGTGCAGTCGCCACCGGCGTAGACTCCGGGAATGCTGGTGCGCAGTTGCTCGTCCACGGCGATGCGTTCGCCGCTGCGCTTGAGTTCCCGGGCCAGAGGATCGTCCAGGCTGGCGCTGTCGAACGCCTGGCCGATGGCCTTGAAGATCGCGTCGGCGGCCAGCTCGAAGGTTTCGCCGGTGGTGTGCAGGCGACCCTCCACCAGTTGGGTCCGGGCAAAGCGCATGCCGCGCACCCGGCCCTGGTCGTCCAGCAATACCTGTTCGGGAGCGGCCCAGGTCAGCAACCGCACCTGGTTGGCCTTGGCGATGTCCTGCTCATGGCCGGTGGCGCCCATGTCCGCGGCGCCACGGCGGTACACCAGGTTGACGTCGCGGGCGCCGAGGCGGGCCATCTGCACCGCCATGTCGATGGCGGTATTGCCGGCGCCGATGACGATGCAGCGCTCGGCCAGGGGCAACTGGCCAAGGTCGTCGGTCTGGCGCAGCTCGCGGATATAGTCGGTGGCCGCCAGCAGCCCGGGGGCGTCCTCGTGCTCCAGGCCCAGGCGCTTGCTGGCCGCCAGGCCCAGGCCGAGGAATACCGCATCGAACTCTTGGTGCAGTTCGCTCAGGCTCAAGTTGTCGCCCAGTACCTGGCCATGGCGGATCTCGATGCCGCCGACGTCGAGCAGGAACTCCAGTTCGCGCTGGGCGAAATCGTCCACCAGCTTGTACTTGGCGATCCCGTATTCGTTGAGGCCCCCGGCTTTTTCCCGGGCCTCGAAGATCACCACCTCATGGCCGTGCAAGGCGCTGCGGTGGGCGCAGGACAGCCCGGCCGGGCCGGCGCCGACCACGGCGATACGCTTGCCGGTGGCGGCGGCGCGCTGGAACGGATGCTGGCTGAACTGCGCGTTGTCCAGGGCGTAGCGCTGCAGTTGGCCGATCAGCACCGGCGCGCATTCCTGGGCGTTGTTGCGCACGCAAGCCTGCTGGCACAGGACCTCGGTGGGGCAGACCCGGGCGCAGCTGCCGCCGAGGATATTCGCCGCGAGGATCTTCTGCGCCGCGCCTTGCACGTTGTCGGTGTGGATGTGGCGGATGAACGAGGGGATGTCGATCTCGCTGGGGCAGGCGTTGACGCAGGGCGCGTCGTAGCAGTACAGGCAGCGCGAAGCTTCCAGCTGCGCCTGGCGTGGGGTCAGGGGTGGCGCCAGGTCGCTGAAATGCTCGGCGAGGGTGACGCCGTCCAGGGTCGGACGGGGCAAGTGGTTCAGGGTCTGGATCACGGTTCTGGCCTCAGGTTTTTTTATCGAATGCCTCTGATGGGCATTGTTTTTCAGCGATGGAGCGGTTATCGCGCTGACCTCTGATTCGCTGCCTGTTTCTGTAGCCCCAGCGAGGCTGCGATCGGCAACGCAGTTGCCGCAAAACCTGCGCGTGCGGTGCGCCAGGTAGAACGCGATAGCCGGGTTAGGGCGCGCTTCTTCGGACTGCCGCCCAACCCGATCGCAGCCTCGCCAAGGCTCGGCAGCGGCTACAGGGCGACAGGTTCAGCGTTCGACGGCAGTCGGCTTGTGGGCTTCGGCGCGCTTGTTCAGCAGGTCGAACACCGTCGGGTAGGGCGGGCGCTCGACGTAGCGCCCGGCGCCGCGCTCGGCCCGCAGGTCGCCGTCGGCCCACACCAGCCGGCCCTGGCTGATGGTGTGGCTGGGGATGCCACGCACGGTCTTGCCTTCGAAGATGTTGAAGTCCACCTGCTGGTGGTGGGTCTTGGCGGAAATGGTCCGGGTACCGGCCGGGTCCCACAGCACCAGGTCGGCATCGGCGCCGACGCGGATCGCCCCCTTGCGCGGGTAGAGGTTGAAGATCTTGGCGGTGTTGGTGGAGGTCAGGGCGACGAACTCCTGCATCGACAGGCGCCCGCTGTTGACCCCTTCGTCCCACAGCACGGCCATGCGGTCCTCGATGCCGGCGGTGCCGTTGGGGATCCTGCTGAAGTCCTCGCGCCCGGCGGCCTTCTGCTCGGCGCAGAAGCAGCAATGGTCGGTGGCGGTGGTGTGCAGGTTGCCCGATTGCAGGCCATGCCACAGCGCCTCCTGGTGGCCGCGCGGGCGGAAGGGCGGGCTCATCACGTAGCCGGCGGCGGTCTGCCAGTCCGGGTCGCGGTACACGCTGTCGTCCAGCAGCAGGTGCCCGGCCAGCACTTCGCCATAGACCGGCTGGCCCTGGGCCCGGGCATAGGTGATTTCATCCAGGGCCTCGCGGGTGGACACGTGCACCAGGTACAGCGGCGTGCCCAGGGTCTGGGCGATGCGGATCGCCCGGCTGGCGGCTTCGCCCTCCACCTGGGATGGCCGCGACAGTGGATGGGCTTCCGGCCCGGTGATGCCCTGGGCCAGCAGCTTGCGCTGCAGGTGGTACACCAGCTCGCCATTCTCGGCGTGCACCGTGGGCACCGCGCCCAGTTCCAGGCAGCGCTCGAAGCTGGCCACCAGGGTGTCGTCGGCGGCCATGATGGCGTTCTTGTAGGCCATGAAATGCTTGAAGCTGTTGACCCCGTGATGCCGCACCAACTCGGCCATCTCCTCGCGCACCTGTTCGCTCCACCAGGTCACGGCCACATGGAATCCGTAGTCGCTGGCCGATTTCTCGGCCCAGCCGCGCCACTGGTGGAAGGCCTCCAGCAGCGATTGCTGAGGGTTGGGAATCACGAAGTCGATGATCGAGGTGGTGCCGCCGGCCAGGCCCGCCGCCGTCCCGCTGAAGAAGTCCTCGCTGGCCACGGTGCCCATGAAGGGCAGTTGCATGTGGGTGTGGGGATCGATGCCGCCGGGCATCAGGTACTGGCCGCTACCGTCGAGCACTTCGCAGCCTGCGGGAATGTCCAGGTGAGCGCCGATGGCTCTAATCAGGCCCTCTGCGCACAAGACATCGGCTTTATAACTTTCATCATGGGTAATAACGGTGGCGCCACGGATCAACAGAGACATTCCGAGTTCCTCGCAGGCATGACCGACTGTTTGCCGGTTCTAACTTTTTTATTGAACGCACTGACAACTAAACAATCCTGTCAGTGGTGTCAGGATTAAACGCTAGTCTCACTTTGAAGAAACATCAAGAATATTTTTTATAAGCTTATATTGAATGTAACTAATTGAAATTTAACGATAAAAAATATAAATCCCAGAAATAGTGCAGGCGTTCACCATTTTGACGCACTTGACAGGATCGAAAAATAGTCGAGATTTTCCATGTCCTATCAGCAGCTTGAAGAGGTACGAAAACGAATCGGATATCGTTGCTGAAAGTGCGGTGCACCTATTTGGGTCTTGATCTAAGTGGCAACTTGCCAGCTACCTTGCCTGAGTGGCCTGGCAACTAACCGAAGACCTGAAAGTTATTTGAATAAAGCTGAGTTACATCAGTTGCTTACATGGATTCCATCAACGGGTCAGTCACGAACCTGGGCTCACCGGCACACTTATTGAGTGCCGCCACGGATCGTCACGCCGGGGATGGAAGTCGTCAGTTCTCCGGCCATCGCCCGGCGCCCGATCCCATCGTCCGCTGGCTTGATGAGCAAAATAATCAGAACAACAGTGGAGCGGCCATGCAACAGATCAGATCCCAGGTGACCGAGCGCGCCGGCTTGTACGAGCTGGACGCCGGCAGCGACGTGCTCGACAGCCCCCGTTACAACCACGACATCGCCCCGACCAAGGTCCAGGAGCGCACCTGGAACAAGTGGCACATCACCGCGCTGTGGATCGGCATGTCGATCTGCGTGCCGACCTACACCCTGGGCGGGGTGCTCACCGCCTACTTCGGCCTGAGTGTCGGCGAGGCGCTGCTGGCGATCCTCTTGGCCAATGTCGTGGTGCTGTTGCCCCTGACCCTCAACGCCTTCGCCGGCACCAAGTACGGCATTCCGTTCCCGGTGCTGCTGCGCTCGTCGTTCGGCATCATCGGCTCCAACGTGCCGTGCCTGATCCGCGCCCTGGTGGCCTGTGGCTGGTTCGGCATCCAGACCCTGTTCGGCGGCCTGGCCATCCACCTGTTCCTCGGCTCGATCTTCCCGGATTGGAAGGCCCTGGGCGGCACCGGCGAGGTGATCGGCTTCATGCTGTTCTGGACCCTCAACCTGTGGGTGGTGCTGCGCGGCGCGGAATCGATCAAATGGCTGGAGACCTTGTCGGCGCCGCTGTTGGTGGCGGTGGGTATCGGGCTGCTGCTGTGGGCCTTGCCCAGCGTATCGCTCGGTGAGTTGCTGGCGATCCCGCCCAAGCGTCCCGAAGGTGCCAGCGTCACCGGCTACTTCATGGCCGGGCTGACGGCCATGGTCGGATTCTGGGCCACCTTGTCGCTGAACATCCCGGACTTCAGCCGCTACGCCAAGAGCCAGAAGGACCAGGTGCTGGGGCAGATCTTCGGCCTGCCGCTGACCATGTTCCTGTTCGCCGCCCTGGGAGTGGTGATGACCGCGGCCTCGGCCAAGCTGGTGGGGGTCACGGTCTCCGACCCGGTGAGCCTGATCGGGCATATCCAGAGCCCGGGCTGGGTGGCCGTGGCCATGGCGCTGATCATCATCGCCACGCTGTCGACCAACACCGCGGCCAACATCGTTTCGCCCACCAACGACTTCCAGAACATCGCCCCCAAGCTGATCGGCCGCACCACGGCGGTGATCCTCACCGGCTTGGTAGGGCTGGCGCTGATGGGCCACGAACTGCTCAAGAAGCTCGGCCTGCTGGTGTCCGACGTGAGCCTGGAAACCGTTTACTCCAACTGGCTGCTGGGCTACTCCAGCCTCCTGGGGCCGATCGCCGGGATCATGGTGGTGGACTACTTCATCATCCGCAGGCAGCGCCTGGACCTGGCCGGATTGTACCGCGACGACGTGTACCCGGCGTGGAACTGGCACGGCTTCATCGCCTTCGCCATCCCGGTGGCGCTGACCCTGATGTCGCTGGGCAGCAGTGCCTTCAACTGGTTCTACAGCTACGGCTGGTTCACCGGTTCGGCCCTGGGCGGGCTCATCTACTACGGCCTGTGCAACCTGCGCAGCCCGCAGGGCGTGAGCGCCAAGACGCCGGTGTGATGCATTGAGAGCATCGCGGGCAAGTCGCATCGCCGCCCGCTCGCTCCTGCAGGGAACGCGGGGCTTGTTCACAAACAATCCACCAGACACCACAGCACTCAAGACGAGCACGACCTTGTCGACCACAACCAGAAAAGCCTGAGGAGATCACCATGAACGCTGCCGTCGACGTTCTGCAATCCAGCCATCAGCACATCAACCGCGACCGCCTGTGGCAGTCGCTCATGGAGCTGGCCCGGCTCGGCGCCACGGTCAAGGGCGGGGTCTGCCGCCTGGCCCTGACCGACCTCGACCGCCAGGCCCGTGACCTGTTCGTCACCTGGTGCGAGGAGGCCGGGTGCACGGTCAGCGTGGACGGCATCGGCAACATCTTCGCCCGCCGCCCCGGGCGCAACCCGCAGTTGCCTCCGGTGATGACCGGCAGCCATATCGACACCCAGCCCACCGGGGGCAAGTTCGATGGTTGTTTTGGCGTGCTGGCGGGGCTTGAGGTGTTGCGCACCCTCAACGACCTCAAGCTGGAAACCGAGGCCCCCCTGGAAGTGGTGGTGTGGACCAACGAGGAAGGCTCGCGCTTCCCGCCGTGCATGATGGGCTCCGGGGTGTTCGCCGAGAAATTCACCCTGCAGGACACCCTGGCCAGGACCGATGCCGAGGGCATCAGCGTCGGCGCGGCGCTGAACGCCATCGGCTACGCCGGCACGCGCCAGGTCAGCGGGCATCCGGTGGGGGCCTACTTCGAGGCGCATATCGAGCAGGGGCCGATTCTTGAAGACGAGCGCAAGACCATCGGCGTGGTGCTCGGCGCCCTCGGGCAGAAGTGGTTCGACCTCAAGCTGCGCGGGGTCGAGGCCCATGCCGGCCCGACCCCGATGCACCTGCGCAAGGACGCCCTGGTCGGCGCCGCGGCGGTGGTGGCGGCGGTCAACCGTGCGGCCCTTGGCCATCAACCCCACGCCTGCGGCACCGTCGGTTGCCTGCAGGCCTACCCGGGCTCGCGCAACGTGATTCCCGGCGAGGTGCGCATGACCCTGGACTTCCGTCACTTGGAGCCTGCACGCCTGGACTCGATGATCGCCGAGGTGCGCCAGGTGATCGAATGCACGTGCGAGGAACACGGCCTGAGTTTCGAGCTGACCCCGACGGCGGACTTCCCGCCGCTGTACTTCCACAAGGTGTGCGTCGAGGCCGTGCGCGGCGCCGCCGAGGGCCTGGGCTTGTCGCACATGGACATCGTCAGTGGCGCCGGGCACGACGCGATCTTCGTCGCCGAACTGGGGCCGGCGGGGATGATCTTCGTGCCCTGCGAAGGCGGCATCAGCCACAACGAAATCGAGAACGCCGACCCCGACGACCTGGCCGCCGGCTGCGCGGTACTGCTGCGCGCCATGCTTGCCGCCTCCCAGACCATCAGCCTGACCTCCTGACTGCCGTCCCCGGCCTGCGAGCACTGCGTCCTCGTACGCAGCTTCGCAGGCTCAGCAGCGGCTACAGGTTTGCATGGGTGACGAACCTTTGGCAGACACTAAGCTAATTCCTAAAAATTATTTATTTTCTAATTATTAGATCAATTAGCTTTTAGCGACTGTCCTCTCCCAGAAGGTTCGCCCCCATGCGCCAACCCTTTGCTTTGCCTCGTCGCTTGTCGCTCTCCGTCCTTGTCGCCCTGGCGTTGGGCATGGCCTGCAACGCCCAGGCCGACACCAGCCTGCGCATTGGCTACCAGAAATCCTCGACCCTGCTGGCAGTGCTCAAGGCCCAGGGCACCCTGGAAAAGCAACTGGCGGGGCAGGGGGTGAACATCACCTGGCATGAGTTCACCAGCGGTTTGCCCCTGGCCGAATCGCTGAACGTGGGCAATGTCGATATCAGCGCCGATGTCGCCGACACCGTGCCGGTGTTCGCCCAGGCCGCCGGCGCCAGGTTGACCTACTTCGCCACCGAGACCCCATCGCCCGCGGCCCAGTCCATCGTCATCGGTAAGGACTCGCCGCTCAAGTCCCTGGCCGATCTCAAGGGCAAGCGCATCGCCGTGACCAAGGCTGCCGGCAGCCATTACCTGCTGATCGCCGCGTTGCGCGAGGTGGGCTTGAGCTTCGCCGATATCCAGCCGGTGTACCTGACCCCCGCCGATGGCCGCGCCGCCCTGGAAACCGCCAAGGTCGATGCCTGGGTCACCTGGGAACCCTTCGTCGCCAGCGCCGAGCGCCAGCAGGGTGCACGGGTACTGCACGACGGCCAGGGCCTGGCCAGCTACCGCCGCTACTACCTGGCCTCCAACGACTACGCCAAGGCCCATCCCGAGGTGTTGCAGCAGGTATTTACCGAGTTGCAGAAAACCGGCGCCTGGGTCAAGGCCAACCCGGCACAAGCGGCCAAGCTGCTGGGCCCGCTATGGGGCAACCTCGACGTCCCGACCGTAGAACTGGCCAACAGCCGCCGCACCTACCAGGTCGAGCCCGTACAGGTGCAAGCCCTGGGCGAACAGCAGAAGATCGCCGACACCTTCTACCAGGAGAAACTCCTGCCCAGGCCCGTGGATGCCCGGGCCGTACAGCTCTGGAGCCCCAAGCATCTGTAGCCGCTGCCGCGAGACCCCACGACACGCTGCATCAGGCCCCGCTGCGCAGCCTCACCGAGCCGCTACAGCGTCACGCCCAGCGCTTGCAATTGTTCACGCGTTTGCTGCGCCGAAAGATGGTGGATGGTATTCCAGCCCAGGGCCCTGGCCGCCTGGATATTCGGTTCATGGTCGTCGATGAACGCCAGTTCCTCGGGGGCGATGTCCGGCAGGTGGGCGCGGATGCGTTGCACCGTGGTGTGGTAGATCGGCGGCTCGGGCTTGAGCTGGTGCTCCTGGCCGGACACCACGATGTCGCGCAGAAGCCGCAGGAAAGGGTAGTTGTCCCAGGCGTAGGGAAAGGTCTCGCGGGACCAGTTGGTCAAACCGAACAGCGGCATCTGCGCCTGGTGCAGCTCCTCCAGCAGGGCCACGCCGTCGTCCAGCTGTCCGCGCAGCATTTCCACCCAGCGCCCGTAATAGGCTTCGATCAGCGCTGCATGCTCGGGGTGCTCGGCCACCAGGCTGCGGGTGCCCTCGGCCAGGCTGCGACCGCCGTCTTGCCGGGTGTTCCAGGCCTGGGTGCAGATGGTGTCGAGGAACCACTGGCGGTGTTGATCATCGGGGATCAGTTGCCGGTACAGATGATGGGGACTCCAGTCGAACAGCACGCCACCGAAGTCGAAAACCACAGCACGAATCGTCATGGACATTTCCTGTTGAGCGGTTGAGGGCAGGGGCCATCCTGCGACGCCAGCCGGCACAATGCAATTTGTCCTGCGCCATTGGTCCGGTTCACGGCACCCACGGGCTCGATTGCGATCTATGCCTGTACCCGTCACGCAGGCATTCGCGCAGGAGGAGTCCATGAGCACCCGGCAACCCACCGGACCTGGCCGACCCCCAGGTCGATCCGGTAGGCCCGGCGAGGGCCCCGCTGGATCGGCCGCCACCGGAGCATGAGCGCAAGCGCTCCCGAGCCTATGATCCGTTGGCCAACCTGAAGAAGTGAAGCGAGTGCGCCGGGCATGCCGACATGCGGCAGTCGCCGGTTCCACGTGCGGGTGTAAGGTGGACCGGCCAGCCTCAGGCTCGCTGACGATAAGGAGGTGTGTATGAGTACGCCACTGCTGAACAAGATGCAGATCAATGGCTATCAGGTACTGAGCGTCAATAACGGACCCTGGAAGGTCTGCACCCCGGGCGACCGGCTTGCCACCTTTGGCACCCGGGAAGAGGCCCTGGCCTTCGCCGCTGCCTTGCCGGTACGCAAGGATCGGCCCAGGCCCACCGCACGATAGCTGACTGGCAACGAGAAGCCCCGGTTCGTCCGGGGCTTTTCGTTGCGCGCTAGCTGCGTTGGCCGGTGCTGCGTCAGTCACCCTCGGCCAGGTCGGCTATGGGCAAGAGGGTGCGCGGCCGATACTTGCCAAAGACCCGCAGCGCCAGTAACGCCAGGACCAGGGTAGCGCTGGCGCCGTAGCCCAGGACCCAGCCGATTCCCTGCATCAATGCGCGACGCGCCAGGTCGATGGGAACCCCCAGCGCTTCAGCGGCCGTGAAGTTGCCTGCGCAGATGGCGTCCACCAGTGCACGCCCCGCCTGGACCCCGAGAGGGGCCAGGCTTTGCTCCAGCGACCAGGAGACTCCCAGCCCCAGGATCAATCCCATCACGGCAATGTTGATGGACAGCGAAATCATCCGTGCACTGAACTCCATGCCAGAGGCCATGCCTGCGCGCTCCGCTGGGAGAGCCCCGGTGGCGGTGTTGGTGACGCAGGTGGTGGTCAGGCCGACTCCTGCGCCTGCCAGCAGGCAGCCAGGCAGCAGGCTGGCCCAACCGGCGTAGGACGTGGTGACGGCAAGGCCCAGGAGTCCAAACCCCAGGGCTATGGCGAACATCCCAAGGGGGATCACCCAGCCAGGGCCGCGCTTGGCCAGCATCTTCTCCGCCAAGGGCGGCACGAGGCAGATCGGCAGGGTGTAGGTGAGTACGATCAGCCCGGACTGCACGCCGTCATAACCCAGTGCCGATTGCAGGTAGAGGGGAAAGTAGATGATGAAGGGCCAGAAGCTGAAGTTCATGGCGCAGGCCCCCAGCAGGGCTCCGGAGAAGTGGCGGATACCAAAGGCCTTGAAATCGAAGATGGGCCGTTCGGCCCGGTGCTCGATCACGACGAAGAGCAGCAGGCAGGCGAGGCTGGCCGCCAGCACGCCCCTTGCGCCGGCACTCCCGAGGCCGAGCTCCTGGCCCTGGGTGATCAGGTAGACGCAACCGAACACCGCCAGTGGCAAGGTGATCATGCCGCCGATGTCGATACCGCTGGTGTGCGGGTCGGCCGACTCTTGCACTCCGCGTTGGGTCAGGGCAAGGGTCAGCAGCGCCAGGACCCCATGGATCAGGAACACCCATTGCCAGCTCGAAACCGCCAGGATCGCCCCGCCAACGACCGGGCCGGTGCCCAGGCCCAAGCCGAAGACCACGCCCCAGCAGGAGAACGCCACGCCCCGTTCGGGGCCTTCGCGAAACTGTTGGGAGAGGATCGCCACCTGGCAGGCCAGCATCCCTGCGGCACTGACACCCTGGCCGAAGCGCGCGGCAATCAGCAGCGGGGCATTGCTGGCCAGGCCGCAGACCAGTGACGCCACGCCGAAAGCCGCGACGTTGAGCATGAACAGGCGCTTGCGGCCATAGCGGTCGGCCAAGGCGCCCATGGCGATGAGCATGGCGCACATCGCGATGGTGTAGGCGTTCATGATCCATTGCAGTTGCCGGAAGTCGGCGGCCAATGTGTGTTCAAGCGTGGGCAGGATGGCGGGGATGCTGGTGATTTCCAAACCGAGCATCGTGGCGGACAGGCAGACCGCCATCAGGGCGATCCGGTTTCTGGATGATGCAATTGCGCTCATTGTGCAGGTCACTCCTGGATCGAATCAGCGCGGGTTGATAGAACCCCGGGACGCCCGGGCAGCGCTGATCAAGCGCTAGCGATGCTAAACACAACGAAATAGAATCACCCGCCATATCTATGACAACAATTTGGGATGTCTCCATGGTCGCCAACTTCACCCTGGACGTGGATTCGGTCCGGGCTTTCGTGGTCATCGCCGATTCGCAGAGCTTCACCCGTGCCGCGCAATGTCTGGGCACGACCCAAGGGGCGCTCAGCGTCAAGCTCAAGCGCCTGGAAGACAAGCTCGGGCATCGTTTGATCGAGCGCACCCCGCGCCATGTGCGGCTGTCCACCAAGGGCGAGCTGTTCATCGAGTCGGCCCGGGACTTTCTCGCGGCCCACGAGCGGGCCTTGGCCAACCTGGCCACCCAGCGCAAGCACCTGAAGCTCGGCATGGCCTGCCATGTCATGGGGCCGGAGATCACCACGCTGCTGGCCCGGTTGAAATCCATGGACCCGGGCTTGTCCATCGAGGTGCGGCTCGACAGCGTCGGGCCACTGCTCGATGACTACGACGCTGGAGCGCTGGATGCGGTGATCATCCGCGATTGTGAAGATCGCCGTGACGGCAACGTGTTGTGCGTCGAAACCTTCGGTTGGTTCGCCGCCGCAGACTTCGAATTCAATCGCAACGAGCCCTTGCGCGTCGCCAACCTGAGCCCGCAATGCGGCGTGCGGGATCTTGCGGCGTTGTCGCTCGATCGCGCGGCCATCCCTTGGGTCGAAGTGTTCGTTGGCGGCGGGGTATCCACTGTCGTCGCGGCGATCTGTGCCGGGCTGGCGGTGGGTGTCTTGCCTTGCCGCCTGGCTCCGGTGGAGCTGGTGGAGGTCTCCCAGCGTTTCGACCTGCCTGGCCTGCCATCGTCGAAGCTGGTGGTGCATTCCAAACTGTCGGACACCCGCACCCGTGAGTCCCTGCGAGTCATCGCCAGCGCCTTTCGCGAACCGCGTAGTTAGGCTCGCTCAGGCCCCGGAGTGCTCGACGAGATGTAGGCGCAGGGGCCCGACACCGGTTTCGACCGGGCCGCTGACAGGCGTCAGTCGACGATCACCCGCTCCTCCGGGCCACCGCCCAGGCATACGCTCAACTGCTCGCCCGCCTTGTTGAATGCGCAATAGGGCAGGGCCCGCTGGCGCATGGCGTTCAAGGGCGGAAGGATGAACAGCGCCGCGAGGATCAGTGCCAAGACGGTGCGCAGGAACAGCTCATCGGCGCTGGTGGCCGCAGGGCGTGGTGCCAGGCGTCGTCGGCGCAACAGTTGCACGCCGCTGTAGATGAAGGCGCAACCAATGGCCATGGCGTAGTCCAGCTCCCGGGCCATGGGGCTGAACATCAGGTTGCCGTCGGCATCGTCCGGGTAGTTGATCCGCCACCAGGCGCCCAGCAGCAAAGGCGCCACACCGGCACCGATCCAGGCCAGGCGAGCTCCGGGCATCCGGGTCAGCAAGGCCAGGCCCAGGCCCAGGGCACACGCCAGCCAGATGCTGAGGTACAGGATGAAGCCCATTGAACCGCCGAACAGGGTGCCGCCGACATCCCGCGGGACAATCAATTGCACGTCACAAAACACCATCAGCGCCAGCGGCGCCGCGACGGCGACCCAGCACAGGGGGTGGTAGAGCCAGGACCAGAGGGTGAACAGGCGGGGCATGGGTAAACTCGATGAAGGTGAAGGGTGGTTGCGGTGCAGGTTCAGGCGAGTGCCAGTGCACTGCCGACGGCAAACAGCAGCAAGGCCAGGCTGATGCCTACCAGCGGGATGCGGAACCAGTAGCGGACGGCCAGGACCCACAGCCCGGCGAGGAAGGCCAGGCCCAGGTACAAAAGCCCCGGGGCCTGTTGCAGCAGCTCGGGATGCAGCCAGGCCAGGTAGCCATAGACCAGGCCAAAGAGCATGGCGCCCAGGCTATGGCTGGCGTTGAAACCGATCCAGGCGCGCCACAGGCTGGTCTGGGCGCTGATCACCGGGGCGACCGCACGCATGCGTTCGGCCAGGGCCGGGTCGCGGGGCTGGAACTTGTCGGTGGCGAAGGTGTAGATCAGGTGCAGGGTACCGAGCAGCAGCACGATGGCTGCGCCGGCGACGAGTAGGGCAGGTGCCGACACGATTCATCCTTGGGTGGTGGGCAGGGGCGCCGAGTATGCCGGGGCGCCCGGGGTTTTGCACCTGCTTGTGCAAGGGGCCGGGCAGGGAGCTGCCCCCCCCCGGCCCGATGCTTCAGAACTGCTCGTCGGCGAGGCTGAACAGCGGCGAGCTGCCGGCACGGATGCTCTGCTCCAGGCCAAGGATGCGCGGCAGCAGGCGGCTGAAATAGAAGTCCGCGGTGCCAAGCTTGGCGCTGTAGAAGCGTTCGTCCTCGGCGCGCTTGTGCCCGGCCACCTGGGCCATGCGCGCCCACAGGTAGGCGTAGGCCACATGACCGAACAACTGCAGGTACTCGACGCAGGCGCTGCCCACGGCGTTGGGGTTCTGCACGGCCTGTTCGCACAGCCAGTCGCTGAGTTCTTCCAGGCGCTGCACGGCATCGAGCAGCTGCGCCGAATAGGCCGCGCCGGGCAGGTAGGCGTAGTCGCGGATCTCGCCGGTGAACAGGCGCAGGGCCACGCCGCCGTTGGCCACCACCTTGCGCCCCAGCAGGTCCAGGGCCTGGATGCCGTTGGTGCCTTCGTAGATCTGCGCGATGCGCACGTCGCGCACCAGCTGCTCCTGGCCCCACTCACGGATGTAGCCGTGGCCGCCAAACACCTGCTGGCCCAGCACGCAGCTGTCCAGGCCGTTGTCGGTGAAGAATGCCTTGGCCACCGGGGTCAGCAGCGCCACCAGGGCTTGGGCGTTGTGCCGCTCATGGGGCTGGTCGGCGAACTTGGCCAGGTCCAGCTGCTGGCCGACGTAGCTGGCGAAGGCCCGGCCGCCCTCGGTCATGGCCTTCATCGACAGCAGCATGCGCCGCACGTCCGGGTGGTTGATGATCGGGTCGGCGACCTTGTCCTTGGCCACCGGGCCCGACGGAGCGCGGCTCTGCAGGCGTTCGCGAGCGTAGGTCCGGGCGTTCTGGTAGGAGTTCTCGGCGCAGCCGATGCCCTGGATGCCGATGGACAGGCGCTCGTAGTTCATCATGGTGAACATCGCCGCCAGGCCCTTGTTGGCCTCGCCCACCAGGTAGCCGCTGGCGCCGTCGAAGTTCAGCACGCAGGTGGCCGAGCCCTTGATCCCCATCTTGTGCTCGATGGAACCGCAGCTCACGGCGTTGGCCTGGCCCAGGTTGCCGTTGGCGTCGACGTGGATCTTGGGTACCAGGAACAGCGAGATGCCCTTGGGCCCGGCCGGGGCATCCGGCAGCTTGGCCAGCACCAGGTGGATGATGTTCTCGGTCAGGTCCTGCTCGCCGCCGGTGATGAACATCTTGCTGCCGCTGATGCGGTAGCTGCCGTCGGCCTGGGGTTCGGCGCGGGTGCGGATGATCCCCAGGTCAGTGCCGGCGTGGGCCTCGGTCAGGCACATGGAGCCGGCCCAGCGGCCTTCGTACATCGCCGGCAGGTAGCGCGCCTTGAGTTCCTCGCTGGCGTGGGCGTCGATGGCCAGGCAGGCGCCGGAGCTCAGGGTCGAGTACAGGGCGAAGCTGGAGTTGGCGCCGTAGAGCATCTCCTCGAACTGCACCGCGAGCATCTTCGGCATGCCCATGCCGCCATAGGCCGGGTTGCCGCCCAGGCCGACCCAGCCCCCCTGGATATAGGTGGCGTAGGCCTCCTTGAAGCCTGCGGGGGTGCGCACCTGGCCGGCGTCCCAGGTGGCGCCTTCTTCGTCGCCGCTGCGGTTGAGCGGGGCCACCAGGGTGGCAGTGACCTTGGCGGCTTCCTCGAGGATCGCATCGGCGGTGTCGCCGTCCACGATGTCCGCCAGGGCCGGCAGCCGGGCCCAGAGCTTGGGGGCGTTGAACACTTCATGCAGGACGAAGCGCATGTCGCGCAGAGGAGCGTTGAATTCGGGCATTGCAGGAAACCTCGTGCAAGGGTGGAGGTTGCACGGCCGTGGCCGCGTGATTCAAAAGGGGCGGGCCCCGCGAACATGCCGGGGCAGCATGCGCGGGGATCTTGGGTTCAGGCTAGAGGTTTTTCGCCATGTCGCGCAGGACGAACTTCTGGATCTTGCCGGTGGAGGTCTTGGGCAACTGGCTGAAGACCACGGTGCGCGGCACCTTGAACCCCGCCAGGTGCTCGCGGCAGAAGGCGATGATCTGGGCTTCGCGCACGTCCTGGTGGTCGGCCTTGAGGGTGATGAAGGCGCAGGGCGTCTCGCCCCATTTTTCGTCGGGCCGGGCCACCACCGCCGCTTCCAGCACCGCCGGATGGCGATAGAGCACGCCTTCGAGCTCGATGGTGGAGATGTTCTCGCCTCCGGAAATGATGATGTCCTTGAGCCGGTCGCGGATCTCCACGTAGCCGTCCGGATGAGTCACGCCCAGGTCGCCGGTGTGGAACCAGCCGCCTTCGAAGGCTTCGGCGGTGGCGGTGGGGTTCTTCAGGTAGCCCTTCATCACCGTGTTGCCGCGCATGAAGATCTCGCCGATGGTCTGGCCGTCCCGGGGCGTGGGTTCCAGGGTCTTCGGGTCGGCCACCATCACCCCTTCCAGGGTCGGGTAGCGCACGCCCTGGCGCGCCTTGATCTGCGCCCGCTCTTCCAGGGGCAACGGGTCCCAGGCGGCGTGCCAGGCACACAGGGTCACCGGGCCATAGACCTCGGTCAGGCCGTAGACGTGGGTGACCTGGATGCCCATCTCTTCCACGGCGCCGATCACCTTGGCCGGTGGCGCGGCCCCGGCCACCATGGCCTTGACCGGGTGGTCGATGGCCGCCTTGGCCGATTCCGGCATGTTCACCAGGGCATTGAGCACGATGGGCGCGCCGCACAGGTGGCTGACCTGGTGTTCGCGGATCAGGTTGAGGATCTTCTGCGGGTCGACCCGGCGCAGGAATACGTGGACCCCGGCCAGGGCGGTGACGGTCCAGGGGTAGCACCAGCCGTTGCAGTGGAACATCGGCAGGGTCCACAGGTACACCGGGTGGTTGCCCATGGCCCAGGTCATCTGGTTGCCCAGGGCGTTGAGGTAGGCGCCGCGGTGGTGATAGACCACGCCCTTGGGATTGCCGGTGGTGCCGGAGGTGTAGTTCAGGGCGATGGCCTGCCACTCGTCATCCGGCCACTGCCAGGCGAACTCCGGGTCGCCCTCGGCGAGGAACGCCTCGTAGTCCAGGTCGCTGACCGGCTGGCCCTCGCCGTACTCCGGGTCGTCGAGGTCGATCACCAGCGGCGGGTGGTCGAGCATGGCCACGGCGGCCTGGATCACTGCATGGAACTCGCGGTCGGCGATCAGCACCTTGGCCTCGCCGTGGGCCAGCATGAAGGCGATGGCCTCGGCGTCCAGGCGCACGTTGAGGGCGTTGAGCACGGCGCCGATCATCGGTACGCCGAAATGCGCCTCGAGCATCGCCGGGATGTTGGGCAGCATCACCGCCACCGTGTCGTTCTTGCCGATTCCGCGGCCGGCCAGGGCCGAGGCCAGGCGCCGGCAGCGGCTGTAGGTCTGGGCCCAGGTGCGACGGATCGAACCATGGACCACCGCCGGGTAGTCCGGATAGACCGCGGCGGTACGCTCGATGAAGCTCAGGGGCGAAAGGGCGATGTGGTTGACGGCAGACGGCGCAAGGCCTTGCTCGTAGATGGACATGGTTCGGGCACCCGGTGGCTGATTGTTAGCTCTATTGACCGAGGCGCTCGTTGGCGCCTCGGTGACTTATCCGGAGACTTTTATATACTGTTTGCAGATTGATATGGAAGTAATACCTGAGTTGTATAGTATTAATACTATATTGATCGCCGATGATCCCTAAAGGTCCAACGATGATGCAAAGCTCCGCTCACTTGAGCCATTGGCTGCGCCTGCAGCGCGAAGGCCGCCTGCCAGATTCGCCCTGGCTGGGCCATGACCCGCAGCCCAGTGCGCTGCTGGATGCCGACGCCCGGGCGCTGGACCTGAACCCGGCGCTGCGCCAGTGGCTGGAGGGCGCGACAGGGGATGGGTTGGCGGCCTGGCTGCCGGTCAACCACCCGGCCCTGGTGCGGGCCTGCCTCGACCAGCAACGGCCGATCGAGGACGTCGAGGCCCAGTGCGGCGAGCGGATCCTGCTCTGGACCTTCATCCCCGACCCGTATCGCCAGCGGGTCCTGGCCCGGTGCCGCGAGGCCACCACCCAGGTGCAGGCCGAGCGCGAGTCGGCCAGGGCTCGGCGGCTGTATCGGCTGATCACCGAGAACACCACCGACCTGATTTCCCGGCACACCCCCGATGGCTGCTTCCTCGACGCCTCGCCTGCGTCCTGGACCCTGCTCGGCTACTGGCCCGAGGAGCTGCGCGGTATGCCCGCCCGCAGCCTGTTGCACAGCCGCGGGCTGGCCGGGCTGATGCAGCGCACCGGGGATGCCCTGGAGCAGGACGGCTACCACACCATGACCTATCGCATCCGCCATCGCGACGGCCACTACCTGTGGTTCGAGACCGCCTGCCGGGCGATCCGCGAGACCTACACCGGGGCGGTGGTGGAGGTGGTGGCGGTATCCCGGGACATCACCGCCCGGGTCCAGGCCGAGGAGAACAAGCGGCGCCTGGCCGAGGTGGTGGAGGCCAACCCCGATCCGGTGCTGTTCGTCCAGCCGGGCGGCAGTGTCACTTACCTCAACCCGGCCGCCCGGCGCGCCCTGGGCCTGGAGCCCGCGCAGGCGATGCCCGAGCTGGTGGCGATCCTCAGTCCGGCGGTGCTGCAAAGCCTGCAGCGAGAGGGCTGGGAATGCGCCGAGCGCACCGGGCGCTGGAGCATCGAGACTCGCTTGCAGCCGCCCTCGGGCGGTGAGTCGGTGGCGGTGTCGCTGATGCTCCTGGCGCACCGGGCGGCCAGCGGCGAGCGCTTCTATTCCCTGGTGGCCCATGACCAGAGCGAGCGCGAACTGCGCGAAGCCCAGCAGCGTCATCACCAGGACGAGCTGGCCCATACCGCGCGTTTGGTGACCCTGGGCGAGTTGGCCTCGGGCATTGCCCACGAGATCAACCAGCCGCTGGCGGCGGTGGTCAACTACGCCAACGCCAGCCAGCGCTATTTACAGGCGCTGGACACCCAGCCCCAGGCTGCGCAAAAGGTGGCCCAGGGCCTGGAGCGCATCGCCGAGCAGGCGACCCACGCCGCCGAGGTGATCAAGCGCCTGCGGGCGTTCCTGCGCAAGGGCGGGCGGCGGCTCCAGGCCCTGGACAGCGCCGAGGTGGCCCGGGAAACCGTGCGCCTGTGCGCCTGGGAAGCCCAGGCGTGCCAGGTGGTGATCGAGCTGCGCCTGGCGGATAATCTGCCGCCGGTCTACGCCGACCGGGTGCTGCTGGAACAGGTGCTGCTCAACCTCTTGCGCAACGCCATAGAGGCCAATCGCGAGGTCCATGCGCAACAGGCCTCGCAGATTGTGCTCCAGGCCATGGCCGGCGCCGAGGGTGGGGTCTGCATCAGCGTCAGCGACCAGGGCCCCGGGGTTTCTACCCAGCAGCTGGCGCAGTTGTTCACCCCGTTCTACACCAGCAAGGCCAATGGCCTGGGGCTGGGGCTGTCCATGAGCCGCAGCATCGTCGAGGGTTTCGGCGGCGACTTGCAGGCCCGGCCCCAGGCCCGGGGCCTGCGCATGGACTGCCATCTGCCGGCCACGGCGCCGCTTGAGACCGATCCATCCATTTCCCCGAATACAGGAGCAAGGCCATGACGAGTGCGACGCAGCAGTTGGTGTACGTGGTCGACGATGACCCGGCCATGCTCGACTCCACGGTCTGGCTGCTGGAGTCGGTGGGCCTGGCGGCCGTGCCCTTCACCAGCGGCCGCGAGTTCCTCGAGCATTGCGACCCGAGCCGCAACGCCTGTGTGCTGCTGGATGTGCGCATGCCCGGCATGGGCGGGTTGAATGTCCAGGAAGAGCTGCGCCAGCGGGAAATCGACCTGCCGCTGATCTTCGTCAGTGGCCATGCCGATGTGCCCATCGTGGTCCGCGCGTTCAAGGCCGGGGCGGCGGACTTCATCGAGAAGCCCTACAACGAGCAACTGCTGCTCGATAGCGTGCAGCAGGCGTTGAACCGTGCCGGCAGCCGCCAGCGCCAGGGCGCCGGGCAGGCCCGGGTGCTGGAGCGCCTGGAGAGCCTGACGCCACGGGAAAAGGATGTGCTGCTGCCGCTGGTGCAGGGCTATACCAATCGCGAGATCGCCGAGCAGTTGGGGGTCAGCATCAAGACCATCGACCTGTACCGCTCGCGGGTGATGAAGCGCATGCAGGCCGAGCATTTGCCGGAACTGGTGGGCATGGCCATCGCCGCCGGCCTGGTGGACCCGCTGCAATTGCGCTGAGGCCTGGCCTCAGGCCACGGCGCTGTGGCTTGGGCCTGTGCCCACCAGGCGTTCGATGGCGCCGCTGAGCAGGTTCTCCAGCAAGGCTTCGCGCTCGCGCTCGCCCAGGGGCTGTTCCTGGAACCAGCTGGGGGCGGTATTGAGCAGGTTGGCCACCGCATGGGCGGTGGCCCGGCGCGCGGCTTCCCCTTGCCCGGCAGGCGTGCCCAGCAGTTGCAGCAATTGCTGTTCGTAGCCTGCGCGCAATTGCTCGACGCGCAACTGCTGGTCGGGGTTCAGGCAGCCGCTGTCGCGCTCCACCAGGCGAAAGTGCCGGGGCAGTTCCCGGTGCAGTTTCAGGTGGGCGCGGATCAGCGCCACCAGGCAGCCGTCCTGGAGCTTGCGCCGCTGCAGGCGCTTGAGGGTGCCTTGCAGCTCATCGAAGAACTCCTCGATCAGGTCCAGCAACAGGTGCTGCTTGCTCGGGTAATGGTGATACAGCGAACCCGGCGTCAGCCCCAGGTGGCTGGCCAGCTCGCGCATGCCGACCTGGCCGAAGCCCTTGCTGGCGAACAGCTCCAGGGCCTTGTCGCGGCTTTGCGCGAAGCGCGAGCAGCGTTCAGCCATAGGCATGGAAGCCACGTCCGGTCTTGCGGCCCAGGTAGCCGGCGGCAACCATTTCCTTGAGCAGCGGGGCGGGGCGGTACTTGCTGTCGTTGAAGCCCTCGTAGAAGGCTTCGAGGATCGCCAGCAGGGTGTCCAGGCCGATCAGGTCGGCCAGGGCCAATGGGCCGATCGGCTGGTTGCAGCCCAGGCGCATGCCGGCGTCGATGTCCTCGGCGCTGGCCAGGCCTTCCTGGAACACCAGGATCGCCTCGTTGATCATCGGCACCAGGATGCGGTTGACCACGAAGCCCGGGCGGTTGCCGGCGGTGATCGCGGTCTTGCCCAGGCGCTGGGCCATGTCCAGGGCCAGGGCGTGGGTCGCATCGCTGGTCTGCAGGCCGCGGATCACCTCGATCAGGCCCATCACCGGCACCGGGTTGAAGAAGTGCAGGCCGATGAAGCGCTCCGGGGCGCTGACGCTGGCCGCCAGCTGGGTGATGGACAGCGACGAGGTGTTGGAGGCGATCACGCACTCGGGGCCGACCTGGGCAGCGATCTGCTGCAGCACCTTGAGCTTGAGTTCGAGGTTCTCGGTGGCGGCCTCGATCACCAGCTGGACATCCTTGAGCGTGGCGTAGTCGGTGCTGATGCGGATGCGTTCCAGGGTCGCGAGCTTCTGCCCATCGCTCAACTCGCCCTTGACCACCTGCCGGTCGAGGTTCTTGCCGATGGTGGCCAGGGCCTTTTCCAGGGCGGGCTGGGCGATGTCCAGCAGGGTCACGGCAAAGCCCGCCTGGGCGCAGACCTGGGCGATACCGTTGCCCATGGTGCCGGCGCCGATCACACCGATGTTCGCAAGATTCATCTTCAGCTCTTCCTTTGTTCGTTGCCTTCGCGGAGCATGGCGGCCATGCCTTGCACGGCCCATTGTCGAGCGCGAGTCTAGGGCCCCGCACAGGGGCGGACTATGCCGAAAGCGGTCAACCGTGCTGGCGTTTTTTGCCACAGCGTCCGTTCCGGGGGGACAGCCTTCACATGCGCGAAACCGATTCGGTCGCCGCCTATTACCTGCAGGTCATGACCCATGCCCTGCACCAGCGTCCGGCGCGCCTGGCGGCGGTGCTGGCCGAGGCCGGGATCGACCCTGCGCTGTTGCAACAGCCTCGGGCGCGGGTCTCCGGCAGCGCCTTTGCGGCGCTGTGGCTGATCCAGATCCGCGAGCTGCAGGACGAATTTTTCCAGCTCGATTCCCATGGCCTGCCGCCCGGGGCCTTCGCCCTGATCTGCCGGGGGTTGATCCAGGAGCCGAACCTGGAGAAGGCCCTGCGCCAGTGCCTGAACAACTTCAGCCTGTTTTTGCGGGACTTTGGCGGCACTCTCAGTGTGCGTGGCAAGCGCGCGGTGATCAGCCTCCACAGCCGCTGCCAGGAGCCGGGGCGCGGCCACTATGGCGAGGAAACCCTGCTGGTGCTGATCATCAGCCTGTTGTGCTGGTTGGGCGGACGGCGGATTCCCATCGATCGCGCGGAGTTTCGCCATGCCCGCCTCAGCCTCGACGACGACGCGCTGCTGTGGGGCAGCAACCTGACCTGGAACGCCGGACGCACCGAGATCGAATTCGCCAGCCGCTTGCTGCGCCTGCCGGTGGTCCAGGACCTGGCCTCGCTCAAGGTATTCCTGCGCAGCGCCCCGCAATGGCTGGTGATCCGTTTTCGCAACCAGCACGGCCTGACCACCCAGGTGCACCAGCGCCTGCGAAGCAGCCACTACAGCCAGTGGCCGACCCTGGAAGCCTTCGCCCAGGAGGTGCAGATGAGCCCCAGCACCCTGCGTCGGCGCCTGGAGCGCGAGGGGGGCTCCTACCAGGAGATCAAGGACGAGGTCCGCCGGAACGTCGCGGTGGACCTGTTGCGCCGCTCGGCGGCCAGCATCGGCGAGATCGCCGAATTGACCGGCTTCCAGGAGCCCAGCGCCTTCCACCGCGCTTTCAAGAAATGGACCGGCGAAAGCCCCGGGCGCTACCGCGCCCGTTTCAACCCAACCCTGTAGCCGCTGCCGCAGGCTGCGAACGGCTGCGTAGCAGGCGCGCGATCTTGAAGCCCCAGCAGGTCCGACGGGAGATCGCCAAGCAAGGCCCTGCGGGCCTTTGCGCAGCTTCGTGGGCTCAGCAGCGGCTACAGGGGTTATCCATTTGGGGCAGGGGCGCTTCTGCCGGGCATCTGGATGCCGTGTTGCTGCACCCGGCGATACAGGGTCGCGCGGGAGATGCCCAGGGCCTTGGCCGCCGCCAGGGGTTTCCAGCGGTGGCGCACCAGGGCGTCGAGCAGGGCCTGGCGCTCGGGACTGGTGCCGGTTTGTGGGGCGGGCAGAGGGCCTGGGGTGGTGGCGTCGCGCAGTGGCTCGGGCAGGTCCAGCAGTTGGATCACCGGCCCTTCGCATACCGCGCAGGCATAGCGCAGCACGTGGCGCAGCTGGCGCACGTTGCCCGGCCAGCGATAGCCCAGCAGGCACTCCAGGGCGGCGTCGCCCAGTTGCAGGGGCGTGCCGCAACGCTGGGACTCTTCTTCAACGATCTTGGTGATCAACGCCAGGCGGTCGCTGCGCTCGCGCAAGGGCGGTAGCTGGAAGCGCGCGCCGCCCAGGCGGAAATACAGGTCCTCGCGAAAGCTGCCATCGGCCACCAGCGCTTCCAGGTCGCGGTGGGTGGCGCAGATCACCTGGATGTCCACCGCCTGGCGCCGCGCGGCGCCCAGCGGCGCCACCTCGCCCTCGGCCAGTACCCGCAGCAGGCGGGTCTGCAAGGCCAGGGGCATGTCGCCGATCTCATCCAGGAACAGGGTGCCGCCGTCGGCCTGTTGCAGCAGGCCCTGCATGCCCTTGCTGGAGGCTCCGGTGAAGGCCCCGGCGACATAACCGAACAGTTCGCTCTCGATCAGGTTTTCCGGAATCGCCGCGCAGTTCAGGGCCACGAACGGCCGCTCGCGACGCTGGCTGGCCTGGTGCAACTGGCGGGCGAAGACTTCCTTACCGCTGCCGGTTTCGCCCTGGACCAGCACCGGCAGGTGGCGATCCTTGACCCGCACCGCCAGGCGCAGGCTCTGCTCCACCCTGGGGTCCAGCGCCTGCCCGGCCAGTTGCAGCCGTGGCCGGCTGGCCGGCCTGCGCGGCGCTTGCAGGCGACCGTGCAGCTCGCCATCCAGGGGCCACAGCGCCTGGTCCCTGGCGCGCTGCAGCAACCGGGTGTCGAACACCTGGGCGATGTGCCGGGGCAACTGGCCGTGGCGGCGCAGCAGGTAGGCCCGGGCGGCGGGGTTCAGCGCTTGCAGGCAACCGTCGTCGTCCCAGGCCAGCAGGAAGTCCGGCTGGCTGTCGACATAACCCGGGCTGGCGTGGGCCCGCAGGACCCAGTAGCCCTGGGCGCTGCTCATGAAGAACGCCTGCTCGATCGCCCGCGCGCTCTGTACCACCAACTGGCGGATCAGGTGCTGGGAACGGCGATCGTCCGGCGAGCGCACCGCCGAGACGTCCAGCACCCCCAGCAGTTCACCCTGGGGGTCGAACACCGGGGCCGCGGAGCAGGTCAGGCCGATGAAGGCGGCGCGAAAGTGATCGCGCTTGTGCACCGTCACCGCAGCGCCGCTGGTGAGCACCGCCGCCACGCCGCAGGTACCTTCCTCGCCCTCCGACCAGCAGGTGCCCAGGTACAGGCCGGCCTTGCGGCAATCGTTGCGGATGGCGGACTCGACCCGGTAGTCGATGGTGCGGCCCTGGGCGTCGGTGAGCAGCACGCAGTAGTCGGCATCGCGCACCTGGCCATGCAGGCGCGCCACTTCTTCGCTGGCGATGCGCAGGAACAGCTCCGAGCGCTCGCGGCACTGCTTGAGCAGGTCTTCGGAGAGGATGCGTGGCCCCTGCAGCGAGGCGGGGTCCAGGTGGTGCTGCTCCATGGAGCGGCGCCAGGAGTCGAGGATCAGGTTCGGTACCGGCGCCTGGGGCAGGTGCGCGGCGTTCTTCAAGACCCGGCTGACGCAGTCGACATGGGCGCGGGAATGGGCGGAAAGCATGACAGGCCTCCGGTTACAGCTTCTTATCGTTGTGGGCGCATTAAGCGCCGATCCGCGCCTGCGGACAAGCACCGGCTGGCCCGGCGGCGAGGTTGAGACGCAACGTCTCAAGGTCTCACCTCTGCCCCGTGCAACCTGACATGCAACGTCTCACCGGCGCTGCCGGGCAAGGTGCCGAGGCCTGCGTGCCAGGCGCTCTGCGGCGGGCTTTTGCGCAAGATTTTCGACAACTGGCACCGGCCTTGCTCTGGCCCTTGGCAACCCGCCGCAGGCTTACCACGGCGGCGGGCCCATCCAAGAACAAGAACGAGGTATGCCATGCACTGTCCTGGCCGTGAACTGCCTGTGGTGAGCTTATGAGCCGCCGCCCGTTGAGTGTCGGCATCATCGCCAACCCGGCCTCGGGCCGCGATGTGCGCCGCCTGACCGCCAATGCCGGGCTGTTTTCCAGTACCGACAAGGTCTGGGTGATCCAGCGCCTGCTGGCGGCCTTCGGCGCCACGGGTATCGAGCGGGTGCTGATGCCCACCGACATGACCGGCATGGCCGCCGCAGTGCAGAAGAACAGCCGCAGCCGCCAGGCCCGCGAGCAGCACTGGCCGGAGCTGGAGTTCCTCGACCTGACCCTGCGCCAGAGCGTCGAGGACACCCGCCAGGCTGCGCGCTGGATGGCCGAGCGCGGGGTGGCGCTGATCGCCGTGCTCGGTGGCGACGGCACCCACAAGGCGGTAGCCGCCGAGGTCGGCGATATCCCGCTGCTGACCCTGTCCACCGGCACCAACAACGCCTTTCCGGAACTGCGCGAAGCCACCAGCGCCGGCCTGGCCGGCGGGCTCTACGCCAGTGGCCGGGTGAGTGGCGAGATCGCCCTGCGGCGCAACAAGCGGCTGCTGGTGCGCGAGCCGGCCCGCGGCCTGTGCGAAGTGGCCCTGGTGGACGTGGCGGTGTCGCCCCTGGCCTTCATCGGGGCCCGGGCCATCAGCCGCGCCAGCGACCTGGCCGAGGTCTTTGTGACCTTCGCCGAGCCACAGTCCATCGGTATTTCCGCGCTCTGCGGGTTGTGGCTGCCGGTGACCCGGCAACAGCCCCACGGCGCCTGGATGCGCCTGGCACCAGGTTCGCCCGAGGCGCTGCTGGTGCCCCTGGCCCCGGGGCTGTTGCAAGGCTGCGGGGTGCTGGAGGCCGGCTACCTGCAACCGGGCCAGCCCCAGCCCCTGTGCCTGGGCGCCGGCACCCTGGCCCTGGATGGCGAGCGCGAGATCGAGTTCAACCCCGGCGACCGGCCCACGGTCACCCTGGATGCCGGCGGCCCGCTGAGCATCGACGTCAATGCGGTCCTGGAACATGCGGCGCGCCAGCGCCTGTTGGCCATCGACCGCAGTCACCGGCAACACCCCATGAACCTTCAGCCTGAAGACACCCCTGGAGAATAAAAATGTCGACACCCCTGAACGCTGACCAACTGCTGCACGCCTACCGGGTGATGCGCACCATCCGCGCTTTCGAAGAGCGCCTGCATGTGGAGTTCGCCACGGGCGAGATCCCCGGTTTCGTCCACCTCTACGCCGGCGAGGAAGCCTCGGCCGCCGGGGTCATGGCCCACCTGCGCGATGACGATTGCATCGCCTCCAACCATCGCGGCCACGGCCATTGCATCGCCAAGGGCGTGGATGTCTACGGGATGATGGCCGAGATCTACGGCAAGAAGACCGGGGTCTGCCAGGGCAAGGGCGGCTCCATGCACATCGCCGATTTCGAGAAGGGCATGCTCGGCGCCAACGGCATCGTCGGTGCCGGTGCGCCGCTGGTGGTGGGCGCGGCCCTGGCGGCCCGGCTGCAAGGCAGCGACGGCGTGTCGGTGGTGTTCTTCGGCGACGGCGGTTCCAACGAGGGCGCGGTGTTCGAGGCCATGAACATGGCCTCGGTGTGGAACCTGCCGTGCCTGTTCATCGCCGAGAACAACGGCTATGCCGAGGCCACCGCTTCGAACTGGTCGGTGGCTTGCGACCATATCGCCGACCGCGCCGCAGGTTTCGGCATGCCCGGGGTGACGGTGGACGGCTTCGACTTCTTCGCCGTGCATGAAGCCGCCGGCGCCGCCGTGGAACGGGCCCGGGCCGGGGAGGGACCGTCGCTGATCGAGGTCAAGCTGACCCGCTACTACGGCCACTTCGAGGGCGATGCCCAGACCTACCGCGCCCCGGACGAGGTCAAGCACTACCGCGAGCACAACGACTGCCTGATGCAGTTTCGCCAGCGCACCACTCGCTCGGGCCTGGTACAGGCCAGCCAGCTGGACGGCATCGATGCCCAGGTGCAAGCACTGATCGAAGACGCGGTGCGCAAGGCCAAGAGCGATCCCAAGCCGAGCCCGGCGGACCTGCTCAGCGACGTGTACGTCGCCTATCCCTGAGAACCTGCTCACGATCTGCTGCGCTTAGCTCATGCGGCGTTAAAAATGGCGGAGTGTCGCTCGCTAGATCGTGAACAGGTTCTAAAGCCATCTCCAAGAACAACAAGAGACCATCATCATGGCGAGAAAAATCAGTTACCAGCAGGCCATCAACGAAGCCCTGGCCCAGGAAATGCGCCGCGACCCCAGCGTGTTCATCATGGGCGAAGACGTGGCTGGCGGCGCCGGCGCCCCCGGCGACAACGATGCCTGGGGCGGCGTGCTGGGCGTCACCAAGGGCCTCTATCACCAGTTCCCCGGGCGGGTGCTGGACACCCCGTTGTCGGAAATCGGTTACGTCGGCGCCGCCGTGGGCGCGGCCACCCGGGGCGTGCGTCCGGTGTGCGAGCTGATGTTCGTCGACTTCGCCGGCTGCTGCCTGGACCAGATCCTCAACCAGGCGGCCAAGTTTCGCTACATGTTCGGCGGCAAGGCCCAGACCCCGCTGGTGATCCGCACCATGGTCGGCGCCGGCCTGCGCGCCGCGGCCCAGCATTCGCAGATGCTCACCTCGCTATGGACCCATATCCCCGGGTTGAAGGTGGTCTGCCCCTCGTCGCCCTACGACGCCAAGGGCTTGCTGATCCAGGCCATCCGCGACAACGACCCGGTGATCTTCTGCGAGCACAAGCTGCTCTACAGCCTGCAAGGCGAGGTGCCGGAGGAGTCCTATGCGATTCCCTTCGGCGAGGCCAACTTCCTGCGCGACGGCAATGACGTGACCCTGGTGTCCTACGGGCGCACGGTGAACACCGCGCTGGACGCGGCCCGCAACCTGGCTGGGCGTGGTATCGATTGCGAGGTCATCGACCTGCGCACCACCAGCCCGCTGGACGAGGACAGCATCCTGGAAAGCGTGGAGAAGACCGGGCGCCTGGTGGTGATCGACGAAGCCAACCCGCGTTGCTCCATGGCCACCGACATCTCGGCGCTGGTGGCGCAAAAAGCCTTCGCCTCTCTCAAGGCGCCGATCGAGATGGTCACCGCGCCCCATACCCCGGTGCCGTTCTCCGACGCCCTGGAAGACCTGTACATCCCCGACGCGGCGAAGATCGAGCAGGCCGTGCTGAACCTGATCGAGTGGAGCCGTCGATGAGCCAGATCCATACCCTGACCATGCCCAAGTGGGGCCTGTCGATGACCGAGGGCCGGGTCGATGCCTGGCTCAAGGAAGAAGGCCAGAGCATCAGCAAGGGCGATGAAGTGCTGGACGTGGAGACCGACAAGATCTCCAGCAGTGTCGAGGCGCCGTTCTCCGGCATCCTGCGTCGCCAGGTGGCGCGCCAGGACCAGACCCTGGCGGTGGGCGCGCTGCTGGGCATCGTGGTGGAGGGCGAGGCCAGCGACGCCGAGATCGACGCGGTGATCGAGCGCTTCCAGGCCAGCTTCGTACCGGGTGACAGCGCCGCCGAAGACAGCGGCCCGGCGCCGCAGAAGATCGAACTCGATGGCCGCCTGCTGCGCTATTTCGAGCGCGGGGAAGGCGGTACGCCGCTGGTGCTGGTGCACGGTTTCGGCGGCGACCTCAACAACTGGCTGTTCAACCATGAAGCCCTGGCCGCCGGGCGCCGGGTGATCGCCCTGGACCTGCCGGGCCACGGCGAGTCGGCCAAGGCCTTGCAGCGGGGCGACCTGGACGAGCTGAGCGAAGTGCTGCTGGCGCTGCTGGATCACCTGGACGTCGCCCAGGCACACCTGGTGGGGCATTCCATGGGCGGTGCGGTGTGCCTCGACACCGCGCGCCTGGCGCCGCACCGAGTGCGCTCCCTGACGTTGATCGGCAGTGCCGGCCTGGGCCATGAGATCAATGGCGACTACCTGCAAGGCTTCGTCGAGGCGGGCAATCGCAATGCGCTCAAACCGCAGTTGGTGCAGCTGTTCTCCAACCCCGAGCTGGTGAACCGACAGATGCTCGACGACATGCTCAAGTACAAGCGCCTGGAAGGGGTGCAGCAGGCCCTCGGGCAGCTGGCCGGCACGCTGTTTACCGACGGTCGCCAGCAGGCCGATCTGCGTTCGGTGGTGCAGGGCGGCGAGCAGCCGATGCTGGTGATCTGGGGCAGCGACGACCGGATCATCCCGGTGAACCACAGCGCCGATCTCAAGGCGCAGGTCGAGGTGCTGCCGGGGCAGGGGCACATGGTGCAGATGGAAAGCGCGGAGCAGGTCAACCGCCTGATCCTCGACTTCATCCAGCAGCACTGAGGTTCGCTGCGCCGGCCAGGGGGCCGTCGCAGCTCTACAACAATCAGGAGAAGCCACGATGAGCGTTTCCCTCAAGCCTGTTGCCAGCATGCGCGCCGCGGTCTGGCACGGCCGCCACGATATCCGTGTCGAAGATGTGCCCTTGCCCGAGGCGCCGCCTGCCGGCTGGGTGCAGATCCGCGTCGACTGGTGCGGCATTTGCGGTTCCGACCTGCATGAGTATGTGGCAGGTCCGGTGTTCATTCCGGTGCAGGCGCCGCACCCGCTGACCGGGATCAAGGGCCAGTGCATCCTCGGCCACGAGTTCTGTGGCGAGATCGTTGCCCTCGGCGCCGGGGTCCAGGGCTTCAGTGTTGGCCAGCCCGTGGCGGCGGACGCCTGCCAGCACTGCGGTACCTGTTATTACTGCACCCACGGGCTGTACAACATCTGCGAGAACCTGGCCTTCACCGGGCTGATGAACAACGGCGCCTTCGCTGAATTGGTGAACGTGCCGGCCAACCTGTTGTACGCCTTGCCGGCCAACTTTCCCGCCGAGGCCGGGGCGTTGATCGAGCCGCTGGCGGTGGGCATGCACGCGGTGAAAAAGGCTGGCAGCCTGCTGGGGCAGAACGTGGTGGTGGTCGGTGCCGGTACCATCGGCCTGTGCACCATCATGTGCGCCAAGGCCGCCGGCGCGGCCCAGGTGATCGCCCTGGAAATGTCCGGGGCGCGCAAGGCCAAGGCCCTGGAAGTGGGCGCCAGCCTGGTGCTCGATCCCAAGGAGTGCGATGCCCTGGCCGAGGTCAAGCGCCTGACCGGTGGCCTGGGGGCCGATGTCAGCTTCGAGTGCATCGGCAACAAGCACACCGCCAAGCTGGCCATCGACCTGGTGCGCAAGGCCGGCAAGTGCGTGCTGGTGGGCATTTTCGAAGAGCCCAGCGAGTTCAACTTCTTCGAACTGGTGGCCACCGAGAAGCAGGTGCTGGGAGCCCTGGCCTACAACGGTGAGTTCGCCGATGTGATCGCCTTCATCGCCGATGGCCGCCTGGATATCACGCCGCTGGTGACCGGGCGCATCCAGCTGGAGGACATCGTCGGCCAGGGCTTCGAGGAGCTGGTCAACAACAAGGAGCACAACGTCAAGATCATCGTTTCACCCAGTCGGCTCTAGCGCCCGACAGCGGGCGATTTGGCGATGGCCGGCCACGGCCATCGCACTTTTTTACCGTTTTGCGTTCTATGAGCAGGCCTGGCTGCGCCGATCCCCGCTGCAGCCCGTGAATGTCGACCCGGTGCCGATGGCCTACGCTCCCTCTTCTTGCATGATGCAAACCCCGTTTCCCACCTTGCTATTGGCAGGCCTGCTGATGCTCGGCGCCACTGGCTGCAGCCAGCAGCAGGGGCGTGATATCGCCAACCAGTTTCGCAATGGCAAGGCCGACGAGTTCTTCCAGACCAGCGTCGATCGCATGGCCACCATCGGCATGCGCGACAACCTGCAGAGCCTGTACCTGCTGATGGGCAAGCTGTACCTGCGCAACCCCAGCCAGTGGCGCAAGTCCGGGTATGCCGATGGCACCGCGGCGCAGCGGGAGATTCGCAATGCCATCGAACAGCGCCAGCCGCTGCCGGCCCTGGGCGATCGCCGGGACCTGGCGGCCCTGAGCTATTCCCTGAGCCCGGAGTTCCAGGGCGACCGGGTCGGCGCCTTCATCTACGCCATCGGCAGCATGCTGGTGACCGCCCATGGCGGGCGCACCGAGTTCTACATGACCGACACCCTGGACCCGCAATTCATCAGCAACGCCGCGCGCAATATCGAAAAAGCCACCTGGATGCTGGGCCAGCGCCAGGATACCAATGGGGTATTGCTGCTGTTCTCCAACGAGATCTCGGAGGAGGGCAGCAACCTGAGTTTCGCCGTGGAGTTCGGCAAGATCGTCGCACGCCTGGACCTGCTGACGCAGATCCTCGACGAGCGCTACCGGCGGGTGGGGCTCAATTATGCGCAGAGCCTGTTGCTGATGAACTTCCTGCCGGTGCAGTAGCGCCGTGGATATCGCCCTGGCGGCCCGTGCCGGGCCAAGCGCAGCGCGGCTGCGTACGGGCGCGTAGCGGCCGCAAAATCAGAGGGCGCGGTGCGCCAGGGACTGCGCGGAGGCAGGTTTGTGGGCCGTGCGCAGCCTCGCCAGCTCGACAGCGGCTACACGGCGGCTTTTACCACCGCCAGCTCGATCCGCCATCCCAGCATTCGCAATGCCTGTTCCACCTTCTCGATCTTCGAGCGGTGCAGCAGGTTCACCAGCCGGTCCACCTGGGGCCGGTTCACTCCCAGGCGCCTGGCCAGTTCCGCCTTGCTCACCCGCTGGTGGAGCATGGCGTTCCACAGCGCCACCTTGGCCACGCTCAGTGCGGGCAGGCGCACCAGCAGTTGTCCCGGTGTAGTGGGCGAGGGCAGGGGAATGGTCATGCGCTGCATGACATACAACGACAACGCCATTTCCAGGGTCACAACCGCATCGGCCAGCGCTTGTTCCAGCGTATCGCCGACGCAGGCCATTCCTGGCACATCGATACAACTGACCCGAGTACTGCCATCTTCCAGGTGCAAGGTCACAGGATATGCGTACATGGCTGCTCATCCTTCTATAGGGCCGGACTTCATTCCTTAAAGAAGCAATTGCAAGGGCAGGTTTACCCACCCCATCGCACTATAAAAACGATGCCAAGCGCCGTACAACGAACCCTGGCCGGGCAATGTTTAAACATTTATGTCCAAGGCTCTAGGTCGAAGGCTCCGAGGCTGTGGCAGGCAAACAACAGCCTGAAAACCTCAGCTGTCGACAGGGGCGTGCACGGTCGCGGCCCCGGGTTGGGCGAGTGTCAGGACATAGGCGCTGAACATGTCCGCCAGGCCGTCGGCGCGCTCGGTCATGGTGCTCTTCGTGTGGGGCTTGCCGGAGAAATCCCTGCCCACCGAACTCAGCGTGGAAAGGGTCAGCTCGCAGGCTGCGGCGCGGGTCGCTTCGCTGGCATCGGGCAGCAGCTGGAGCATGAAGCCGGTGAAGATCTGCCGTCCCGCCGCACGGGCTGCGCCAGCCTCGGGGGCATCGCGATACAGCGGCGCGGCCTCGTTCAAGGCACTGCGCAGCGGCGCCTCCTCGCACTCCGAGCGGATGAAGGCATGCACCAGGCTGCGCAGGCGCGCCAGGGGCGCTTGTGCCTGGTCGTCGAGGATCCGGCTCAACATCTGCCGGGTTTGCAGCCACTCATCGCTTTGCAGGCGGAACAGGATCGCCGCCTCGTTGGGAAAGTACTGGTACAGCGAACCGATGCTCACCCCGGCCTTTTCCGCGACCCGCGCGGTGGTGAAGCGCTTGGCGCCCTGTTGGGTCAAAACCTGAATGGCGGCCTGCAGAATCGCTGCTACCAGCTCGGTGGAGCGCGACTGCTGTGGCTGTTTGCGTGAGGAAATACGAGGGCTCTGGCGCTTGCTCATGGACAGCTCGGATGTGCCTGGGAATGCGAATAGCGGATGGGCCGAATCGCTCCCATCATGGTCGTGACCCAACATCTTAGACCCATCCGATGGAAGACCAGCATGACGACCCTCACCTGCGAGCCCCTGGCGGGCTTGATCGAACGCCTCTACACCCTGGCCCATGCCGCCACCAGCCCGGCCCTCGACAACTTGCCCCGGGAAGAACGCGAACGGCTGATGCACAGCAAGACTGACTACCTCGAGTTCTACGGATTGCTCAAGGACCTGTGGCTGCCGGTCTCGCGGGATACCGGCAAGCTCTTGTACCTGCTGGCACGCAATGCCAAGGCCAGGAGCATCGTCGAATTCGGCACCTCGTTCGGCCTGTCCACCCTGCACCTGGCGGCCGCCCTGCGCGACAACGGCGGCGGCGTGCTGATCGGCAGCGAGTTCGAAGCCTCGAAGGTCGCCATGGCCCGCGAGCACATGCTCGAGGCCGGTGTCGGCGACCTGGTGCAGATTCGCCAGGGCGACGCGCTGGTGACCTTGGCCGGCGACCTTCCGGAGAGCATCGACCTGCTCCTGCTCGATGGCGCCAAGGCGCTGTATGGGGAGGTCCTGGGCCTGGTGGAACCGCACCTGAAGCCTGGCGCGCTGGTGGTGGCGGACAACACCGACTACTGCCCCGAGTACCTGGCGCACGTCCGGGCGCCGCAGAACGGCTACCTGTCGGTGCCGTTCGCCGATGATATCGAGCTGAGCATGCGCCTGGGTTGATGCACCGCGTTCCAGGGGCCACCGGTGGGCGGTGGCCCCTGCCAGGTATGCGGCCAGCGCCAACAATCATCGGCCGTCATGGACGCCGGGCGCTCGCCCACTGCACAATTGCGCCGCTTTGTGCATCAACCATCATCCTCTCGTCGTAGGTTGCCCAGCGACGAGTCCGCCAGGGAAGCTCCGATTCATGACCGTCTCCGAACTGCTTGTCGCCATTCGCAAGCCCTATGTTGAAACGCTGGCCCGCCAGATTACACAAGGGGCCGCCTACGTCGAGCCCGCCTACCGCAACAGCGACGGCTCACTGGCCACCGAAGGGGTCATGGCCATGCCTTGCCGGGTCGACATGATCGCGCAGGAGGGCGCTGCGGCCGGGGAACCTGTCCAGGTCGATGCCGAGTCCGAACTGGCCTTCGAGCCCGTGGGTTTTGGGATCGAGCAGATGGCGGTGCGCATCTCGCCCTTTGGCTGGGACTGGCTGGCGCTGGAGGTCCGTGGCCTGGGCCAGGAGGCGCTTGTGCAGGTCATGGGCCGCTGGTTTCTCGAGTGGTTCGATGTGGAAGATGAAAACCCGGCGACCGAAGACGGGCTGCAAGGGGTGGTGCACTTTATCTCCGACCCTGAGCCGACGGCCGAAGGCTTCCAAGTGAAGATCGACCTGGGGTCTGCTCCGGCGCCGGCAGTGGAGGATCTTCTTTTTGCGTTGGCCGATGGCGGCGCCAGTGGGGTTGTTCTGGGGTAGTGACGGGAGGGCTGTGCTTGGTCGTTGAGTTGGCGGCGGTTGCGGCCACTGCGGTTCCGTTCTTATGCGGGACACGTCGATAACCTGTAGCCGCTGTCGAGCGTAGCGAGGCTGCGCACGAGGACGCAGTCCTCGCTAAACCTGGCGACGCTTTTCACCTGGCTTAATGCGGTTTTGTGCACCTGTCCATGGTTGGGGTTCCGATCTTGGGCAGGCTGAGAAGCCTGTAGCCGCTGTCGAGCGCAGCGAGGCTGCCTACGAGGACGCAGTCCTCGCCAAACCTGCTCATGCTTTTCTCCTGGCTTTATGCGGTTCTGTGTACATATCCGTTGCAGCGGGTGCGGCCACTATCGGTTCCGCTCTTACAGCGGGTCACTTTGGAAAGAGCCCAAAGTA
>MCNF01000036.1_pt1 | contig 64084 bp, 52 predicted proteins | sample 778221 | NCBI WGS metagenome assembly MCNF01 (sample SAMN04296814, study PRJNA304217) | bioreactor metagenome | isolation source: arboretum soil enriched with benzalkonium chloride | place: Turkey | reverse complement strand
GCGGTATTTTGCCAAATCAGAAAGTCTTTTTCAGAGTTTCCTTAAGTTCGAAGATATCGAACATGCTTTCAATATCGACTTTCGTGGTTACTTCCATGAACTTTGGCCAGAACTTCAGGGAATGGCCGACGACGGCCTGATCGAACTCGATGCTGAAGCGATCAAGGTTCTGCCAGCAGGACGCTTGCTGGTGCGTTCCGTATGCATGGTTTTCGATGCCTACCTAGGCCAGCAGAATCGCCAGCGTTTTTCCCGGGTGATCTAGGACTTCATGAGCAGCGCGGACGCCTTCATCACCTGCTCGGGAGTCAGGCCCTCCTGCCTCATGGCCTTGACCAGGGAAGCGTTGGCGCTCAGCAGGCCGCCGTTGAGCATCGCCAGGTCCGATTGCAGGCTGCCGATCCGGACCTTGGCTTCCTCGGGGCTCAGGCGCTTGTCGACCATGACCGCCTGAAGCTCGGCAAGCTTCTCTGAAATCTGTTGTTGCAATTTCCTGATCATCTTGAGGATCTGTTTAACACTTTGCGGCAGGCCACTTTCATCGATATCACTGTCGCGCCCAGCAACACTGGAGGATTTCTTCAGTCCCGCACCAGACAGCGACACTTTGACGCCCTCCCTGCCTGCAGGTCCGACAACTAACGGAGAATCGCTTAGTTCATCGCCATCATTGGTTTTCGAGGACTCTGAAAAAAGCTGCAAGTTATTGTTGCCATTAGTAATACCGCCAACGGACGACATAACCCCAAATCTCCAAGTTGCTTTTGTTAACAGGCTATCGACCTATTAAAGGATTGCTTTACGACTGATCGTGAACACGGCACGGACTGGCCGGAACATCCCCCCGTGAGTTACCCTTACGGCTTATGTGTGCTTTCCCACAAGGATTCTAGAATGTCCGAGCCAGTTAAACTGCGCGCTCATAACCAGGCCCATTGCAAGGATTGCAGCCTGGCCCCTCTCTGCCTGCCACTTTCCCTGAATTTGGAAGACATGGACGCGCTGGACGAAATCGTCAAACGTGGCCGCCCATTGAAAAAAGGCGAATTCCTGTTCCGTCAGGGTGATGGCTTCGACTCGGTCTATGCCGTCCGCTCGGGCGCCCTGAAGACTTTCAGCCTCAGTGACAGCGGCGAAGAGCAGATCACCGGCTTCCACCTCCCCAGCGAACTGGTGGGGTTGTCCGGCATGGACACCGAGAGCCATCCGGTTTCGGCACAGGCCCTGGAAACTACCTCGGTCTGCGAAATCCCCTTCGAGCGCCTGGATGAGCTGGCATTGCAGCTGCCCCAGCTGCGTCGCCAGTTGATGCGGGTCATGAGCCGCGAAATCCGTGACGATCAACAGATGATGCTGCTGCTGTCGAAGAAGACCGCCGACGAGCGTATCGCCACGTTCCTGGTGAACCTGTCGGCCCGTTTCCGTGCCAGGGGCTTTTCCGCCAACCAGTTCCGCCTGAGCATGTCGCGCAACGAGATTGGCAACTACCTGGGCCTGGCGGTGGAAACCGTGTCCCGGGTATTCACCCGCTTCCAGCAGAACGAGTTGATTGCCGCCGAGGGCAAGGAAGTACACATCCTCGACCCAATCCAGCTCTGTGCCCTGGCCGGCGGCTCGGTGGACGCCTGATCCACGCGCGCAGCGACTGAGCCAAGCGGCTCGGTCGCGGGTATACTGGCGCGGCTTATTTCGCCCGCCAGGACACCTGCAGATGGCCTTCGACTCCTTCGACATCAAATCCCTGATCCGCCCCGTCATCGACTTCCCGAAGCCGGGCGTGATCTTCCGCGACATCACCCCCCTGTTCCAGTCTCCACGGGCCCTGCGCCTGGTGGCCGACAGTTTCGCCCAGCGTTATGTCGAGGAAGACTTCAGCCATATCGGCGCCATGGACGCCCGAGGGTTCCTGATCGGTTCGATCATCGCCTACCAGCTGAACAAGCCGCTGATCCTGTTTCGCAAGCAGGGCAAGCTGCCAGCGGATGTATTAGCCGAGGGCTACCAGACCGAATACGGCGAAGCGTTCCTCGAGGTCCATGCCGACAGCCTGTGCGAAGGCGACTCGGTACTGATGTTCGATGACCTGATCGCCACCGGTGGCACCCTGATCGCCGCCGCCAACCTGGTACGGCGCATGGGTGCGAAGATCCATGAAGCTGCAGCCATCATCGATCTGCCGGAACTGGGCGGATCGCAGAAACTGCAAGACATGGGCATCCCAACCTTCTGCCTGACCCAGTTTTCCCTGACCGAGCGCTGATTCGGCCTGCCGTCCCCTCTCCGGGACGGCGCCTCAGCTCATCAGCCGCGCCGCCCCTGCTGGCCATGGTGCAATCCGACACATTGGTAGAGCCCACGACAGGCCCGCTGGTGACTCCCAAACCCGGCTAGAGCCCCATCTGCTTGCTGATGATCTCGTTCATCACCTCGCGGGTGCCGCCGCCGATGGACAGGATGCGATTGTCGCGATAGAGGCGCTCAACCAGGCTCTCACGCATGTAGCCCATGCCTCCGAGGATCTGCACCGCGTCATAGGTGATGCGATCGGCGGTATCGGTCGCCAGGTTCTTGGCCATGGAGATTTCCTTGATCACGCTGTTGCCGGCAGCCATCTTGGCCGCCTGGCGATAAGTGAACTCCCGGGACACCTCCACGGCCGTGGCCATTTCCGCCAGCCGATGCTTGATCACCTGGAACTTGGCCACCGGCTTGCCGAACGCCTCGCGTTCGCGTGCCCATTTCAGGCTTTCCTCCAGGGCCAGTTGTGCGGTCATGTTGGCCATCAGCGCCAGGGCCAGGCGTTCGCTCTGGAAGTTGCCCATGATGCAGGCGAACCCCATGTTCTCCACACCGATCAGGTTACCCACCGGCACCCGGCAGTCCTCGAAGAACAGCTCGGCGGTATCGGACGCCCACCAACCCATTTTCTTCAACTGCCGGCCTACGGTGAAACCGGGCGTGCCCTTCTCGATCAGCAACAGGCTGATGCCGCCATAGCCCGGCTCGCCGGTACGCACAGCCACGGTGTAGAAGTCGGCGCGCACGCCACTGGTAATGAACGTCTTGCTGCCGCTGACCCGATAGTAATCACCATCACGCACTGCGCGGGTCTGCAGGTTGGCCACGTCGGAACCGCCGCCCGGCTCGGTCACCGCCAGGGCGCAAATCTTCTCTCCGGACAGCACCAGGGGCGCCACCCACTCGCGGACCTGGGGACGCGCCCACTTGACGATGGGCGGCAAGCCGATATCCAGTGACCCCAGGCCCGCCACCAGGCCTCCGGAGCCGCTACGCATCAACTCCTCGCTGGCAGCGACCTTGGCGAACAAGTCGCCTTCGTGGCTGCCTCCCAGGGCTTCCGGGTAGCCGATGCCAAGGATGCCGGCCGCGCCGGCCTTGAGATACAGCTCACGGGGAAAGCTCTCGGCTTCCTCCCATTGCTCGATCTCGGGGAGGATCTCGCGCTCGACGAAACGTCGTACGCTGTCGCGGATCAGTTGGTGGCTGGGATCGAAGTATTCCTGGCAGGCAGACATCGGCAAGCTCCTCTGAAGGGTCGGAGGAACTTACCAAGCGCTTGCTTGGTTTTCAAGAGAGCGCTAGCAACCGTCCGCCAGCGAGCCGGCAGACGGATCGGGTTACAGGGTGATGGGTTTGCGCCCGGCGAAGGAATGGGCCAGGGTGCCGCCGTCCACCAGCTCCAGCTCGCCCCCCAGGGGCACGCCGTGGGCGATACGCGAGGTGATCAGGCCTTTATCGATCAACAGCTGGGCGATGTAGTGGGCGGTGGCTTCGCCTTCCACCGTGGGGTTGGTCGCCAGGATCACTTCGCTAAAGGTGCCCTGCTCTTCGATTCGCGCCAACAACTGAGGGATGCCGATGGCTTCCGGCCCCAGGCCGTCGAGGGGCGAGAGATGCCCCTTGAGCACGAAATAGCGACCGCGATAGCCGGTCTGCTCCACCGCGTAGACGTCCATCGGCCCCTCGACCACGCACAGCAGGCTGTCGTCGCGGCGTGGGTCAGCACACTGCGGGCAGAGCTCGTCTTCGGTCAGGGTCCGGCACTGGCGGCAATGCCCCACGCCCTCCATGGCCTGACTCAGGGCCTGGGCCAGGCGCAGGCCACCGCTGCGATCACGCTCGAGCAGTTGCAGGGCCATGCGCTGGGCGGTTTTCTGCCCCACCCCGGGCAAGGTGCGCAGGGCATCGATCAGTTGGCGAATCAGGGGGCTGAAGCTCATGGGCAAGGGTCCGACAAAACGACGAGACGCGGTTTATACCCGCGCCTCGGGGTAGCGTCAAATGCTCCCGTCCGTGGCGACCTTGACCACCAGCTTGCCGAAGTTGCGCCCCTCCAGCAGTCCGATGAGGGCCTGTGGCGCCTGCTCCAGGCCTTCGACCACATCCTCCTTGAACTTGACCTTGCCCTCGCGCACCCAGGGCGCCATGGCCTTGATGAATTCCGGCTGGCGGTCACCGTAGTCGTCGAACACGATGAACCCCTGGATCCGCACCCGCTTGGTCAGCAGGCTGCGCTGCAACAACGGCAGGCGATCCGGCCCCGCCGGCAATTGCTGGGCGTTGTACTGGGCAATCAGGCCACACAAGGGAATGCGTGCCTTGGCATTGAGCAACGGCAGCACCGCATCGAACACCTTGCCGCCGACGTTCTCGAAATAGATATCCACGCCCTTGAAGCAGGCCTGGGCCAGCTCGTCGGCGAACTCCGGGCTCTTATGATCGATACAGGCGTCGAAGCCCAGCTCCTCCACCACGTAGCGGCATTTGTCGGCCCCACCGGCAACTCCCACCACCCGCAACCCCTTGAGCTTGGCCACCTGCCCCACCACCGAACCCACCGCCCCGGATGCCGCGGCCACCACCAGGGTCTCCCCGGCCTTGGGCTGGCCGATGTCCATCAACCCCATGTAGGCGGTCAGGCCGGGCATGCCCAGCACCCCCAGGGCCATGGACGGGCTGGGCAAGCCCGCCGGCACGGGCACCAGGTTGCGCCCATCGCTGATGCAGTGGCTCTGCCAACCGGTGGCGCCCACCACCAGGTCACCTTCCTGGAACTTGGGGTTCAGCGAACGCTCGACCCGGCTCACGGCACCACCGGTCATGACTTCGTCGATCTCCACCGGCGCCGCGTAGGATGGCGCATCGCTCATGCGTCCGCGCATATAGGGGTCCAGGGACAGGTACAGGGTCTTGAGCAGCACCTGGCCGTCCGCCAGCTCCGGCAGCGCCACCCGCTCCAGGCGAAAGTTCTCCGGAACCGGCGCGCCCTGGGGGCGCGACACCAGTACCACACGCTGATTGAGGGTCATTGTTTGCGGCATCACAGACACTCCGTTATCGATGAATGGACAAGACTGTATAGGGTGCAGACCGTGGCCAGGCACCAGTGTTCGATGTTTGTGCCGCTGGCCTCAGCTGCGCAGTGGCCGTTTCACCCCCTGCCGGGCCAATCGACGGGCAAAAAAATGCCAGGCTCCAGGCCTGGCATTGTTCGTTGCAATCCGATACGCCGCAGCGAATCAGAAAGGCAGCTTCATGCCCGGAGGCAGCTGCATGCCAGCGGTCATGCCGGACATCTTTTCCTGGCTGTTGGCTTCGATCTTGCGCACGGCGTCGTTCACCGCGGCGGCGAACAGGTCTTCCAGCACTTCGCGATCGTCGTCGCTGACGCCTTCCAGCAGGCTCGGGTCGATGCTCACGCGCTTGATGTCATGACGGCCGGTCATGACTACGCTGACCATGTCGCCACCGGCCTTGCCGGTGACTTCGGCGTTGGCCAGTTCTTCCTGCATCTTGGCCATCTTTTCCTGCATCTGCTGCGCCTGCTTCATCAGGCCGGCCATGCCACCTTTCATCATGGGAATTACCTCAAAGTATGGTGATGGAAACGGCGCCCGGCCCTTGGCCGGCGCCCTTTAAGTTAAATGCTCAACCCTGCGCGGCCGGGGCCTCGACAGGTTCAATGGTATCGTGGCGCACCACTGCGCCGAACTCCTGGACCATCCGCTGGATGAACGGATCGCCATGGATCGACTCCTCCGCCTCGCGCTGACGGTCGGCGCGACGCCGGGATGCGGCCTGGGCCGGGGTTTCCTGCTCGGGCTTGATCAGCTCGATGTTCAGGCTCAGCGTACGCCCGTGGTACTGGTTCAAGGCATCGTTGAGACGGCGCTGCTGGGTAGCGTTGAACAGCGCGCTATGGGCAGGGTCCAGGTGCAACAGCCACTGGTCGCCATCCACGGCGATCAAGGTGCAGTTGGCAGCAATACTGCCAGTCATGCCGGAAATAGGCAGCTTCGGAAACAGTTCCAGCCACTCCAGGGCCAGGCCGGTGGCCGGCATGGCGGCGGGCTCCGGCTCGGGTTCCGGGGTCGGCTCGGCGATGTGTTCACTGGCCAGCTCATCGAGGTAACTGTAGGCCGAGTCCATGTCCGGCTCGATGTAGTCCTCGTCCAGCGGCGGCTCGTCGTCCAGGTCGCTCCCCGGGGTCGCGGCATCCACCTCGGCCACGCTCGGCTCGGACATCGGCGCACTGGCCCATTCCGGGATGTCTGGCACCACGCTATCCGGCACCGGGGTCAGGACCGCTGGCAACGCGGGTGGTTCGGCGATGACATCCAGCATCGGCTCCACCGCCGGCTGTTGTTCCAGCGGCGGCTCCACCGGGTCGTTCCACGGCAAGTCGACCACTTCTTCGGCCTGTGCCGGTTCGGGCTCTGGCTCGGCTTCGATCAAGGCCGGGACCGGCTCGGGTGCTGGCGCAGGTATTGGTGTTGGCACAGCGGCCGGCTCGGCTACCGGCTCCGCAGCAGGAGCGGGAGCGACCGGGACACTGGCCACAGGCGCGGCAGCAGGCACAACCGCTGCTGGCGCCGCCACGGCTAGGGCGGAATCAACTGTGGCCTGGCTGATCCCCACCGGCTTTAGCGGCTGTCTCGGTGCATCCGCGCTGTCCGCTGGCCGGAAGGCCAGCATCCGCAACAGGACCATTTCGAAACCGCCACGCGGGTCCGGCGCCAGGGGCAGGTCGCGGCGGCCGATCAGGCCCATCTGGTAATAGAACTGTACGTCTTCGGCCGGCAGGGCCTGGGCCAGCGCCAGCACTCGCTCGCGATCGCCGTGGCCGTTGTCGACGCCATCGGGCAGCGCCTGGGCGATGGCCACCCGGTGCAGCACATTGAGGATCTCCGAGAGCACGCCGTTCCAGTCCGGCCCCTGCTCCGCGAGGTGGCGCACCGCCTCCAAGAGAGCCTTGGCATCGCCCTCGATCAGCGCGTGGAGCACATCATAGACCTGGCCATGATCGAGGGTACCCAACATGGCGCGCACATCCGCCGCCATGACCTTGCCCTCGCCAAAGGCGATGGCCTGGTCGGTGAGGCTCATGGCGTCGCGCATCGAACCGTCGGCAGCACGGCCCAGCAGCCACAGGGCGTCGTCCTCGAACGGCACGTTCTCCACGCCCAGGACATGGCTCAAGTGTTCGACCACCCGCTCCGGGGTCATGTTCTTCAAGGAGAACTGCAGGCAGCGGGACAGGATGGTCGCCGGCAGCTTCTGTGGGTCGGTGGTCGCCAGGATGAACTTGACGTAGGGCGGCGGCTCTTCGAGGGTCTTGAGCAAGGCGTTGAACGAATGGCTGGAAAGCATGTGCACTTCGTCGATCAGGTAGACCTTGAAGCGTCCACGACTCGGGGCATATTGCACGTTGTCCAGCAGTTCGCGAGTGTCCTCGACCTTGGTCCGGCTCGCGGCGTCGATCTCGATCAGGTCGACGAAACGGCCTTCGTCGATCTCGGTGCACACCGAACAGGTGCCGCACGGGGTGGAAGTGATGCCTGTTTCACAATTCAGGCATTTGGCAATGATCCGCGCGATGGTGGTCTTGCCCACCCCGCGGGTGCCGGTAAACAGATAGGCGTGGTGCAGCCGCTGGCTGTCCAAGGCATTGATCAGAGCCTTGAGCACATGGGTCTGGCCGACCATTTCGCGGAACGAGCGCGGACGCCATTTACGTGCAAGAACCTGATAACTCATCGAAAACCGTCGCAACTGGAAAGCGGAAGCCGGTAATGCTAGCGGAGCAAGGGCGAAATTGCATCCGGCGCGCTCGCCTAATCTGTCTAAGCTGCATTTTGCCAAGGATTGCTCGACAGCCGTTACCCTGGAGACCGTATGCGTTTGACCTGGGGCGCCCTGCTTCTACTCCTCAGCAGCAACCTGCAAGCCGCCGCGCCGACCCTGCGCTTCGCCATTGCCGACAGCTGGACGATGCCGGCCGTCGCCATCGATGGCGGCCAACCCAGCACTGGCATCCTCTACGACACCATGGGCCGCCTGGCCCAGCATCTGGGCGCGCAGGCCGAGTTCCACGTCCTGGCCAGGGCGCGGATGCAAAAAGCCATGGCCCAGGGCGAAGTCGACGTCCGCTGCTATGTCGCCCAGGCCTGGCTACCGACCCCGTCGACGGACGACCTGTGGAGCGTGCCGCTGTTCCAGCAACGCAACGTACTGGTCAGCGCCAGCGCGATTCCAGCGGCCGTCAGGCTCGAGGAGCTTTCCCGCCAACGCATCGGCACGGTCCTGAGCTATACCTACACACCGCTACAACCGCTGTTCGACGCCAATCTGCTGATTCGCGACGATGCTCGCAACGAAGAACAAGTGCTGCAAAAACTGGTGGTTGGCCGCTATCGCTACGCCATCGCCAGCCAGTGGACCCTGGAGTGGTTCAACAGGACCCAGGCAGATGGCAACCCTCTGTACAGCGTGGCGGTGGTCCAGGATCAAGCGGTGGGCTGCCACATACGCAGCGATCCAAGCGTACCCGCCCGGAAAATCCTGCATACGTTGCAGCACATGAAGTTATCCGGCGAAATCGACAGCATTGTCGAACGCTACGTCGCCCCGCCCTCCCGAGAACAGGCCTCGACGATTTCCCCCTGAGGTCCCTCGCGCCGCCAGGACCGAGGCGGGCAATAGCCGCGCACCCATTCCAGCACGGCAGCGGCGGGCATCGGCGCGGCGATGAAGTCGCCCAGTGCCACTTCACACCCCAAGGCCATCAGCCGCTCCCCGTGCGCCAGGCTCTCCAGCCCCTCGGCCACCACCTGGCGCCCGAATGCGCGGGCCAGCCCCACCATCGCCTGGACCAGGGCCTGGTCGTCCTGGTCGTGGAGCATGTCACGGACAAACACCCGGTCGATCTTGATGGTCTGGGTGCGCAGGTGCTTGAGGTAACTGAGGGACGAGTGCCCGGTACCGAAGTCTCCGAGGGAGAATTGCACGCCGAACCCCTGGCAGGCATCCAGGCAATCGCTGACCTTGCGGATATTGTCGATGGCCACCGACTCGACGATTTCAAGATCCAGCAAAGCGGGCGAAACATCCGGGTAACGGTCGAGCATGCCCTTGAGCCGCTCGACGAAGTCACTGCGCTGGAAATGCCGGGCCGCGACATTCAGGCTAACCGGCCAGTCATGTCCGGCGGCCTGCCAGCTCTGCAACTGGAGCATCACCCGGTCCATGACCCACTCGCCGATGTCGACGATCAGGTCGGTCTCCTCCACCTGCGGCAAGAACTCATGGGCCCCCAGCATCCCGCGCTGCGAGTGCTGCCAGCGCAATATGGCCTCGAACCCCACCACCGCACCGCTGCGCATGTTCACTTTGGGCTGGAAATACAAATGCAGCTGGCCGGCATCCAGGGCCAGGCGTACCTGCTCGACAGTCTGGTAGGTGACCATCACCTCGCGGTCGCGCAACACATCGAACAGATGGAAGCGATTGCGGCCACTTTGCTTGGCCACGTACATGGCCTGGTCGGCATGGCGCAGCAAGGTATCGGCGTCATGATTGTCCGTAGGGAACAAGGTAACGCCGATGCTGGCAAAGACGTTGATGTCCTTGCCCTGGATCGAATACGGCTCGGAAATGGTGGCCAGCACTCGCCGCAACGCAGAACGCAGTTCCAGCATGTCGCGCACATAGCGCAGGATCAGCACGAACTCATCGCCACCCAGGCGAGCCACCACGTCCTCGCCACGGATGATCGAACGCAAGCGCGCGGCCACCTCCACGAGCAACAGATCGCCACAGGCATGCCCGTAGCCGTCGTTGACAGCCTTGAAGCCATCCAGATCGAGCATGCAGACGGCCAGGGGAATGTCTTGCTGGCGGGAGAACTCCAGGGCCTGGTGCAACCGGTCGGAGAGAAAAGCGCGATTGGGCAACCCGGTGAGTACGTCATGCCCGACCCGCCACTGCAGGGAGTGCAGCAACTGGCGCTTTTCACTGACATCGAAACGAATCGACACATAGCGCACCACCCGTCCGGTACGCTGGTCCACCAGCGGCACCATGGTGCTGTCGACCCAATACAAGCTGCCGTTCTTGGTGCGATTGCAAATCTCACCCTTCCACACCTGCCCTGCCGTAATGGCCTGCCACAAGCCGGCGAAAAACTCGGGCGGGTGCAGCCCTGAGCTGAGCATGCGGTGGTCCGCACCGATCAGCTCCTCACGGCTATAACCCGAGACCTGGCAAAACAGATCGTTGACATAGGTGATGCGCCCACCAAGATCAGTCTCGGAAAAAATGGCGGCGGCATCGACGGCCCTGCGGTATTTCTCATCCATGAGTCGAACTCACTGTCGCTAGCGGTTGAACCGCTCGACCAGGGCATGCAGCCCGGAAGAGATGTTTTCCAACTCAGCACCACGAGAAACGCCGACGCGGGCGTTCTCGGCAGTGCGCTGCACCGTGGCAGCGACACTGTTGATCTGTTCCGAAACCGATTCGGCTACATGGGATTGCTCCTGGGACGCGGCCGCCATCTGCTGGCTCATATCGGTGATGCGCTCGACCGCCGCGCCGATGCCCTGCAACGCCTGCTGGGCCTGCAGGACCTGTTGCACGCCCTGCTCGGCCTCCTCTATGCCAAGGCTGGCGATCTGCACCGCCTCGTCGGCACCGGCCCGCAGGTTCTGGATGATGCCCTGGATCTGCTGGGTGGACTCACGGGTCTTGCCGGCCAGGGCCCGCACCTCATCGGCCACCACGGCAAAGCCGCGCCCCTGTTCGCCAGCCCGTGCCGCCTCGATGGCAGCATTCAGGGCCAGCAGGTTGGTCTGGTCGGCGATCGACTGGATCATGCTGGCCGCCACCATGATGTCCTGGGTCTGCCCGGCCAGGTCGCCCACCGCCTGGTTGATCTGGGTGACCGTGCGGGCCAGCAGTTGAATGGCATCACGAGAAGTCCCCGCCACCTGGCTGCCCTGCTGGGCCAGCAGGTTCGCGGTGCGAGCTTCGCTGGCCGTGTGCTGCACATGCTCGGCGACCTCGGTGATGGAGGCTGCCATCTGGGTCATCGCCGCGGCGGTCATGTCGGTTTCCGCACGCTGTTCCAGCAGGGCCGACTCGGTGCGACTGGACAAGTGGCTGGAGTCGGCCGCGGCCTCGGCCATTTGCCGGGCCAGGTCGCTGAGACGGGTCAAGGCGGTCTTCAACCGAGCCTCCTCACTGACCAGGATCATCTGCAATTGCGCTGCCGCCCCCAGGGACTCGCTGTACGCCAGGGCGCAGATCGGATCGGCAAAGGTATTGGGCGTGCTACTGACGATGTCCTTGAGCTGCAATCCCAGGCGACGCTGGGCCAACAGCCCGACGCAGAGGAAGCCCGACAGCGTCAGCCCCTGGGCCACCAAACTGGGCAACCAGTTGAAAGCGGCCAGGCAACCTGCGGCCACGGCCATCGGCAACAGCAGCGGACGCGCCCCGACCTCCAGGCGCCGCCATGCCGAGACCGGGGCTTTATCGGCCCGCAGTCGTGCATACAGGGTCTCGGCACGACTGACCTGTTCCCGGGTCGGCTTGACCCGGACCGACTCATAGCCCACCAGCCGCCCACCTTCCAGGATCGGCGTGACATAAGCGCTGACCCAGTAGAAGTTGCCGTTCTTGCAACGATTCTTCACCACACCCATCCAGCTCTGGCCGGCCTTGAGATAGCGCCACATCGACTCGAAGACCGCGGCCGGCATATCCGGATGGCGCACCAGGTTGTGAGTACTGCCAATCAACTCGGCTTGGCTGAAGCCGCTCATGGCGGCGAATTCGGCATTGCAGTACGTGATATGACTATTGATATCGGTGGCGGATATGAGCCGCTGCTGGTCGGGGAAGGTCTGCTCAATAGAGCTGACCGGCAAATTGAGACGCACGTTAGAACTCCATAGACAGCCTGCAATCAATAGTTGCCAGGAACCGGCGATAGACCGATTGGCGATTACCTTCCTGGCGGTACGACTCAATCGGATGATTCGCCCGGATTGCAGCCGTACAGCGGGTTTGCGCCGCAGTTGACCGTCTGTTCGACGAAGATCAACTAGGATCAGATAAGGCGTCAGATGGGGGCGGCGGACGGAGCGTTGGCGGGATTAACGAGACGTTCGAGCCTCTGCCAAGTCCTGGGTTTAGGTGAACAAGGGAAATGCAATGATTTCTTGTTTCATAAACCTGCCTTCTGAAACTAGATCACCAAATACCTGTCCGAAGCGCCGATTCTACGAAATACATCACATTTTGCAAATCAAGGTGATGGAACATGGTGTTGTCTAATGCCAAGATTTATCGTTAAGTTCTTGATTCTAAATGGGAATTGAGCGATGCAAATTTCAAGTTTGGGTGCAGCCATCAAGCGCTATCGAAAGGTAGCGGGGCTTACTCAGGCTGAACTAGGTGAAAAAACCGGTTTTGACCCAAAAACCATCAGCCGCTTCGAAACCGGCACCTACACCCCCAGCGTTGAAGCTCTATTTCTGTTGGCCGAAGTACTGGGAGTGAAGCTGAAAGCCTTCTTCGCCGATCTGGGTGATGAAGAGGAACAGCGGGCTTATTTGTTCGGTGTCATTCACAAAGCCACCCCGAAGGATCTGGGAAAGCTGATAGCAGCGGTAGACCAGGCCTTGTCCAAGCCTTGAGCCCCGCAGTCAATCAACCAAGAAAGACCCGTTTGTCACCCCCCGACAAGCGGGTCTTTTTTTCACTTCACGACTCCTGACAGGAACTGACGGACCCGGCGCATAAGCTGCCGCTCCAACCAGCCCCGACCCTAGGAGTCATGATGATCACCAACACCTATTTCCTGCTCTACGTGGAGAACCCCATGGCCAGCGCGGACTTCTACAGCCGCCTACTGGACAAGCAACCCGTACAGGCCTCTGCGGACTTCACCCTGTTCATTCTCGATTCGGGAATCAAACTCGGGCTCTGGTCCCGCCAGGTCGTCAAACCCGAAGCCCAGGCAAGCGTGGGCGGCGGGGAGCTGGGCTGGGCCGTGGACAGCCGCGAAGCGGTGGATGAACTGCACCAGCACTGGCGGGCACTGGGTATCACCATCGTCCAGCCCCCGACCGCCATGGGGTTCGGCTACACCTTGCTCGCCCTTGACCCCGACGGGCACCGCCTGCGAGTGCTGTACCTGACAGTAGGCTGAGCGGCTTGCTTCTCCAGGGGCGAGGCCGTGCGCCCCTGGACGGCCATCTCCGCTCGTCAGAAATAAATGGAAACATTGGATTGAGCCACGCGCTCCTCATCGTTATCCTTGCGCGCCTACTACTTGTCACAAAATGTAAGGGAATACGATGAAGTACCTGCGCCACCTCATGGCCATGGTCGTGCTCTGCACCACCCCACTGTTGACCAGCGCTGCCGACACGCCCGACACCAAGGACGCTGAAACCCAGACCGCCGAACAGTTTCTCGCCTCCCTCTCCCCGCGCCACGGCAAGGTCCCGCTGCCTGGCGACATCGCCAGCCTCGACCTGAGCAAAGAGTTCTACTACCTCACCCCCAAGGACACCGAGAAGCTGCTCACCGAAGGCTGGGGCAACCCGCCTGGCTTCACCACCCTGGGCATGATCGTCCCCAGTGACGTCAGCCCGCTGTCCGCCGAAGGCTGGGGCGTGATCATCAGCTACAAGAACGACGGACACATCTCCGACGAAGACGCAGCGAAGATCGACTACCAAGACCTGCTCAAAGAAATGCAGGCCGCGGACGAGGAAGACAACAAAGAGCGCAAGGAGCAAGGCTACGGCGCCATCCATCTGCTGGGCTGGGCCGAGCAGCCAAGCTATGACGCGCAATCGCACAAAATGTACTGGGCCCGCGAGCTCAAGGCCGAAGGCGCCGAGAACAACACCCTGAACTACAGCATTCGCGTGCTGGGTCGTGAGGGCGTGCTGGAGCTCAATGCGGTCGCCTCCATGCAAGACCTGCCCACCATCAAGCGCGAGATCCCCAAGGTCCTGGCCTTCACCAACTTCACCGACGGTAACCGCTACGCCGACTACAACCCGAGCACCGACAAGCTGGCTACCTATGGCCTGGCAGCCCTGGTAGCCGGTGGCATCGCCAGTAAGGCCGGCTTGTTCGCCAAGCTCGGGGTCCTGTTGCTGGCCGGCAAGAAGTTCATCGTCATCGGCGTGCTCGCCATCGCTGCCTTCATCGGTCGGCTGTTCAAGAAGAAAAGCTGATCCACCCGCAACGAGGCCCCGTCAAACCGGGGCCTCGTCGTTCATGACGCGCGCACTGGCGTTCTTGCCAAAGCGCCCCTCCAACTGCATTGCCATCACACTGCCCAGCACCACAGCCGCCCCCAGCACCACCCCGGAGCGCAGCGTCTCGCCCAAGACGATCGCGGCCAGCAACATCGCCACCGGTGGAATCAGGTACATGGCGATCGACGCCCGGCTAACCTCGACCCGCGCCAATACATAAGCCCAAGCCAAGTAGGCCAGCGCGCTGGGAAACAGCCCGAGCAACAGCACGGCCAGGTTCACCCGCCAGGATGCCTGGACAGCGGCCTGGGCCAGGCCAGGGGTGTACACCATCAACAGCAAGGTTCCGCCCCAGACCATGTAGCACGTGGTGGTCAAGAGCCCGTGGCGCCCGGAAAAACGCCGCTGCAGCACGAAATACAGCCCCCAGGAAAAAGCCGCCAGCAGCACCAGCAAGCCCTGCGGCTGGATCGATCCCAGGCCGCGATCACCCACCACCACCAGCAAGGCGCCCACCAGGCCCAGCACCACACAGCTCCAGCGCCAGGCGCTGACCGGCTCCTTGAGCCAGAAAAACGCGATCAGGGTGCTGAAGATCGGCGCCGATTGCGCCAGTACGCTAGACGCCCCGGCACTCAAGCCCTGCTGCCCGTAGTTGAGACTGACGTGATGCAGGGCGATGGCGAAGAACCCCAGCACCAGCAACCAGGGCATGTCGCGCCAGCGCGGCAGGGAAATTCCCGCCACCAGCGCAATGCCGACCATGAATACCGAAGCGATAAGAAAGCGCAGCAGCGCCAGGTGCCCGGGACTGTAGCCCTCAAGGCCGATATGGATGCCCACCGGCGAATAGGCCCAGCACAGAATCACCACGGCGGTGGCCAGCACCAACTTGAGCGAGGGCGAGATCTTCACGAGACAAACTTCCAGGCAAGGCAGGGAACTGCAGTGTCGCGCCCTCGAAAGCTCACCACAATTGATCAATACTAAGCCCATCATTCACTGGAAATGAACGATGGAACTGACTCAACTGAAGATGGTGCAAGCCGTGGCCCGCTTCGGCAGCATCGCTCGCGCAGCCGAGCAGTTGCACTGCGTGCCGTCCAATATCACCAACCGCCTCAAGCAATTGGAAAGCGAACTGGGAACTCCCCTATTCACCCGCGTCGGACGCGGCTTGAAGATCAGCCCGGCCGGGGAAATCTTCCTCGGCTACAGCGAGCGCATCCTCGCCCTGGTGGATGAAGCCCGGCGCGCGGTGGATAGCCAGGCCGAACCCAGCGGCCTGCTGCGCCTGGGCTCGATCGAGTCCTGCGCCGGCGGCCGCCTGCCACCGCTGCTGGCCGAGTATCACCGGCGCTACCCGCAAGTCAGCGTGGAGCTGATCACCGGCACCTGGTCGCAGCTCTTCGAAGAACTGCGCCACCAGCGCATCGACGGTGCCCTGGTGGCCATCGATACCCTGCCGGCGAAACTGCAACAAACCGTGCTCTACCACGAACCCCTGGTACTGATTTCCAGTGCCGGCAGCGCACCGATCCACAACGCCAGCGACCTGCAAGGCCAGCACCTGTTCATGTGGCCGGCCGGTTGCCCGTATCGCCGCGCCCTGGAGAACTGGCTCGGCAAGCACGGCCTGGACCTGCCGATCACCGGTTATGCCAGCTGGGGCACCATCATCGGCTGCGTCAGCGCCGGCGCCGGGGTATCGCTGATCCCCGAGGGCGTACTGGAGCGCTACGCACAATCCTCGACCCTGCGCGTGCAACGCTTCAGCGACCTGGCCCCAGTGGATAACCGGTTCGTCTGGCATCAGGACGTGCAGCAGCACCGTGCCCGGGACGCCTTCGCGCAGTTGCTGCGCGAGACACTCGGCGCATGAACGCACCCGGCCCCGTCATGCTTGCTGGTTATCCATCACCCCATCGATGAAGGGCGCCTTGCGGGCAAGGTACTCACCGATGCCGTCGCGATTACTGGCCTCCAGCTGCAGCTTCAGCTCCTGATACCGCTGGCGTAGCTCCACATCGGTACGCAACAGGTCGCGAAAGCCCAGCATCCGCTGGATCTGCCCATGCCCCACCAGGCACACGTGTACCTTGTGGGTCCGCACGCCTTGCACATCCCGCCGATAGAACTGATGCCCGACAGACAGGTCACTGCCCCGGACATAGCCCAGAGTCGCCATGAAAGCCTCGCGCAGCACCTCGTCCCGATGCCGCGCGACCACCAGCAGCACATCGATTTCCGGCTTGGCTGCAAGTCCCGGGACAGCAGTACTGCCCACGTGGTGAATGGCCAGCAGATCATCGGCAAAACCCGGCGCAATACGCTCGCGCTCGGCGGCGAACGCCAGGGGCCATTGCGGGTTGTAGAGGGATATCTTGCTGGTCAACGCCATGGTCACTCCTTGTGTAGAGGTTCGCCGGGCTCGGCTGGGACCCTGCCTGGAAGCCGCAAGGCCAGGTAAACAGGCACGACAAAACCTGCACAGCTTGCACTGCACAAGATTCAAGAATTGGGGTGTTGGGTATAACTCATCGAGGAACGACGAGGGCGTTATGGAGGCAACCCCACCAGCCACACCCCGGCACACAATGTTCCCGCTGTGGCTGCTCCCTTCCGGGCCTGACCAGGTTAACGGGTAATCGTTGCGGGGGGACCGATGGGGTCACCATAACGACGCTCACCTGACGGCGAGCCGCGCCATTGTACCTATCTGAGTTGAAGATACAACCGCTCATTGCAGAATTAAAAACTCGAAGAGCTTCAAGCACTTGGCGAGCAACAGAGAAGAACCCGGCTCGCCTCGTCGAGTGGCGGGGCTGACTGGCGAAAGCTCTCGCCAGCCAACCCTGCCCTTCAGGCGGAGGCAGAAATACCGTGCTCGCCGAGGAAGGCGACGAACGCTTCCTCGTCCAGCACCTTCAGGCCCAGCTCATTGGCCTTGGCCAGCTTGGAACCGGCGCCGGGACCGGCCACCACGCAGTGGGTCTTCGCCGAAACGGAACCTGCGACCTTGGCCCCCAGGCTCTCCAGCTTGTCCTTGGCCACGTCACGACTCATCAACTCCAGGGAGCCGGTCAGCACCCAGGTCTGGCCAGCCAGCGGCAGCCCTTCGACCACCTTCTTCTCGCTCTGCCAATGCATGCCGAAATCACGCAGCTGCTGCTCGATGGCCTGGGCCAACTGGGCATTATCGGGATTGTCGAAGAACTCGCGCACCGATTTGGCCTGCTTCTCCGGCAAGGCCTGGCGCATGTCCAGCCAGTCGGCGCCAATCACCCCCTGCAAGGAGCCGAACTTGTCCGCCAGCTTCTGCGCAGCGCCTGGGCCCACCGAAGGGATATCGAGCTTGCCGAGCATGCCACCTAGGGTCGTACTGGCGGCGAACTCGGCCGCCAGTTCACCCTGGTCCTGCAGCGCCAGCGCGCACTGATCCTCGGCCAGCAAGGCGCCGATCACTTCCTGGTTGTGACTGTCTTCGAAGAAACTGTGAATTTCATGGGCCACCTCCAAGCCGATGTCCGGCAGGTAGGTCAGCACCTGGGGCAAGGCCTGGCGAACCCGCTCCAGGGTACCCAGGGAGCGAGCCAGGACCTTGGCGGTCTCTTCGCCGACATCGGGAATACCCAGGGCGTAGACGAAGCGCGCCAGTGCCGGGCGCTTGCTGTCTTCGATAGCCTTGAGCAGTTTGTTGCTGGAAACCTCGGCGAAACCTTCCAGGTCGATGATCTGCTCGTACTTGAGCTTGTACAGGTCGGCCGGCGAGGCAATGAGCTTCTCGTCCACCAATTGCTCGATGGTCTTGTCCCCCAGGCCCTCGATATCCATGGCCCGCCGAGACACGAAGTGGATGATCGCCTGCTTGAGCTGGGCGCCACAGGCCAACCGCCCGACACAACGGTAAACCGCGCCCTCGCTGAGGGTTTCACGCCCCTTGCTGCGCTTGACCAACTGCGTGCGCTCGACATGGGAACCGCAGACCGGACAGCTCTCGGGAATCTGCACCGGACGGGCATCCTCCGGACGACGCTCGGTGACCACTTGCACCACCTGCGGAATCACGTCGCCGGCACGCCGGATGATTACCGTGTCACCGATCATCAGGCCCAGGCGCGCCACTTCGTCCATGTTGTGCAACGTCGCATTGGAAACAGTCACCCCGGCGACCTTGACCGGCTTCAAGCGTGCCACCGGCGTCACCGCGCCAGTGCGACCGACCTGGAACTCTACATCCAGCAGTTCGGTGAGCTCCTCCATGGCCGGGAACTTGTGGGCAATGGCCCAGCGCGGCTCTCGGGCCCGAAAGCCTAGTTCGCGCTGGGAGGCGATGCTGTTGACCTTGAACACCACACCATCGATTTCATAAGCCAGCGCGTTGCGCCGCTCACCAATCTCGCGGTAGTACTCCAGGCACTCGTCGATCCCCTTGGCCAGGCGCAACTCGCGGCTAATGGGCATGCCCCATTGCTTGAGCTGCTCGAGGTTGCCGATATGGGTGTCGGCGATGTCCGCCGTGACCTGGCCCAACCCGTAGCAGCAGAACTCCAGGGGCCGGCTAGCGGTGATCTTCGAATCCAGCTGGCGCAGGCTACCTGCCGCGGCATTGCGCGGGTTGGCGAAGGTCTTGCCACCCACCTCCAGTTGCGTTGCGTTCAAGCGTTCGAAACCAGCCTTGGACATGAACACTTCACCGCGCACCTCCAGGGTCGCCGGCCAACCACTGCCCTGCAGCTTCAGCGGAATGTTGCGCACGGTACGCACGTTGACGCTGATGTCTTCACCGGTCGTGCCGTCGCCTCGGGTGGCGCCACGCACCAGCACGCCGTCCTGATACAAGAGGCTGACCGCCAGGCCGTCGAGCTTGGGCTCACAGCTGTACTCCACCGCCGCGCCACCACCGAACAGGTCACCCGCCGGCAGGTCCAGGCCTTCATTGACCCGGCGATCGAACTCACGCATGTCGACTTCTTCGAAGGCGTTGCCCAGGCTGAGCATGGGGATCTCATGGCGAACCTGGGTGAAGGCCGAGAGCGCTGCACTGCCGACGCGCTGGGTCGGCGAATCACTGGTCACCAGCTCCGGATGCTCGGCCTCCAGGGCCTTGAGCTCACGAAACAGGCGGTCGTATTCCGCATCCGGGATGCTCGGCTCGTCGAGCACGTGATAGCGGTAGTTGTGCAGGTCCAGCTCGGCACGCAATTCAAGAATGCGGGTTTCGGCGGCGGTCATGGAGTTCTCTCATAAAGCAAAAGAGCAGCCTAGGCTGCTCGATCTGAAGATTGGGGTTGCAGCTGCGCTGGCCAGCCAGCTCCTACAGGATAGATCCGCAGTGACTGGCCAGCGCCCAGAGATTCAACGTTTCTGGGTCAAGGCGCGGCGCTCGAACTCGACGATGCGCTGGCGGTAGTGCTCGATGGTCTGGGCAGTCAGGACGCTGCGCTGATCGTCCTTGAGCTCGCCATTGAGCTCCTGGGACAGTTTGCGCGCGGCGGCCACCATGACATCGAACGCCTGCTTTGGATGACGCGGACCTGGCAAGCCGAGGAAGAAGCTCACAGCCGGGGTGCTGAAGTGATCGATATCATCCAGATCGAAAATCCCGGGCTTGACCGCGTTGGCCATGGAGAACAGCACCTCGCCATTGCCGGCCATGCTTTCGTGGCGGTGGAAGATATCCATCTCGCCAAAGCGCAGGCCACTTTCGAGAATGTTCTGCAGCAGCGCGGGGCCCTTGAAGCCCGCGGCATCGCGGCAGATCACGCTGATTACCAGCACTTCCTCGGCCTGTGGCTGGTCCTTGTCGCCATGGCTGGACGCCTTGCCTTCATCGGCCGGGAAATCGTCGTCACGGCTGCTGAAGCTCGGGCCGTTGTCCAGATCCAGATCCAGGTTCAGGTCGCCCTGCTGCGGCTCGCTGGCACGCTTGCCACGCTTGGGCGAGGCGCTCTCGCGCGGTTCGCGCGCCGGCATGCTCACCGAAGGCAGATCATGCTCATCCAGCTGCGGTTCCTTATGGGTATCCAGCACGCGGGATGGCCCCAACAATTCGGCATTGCCATCGTCATCCGGCAAATTGGAAAGATTGCGATCAAGGCGGAACTTCAATTTGCCCTTGCCGCCGCGCATGCGCCGCCAGCCATCAAAAAGAATACCGGCGATAACAATAACGCCGATGACGATCAGCCACTCGCGCAGACCGATTTCCATGTAATCCCGTGCCTCTATAAAAAATGCTGAAAAATAAGAGGTTTACAATCTGCAAACCGCTTTAAAACGTGGCGCCAACTCTATGTTCTGAATGGCGTTTTGCCCACGCATAGGAAAAATTGACATTAAACTAGCACGACCAAAGACAACTTTACACCGTCTGTCGCAATGCTCAGGGCCAATATCTTGCGCAATAAGGGAAAATCCCCAACTTGCCCCCGACAGCCACCTCAAACCTGCGGACTCAGGCGTCCACCATCGCCATCGCCTCCTCGACATCCACGGCCACCAGACGCGAACATCCCGGTTCGTGCATCGTCACCCCCATCAACTGGTCAGCCATTTCCATGGCGATCTTATTGTGGGTGATATAGATGAACTGCACTGTCTGCGACATCTCTTTGACCAGCTTTGCATAGCGTCCAACGTTAGCGTCATCCAGCGGAGCGTCAACTTCGTCGAGCATGCAGAAAGGCGCCGGGTTCAACTTGAAGATAGCGAATACCAGGGCCAGTGCGGTCAAAGCCTTTTCACCACCGGAGAGCAAATGAATGGTGCTGTTCTTCTTGCCAGGAGGACGCGCCATGATTGTCACCCCTGTATCGAGTAGATCTTCGCCAGTCAGTTCCAAATAAGCGCTGCCGCCACCGAAAACTTTTGGAAACAATGCCTGCAAACCACCATTGATCTGGTCGAAGGTGTCCTTGAAACGATTGCGGGTTTCCTTGTCGATCTTGCGGATGACGTTTTCCAGGGTCTCCAGAGCCTGCACCAGGTCGGCATCCTGGGCATCCAGGTAGCGCTTGCGCTCGGACTGCTGCTGGTACTCGTCAATGGCCGCCAGGTTGATGGCGCCCAGCCGCTGGATTCGCACAGCGATCCGCTCCAGCTCTTCCTCGGCGGCCTGCTCACTGGCCTCTCCCGTGAGCGTGGCCAGCACGCCCTCCAGATCATAGCCGTCGGCCAGCAATTGCTCCTGCAAGGTCTTGCGCCGCACGCTCAGGGCCTGCCACTCCATCCGCTGCTGCTCCAGCTGCCCACGGATCAATTGCGATTGCTGCTCGGCCTGGTTACGGCGCTTCTCGGCATCGCGCAACTCCCGATCGGCATCCTCCATGGCGATCTGCGCGCTCTTGAGCTCGACATCCACGCTCATGCGTTTTTCCAGCAACTCCTCGAGCTTGAGGCGCAACTCTTCCAGCGGGGCCTCCCCCTCCTCCAGGTTGAGGCTCAACTGCTCACGCTTCTCGGTCAGGCGCTCCGACTGCATCTCCAGGCGCTCCAGCGCCTGGCGGGTAGAGTCGTGCTGGGCCTTGAGCGAACCCATGCGCACGGCCAATTGATGGGCATGGTCCTTGTGCTGGCGAGCCTCCTGGCGTATCCGGTCAAGGCGTTCACGCAGGCTGTCGCGCTGGGCCAGCAGCAGTTCGCGCTGCTCGGTGTCCAGCGCCATGCTGTCCAGGGCCTCTTGCAACTGCAGGCGCGCCTCGCCAATCTGTTCGTGCTCCAGCTCGCGCTGCTCACCCAGCTCCAGCAGTTCTTCATCGAGGCGACTGCGGCGCAGGTTCAACTGCTCGGCCTTGGCCTTGCCAGCCGAGAGCAAAGCCTTCAACTCACCTTGCTGGCGAGCTTCATCCTGCAACAGGCGCCGCAGGTGCTCACGACCGTTTTCCTGCTGGCGCTGCTGGGCCCGCAGGTTAAGCAGTTGGCTTTCCAGGTCCTCGACACTGGCTTCGCGCTCATCGCGCTCAAGAAGCAGTTGCTGGATCTCCTGGCCTCGGGCCAACACGCCACTTTCCGCCTCGCTGGCCCGACGCACCCGCAGAAAATGCCGGCCGACCCAGTAACCATCGCGACTGATCAGGCTCTGCCCCGCAGCCAGCTGGCCACGCAGGGCCAGGGCCTGCTCCAGGCTGTCCACCGGCTTGACCTGGCCCAGCCAGGGCGCCAGGTCGACCTGGGACTGCACCTTGTCCAACAAGCTGCCTGGCATGGATGAAAGCTCGCCTGGCAGGCTCAACAGACGCAGGTCACCCTGCTCGAAACCCGCCAGGTCGATAGCGGAAAAATCCTCGACCAACACCGCGTGCAGATCGGCGCCCAGCACGGTTTCCACCGCCAGTTCCCAGCCCGCCTCCACCTGCATGCCATCGGCCAGGCGTGGCTGCTCGGCCAGTTGCTGCTCACGCAGCCATTGGGCGGTGCCGGTGCCTGGGTCCAACGCGGCCTGCTGCAAGGCCTCTAATGAGGCCAAGCGCCCGTTGAGTCGTTGCAATTCACCCTGGGCCTGCTGCTGGGCCTGGCTGGCCTGCTGCAGTTGCTGGCGCAGTTGTTCCAGGCGTTCGACCTGGGACTCTTCGCTAGCCTGCAAGTCCTCCAGGGTCGCCTCACTGGCGGCCAGTTGTTCGTTGAGTTCGAGCATCGCCGCATCTTCGGGATCGGCGGTCAGTTGCTCGCGCTCTTCGCCCAGGCGCCGCTGGCGTTCGGCCAGGCGCTCCAGGCTGGCTTCCAGTTGCTGGATGCGCGACTGCTGTACTTCCGCCTGGCGCCTTGGCTCGGCGGAGCTGAGGTTGAAGGCATCCCACTGCTCCTGCCAGCCATGCATGGTGGTCTCGGACTCTTCCAGGGTCGCCGCGGCTTCCTCGGCAGCCGCACTGCTGACCTCCTGCTCGGGCTCGAGCATCGCCAGTTCTTCGCCCAGGGTCGCCAGCAAGGTGCGGTCATGCCCCAGGTGCGACTCGGTCTCCAGGCGCGCGCGCTCGGCTTCTTTCAGATCGTCCTGCAACTGGCGCAGGCGCTGCTGGCCGTGCTGGATGCTCTGCTCGACCCGGGCTATATCGCCGCCGACCGAATAGAAGCGCCCCTGCACCTGGTTGAAACGCTCGGACAGCTCGTGGTGACCATCACGCAGGCGCTCGATGGCGGCATCGGCATTGCGCTGTTCGGCCACCAGTGCCTCGAAGCTGACCTCCTGGCTGCCGATCACCGACTCGCGCTGCCCCACCTGCTCGTTCAGCGCCTGCCAGCGCAGGGCCGACAGCTGCGCCTTGAGCTGGCGCTCCTCGGCCTTGTATTCCTGGTACTTCTCGGCAGCCTGGGCCTGGCGGTGCAAGCGCTCGAGCTGGCGCTCCAGCTCCTCGCGCAGGTCGGTCAGGCGGGCCAGGTTCTCATGGGTGCGGCGAATACGGTTTTCCGTCTCGCGCCGACGCTCCTTGTATTTGGAGATGCCGGCGGCTTCCTCGATGAAGTTGCGCAGGTCCTCGGGCTTGGCTTCGATCAACTTGGAGATCATGCCCTGCTCGATGATCGAGTAGCTGCGTGGCCCGAGGCCGGTGCCGAGGAAGATGTCGGTGATGTCGCGGCGACGGCACTTGGCGCCGTTCAGGTAGTAGCTGTTCTGGCTGTCGCGGGTCACCTTGCGTCGAATGGAGATCTCCGCATAGGCCGCGTACTCACCCACCAGGGTGCCATCGGAATTGTCGAATACCAGCTCGATGCTCGCCTGGCTCACCGGCTTGCGGCTGGTGGAGCCATTGAAGATGACGTCGGTCATCGACTCGCCACGCAGGTTCTTGGCAGAGCTTTCGCCCATGACCCAGCGCACGGCGTCGATGATGTTCGACTTGCCGCAGCCATTGGGCCCGACCACCGCCGCCATGTTACTGGGGAAGTTGACCGTGGTCGGATCGACGAAGGACTTGAACCCCGCCAGCTTGATGCACTTGAGTCGCACGTTTACGCATCCGCCAGGGCAGACACCACCAGGTCGCTGCTGCGCTGGCCGTAGGCCGTCAGCACCCGGCGGATCTGCGCCAGGTCACGGGCCAGTACCGCAGCCAGCAATTGCTCGAACAGTGCCAGGTACTCGCTCATGGACGCCTTGCGCTGGTCCAGCGCCAGGTAATAGGCGCGACTCATGGCCGGCTGCAGGTTCTCGACGGTCTCCTGCAGGTACGGATTGTTGGCGAAGGGATAGGCCGCACGCATCACGTTGAAGCTGTCTTCGACGAATGCACGGATGTCCTGGCCCTGGTAGGCGCTCTCCAGGCGTTGCTGGATCTGCAGGAAAGGCGCCATTTCGCTCTGCTGCTGCCACCCAGTGGCCACCGAGTTGCCCAGCAGGATGTACATCTCGCCCATCAGGGTGCAGAGGCTGCGGACCTTGTGCTCGGTGAGCTCGGTCACGTGGGCGCCACGGCGCGGCAGGATGGCGATCAGATGGCGGCGCTCCAGGATCAGCAAGGCCTCGCGGACCGAGCCGCGACTGACATTGAGGGCCAAGGTGACCTTCTGTTCCTGAATGCGCTCACCAGGCTTGAGATCCCCGCGAATGATACGTTCGGCGAGGTGGTGAGCAATTTGCTCGGCGAGGCTGTCCGGCGCCTTGAACGTCATGGTTTTCCTTCAAAATCTTTAATCGGCACAAGCGGCGAAGTGTAGCGCAATTGATACCCCGGCGCGGAGTGCCACGGCAGCGGAATTTGCCATGAAACCGGCAGATAAGCGGCTGTTGGTCGGTCACGGACACCCAGCCTCCAACCCTGCACCGGCGCGCCCCGGGATCTTGGTCATACTTGAATTGTTGGGCGATGAAATTTCCTGACCTTTAAGTCAGAAAATAATTGACCGAAAAGTCAGACATGACTAAATTCGGCTCACGTCGCTTAACAACAATAATGAGTCTGCGAGGCCTTCCGTGATCCAGTTTCTCCTCAACCAGGAGCTCCGTAGCGAGCATGCCCTGGACCCGAACCTGACCGTGCTCAATTACCTGCGCGAACACCTGGGCAAGCCCGGCACCAAGGAAGGCTGTGCCAGCGGTGACTGCGGTGCCTGTACCGTAGTGGTCGGCGAGTTGCAGGTGGACGCCCAGGGCGGTGAATCCATTCGTTATCGCAGCCTCAACTCGTGCCTGACCTTCGTCTCGTCCCTGCACGGCAAGCAGTTGATCAGCATCGAAGGCCTCAAGCATCAGGGCCGCTTGCACAGCGTGCAGCAGGCCATGGTCGACTGCCACGGCTCGCAGTGCGGCTTCTGCACCCCGGGTTTCGTCATGTCGTTGTTCGCCCTGCAGAAGAACAGCAGCCAGCCCGACAGCCACAAGGCCCACGAAGCCCTGGCCGGCAACCTCTGCCGCTGCACCGGCTACCGCCCCATCCTCGCGGCGGCGCAGCAGGCGTGCAGCAGCGGCCAATGCGATCAGTTCGACACGCGCCAGGCCGAGACCATCGCCCGCCTCAAGGCCATTGCCCCCAAGGACACCGGCGAGCTCAACAGCGGTGACAAGCGCTGCCTGGTGCCCCTGACCGTCGCCGACCTGGCCGACCTCTACGACGCCTATCCCCAGGCCCGCCTGCTGGCCGGCGGCACCGACCTGGCACTGGAGGTGACGCAGTTCCACCGCACCCTGCCCGTGATGATCTACGTCGGCAATATCGCCGAGCTCAAGCGTATCGAGTACTTCGACGACCGCCTGGAAATCGGTGCGGCCACTCCCCTCACCGATTGCTACGACGCCTTGCGCGGTGAGCACCCGGACTTCGGCGAACTGCTACAACGCTTCGCCTCGCTGCAGATCCGCAACCAGGGCACCCTGGGCGGCAATATCGGCAACGCCTCGCCCATTGGCGACTCGCCGCCGCTGCTGATAGCCCTGGGCGCACAGATCGTGCTGTGCAAGGGCCAGGTGCGCCGGACCCTGGCCCTGGAGGATTACTTCATCGACTACCGGGTCACCGCCCGCCAGGACAGCGAGTTCATCGAGAAGATCATCGTGCCCCGCGCCAGCGCCGAGCGCCAGTTCCGCGCCTACAAGGTGTCCAAGCGCCTGGACGACGATATCTCCGCGGTCTGTGCAGCCTTCAACCTGCGGATAGTCGACGGCGTGATCGAGGAGGCGTGCATCGCCTTCGGCGGCATGGCCGCCACTCCCAAGCGTGCCAGGCACTGCGAGGCGATCCTGACCGGCGCCAACTGGACCCAGGCGAGCATCGAGCAGGCCTGCGCGGCCCTGGCCCAGGACTTCACGCCGCTCTCGGATTTTCGCGCGAGCAAGGAGTACCGCCTGCTGAGCGCGCAGAACCTGCTGCGCAAGTACTTCATCGAACTGCACACACCGCACATCGAGACCCGGGTGACCGCTCATGTCTAACCAGCACAAGGTCGAAAAGACCCAGGACGAACTCACGGCCCTGTTTCGCCAGGACCTGACCACCGGCGTCGGTCGCAGCGTCAAGCACGACAGCGCCGAAAAACACGTCTCCGGCGAAGCGGTGTACATCGACGACCGCCTGGAATTCCCCAACCAGCTGCACGTCTATGCCCGGCTCTCGGACCGCGCCCACGCCCGGATCATCAGCATCGATACCGCGCCCTGCCATGCCTTCGAAGGGGTACGTATCGTCATCACCCACGAGGACATTCCCGGCCTCAAGGACATTGGCCCGCTGTTGCCCGGCGACCCGTTGCTGGCCATCGATACCGTGCAATACGTCGGCCAGCCGGTGCTGGCGGTGGCCGCCCGCGACCTGGATACCGCACGCCAGGCCGCCATGGCGGCGATCATCGAGTACGAGGACCTGGAGCCGGTGCTGGACGTGGTCGAGGCCCTGCGCAAGCGCCACTTCGTGCTGGACAGCCACACCCATCAGCGCGGCGACTCGGCCAGCGCCCTGGCCAGCGCCAGGCACCGCATCCAGGGCACCCTGCACATCGGCGGCCAGGAACACTTCTACCTGGAGACCCAGATCTCCTCGGTGATGCCCACCGAGGACGGCGGCATGATCGTCTACTGCTCGACCCAGAACCCCACCGAAGTGCAGAAGCTGGTGGCCGAGGTGCTGGATGTCTCGATGAACAAGATCGTGGTGGACATGCGCCGCATGGGTGGCGGCTTCGGCGGCAAGGAAACCCAGGCTGCCAGCCCTGCCTGCCTGTGCGCGGTGATCGCGCGCCTCACCGGCCAGCCGACCAAGATGCGCCTGCCCCGGGTCGAGGACATGCTGACGACCGGCAAGCGCCACCCCTTCTACATCGAATACGACGTGGGCTTCGACGATAGCGGCCGGCTGCACGGCATCCAGCTGGAGCTGGCGGGCAACTGCGGCTGCTCGCCGGACCTGTCGGCCTCCATCGTCGACCGGGCGATGTTCCACGCCGACAACTCGTACTACCTGGGCGACGCCACGGTCAACGGCCACCGCTGCAAGACCAACACGGCCTCCAACACCGCCTATCGCGGTTTCGGCGGCCCCCAGGGCATGGTCGCCATCGAGGAAGTCATGGATGCCATCGCCCGTCACCTGCACCTGGACCCGCTGGCCGTGCGCAAGGCCAACTACTACGGCAAGACCGAGCGCAACGTCACCCATTACTACCAGACCGTCGAGCACAACATGCTCGAGGAAATGACCGCCGAACTGGAAGCCAGCAGCCAGTATGCCGAGCGCCGCGAAGCCATCCGTCTGTACAACGCCAACAGCCCGGTACTGAAGAAAGGCCTGGCCCTGACCCCGGTGAAGTTCGGCATCTCCTTCACCGCCAGCTTCCTCAACCAGGCCGGCGCGCTGGTCCACGTCTACACCGACGGCAGCATCCACCTCAACCATGGCGGCACCGAGATGGGCCAGGGCCTGAACACCAAGGTGGCCCAGGTGGTGGCCGAGGTGTTCCAGGTCGATATCGGCCGGGTGCAGATCACCGCCACCAATACCGACAAGGTGCCCAATACCTCGCCGACCGCGGCCTCCAGCGGCGCCGACCTCAACGGCAAGGCGGCGCAGAACGCGGCGCAGACCATCAAGGACCGGCTGGTGGAGTTCGCCGCGCGCAAGTACCAGGTCAGCGAGGAAGATGTGGAATTCCACAACGGCCACGTGCGGGTTCGCGAGCTGATCCTGACCTTCGAGGAACTGATCCAGCAGGCGTATTTCGCCCAGGTGTCGCTGTCCAGCACCGGCTTCTACAAGACGCCGAAGATCTACTACGACCGCGCCCAGGCCCGTGGCCGGCCGTTCTACTACTTCGCCTTCGGCGCGGCCTGCGCCGAGGTGCTCGTCGATACCCTGACCGGCGAATACAAGATGCTGCGCACCGATATCCTGCATGACGTCGGCGCCTCGCTGAACCCGGCCATCGACATCGGCCAGGTGGAAGGCGGCTTCATCCAGGGCATGGGCTGGCTGACCACCGAGGAGTTGGTATGGAACGCCAAGGGCAAGCTGATGACCAACGGTCCGGCCAGCTACAAGATCCCGGCGGTGGCCGACATGCCGGCGGACCTGCGGGTCAAGCTGGTGGAAAACCGCAAGAACCCGGAAGACACGGTGTTCCACTCCAAGGCAGTGGGTGAGCCGCCGTTCATGCTCGGCATCGCCGCCTGGTGCGCCATCAAGGACGCGGTGGCCAGCCTCGGCGACTACCGGCACCAGCCACGGATCGACGCCCCGGCGACCCCGGAGCGGGTGCTCTGGGGTTGTGAACAGATGCGCCAGCTGCAGGTGGCGAAGGCCGTAGAGAGCGAATCCGAGCTGGCTCCGCTCTAGACCCAGGTGCGCCTGTCGCGGGCAGCCTGGCTCCTACCGTAGGAGCCAGGCTGCCCGCGATGAGGCCGGAACAGACAACAGCGATGTCGAGGTGAACATGTACAACTGGATCAGCGCCCTCGCCGACCTGCAGAACCAGGGTGAGCCCTGCGTGCTGGTGACCATCATCGAAGAGCTGGGCTCGACCCCGCGCAACGCCGGCTCGAAGATGGTGGTCAGCGCCAGCCGGGCCTTCGACACCATCGGCGGCGGCCACCTGGAATACAAGGCCATGCAGATCGCCCGGCAGATGCTCGCCAGCGGCCGGCAAACCACCCACCTGGAGCGCTTCAGCCTCGGCGCCAGCCTCGGCCAGTGCTGCGGTGGGGCCACGGTGCTGCTGTTCGAGCCCATGGGCCAGGTGCAGGCGCAAATTGCCGTATTCGGTGCCGGCCATGTCGGCCGCGCCCTGGTACCCTTGCTCGCCGCGCTGCCCTGCCGGGTACGCTGGATCGACTCGCGGGAGCAGGAATTTCCCGAACAGATTCCCCAGGGGGTACGCAAGATCGTCAGCGAGGAACCGGTGGACGAGATCGACGACCTGCCCCCAGGCAGCTATTGCATCGTCATGACCCATAATCACCAGTTGGACCTGGAGTTGACCGCCGCCCTGCTCAAGCGCAACGATTTCACCTATTTCGGCCTGATCGGCTCCAGGACCAAGCGGGTGAAGTTCGAACATCGCCTGCGCGATCGCGGCTTCGACGCCGCCACCGTGCAACGCATGCGTTGCCCCATGGGGCTGGGCGAGGTCAAGGGTAAGCTGCCCGTGGAAATCGCCATCTCCATCGCCGGTGAAATCATCGCCACCTACAACGCCCATTTCGGCCAGCCCAGCGTCACCGCCGAACCCATTGCCCAGCTGCTGCCGGCCTCGCGCCGCAGCCAGGCCTCGAACTGAAACAGCCACACACTTGAGAATGACCATGTCCCAGACTCGCAAAGCCTACCGTGCAGCCATCCTGCACAGCATCGCCGACCCGGCAGAGGTCGGAATCGAAGCCTCCTACGAGTACTTCGAGGACGGCCTGCTGGTGGTGGAGAACGGCCGGATCAGCGCCCTCGGCCATGCCAGCGAACTGCTCGCGAGCCTGCCCGCCGAGGTGCCGGTGAACCATTACCCGGACGCGCTGATCACCCCGGGCTTCATCGACACCCATATCCACCTGCCACAGACCGGCATGGTCGGTGCCTACGGCGAGCAACTGCTGGACTGGCTCAATACCTACACCTTCCCCTGCGAAAGCCAGTTCGCCGACCGGGCCCACGCCGACGAAGTGGCCGATGTGTTCATCAAGGAACTGCTGCGCAACGGCACCACCACCGCCCTGGTGTTCGGCAGCGTGCACCCGCAGTCGGTGGACGCCTTTTTCAGCGCCGCGCAGAAGCTCGACCTGCGGATGATCGCCGGCAAGGTGATGATGGACCGCAACGCCCCGGACTACCTGGTCGACACCGCCGAGTCCGGCTACCAGGACAGCAAGGCGTTGATCGAACGCTGGCATGGCAAGGGCCGCCTGCACTACGCAGTGACCCCGCGTTTCGCCCCCACCAGCACCCCGCAGCAGCTGACCCTGGCTGGCCAGTTGCTCAAGGAATATCCCGATCTCTACATGCAGACCCACATCAGCGAGAACCTGCAGGAGATCGAATGGGTCAAGGAGCTGTTCCCCGAGCGCAAGGGCTACCTGGACGTCTACGACCACTACCAGTTGCTGGGCGAACGCTCGGTGTTCGCCCATGGCGTGCACCTGTGCGACGACGAGTGCGCGCGCCTGGCGCAGACCGGCTCGGCGGTGGCCTTCTGCCCGACCTCGAACTTCTTCCTCGGCAGCGGCCTGTTCAACCTGCCGATGGCCGAGAAGCACAAGCTCAATGTCGGCCTGGGCACCGATATCGGCGCCGGCACCAGCTTCTCGCTGCTCAACACCCTCAATGAGGCCTACAAGGTCATGCAGTTGCAGGGCGCGCGCCTGAGTCCGTTCAAATCCCTGTACCTGGCCACCCTCGGCGGCGCCCGGGCCCTGCGCCTGGAAGAACGAATCGGTACCCTGCACCCCGGTACCGACGCCGACTTCCTGGTGCTGGACTACAAGGCCACGCCACTGCTGGAGTACCGCCTGCAACAGGCCAAGAGCATCGCCGAGACCCTGTTCGTGCTGATGACCCTGGGCGACGACCGCACCGTGCTGCAGACCTACGCCGCCGGCCAGCAAGTGCACCAGCGCTGATCGCCCCCAACGCCAAGCATCCCCCGCTCGACGCCGCTCGACCGGGGGATTTTTCATGGTGTCGCAACCTGCTGCGCACGCTCGCGACCAACCATCGGCAAAGCGCTCACGCGGATGGGCCCGCACTGCGTATCATCTGCCCCTTCGCCCGGGCCCTGCTGCTCTGCCCCGGGCCCCATGGAGCAACAAGGGGCATCGCCGCAGGCCGCCCCCGAACCGGAAGAAAACACATGAGAGAGCTAGCCGAACTCGGCATCTACTACCAGAACTGCGTCATCGAACGGCCCATCCCGAGCCTGGACGAGATCGCCGAATTCCAGGCCAGGCAGGGCGTCACCCTGCCCGCGGACTACCTGCAGTTCCTGCGCACGGTCAATGGCGGCGCGCCCACGCTGAACTTCTTCGAGAACGACGAGGCCGCCTTCGCCATCGAGGCCTTCCACTACCTGGCCCTGGAAAACGATCCGGACGACAGCTACAGCATCGCCGTGGCCTCCGAGTGGCCTTGCGAGGAACTGGGCAGGAAGGTGATCGCCATCGCCGGGGACGGCAGCGGCGACCAACTCATCATCGACCCGAGCCTGGGCCCCGAGGTGCGCCTGTGGCGACACGACGACGGTAGCGAGCCGGAGATTCTCGCCCCCAGCTTCGAGGCGTTGCTGGCCGGCCTCAAGCCCGATCCGGAAGAGGACGAGTAAAGCACCGGCCAGTGATCAGCGGTGTTGAGCGAGCCCCGGGGGCTTTGACTCCAGGGGCCACCGCTCCAGCTAGAAGGTCACTTCCAGGTTCAGGGTCGGTGCCGAAGTGCGAGTGCCACGGCCGCCATCCACGCCGAACTTGTTGTGCCAGTACTCGTAGCCGACCCCGAGGTAGAGGTTGGGCTTGACGTTCTTGCCCGGCAGCACGGCGAACATCAACGAGGTGCGCATCAGGGTTTCCGGAGCCGTGTCACGGTCGTTGTAGTCATGGCCCTTCTCCCCGATGTAGTTGACGAAGCCCTGGAACTTGGCCGCATGGCTGCCCACCTCGAATGGCCGCATCCAGGCCAGGTTGAGCAGGTAGGTATCGTCGAAGGTATGGTCCGGGTCCTTGGCCCCCGGGATGCCCGAATGGTTGTTTTCCTTGTAGTACAGCAGGCTCAGGTCGAACACACCGACGGTGTTGAACTTCAGGGTCGGGCCGAACACCAGGGCGCGTTTCTTCGCCGAACCCAGGTTGTTGTTGCGGCTGGCGTCGAAACCCAGGGTCAGGGCGTAGTCCTTGACCAGGCCTGTGCCCAGGGGCGTATCCAGCACCCGTGAGGCGAAGAGCTGGTGACGATAGACGCCATACACTTCGCTGCTGCCCTTGTTGGTGCCCTTGCGCGGGTCGTCGTTGTCGGAGAGCAGCACGTCCAGGTGCAGGTAGTTGCTGCCGTACTGGTAGCCGCTGGCGTGGGTGAAGCTGTAGATGCGCTTGCTGATGTAGTGCGGGTTGTTGGGATTGGTGAATTCCTTGCCATAGCGAAAGCCCACGCTATTGCTCATCCATTCCAGGGCGGTCGCTTGCCCCGCTCCGACCAAGGTCATCAGCAGGGTCGCGCCTTGTAGTGCCTTTTTCATTTTTATTATGTCCTGTGGCGGTGTGGCTCATGACAGCTTCGCTGGCTGCCGACCGACGCAGTATCGGCACAAGCGCCGCAGGAGCCAAAGCACAGAATATCGCCCGGCGTGCTGCCAAAACGGCAGCACCGGGCTAATGCCGGTCAGTTAAGCGAGGCGATCCCCTATAGGCGCGAAGCTTGCTCGCGAGGGTCGTCAACGGTGGCGCGTGTTGACTGGGTAAACGCAGCACTCTGAAGCCCATCGCGGATACGCCTCGCTCCTACAACTTCCTTAGCTGATCGACATTGAGCGCCGGCTGGCGGCAAGTGCGCTCGGCGCGCTGGCGCGCACCGATCTCTTCATCGAGCAAATGAGCCAGGACCTCCACCGCGCCAGGCAACTCGCGACCGCTGCGGGCATAAAGCCCCAGGTCACTGTAGATGCCGCCCTGGTCGCTCAAGGGGATGTGCAGCAACTCCCCCTTGGCCAGGTCCGCTTCGACCCCGATTCGGGTCTGAAAAGCCACGCCCATGCCGTGCCGGGCCATCTGTCGGGCCAGCTCCAGGGAATTGCTTTGCAATGGCGGCTTGTCCAACAGTCCCAGGCCTTTGTGCAAGGGCGCCAGCAAGTGATGGATCGAGAGCTGGCTCTTGGCCAGGATCAGGCCGTGTTCGGCGCAAGTGGCGAAATTCACGCTGCCGCGGTCGGCCAGGGGATGCTCGGGACTGACCAGCGCCCCCAGGCGAAAGTGACCGACGCTCAGTTGACGAATCTCCGGCGCCCTGGGCAAGGCGAACGCCAGGCCCAGGTCGGCGCGGTTATTGATCAGCGCCAGGGGGATCGCCTGTGAGCCCTGCACAGTGACACCGATCGTCACCTGAGGATGCAGGCTACGCATGCGCCTGAGCACCGCGGGCAACAACTCGACCGTAGCCCCCTCCACCGTGGCGATCTCCACATGCCCACTCTTCAGGCCGCGCAAGGCATCGAACTCCAGCCGCACTCGTTCCAGGTCTTGCAGCACAAGGCTGACATGGCGACTGAAGACTTCCCCGGCCAGGGTCAAGCGCAAGCCACCGGGCAAGCGCTCGAACAGCGATGCACCGATCTCGTCCTCGATCTTGAGGATCTGCCGATTCACGGCCGAAGACGCAACATTCAAGCGCCGGGCCGCCTCACGGATCGAGTGGCAGCGACGCACCATGTCGAAATAATGGATCGCGGAAGAATGAATACGCAGCGCTCTGCCGCTCATGCCCTGGACTCCTTGCGCGGGACGAAAGGCGACCTCGGGCCGGCAAAATGCCGGCCGCAGGCCTCAAGACAGCAACTGTATACAATTAACTTAATAAATTAAAACAATCTGTCGCCCGCGACTCTTCATCTTCGCCAAACGAAAATCCCCCGCCCCATGAGCCATGGAGCGGGGGATTCTTAACAGGGCAAGAGCGTTACAGCTTGGCGCTGGAGCGACCTGGCTTCTTGGTTTGCAGCAGGTGCGAAAACACCGCGTGCAAGTCGTCCGAGGCACTTTCCTCGTCGAGATTGAGCTTGCTGTCGATGTGATCCATGTGATGCATCATCAGGTTCACCGCCAACTCGGCATCCCGGGCCTCGATGGCATCGATCAGCTGGGTGTGCTCATCGTAGGAGCAATGGGAGCGGTTGCCACTTTCATACTGGGCGATGATCAGCGAAGTCTGGGACACCAGGCTGCGTTGGAAGCTGATCAGCGGGGCATTTTTCGCCGCCTCCGCCAGCTTCAGGTGGAACTCGCCGGAAAGGCGGATGCCGGCACCGCGATCGCCACGGGAAAAGCTGTCGCGCTCCTCGTTGACCATCTGCCGCAACTCCAGCAACTGCTCGGTGGTGGCGTGCTGCACGGCCAGCTCGGTGATGGCCCGCTCCACCAGGCGCCGGGCGAGGAACACCTGGCGCGCTTCCTCGACGCTCGGGCTGGCCACTACCGCCCCACGGTTGGGACGCAGCAACACCACGCCTTCGTGGGCCAGGCGCGACAAGGCGCGACGGATGATGGTACGGCTGACTCCGAAGATCTCCCCCAACGCCTCTTCGCTCAACTTGGTGCCGGGAGCCAGGCGCTGCTCGAGGATGGCCTCGAAGATGTGCGCGTAGACAATATCGTCCTGGGTACCGCTGCGACCGGCCTTGCCTGCTCGCGGTTGTTTCTTCAGGGGTTGCAACTGTTCGTTCATGGGCACTCGGGTCGGGAGGACTGCGGCGATGTCAGCGTGACTTTAATACGCCACGGTGGGTCGCTGGCAAGTATCGCGTTAAAACAAGCGCATATTGTACACAACCCTTGAGGATCATTAGTAGCGACTGTTTTCGCCTGCCACGACTGTACGGCTGTTTGCAGCCGCGGCTGTATGGCAATGTCCCGTCACTTTTGAGTTTAGGCTTGCCCCCCCGGACCTCAGTACCCGCCCATTGCACGCCCAGCGTGGATCGACAGGTCACAACCGTCCGTTGCGTCTTTCAAGAACAAGGAAACAGCAGCAATGCCCGATGCCACTCCCGCGCAATTGCGCCCCCTGGCCGACACTTCGCCTTCTGCCATCGTGGCTGGCTTCATCGCCATGATGACCGGCTACACCAGCTCCCTGGTCCTGATGTTCCAGGCCGGCCAGGCCGCTGGCCTGAGCAGCGGCCAGATTTCCTCGTGGATCTGGGCCCTGTCCATCGGCATGGCGGTGTGCAGCATCGGCCTGTCCCTGCGCTATCGCACCCCCATCACCATCGCCTGGTCGACTCCCGGCGCCGCACTGCTGATCACCAGCCTGGGAGGCGTGACCTACGGCGAAGCCATCGGCGCCTATATCACCTGTGCGGTGCTGGTCATCATTTGCGGGCTCACCGGCAGCTTCGAGCGCCTGGTGAAAAAGATCCCGGCTTCCCTCGCAGCCGCCCTGTTGGCGGGAATCCTGTTCAAGATCGGCAGCGAGATCTTCGTCGCCGCCCAACATCGCACGGGCCTGGTGCTGGGCATGTTCTTCACTTACCTGGTGGTCAAGCGCCTGTCGCCGCGCTATGCGGTGCTGGCAGCGCTGTTGATCGGTACCGCCCTCTCCGGCTTGATGGGGCTGCTGGACTTCAGTCATTTCCAGCTGGAAGTGGCCACCCCGGTCTGGACCACGCCGCACTTCTCCCTCGCTGCCACCATCAGCATCGGTATCCCGCTGTTCGTGGTCGCCATGACCTCGCAGAACATGCCTGGCGTCGCCGTGCTGCGCGCCGACGGCTACAACGTACCGGCCTCGCCACTGATCACCGCCACCGGCCTGGCCTCGTTGCTGCTGGCCCCCTTCGGTTCCCATGGCATCAACCTGGCAGCGATCAGCGCAGCGATCTGCACCGGCCCCCATGCCCATGAAGACCATGGCAAGCGCTACACCGCAGCGGTCTGGTGCGGGATCTTCTATGGCGTCGCGGGGACCTTCGGCGCGACCCTGGCCGCCTTGTTCGCGGCCTTGCCCAAGGAGCTGGTGCTGTCGATCGCCGCCCTGGCGCTGTTCGGCTCCATCATCAACGGCCTGAGCATCGCCATGAGCCAGAGCAAGGAGCGTGAAGCGGCGCTGATCACCTTCATGGTCACGGCATCGGGCTTGACCCTGTTCTCCGTGGGCTCGGCATTCTGGGGCATCGTTGCCGGCGTCCTGACCCTGATAATCCTGAACTGGCGCAATGCGTGAAGCCGGTGCCCGGCCTGCCGGGCAAAAGGCGCCCACGACAAGGCCCGGGACTGGCCCGAGGCAGAAACGGCAAGCATTAGGGAAAAATCGACAGGTTGCCCTGGGGCAACAACGCATGGACGGCCCGGACGGGCCGCCCATGCATGACATCACGCGGTCGGGTTGATCGCGTTGTCCGGGTACCAGACGTCCAGCAGCGGGCTGACTTCAACGTTGGTCAGCTCGGTGCGAGCCTTGAGCCAGGCCTCTACGGTGGCACGCTGCTCTTCGCTGACCGAACCACGCTTGCTCAGGCAAACCAGGCCGAAGTCGTCGCCGCCGACATAACCCAGGCCGTTGGCTTCCATCGCCTCTTTGAGAAATGCGTCGAGGAAAGCGTCGATGGCTTCATCGGACAGATCTTCTTTGAAATCCAGGTTCAGCTCAAAACCCAACTCCTGGAACTCATCTACGCAGAGTTTTTTGCGCAGGCGGCGGGAACGGTTAGTGGCCATGGAACAATCCTCATAAATAATAACGGGCGGCACTTTACCAGCTTAGCCGGGCGATTGCCTGACTCTATGGGAACGCCGGTCGGCCATTGGTAAAAAAAATCCCCTCCTGTCAGGCCGAGGTACGGCACAAGCCGCTACACCTTGGGGCATAATGCCGACTCTTTCATGACCACTGAGGGATTTTTGTCTACACCCCTCGCCTTTTCTCCCCTCGACTGCAGGGTTCCATTTCCCATGATCAAATCGTTGCGCCCCCTACTGCTGGCCAGTGCCCTCCTCCCTCTGGCGTTCCAGGCCTACGCCGCCCCCGTCAACACCACCCTGACCCCGAAGGTGCAACAAGCCCTCAAGGCCGCCAAGCTCCCGGACAACGCCTTGTCCCTGGTGATGCTGCCCCTGAACGGACCAGGCACCCCGACCATTTTCAACGCCGATGTCTCGGTCAACCCGGCCTCCACCATGAAGCTGGTGACCACCTACGCCGCCCTGGAAATGCTCGGCCCGACCCACCAGTGGAAAACCGAGTTCTATACCGACGGCACCCTCAGTGGCGGCATCCTCAATGGCAACCTGTACCTCAAGGGCGGCGGCGACCCCAAGCTGAACATGGAGAAGCTCTGGTTGCTGATGCGCGACCTGCGCGCCAACGGCGTGCAGCAAGTCACGGGCGACCTGGTGCTGGACCGCAACTATTTCGTACAACCGCAGTTGCCGGAATTCAATGACGATGGCAACGACGAGAACAAACCGTTCCTGGTCAAGCCCGACTCGCTGATGGTCAACCTCAAGGCCCTGCGCTTTGTCGCCCGCAACGATTCCGGGCGGGTATTGGTATCGGTGGAGCCGCCAATCGCCAAGATCCGCATCGACAACCAGGTCAAGGCCCTGGGCGGCAAGCAATGCACGGGGGACGTGCGCTACAACCCGGTGACCCAGGCCGACGGCAGCGTAATCGTCACGGTCGGCGGCCAACTGGGCGACGGCTGCAGTTCGCAGACCTACCTGTCGCTGCTGGACCACGCCACCTACACCGCCGGTGCGGTACGGGCGATCTGGAGCGAACTGGGCGGCAGCATCCAGGGCCAGGATCGCCTGGCTGTGGTGCCCAAGGATGCCAAGGTCCTGGCCCGGGCATTCTCCCCGGACCTGGCGGAAGTCATCCGCGACATCAACAAATACAGCAACAACACCATGGCCCAGCAATTGTTCCTGAGCCTGGGTGCCAAGTACCGCAACGAAGCCGATGGCGACGATGCCAAGGCCGCACAGCGGGTTATCCGCCAATGGCTGGCCAAGAAAGGCATTACCTCGCCGCACCTGGTGATGGAGAACGGCTCAGGCCTGTCCCGCGCCGAACGAGTCAGTGCCCGGGAGATGGCCGGCCTGCTGCAAGCGGCCTGGAAAAGCCCCTACGCCGCCGAGTTCATCAGCTCGATGCCGATCGCCGGCATGGACGGCACCATGCGCAAGCGCCTCAAGCGCACGGCGATGTCCGGTGAAGCCCATATCAAGACCGGCACCCTGAACACCGTCCGCGCCATCGCCGGCTACAGCCGCGACGACAATGGCAACACCTGGGCGGTGGTGGCGATCCTCAACGACCCACAACCGTTCGGCGCCTCCTCGGTGCTGGACCAGGTCCTGCTGGACCTGTACCGCCAGCCCAAGCTGGCCGCCAGCGCCTCGGCGCTGTAATCCCGCTGTCGACGGCGGCGCCAGGCGCGCCGTCGTCGCTGTTCAAGGCAGTTCTGGCTGGACCCGGTCGCGCCCAGCCTGCTTGGCGGCATAGACGCCGGAGTCAGCCCGCAGCAGCAAACCATCCGCCCCCTCGCCTTCATGCCAGCTGGCAATGCCGAAACTGGCTGTGACCGTCCCTACCGGATCGATCGGCAAGCCCCTCAGCCCCTGCCACAGCTCCTCGGCCAGGACCAGTGCCTGGCGGCCACTGGTGTCCGGGCACAGGAGCATGAACTCCTCGCCGCCAAGGCGGCAGAACACATCCGTGCGTCGCAGGCGCCGGCCGATGCGCTCGCAGACACTGCGCAGCACCTGGTCGCCCACGGCATGGCCATACTGGTCGTTGATGCGCTTGAAGTGATCGATATCCAGCATGATCACCGCCATCTCGCCACCGCTGCGCTCCAGCCGCTGCATCTCGTGCTGCAACTGCTCCTGGAAATACCGCCGGTTGTAAATACCGGTCAGGGAGTCGGTGACCGACAGCGCCCGCAATTCTTCCTCGACCCGCTTGAGATCGGAGATATCCGAGATGTAGCCGTGCCATAGCACGCCGCCACCTGGCAAGCTCTCCGGGCTCGCCGCGCCGCGCATCCAGCGCAGGCCACGCTCCGGCAGGCAGACCCGGTACTCCTCGCGCCAAGGGCTCAGGTTCTGCGCCGAGACCCGGATCGACTGCGTGATTCGCTCCACGTCCTCCGGATGAATACGTTCGAACACCGACGCCGCATCCTCCTGCAGTTGTTGTGGATCGATCTCGTAGATCTCACGAATACCGTCGCTGGCGTAGGTGAAGCTGGTGTGCCCATCGGCATCCATCTTGAACTGGTAGATGCCGCCAGGAACATGGGCGCTGAGTCTCTTGAGCAGGCGATCCCGGGCCGCCAGGGCCTCGTGCACGCGCTTGCGCTCGGTGATATCGATGCAAATCGCCAGGTGGCCGATCCACAACCCCTGATCATCGAGCACCGGGGTGGCCAGCATGTTCACCGACAAGTGACTGCCATCGCGGCGCACCAGGGTCCACTCCCTGGCCTCGTGCCCGGCCATCATGCCTTCCTCCACCAGCATCGCCTGGGACACCGGGATGGGCTTGCCATAGCGCTGGCTCAGGCTTTGCGCCCAGCTCTCCAGCTCCTGGGGCAGGTGCAGGCTTTCCAGGGTCAGGTGGCCCACTACTTCGGCGCTGCTGTAGCCGAGCATGTGCTCGGCGCCCGCGTTGAACGTGGTGATCACTCCACGCAGGTCGGTCGCGATGATCGCCACTTGGGTGGCGGCATTGAGCACGCTGCGCAGCTGGCTATGGGTGCCACGCAACTCCTGCTCGCGGCTGCGCAGTTGTGCCGTGCGGTGTTCGACCAGGGTCAGGGCCCGTTGCCGCTGGCTCACCAGCACATAGAGCAAGGCGCTGAGCAGCACGCTGAGCAGGCCACCTAGAATCACCAGGCTGCCCAGGGAAAAATGATTGGCATGCAGGAACGCCGCGCCGGGACGGATATCCACCTGGTAGTCACGGTCGGCCAGGCGCAGCAGCCGGCTAGCGGTCAGGTAGCTGTCGATCGGCGGGTTATTCGACTCATAGAGCACCTCGTGCCGGCCCTCGATGGACAGGTCGAGGATACGCACCGAGAGGTTGTCACTGGCCGGCACCGGCAGGCCGTCGGCCACCAGTTGCCGCAGGCTGATCACCGCCAGCACAAAACCATCGGGGCGCGACGACGTGCCTGCATTGTTCGCCGCGCGCCTGACTGGCGCTGCCAGCACCACACCCCTGGCATAGGCCGGATCGACCGCCACCAGGTGCACCGGCGGCGAGACGGCCATGCCGTCCCGTTCCCGCGCACGCTCCAGCGTCGCCCGACGCAGGGACTGGGCCAGCAGGTCGTAGCCCAGCGGCGAGCCCATTGGACTCTGGGTCTGGCTGTAGAGCACCGGTGCATAGTCATCCTGGTCGCCAGCGGGTTCCATCTCGCCGGCAGCATTCAATTGCAGAATGCTGAACCCCGCCACGCCCTGCTCCCGTACCGCCTGCTCGAACGCCGGGCGCTGGGCCCGACTGACCAGCGGCGCCCAGGCGTAGGCCTGGGTACGACGCAACAGTGGCTTGGCGTAACCATCGAAATCCTGGCGCGTGACCTGATCGGAATTGACGAAGAACCGCCGCAAGCCGTCCAGGCGCTGCTCCTGGTCCTGAAAGCGTTCTTCGATACGGCTATAGCGCTCGCTGGCCAGCAACTGGAAGCGCTGGCGCAGCTGTTGCTTGTTCAGGTTGTAGGTGGACCAGGCCAGCAGCCCGGTCAGGATGCAACCGGCCAGCAGCACCAAAAGGGCCACCAGCCAGGCGGATACTTCTTCACTGATGAAACCCAGGATTTTCGGGCGTACCACATGCAACGGCATAAGTAGAACTCATCACGCCAGCGAGTTTGGGTGTCATTCGAACGTGTTGTGAGTTATAGCCATTAGCCATTAATTTGACCAGTATCAAGCCACTCCAGGGCCTGAAAATTCAGGCCCTGGGGGACTTATCCTGTCATCAGCGAGTGGTGATCTTCCAGGCACGGTGGATCTTGCCGTTACGGGCAAAATCCGGGTCGATGGTGCTCGCCGTGATCTCCTCCACCTGGTAGCGCGCAGCCAGGTTTTCATCCAGCTGGAACTTGCGGAAGTTGTTGGAGAAATACAGCACGCCGCCAGGTGCCAGGCGAGCCATGGCCAAGTCGAGCAACTGCACCTGGTCGCGCTGTACGTCGAACACCCCTTCCATGCGCTTGGAGTTGGAGAAGGTCGGCGGGTCGATGAAGATCAGGTCGAACTCATCGCGGCAGGTGTCCAGCCAGGCCATCACATCGCCCTGCTCCAGGCGGTTCTTGTCGGAAAAACCATTGAGCGACAGGTTGCGCCGCGCCCAGTCCAGGTAGGTCTTCGACAGGTCGACGCTGGTGGTGCTGCGCGCTCCGCCCTTGGCGGCGTGCACACTGGCCGTGGCGGTGTAGCAGAACAGGTTGAGGAAGCGCTTGCCGGCCGCCTCCTTCTGGATGCGCATGCGCATCGGCCGGTGGTCGAGGAACAGCCCGGTATCCAGGTAGTCGGTAAGGTTCACCAGCAGCTTGACCCCGCCTTCGCGGACCTCGGTGAACTGCCCCTGGGCACCCTGGCGCTCGTACTGGCGAGTGCCGCTCTGGCGCTCGCGGCGCTTGATCAGCACCCGGCTCTTGTCGACGTTGAGTGCCTGGGGAATCGCTGCCAGGGCATCGAACAGGCGAGCCTGGGCCTTCTCCGGGTCCACCGACTTGGGCGCGGCGTACTCCTGCACGTGCACCCAGTCCTGATACAGGTCGATGGCCAGGGAATACTCGGGCATGTCGGCGTCGTAGACCCGATAGCATTCGATACCCTCACGCTTGGCCCACTTGCCCAACTGCTTGAGGTTCTTCTGCAGGCGGTTGGCGAACATCTGCCCGCCTTCGCTCAGGCGGGCCTGCTCGACTACCGGAGCCGGAGCCGGTTTGATCGGGTTGCCGTTCTTGTTGTACTGGCGCACTGGCGGCTCATCCGCCACGGCCTGGGCCTGCTCGCGCTCCAACTGGCGCTGCTCGGGGCTGCGACGCTCGCCCGTGACGAACTGGTCGGGCAGCACCTTGATCAGCAACAGCTTGCAAGGCAAGGCGCCGTTCCAGAACGAGTACTGCTTGTGGCTGCGGATGCCCATGCGCTTGCCCAGGTCCGGGGCGCCGGTGAACACCGCGGCCTCCCAGTTCAGGCAAGCCTGGCGCAGGCGCTCGCCCAGGTTCTGGTAGAGGTACAACAGGCTGGCCTCGTCACCCAGGCGCTCGCCATAGGGGGGGTTGCAGATCACCAGGCCTTTCTGGTTCTGGTCCGGACGCGGCTCGAAAGTCGCCACTTCGCCCTGGTAGATCTTGATCCAGTCGCTCAGGCCGGCACGCTCGACGTTGTTGCGGCCCGGCTGGATCAGGCGTGGGTCGGCCTCATAACCACGGATCCACAGCGGCGGCCGTGACAGTCCGGCCTGTGCCCGGGCCAGGGCTTCGTCATGCAGCTTGCGCCACAGCGCGGGCACATGCCCCTGCCAGGCGCTGAATCCCCATTGCTCGCGCTTGAGGTTGGGAGCGATGTCGGCGGCGATCATCGCGGCCTCCACCAGGAAGGTACCGACGCCACACATCGGGTCGGCCAGGGCCCCGCCCTCGGCGGCAATGCGCGGCCAACCGGAACGGATCAGGATCGCGGCGGCCAGGTTTTCCTTGAGCGGTGCGGCGCCTTGCTGCAGGCGGTAGCCACGCTGGTGCAGGCTGTGGCCGGACAGGTCCAGGGAGAGAATGGCTTCGCCACGATCCAGGCGCAGGTGGATACGCAAGTCCGGATTGAGCTTATCCACCGAAGGACGCTCACCGGTGGGCGTGCGCAATTTGTCGACGATGGCGTCCTTGACCTTCAGGGCGCCGAAATGGGTGTTGTCGATACCCGAGCCGTGGCCGCTGAACTCCACGGCAAGGGTACCGTCGGCCAGCATGTGGTCCTGCCAATCGACATCCAGCACGCCCTGGTAGAGGTCATCGGCGTTTTTCATCGGGAAGCGCTTGAGGACCAGCAAGACCCGGTTGGCCAGGCGCGACCACAAGCACAAGCGATAAGCTGTCTCCATGTCGCCCATGCCGCGCACGGCGGAGGTGTGTTCGCGCGCTTGTTCAAGGCCAAGCCCGGTGGCTTCCTCGATCAGCAGGCCTTCAAGGCCTTTGGGACAGGTGAGGAAGAGTTCGTAACGATCCGACATGGAAATACCAGGGCCTTAGGCAAATAAGTGAACGGACAACGCATCGCCCGCTCGGTTTTTAATCAAGCGCTTTTCTTCAAGAGCGCTCGCATGGCACGAGACTGTGCCGCCCCACCCCGGCTGGCATGATTTTTTGCAGGACAAAAAAACTTAGAGGCCGGGGCAGATAAAAAGTCAGGGCAATAAAATGACATAAGTCTACCCTTCGTCGAATAGTAGTTGAGTGCAACCGTTCGACATTCTTACTAAAGCATTAACCTCATCATCTAGTCCGAGGCTAGCCACAGCGGGCTTTGCTTGACAAACACGATACAAAAACCGTCCAGGCTTATGGCCTGGATAGCATTATCGTTACGTCCTTATGACAAAACGATCATTCACTTGCTGTGACCTATTGGTTAGAACTCAACACAGGTTGGCGCCGCAACGGCGTCAACATCAAGGCTCGTGACGCCGGCAGCGAGCACCAACGGCAGAACCGATCTGCCCGACCTCTATGAAGGTCGACGGGACATATACAGTCAACAAGTGAGGGAAACACCCTATGAGAAGACTAAAGCGTGATCCGTTGGAAAGAGCGTTTTTACGCGGATATCAGTATGGCGTTAATGGCAAGTCCCGTGAGCTTTGCCCATTTACTCTACCGTCGGTACGCCAAGCCTGGATCAATGGCTGGCGAGAAGGACGCGGCGACAACTGGGACGGTATGACAGGCACTGCGGGTATACACAGACTCAACGAACTTCGCGCTGTCGGCTGATCAGGGTACATTCCGACACCTGAAAAACTTGAATGCACAACGATTTAACCACGCACGCCCCATCCGGGCGGCGGGCTTCGGCCCAGGGGCTCCTTCGAGGAGCCCTTTTTATTGCCGCCTCACCCGCAACAACCCTCAGCCCATGGCCGCAATGGCATCCACCGACTCGCGGATCAGCGCCGGGCCCTTGTAGATGAAGCCCGAGTACAACTGCACAAGGCTTGCCCCTGCGGCGATCTTCTCCGCGGCGTGCTTGCCTTCGGTAATACCGCCCACGGCAATGATCGGCAGGCGACCGGCGAGCTCCGCAGCCAGGACCTTGACGGTGTGGGTGCTCTTCTCCCGCACTGGCGCACCGGACAAGCCGCCGGTTTCGGCGCCATGTTCCAGGCCCTCGACGCCTTCGCGCCCCAGGGTGGTGTTGGTGGCGATCACCGCGTCCATGCCCGTCTCCAGCAGGGCCCGGGCCACTTCCACGGTTTCTTCGTCGCTCATGTCCGGGGCGATCTTGATCGCCAACGGCACGCGCTTGCCATGGATTGCCGCCAGCTCCTGCTGGCGACGGCTCAGGGCTGCCAGCAGTTGCTTGAGCGACTCGCCAAACTGCAGGCTGCGCAGGCCAGGGGTATTGGGCGAACTGACGTTGACGGTGACGTAGCTGGCATGGGCATAGACCTTGTCCAGGCAGATCAGGTAGTCGTCCACCGCCCGCTCGACCGGGGTGTCGAAGTTCTTGCCGATGTTGATGCCCAGCACGCCCTTGTACTTGGCAGCCGCCACCCGCGCCAGCAGATTGTCCACCCCGAGGTTGTTGAACCCCATGCGGTTGATGATGGCTTGCGCCTCGGGCAGGCGGAAGATCCGTGGCTTCGGATTGCCGGGCTGTGGACGGGGCGTGACCGTGCCGATCTCGACGAAGCCGAAGCCCAATTGGGAGAAGCCGTCGATGGCCGCGCCATTCTTGTCCAGGCCGGCCGCCAGCCCCACGGGATTGGCGAACTCCAGCCCCATGACCTTGACCGGCAACTGCGCCGGGGCCTTGCACAATAGGCCGTTGAGGCCCAAACGCCCGCCCGCGCCGATCAGGTCCAGGGACAGATCGTGGGAGGTTTCCGGGGAGAGTTTGAACAGCAGCTGGCGGGCCAGGGTATACATGGGCGGGATGAACTCGGTTGGCGGCGAAATAGGTCGCCGATTATAGCCGCGCCCGGGGCTTGCACGCGAGGCACCAACGCAAATCCGCCTGTCGATGGCATATGCCTTGCACTCTCTTGTTCCAACCCGCCCGGGGCAACGCTTGCCCGGGCCCAAGGACAGTGCCAGCGCCCTCTCCCACCCCGTCCGGGCGAATGGCCAAGAGGCTTTTCACACAGGGTGCCCCCATGATCGAACGCCCACACTCGCCATTGGCCTGGGTCAACGGCAGCGATGCCCCGGAAAAGCCCGAGCTGGACCTGGGCTTCATGCCCCTGACCGACTGCGCCTCCCTGGTGGTTGCCGCCACCCAGGGCTTCGCCCAGCCCTACGGCCTGACCCTGAACCTCAAGCGCCAGGGCTCCTGGGCCGGCCTGCGGGACAAACTGGTCAGCGGCGAACTGGACGCCGCCCACAGCCTGTACGGACTGATCTATTCAGTGCACCTGGGCATAGGTGGCACCGGCCCTTGCGACATGGCAGTGCTCATGGGCCTGAATCACAACGGCCAGAGCATCAACCTGTCCCGGAACCTGCAAGCGCTCAAGGTGACCAGCCCTGAGGCACTGGAGCAGCATGTGCACCAAAGCCGGGCGCGCCTGACCTTCGCCCAGACCTTTCCCACCGGCACCCACGCCCTATGGTTGTATTACTGGCTCGCCAGCCAGGGCATCCATCCCTTGCTGGACGTGGACAGCGTGGTGGTGCCGCCGCCGCAAATGGTCGCCCACCTGCAGGCCGGGCGAATAGACGGTTTCTGCGTTGGCGAGCCCTGGAGTGCCAGCGCCGCGCAACAGGACCTGGGGTTCACCCTGGCCACCAGCCAGGCCATCTGGCCTGACCACCCGGAGAAGGTCCTGGGCTGTACCCGAGCCTTTGTCGAGCAGTACCCCAACACGGCCCGAGCCCTGGTGATGGCCGTTCTGGAGGCCAGCCGCTTCATCGAGCAAAGCCAGGAGAACCGTCGCAGCACCGCGCGCCTGCTCAGTGCCAGCGACTACCTCGATACCTCGCTGGCCCGCATCGAGCCGCGGCTACTGGGCGACTATGCCGATGGACTGGGCAATCGCTGGCAAGACGCCCATGCCCTGAGCTTTTACAACCAGGGCGCGGTGAACCCGCCCTACCTGTCCGACGGCATGTGGTTCATGACCCAGTTCCGCCGCTGGGGCCTGCTACGCGAAGACCCGGATTACCTGGCCGTGGCCCGCCGGGTGCAGCAACTGGAGCTGTATCGCCAGGCCGCCGCACAGCTTGGCCTGGCCAACAGGCCAGACATGCGCAGCAGCCAGCTGATCGATGGCAAGGTCTGGGATGGCACACAGCCGGCCGCCTACGCCCGCAGCTTCCGCCTGCATGCCCTGAGCGAAACCCCGGCCCTCGTGGCCCGACGCTGAGCGGAGCCTGTGACGATGCTACGTATCCTGTTGATCGACGACACCGCGAAAAAAGTCGGGCGACTCAAGACCGCGCTCAGTGAAGCCGGGTTCGAAGTCATCGATGAGTCAGGCCTGACCATCGACCTGCCCGGACGCGTCGAAACGGTGCGCCCGGACGTGATCCTGATCGATACCGAGTCGCCCGGGCGCGACGTCATGGAGCAAGTGGTGCTGGTCAGCCGCGACCGCCCCCGGCCCATCGTGATGTTCACCGACGAACATGACCCGGGGGTGATGCGCCAGGCGATCAAGTCCGGGGTCAGCGCCTACATCGTCGAAGGCATCCAGGTCCAGCGCCTGCAGCCGATCCTCGATGTGGCCATGGCCCGTTTCGAGAGCGACCAGGCCCTGCGCGCCCAGTTGCAGGCCCGGGACCAGCAACTGGCGGAGCGCAAGCGCATCGAGCTGGCCAAAGGGCTACTGATGAAGATGAAGGCCTGCGACGAGGAACAGGCCTATACCCTGATGCGCCGCCAGGCCATGAGCCGACAGCAGAAGCTGATCCAGGTGGCGGAGCAGATCATCGCCATGCAGGAACTGCTGGGCTGACCGGGGCCTGGCTGGCCCGGCTCTTGCTATCGGATCTGCATCGGTAACCAACGGCGGTTGCCCCACCCACGACAAAGACGTCGCGCACCCTGCTCGCCCACCGCGAGCCGGGTGCCGGCGTCTTTTCGTTCTGGCCCCACTGCACGGGGCTGGTGGTGCGGCCGGCGTGGCGCACCCCCTGAAGGCCCATGACCACTCCCACGATTGCTGTCAGCTGAGGTGCGCGATGAATTCAAGCTTCTGGAAATCCGGCCACGCCCCGACCCTGTTCGCGGCCTTTCTCTATTTCGACCTGAGTTTCATGGTCTGGTACCTGCTGGGGCCCCTGGCGGTGCAGATCGCCAGCGACCTGCAACTGACCACCCAACAGCGCGGCCTGATGGTGGCCACGCCGATCCTCGCCGGCGCGGTGCTGCGCTTCGCCATGGGCCTGCTGGCCGATCGCCTGTCACCCAAGACCGCCGGCCTGATCGGCCAGGTGATCGTCATCGGCGCGTTGTTCGGCGCCTGGACGCTGGGGGTCCACAGCTACCAACAGGCCCTGCTGCTGGGAGTGTTCCTGGGTATGGCCGGCGCATCGTTCGCGGTGGCCCTGCCCCTGGCCTCGCAGTGGTATCCGCCGCAGCACCAGGGCAAGGCCATGGGTATCGCCGGCGCGGGCAACTCCGGCACGGTGTTCGCCGCGCTGCTGGCCCCGGCGCTGGCCGCGGCCTATGGCTGGAGCAATGTGTTCGGCTTCGCCCTGATCCCGCTGCTGCTGACCCTGGTGCTGTTCGCCTGGCTCGCGCAAAACGCCCCCGAACGGCCCCGGGCCAAGTCCATGGCGGACTACCTCAAGGCCCTGGGCGACCGCGACAGCTGGTGGTTCATGTTCTTCTACAGCGTCACTTTCGGCGGCTTCATCGGCCTGGCCAGCGCCCTGCCCGGCTACTTCAACGACCAGTACGGGCTGAGCCCGGTGACGGCCGGCTACTACACCGCGGCCTGCGTCTTCGGCGGCAGCCTGATGCGCCCCCTGGGCGGGGCCCTGGCGGACCGCTTCGGCGGCATCCGCACCTTGCTGGCGATGTACAGCGTGGCGGCGGCCTGCATCGCCGCGGTGGGTTTCAACCTGCCCAGCTCCTACGCCGCCCTGGCGCTGTTCGTCTGCACCATGCTTGGCCTCGGAGCGGGCAATGGCGCGGTGTTCCAGCTGGTGCCGCAACGCTTCCGACGGGAAATCGGCGTGATGACCGGGCTGATCGGCATGGCCGGCGGCATCGGCGGTTTCGCCCTGGCGGCCGGCATGGGGGCGATCAAGCAAGGCACCGGCAGCTACCAGTTGGCGCTGTGGTTGTTCGCCAGCCTGGGCTTGCTGGCCTGGTTCGGCCTGCATGGGGTCAAGCGTCGCTGGCGCACCACCTGGGGCTCGGCTGCCGTGACCGCGGCCCGGGTCTGACACTGCATGGCCCTGCAACTGAGCCACGCCCAGGCCAGCGCCACCGGCCCCCGGGCCGAGAACCAGGATGCCCTGCGCCGAGTGACCCCGGAGCCGGTCCTGGCCGCGAGCAAGGGCCTGCTGTTCGCCATCGCCGACGGTGTCAGCCAGTGCGCCGATGGTGGCCTGGCAGCCCGTTCCAGCTTGCAGGCGCTGGCCCTGGACTACTATGCGACACCAGAAACCTGGGGCGTGGCCGAATCCCTGGAGCGCCTGCTGAACGCGCAGAATCGCTGGCTGCAGGCCAATGGTGGCGGCCAACCGCTGCTCACCACCCTCAGCGCCCTGGTGTTGCGCGGGCGGCGCTTCACCCTGGCCCACGTCGGCGACTGCCGGGTCTACCGCTGGCACCAGCAACGCTTGCAGCGCATCAGCGAGGATCATGTCTGGGAGCAGCCAGGCATGCAGCATGTGCTCAAGCGCGCCCTGGGGCTGGACCAGCACCTGGTACTGGACTTCCTCGACGGGGAACTGCGCCAGGGCGAAAGTTTCCTGCTGCTCAGCGACGGGGTCTGGGCCACCCTGGGCGACACCGCCATCGCAGCGATCCTGCGCGACCAGCCAGACCCGGAGAGCGCCACCCGGACCCTGGTCAGCGCCGCTCACCTGGCCGGCAGCCAGGACAACGCCAGTGCCCTGCTGGTACGGGTCGATGCCCTGGGTGAACAGAGCATCGGCGATGCCCTGCTGCACCTGCGGCAATGGCCCCTGCCGCCGCCATTGAAGCCCGGCCAGATGTTCGAGGGCTGGCAGGTCGAGGCGCTGCTGGGCCAGAGCCGGCAGTCGCTGCTGTATCGGGTGCGCGACGAGCAAGATCAGGCCTGGCTGCTAAAGACCCTGCCCGGCGCCCTGCACGATGACCTGCCGGCCTGCCAGGCACTGCTGGCCGAAGAATGGCTGCTGCGCCGGGTCGCCGGCCGGCACTTTCCCCAAGTACATGGCGGCAGCTCGCGCCAGCACCTGTACTACCTGATGCGCGAATACCCGGGACGGACCCTGGCGCAGTTGTTCCAACAGCACGGCCCCCTGCCCCTGGACCAGTGGCAGGCCCTGGCCGAACGCCTGCTGCGGGCGGTGGGCCTGCTGCATCGGCGGCAGATCGTGCACCGCGACCTCAAGCCAGAGAACCTGCTGCTGGGCGAGGATGGCGAACTGCGCATCCTGGATTTCGGCCTGGCCTACTGCCCCGGATTGACGGTGGACCCGCAACACCTGCTGCCCGGCACCCCGAGTTTCATCGCCCCGGAAGCCTTCGCTGGCGAACCTCCCGGCCCCGGGCAGGACCTGTACGCCGTCGGCGTGTGCCTGTACTTCCTGCTGACCGGGCACTATCCCCACGGCGAGGTCGAAGCCTTCCAGCGTCCGCGCTTCGGCCTGCCGACCAGCCCCGGACGCTACCGCCCGGACCTGCCGCAATGGCTGGAGGAGAGCCTGGAGCGCGGAGTCTGCGCCCAACCGCAGCAGCGCTACGAAACCGCCGAGCAGTGGTTGCTGGTGCTGGAACAGGGCGAACGCCGCAGCCTGCACAGCCGGCCCCGACCGCTGCTGGAGCGCGAGCCGCTGAAGGTCTGGCGCGGACTCGCCCTGGCCGCCCTGCTGCTCAACCTGGTGCTGCTGTGGCGGGTGCTGCGCGGCTAGGCCTTGGCTGCGCATGACCGGGCGATGAAGGCCCTGCGGGCCTTGTCGCAGCCTCACAGGCTCGGCAGCGGCCACGTGGGAGTAGGAATGGCCGGTATCGAAACGGGGCAGGATGCGTCAATTCGGTGCACAAACTGTCTCCGCCATGCGTGGAACATTGCCTGGGCACCACGCAAATACGCGGCCTCGGTAACTTGGCACAGGCGCTGCATTGCTCCTGGCAACAGACATAAAGCCCGGCCTTCAACGACGAAGGCAGGCTTCCCGAGAGAACGGGATCGGACAAAGGCGTCCTCGTCAGGCCACTGACGGGACGCCTTTTTTGTTTGCGCGCATTTTGTCGAGCCAGGCCCAAGCCCTGCCTGCGCTCCCGGAGGAGCCCATGAAAAAACTCAAGCTGGTGATGATCGGCAATGGCATGGCCGGGGTCCGCACCCTGGAGGAACTGCTCAAGCTGAGCGAGGAGCTGTACGACATCACCGTCTTCGGTGCCGAGCCCCACGCCAACTACAACCGTATCTTGCTGTCGCCGGTGCTGGCCGGCGAGCAGCAGTTCGAGGACATCATCCTCAACGACCTTGGCTGGTACCAGGAGCACGGCATCAAGCTGCTGCTCAACCGCAAGGTGGTGCAGATCGACCGTATCCGACGCCGGGTGATCGCCGACGACGGCACCGAGGCCGAATACGACCGCCTGCTGATCGCCACCGGCTCCACGCCCTTCATTCTGCCGATTCCCGGCAACGACCTGCAGGGCGTGATCGGCTACCGGGACATCGCCGACACCCAGGTGATGATCGACACCGCCAGGACCCACCGCCACGCCGTGGTGATCGGTGGCGGCCTGCTGGGCCTGGAGGCCGCCAACGGCCTGAAGCTGCGCGGCATGGAAGTGACCGTGGTGCACCTGGGGGAATGGCTGCTGGAGCGCCAGCTGGACCAGACCAGCGCCCAACTGCTGCAAGGCGCCCTGGAAGGCCGCGGATTGAAGTTCCGCCTGAGCGAGCAAACCCAGGCGCTGCTCGATGCCGGCAACGGCCGGGTCGGCTCGGTACGGTTCAAGAACGGCGACATCCTGCCCGCCGACCTCGTAGTCATGGCGGCCGGCATCCGGCCCAATACCGAACTGGCGGAACAGGCCGGCCTGCCCTGCAATCGCGGGATCCTGGTCAACGACACCCTGCAGACCTACGACCCACGCATCTATGCCATCGGCGAATGCGCCAGCCATCGCGGCATCGCCTATGGTCTGGTGGCGCCGCTGTTCGAGCAGGCCAAGGTCTGCGCCAATCACCTGGCCCAGCTGGGTTTCGCCCGCTACCAGGGCTCGGTCACATCGACCAAGCTCAAGGTCACCGGGATCGATTTGTTCTCCGCCGGCGACTTCATGGGCGGCGAAGGCACCGAGACCATCACCCTCGCCGACCCCATCGGCGGGGTGTACAAGAAGCTGGTGATCAAGGACGACGTGCTGGTGGGCGCCTGCCTGTATGGCGACACCGCCGACGGCGGCTGGTACTTCCGGCAGATCCGCGAGAACCACAACGTCGGCGAGATCCGCGACCACCTGATGTTCGGCGAGAACAGCGTGGGCGATGTCGGCCACCAGGGCCAGAACAGTGCGGCGAACATGCCCGACAGCGCCGAAGTCTGCGGCTGCAATGGCGTATGCAAGGGCACCATCGTCAAGGCCATCCAGGAGAACGGCCTGTTCAGCGTCGACGAGGTGAAAAAGCACACCAAGGCCGCCAGCTCCTGCGGCTCCTGCGCCGGGCTGGTGGAGCAGATCCTGATCAGCACCGTGGGCGGCGCGGCGGACGTCAAGCCCAAGAGCGAGAAGGCCATCTGCGGCTGCAGCGACCTCACCCATGGCCAGGTGCGCCAGGCGATCCGCGAGCACCACCTGATCACCCTGGGCAGCGCCATGCGCTTCATGGACTGGCGCACCCCGGACGGCTGCGCCACCTGCCGCCCGGCGCTGAACTACTACCTGATCTCCACCTGGCCGGGCGAAGCCAAGGACGACCCGCAGTCGCGCCTGATCAACGAGCGGGCCCACGCCAACATCCAGAAGGACGGCACCTACTCGGTGGTGCCGAGGATGTGGGGCGGCGTGACCAACCCGTCCGAGCTGCGGCGCATCGCCGACGTGGCGGACAAGTACCAGGTGCCCATGGTCAAGGTCACCGGCGGCCAGCGCATCGACCTGCTGGGCATCCGCAAGGAAGACTTGCCGGGAGTGTGGAAGGACCTGGACATGCCGTCCGGCCATGCCTACGGCAAGTCCATCCGTACCGTGAAGACCTGCGTCGGCAGCGAATTCTGCCGCTTCGGCACCCAGGACTCGACCCGGCTGGGCATCGACCTGGAGCACGACCTGTTCAACATGTGGGCGCCGCACAAGGTCAAGCTGGCCGTCTCCGGCTGCCCGCGCAACTGCTCGGAAGCCGGGATCAAGGACGTGGGCATCATCGGCGTCGACTCCGGCTGGGAGATGTATATCGGCGGCAACGGCGGGATCAAGACCGAGGTGGCGCAGTTCTTCGTCAAGCTCAAGACCGCCGATGAGGTGCGCGAATACAACGGCGCCTTCCTCCAGCTCTACCGCGAGGAAGCCTTCTACCTGGAGCGCACCGTGCACTACCTGGAGCGGGTCGGCCTGGAGCACGTGAAACGCGCCGTGCTGGAAGATCCGCAGCGGCGCCAGGCGCTGAACGAACGCCTGCAGTTTTCCCTGTCCTTCGAGCAGGACCCCTGGCAGCAACGCCTGGCCGAGCCGCAGCTGAAAAAAGAGTACGAGACCATCCCCCTCAAGCAACTGGAGGTGCCGGCATGAACTGGCTGGATATCTGCGCCCTGGAAGACATCAACATCCTGGGCTCGCGCATCATCAAGGGGCCCCGGGGCGATATCGCGATTTTCCGCACCAGCGACGACCAGGTGTTCGCCCTCGACGATCGCTGCCCGCACAAGGGCGGGCCACTGTCCCAGGGCCTGATCCACGGCAAGCGGGTGGCCTGTCCGCTGCACAACTGGCAGATCGACCTGCAATCGGGCCTGGCCCAGGCGCCGGATGTCGGTTGCGCCCACCAGCACGCGGCCCGGGTCGCCAGCGGCCGGGTGCAACTGGCCCTGCGGGATGCCGGGTGATGGAACGCCAGAGCACCGCCTCGACCTGTTGCTATTGCGGGGTCGGCTGCGGCGTGCTGATCGAGCACGATGGCCGGCAGATCCTCGGGGTCAGCGGCGACCCGGCGCACCCGGCGAACTTCGGCCGGCTGTGCAGCAAGGGCGCCAGCCTGCACCTGACCGGCGACCCGACAGCCCGCGCGCTGTACCCGCAGTTGCGCCTGGGCAAGACCCTGGCCCGCAGCCGCTGCGACTGGGACAGCGCCCTGGACCACGCCGCCGAAGTCTTTGCCCGGACCATCGCCGAGCACGGCCCGGACAGCGTGGCGTTCTACCTTTCCGGGCAATTGCTGACCGAGGACTACTACGCCTTCAACAAGCTGGCCCGGGCCCTGGTCGGCACCCACAACATCGACAGCAACTCGCGGCTGTGCATGTCTTCGGCGGTGGTGGGCTACAAGCGCAGCCTGGGTGCCGATGCGCCACCGTGCAACTACGAGGACCTGGAGCAGAGCGATTGCGTGATGATCGTCGGCAGCAACATGGCCTATGCCCACCCGGTGCTGTTTCGCCGCCTGGAACAAGCCAAGAGCCAGCGCCCGGCGATGAAGGTCATCGTCATCGACCCCAGGCGCACCGACACCTGCGACCTGGCCGACCTGCACCTGGCGATCCTGCCCGGCACCGATGTCGCGCTGTTCCACGGCATCCTGCATCTGCTGTTGTGGGAGGACTGGGTCGACCGGGACTTCATCCAGGCCCATACCGAAGGCCTGGCTGAACTCAAGGCCCTGGTGCGCGACTACACCCCGGCCCTGGTGGCGCAGCTGTGCGGCATCGGTATCGAGCAACTGCAACAGTGCGCCCAATGGATCGGCACCGCGCCGAGCTTCCTGTCGCTGTGGTGCATGGGCCTGAACCAGTCCAGCGCCGGCAGCGCCAAGAACAGCGCGCTGATCAACCTGCACCTGGCCACCGGGCAGATTGGCCGGCCCGGCGCCGGGCCCTTCTCCCTCACCGGCCAGCCCAATGCCATGGGTGGCCGGGAAACCGGCAGCCTGAGCAACCTGCTGCCAGGCCACCGGGAAGCCGCCAATCCCGGAGACCGCGCCGAGGTTGCCAGCTACTGGGGCGTGGAGCGCCTGCCGGAGACACCCGGGCTGAGCACCATCGAACTGTTCGAACAATTGCACAGCGGGCGAATCAAGGCGCTGTGGATCGCCTGCACTAACCCGGCCCAATCGCTGCCCGACCAGAATCGCGTACGCGCGGCTTTGCTCAAGTGTCCCTTCGTGGTCCTGCAAGAGGCCTTCGCCACCACGGAAACCGCAGCCTTCGCCGATCTCTTGCTGCCAGCGGCCAGCTGGGGCGAAAAGGAAGGCTCGGTGACCAACTCCGAGCGCCGGGTTTCCCATGTGCGCCAAGCGGTGCCGCCGCCTGGAGAAGCTCGTGCGGATTGGGCGATCACCCTGGATTTCGCCCAGCGCCTGGAGCGCCGCCTGCGCCCCGGGCTACCCAGCCTGTTCGCCTTCGAGAATGCCCACCAGCTGTTCGATGAATACAAGGGCCTGACCCGGGGGCGCGACCTGGATCTGTCCGGCCTTAGCTTCGAACTGCTCGACCGGCTTGGCCCGCAGCAGTGGCCATTTCCAGAAGGCGCCGACCACGGCACGCCACGTCTGTATGGCGACGGCGTATTCCCCACGCCCACGGGGCGCGCACGCTTTGTCGGCGACCCCTACGTGGCGGCCCGGGAACAACGCGAGGCGCGCTTTCCCCTGACCCTGATCACCGGCCGGCTGCGGGACCAATGGCACGGCATGAGCCGTACCGGCACCGCAGCGCAGGCGTTCGGCCATGTCGGCGAGGCGCTGCTGAGCCTGCATCCGGATGACCTGCGCCGCCAGCGCCTGCAAGACGGTGACCTGGTGAGCCTCAAGAGCCGACGCGGCAGCGTGATAGTGCCCGTGACCGGCGATGACAGCGTGCGCCCGGGCCAGGCTTTCTTGCCGATGCATTGGGGCGATCGCTTCCTCAAGGGTGGGGTCAATGCCGTCACCCAACCGGCCTTCGACCCGCTGTCCAAGCAACCGGAGCTCAAGCACAGCGGCGTGCGCCTGGAGCCGGTGCACTTGCCGTGGCAACTGTTCGCGCTGGTCGAAGGCGATGTCCAGGCCCGCTTCCAGGCCCTGCGCCCGCTGTGTGAGTCCCTGGCCTATGTCAGCCTCGCCCTGACCGGTCGCGAGCGCCCGGCCTTGGTGATTCGCGCCGCCCACCTGCAGGCACCGGAATCCCAGCTGCTTGCAGCCATCGACCAGCACCTGGGGCTGGATGCCGGCCCAGTGCTGGCCTATGACGACCCACGCCGGGCCATCGGCAAGCGGGTGCGCATCGAGCAAGAGCGGATCACGGCCATCCGCCTGGCCGGGGAAACCCTTGCCCGGCATTGGTTGCAGCAGCTCTGGCTCGAAGGCCGTGCCGACGAACAACTGCGCCGCTGGCTGCTGGCCCCCCTGAGTACTCCACCGCAAGCCAGCGGCCTGGGCGAGCCTGCAGACCGCACCTTGTGCAACTGCAAGAACGTCGGCTATCGCGCCGTGCAAGCCGGCATCGCCGCCGGCCTGGATCTGGGGCAACTGCGACAACAACTGGGTTGCGGCAGCCAATGTGGCTCCTGCGTACCGGAGATCAAGCGTCTCCTGGCCACTGCAGCGCAACCTTTGGCCATCCCTGTGTGAGAGGAATTCCCATGAGTGCAAAAGTCTGGCTGGTCGGCGCAGGCCCTGGCGATCCGGAGCTGCTGACGCTCAAGGCGGTACGCGCCTTGGGCGAGGCCGATGTGGTACTGATCGATGACCTGGTCAACAGTGCCGTATTGCAGCACTGTCCCGGAGCGCGAGTGATTGCGGTGGGCAAGCGTGGCGGCTGTCGCTCCACGCCCCAGGCCTTCATCCATCGCCTGATGCTGCGCTACGCCCGACAGGGGCGTTGCGTGGTTCGCCTCAAGGGTGGCGACCCATGCATCTTCGGACGCGGTGGCGAAGAGGCCCAGTGGCTCCGGGAGCACGGTATCGAGGTGGAACTGGTGAACGGCATCACCGCCGGCCTGGCCGGTGCCACCAGTTGCGATATCTCCCTGACCTTGCGCGGCGTGGCCCGCGGCGTGACGTTACTCACCGCCCATACCCAGGATGACAGCCCACTGGACTGGCAGGCACTGGCCCAGGGCGGAACGACCCTGGTGATCTATATGGGAGTGGCGAAACTGACAGAGATCGGCGAACAGTTGCGCGCCGCTGGCATGCCGGACCGGACACCGGTGGCGATGATCGAGAATGCCTCGTTGCCAGAGCAGCGGGAATGCCGCAGCGTACTGGGGAACATGCAACAGGATGCCCTGCAATTCGGGCTCAAGAGCCCGGCGATCCTGGTAATCGGCGCAGTAGCGGCAACTGCTGGCGCTAGCGCCGCCTGCCTGCTCCAGGCCTGAACCCCTGGGGTAAAAAATCCAGGCAAAGAAAAACCCGGCCTAGGCCGGGTTTTTCCAAGCTACAGGGCTAATTACTTAGCTTGAGCTTCTACCGAGGCTTCTACGCGACGGTTTACAGCGCGGCCAGCTTCAGTTGCGTTGTCGGCAACTGGGCGGGACTCACCGTAACCAACGGATTGAACGCGGTTAGCGCCAACGCCGTACTGGTTAACCAGAACTTGCTTAACGGCGTTTGCACGACGCTCGGACAGTTTCTGGTTGTAAGCGTCAGGACCGACGGAGTCAGTGTGACCTTCAACAACGGTGGTGGTTTGTGGGTACTGCTTCATGAAGTCAGCGAGGTTCTTGATGTCAGCGTAGCTGTTAGGCTTAACAACAGACTTGTCGAAGTCGAACTTCACGTCCAGCTCAACACGAACAACTTCAGCAACCGGAGCTTCTGGAGCTGGTTCTGGAGCAGGAGCCGGAGCTACTGGAGCTGGAGCAACCTTGCCACCGCTACCGCCGAAGTTCACACCCAGGCCGATGGTCGGAGCGTAGTCCCACTTGCCGTTATCCAGCTTGTAGTCAGCTTCAACGCCAGCACGGGCGAACAGGTTGTCGGTGAAGTAGTACTTAACGCCAGCACCTGCGGTCAGGAAGGTCGACTTGTCGCGGCCGCTGTGACCGTCGGCGATCACGTTGGTCATGCTCTTGTGAGCAACACCGCCGGAAACGTATGGACGCAGAGCGTCACCCACAGTACCAAAGTGGTACTGAGCGTTCAGGCCGAAGTTGTCGCCTTCGATTTTTTGCTTACCAGTGCCGTCGTTGGAACGGGTGTGGTTAGTCTTGTCGTAGGTCAGGTTCAACGACAGGTCGTCGGTCAGAAAGTAACCGATCGATGCGCCTGGGTTGTAACCATCTTCGACGTGCTTGACGCTGTCGTTGTACTTCTTCTGGTAGAAGAGTTCACCTTCGACCGCGCCTTGGCCTTGCGCCAGAACGCCGAACGAAGTCACGGCAACAATAGAACCAATGGCAATGCCCAAGGTGTTTTTCAGTTTCATCCGTTAAATCCCCATCTGGTGATTGTAAAGCAGTCCCACATACCGGGGGACAACTCGGCGGTAAGTCTATCAGAACTCACCTAGACGTAAGAGATATTTGCGCCGAACTAAGTTTCAGCAATGCCTGCAAATTTCTCACGCAATTTATCAAGAGCACGTTTGTAACGCATTTTTGTAGCACTCAACCCCATGTGCATGATGTCCGCGATCTCCTGAAATTCCAGCTCTGCGACAAAACGTAGCACCAGAATTTCCCGATCAATCGGGTTCACATGCACCAACCAGCGGTCAAGCCCGCCCTTTTCCTCAGGTTTCGGGGCCTTCTCTTCAGAGGCCTCCTCGAGGGGGTCAAGACTTAAAGCGTCCATCAACCGACGCTTGCGCCGCTCCTTGCGATACTGCGTGATGCACTCGTTATACGTGATGCTGTACAGCCACGTTTTGAACTTCGATTTACCCTCAAAGTTCTTAAGGCCATACAGCACCTTCAACATCACTTCCTGACAGACATCATCTGCGTCCCGATCGTTCCCCAGATAACGCGCACAAACATTAAATAGGGTTCGCTGATAGCGTCGCATCAACTCTTCATAGGCGCGTGTTACGTGGAACAGCTCCGTATGTGAACGCGCAACCAACTCCTCATCAGAGAGCTCACGGGGGTCATAGCGCGTGGATAGCGGTTGGGTTTTATTCAAAACGAGTCGTGCCGACAGTCAGGTCAATGTCCGCCACAGCCCGGTGATGGGCATTTTTGCGGCGACATACATTAGCAGGGTGCCGGGTTAGCGGCTACTTACATGCTGCTCCAGCAGGATCCGATTGGAGAGAGAGACTAGCTCACCCTCCTCGGTCAGCAATGTAGTTTTCACCGTGCCAATCTCTTCGATCTGCCCTTCGACCTCTCCAACTCGCACTTGTTGCCCAACCTGGTACAACTCACGCACATAGATTCCCGCAAGAATCTGTCCTGCAATTTCCCGACTTCCCAACCCCATCGCCAGCGCAACGGCCAGACCAACGGTAATCAAAACGATCACGATCACGTGGTTGAGCAGGTCTGTCTTGACCTCCAGCTGGCTGATCGCCACGGAAATACTGATGATGATCACCAGCCCCTGAGCGATCCGCCCCACGCCAGCGGCGTACTCCAAACCCACGCCTTCAGCCGCTCCGCGCACCAGCCCGTTGGCCAACTGCGCCAACAAGACTCCCACCAACAGCACCAGCGCAGCACCGAAAACCTTTGGCAAATACAACGCAAGCATGTCGAGCGTAGCCGAAACTCGCTCAAGGCCAAGGGATTCAGCAGCAGAAACCAGAAAAATCAGCAAGACGAACCAATAGACGATCTTGCCGATCAGGGTCGAAATAGGTACTTGCAGGCCCGCGCGAGACAGCAACTTGGTCAAGCCGGTACCGCCCATCAAGCGATCCAGGCCCAGCTTGGCCAGCAATTTGGACAACAGGGTATCGAGCAGCTTGGCCACCACGAAACCCAGCAACAACACTACCAACGCACCGAACAGGTTCGGAATGAAGTTCGCCACCTTGGTCCACAAGGCGGTCATCGCTGTGACGAGGCTCTGCGTCCAGAGATCAAGTTCCATATTCAATCAGCCTTATCAGCAGTGCGAGCAGTAGGTTTAAGACGGGAAACCGGCGCGACATGGGCCGATCCGTTATTCAAGGCGATCATCAGCGCCGGCAGCCAACGGCCCAGCAAGCTGAACAGATCCCCTGCCCCAACCTGGCGGTTGGCGGTTTTCAATACGCGGCCCAGGCAGGCATCGTCATCGCGGCTTGATGGCGAGGCTTTGAGCATGTCACGCAACGACTGTTCAAACGGATCGTGCATACGCACCTCTGGTGATGTCTGAAAAAGACGCGATCAGATTTATTCGGGTCACATGGCGCATCGTTATACCCAGCGCAAACGTCGGAATAACCACCATTGTCCCAGCGCTACCGCTACCAACAACAGGCAGGCGATGATGAAGCCATAGGGGCTTGCGGAAAATGGAATACCGCCGACGTTGATTCCCAGAAGGCCAGTAAGAAAGCTCATGGGAAGGAAGATCCCCGTGATGATTCCGAAGCGATACATGGTGCGATTCATGCGCACGCTCAGACGCCGGTCTTCGGCCTCCAGCACAAGCCCCACGCGCTCTCTGGCCAGTTCCAGCTCTTCCAGGTAGCGGGTCAGGCTGTTGTGCAACTCGTTCCAGTAGTCCCCATCATCGGCGGCGAACCAGAGCAACTTGATGCGGCTCAGTTGAGCGAAAATATCCCGCTGCGGAGCCAGGAAGCGCTTGAGCCCGGCAGCCCGCCGACGGATCTGCAAAATGCTGCCGTGCTCGGGGGTATACCGTTCGTCGGCATCCAGTTTTTCTTCTTCATCATCGACCACTTCAGAGAGGTCGCTGACCAGATTCTGCACTTTGTCCGTCAGGTACTCGGCCATGTAGAGCAGCAGTTCAGCGGCATTTTTCGGCCCCTTGCCTTCGGCCAGCTGCACCAATAGCTCATCGGTCGCGCGCAAGGGTCGCAAACGCAAGGAGATCACCCGCTGGGCACTGGCGAAGATCCGCACCGAGACCATGTCCTCAGGCTCGGCCCCGGGATTGAGGTTGATGCCCCGTAGAAACAGCAACAGCTCCGAATCAGGCAGGGCCAAGAGGCGTGGACGGGTATTTTCCTCCAGCAGCAGGTCACAGCTGAACTCGCTCAAGCCACTGGAGCGGCGCAGCCAGGTCTGGGTCTGCGGATGACTGCGATCCCAATGCAGCCACAGGCTTTCATGGGCCTGCAGCTGCAATTCGTCGAGCTCTGTCCGGGCAATCGAGCGCGCACCGCCTTCACCATCCAGCACCAGGGCATGCACTAGCCCCCATTGCGCGTTTTCTTCCTCGAACATCCTCATCCCTTGTCAGGCCATTGGCTCATTCAGGCATTTTCAGCGGGCTGGGCGAAACGATCACGCCGTTGTTATCGGCATAGACATACTCGCCCGGGCGGAAAGTGACTCCGGCAAAAGTCACCGCGACATTGAGGTCGCCAATGCCACGCTTGTCGGTTTTCATCGGATGGCTGGCCAGGGCCTGCACCCCCAGGTCAGTCTGGGCAATGGCATCTACATCACGGATGCAGCCATAGATCACCAGGCCTTCCCAGCCGTTCTTCGCAGCCTTTTCGGCCAGCATGTCGCCCAGCAGGGCACGCCGTAGCGAACCGCCCCCATCGACCACCAGTACCTTGCCATGCCCCTTGAGATCCACCTGCTCCTTGACCAGCGAGTTGTCCTCAAAGCACTTGATGGTGACGATTTCACCACCAAAGGAGTCGCGACCACCAAAGTTGCTGAACATGGGCTCGACGACTTGCACCAGGTCCGGGTAGGCATCGCACAGGTCGGGAGTAAGGTAATGATTCATCGAGAAGCTCCTGTAACAGTAAGAACACGATCGACGGTGTCACTGATTCCTGGGACAGCCTAGGAGATACGGGCCCAGACACTACATGTCCAGCCTGCATGCCTGACCTGCCCCATCGACGCGGCCAGTATTTTCTCAGTTCTGTCGACAGAACGGAAAGTCGAGCCCATCACCGAATGTGACCGAAATAGCGCAGCGCGTCATATCTTAGCCGCAAGCAACATGCAACGAAATGCCCTTGTCAGAGCCCTGGCTTCAAACCGTAGCCAGTTGCTCGGTGGCACAAGCCAGTAACGGCGACTGCTGGTCCTTGAGCCAGCGTGCGACCAATGGCCAGACTTCGGCCTGGGCCGGCTTGCTCACCAGCATCTCGACATGCCCGAAATTGCCACTGAAACCCTGCTCTCGCCCCAGGCACACAAACTGTTTGTGCGGGCTTGCCAATTGTTCGAACAACTTGCGGCACGCCCAGGTCGGGTCCTGGTGGTCTCCCGCCGCACTGACCGCCAGAGCCGGCACCGCAACCTCAGTGAGGCCGGCCCACCAATCCTTGTCGGCATCGCCAAAGCGACCAAACAATCCGTGCCAGCGCATGCTTTCCAGCGCCAGGCCAATAGGCTCGTCTTCTGGACCACGCTTGAGCCGTGAACCGGACAACTGGGCGAAACGCTTGATAAGTAGGCGTCCGCCCCACTCCACGAGAGGAATCTTCAAAGGCCAATAGATTCGGCTGACCTGGGTACCGAAAAACGCCGCGGAGGCCACGCCCGCCTCCCCCAGGTATTGTCCACCCAGCGCCGCCGCCAAAGTGGTGCCCCCCAGAGAGTGGCCGATCCAATGAGGGATCTGCCCGCTTTGCTCGCGAACGAAGGCGGCAATCGCCGGCAGATCGTAGCGCGCGTAGTCGGCCACGCGGTTCTGGCGGTACCCGGCATTACGCCGGGACAGGCCGTGGCCACGCATTTCCGGAATCCACACGTCAAAGCCGGCTCGTGCCAGATAGGCCCCCAAGCCAATACCCTTGGGTGAATACCAGAAGCGCCGGTTGGAAAAGCTGCCATGTAGCAGGATCACGGGCACGCCCCGGACTTGAGGCTCGTCGGCCATCCCCAAGCGGGTGACAGCCAACTCCACCGAAGGATCGGGGCTGTTGCCAGGTTTCAAGCGATAGACATCTTCGCTGAGATCGCCTCGACGTTCGGCACTGGTCAAGGCGACAGGAAATAGGTTGCTGCTGCTTTGCATATTCTTCTTGCACAAAAAAGGGCGGCATTCGGAAGAAGCGCGCCCTGTTTGAATCTACGAGGGTCGGCCGCCTCGCGACGGACCGACCCTGCACTCACCGATTACGCGGCGCCCTGGCCCTCGGCCAGGAAGAACCAGGTCTCCAGTACCGAGTCCGGGTTCAGCGAGACGCTCTCGATCCCCTGCTCCATCAACCACTTGGCCAGGTCAGGATGGTCGGAAGGCCCCTGCCCGCAGATACCGATGTACTTGCCAGCCTTGTTGCAAGCGGCAATGGCATTGGCCAGCAGCTTCTTGACCGCAGGATTACGCTCGTCGAACAGGTGGGCAATGATGCCGGAGTCACGGTCCAGGCCCAGGGTCAGCTGGGTCAGGTCGTTGGAGCCGATGGAGAAACCATCGAAGTACTCCAGGAACTCCTCGGCCAGGATCGCGTTGGATGGCAGCTCGCACATCATGATCACGCGCAGGCCGTTCTCGCCGCGCTTCAGACCATTTTCTGCAAGCAGATCGACCACCTGGCTAGCTTCGCCAAGGGTACGCACGAACGGCACCATGATCTCGACGTTGGTCAGGCCCATCTCGTTGCGCACGCGCTTGAGGGCACGGCACTCGAGTTCGAAGCAATCGCGGAAGGATTCGCTGATGTAGCGCGAAGCCCCGCGAAAGCCCAGCATCGGGTTTTCTTCTTCCGGCTCGTAGAGCTTGCCGCCGATCAGGTTGGCGTACTCGTTGGACTTGAAGTCCGAC
>MCNF01000032.1_pt1 | contig 66826 bp, 59 predicted proteins | sample 778221 | NCBI WGS metagenome assembly MCNF01 (sample SAMN04296814, study PRJNA304217) | bioreactor metagenome | isolation source: arboretum soil enriched with benzalkonium chloride | place: Turkey | reverse complement strand
TGGGGGCGGGCGGCGCGGACATCGCCCTGGCCTCGGCCGACGTGGTGCTGATCGGCAGTGACTTGCGCCGCTTGGGTACTTGTGTGCGCCTGAGCCGTGAATGCCGGCGCACCTTGCAGGTCAACGTGATCATCGGCCTGGGCTGGACCCTGGCCATCGTCGCCTTCGCCGCATTCGGCTGGCTGGGGGCGGCAGGGGCGATGATCGCCGCGGTGCTGCATAACCTCAGCACCTTGCTGGTGCTGGGCAATGCCGGGCGCTTGCTGCGTTTTCAGGAGCCTTTGGCCAAGGCTTGAGTCGTCGGCTTTTATTTTCATCCCGGCTGTAACGCCGGGAGTCTTGCTCTCTCTAGTGGCATGACGGGGTTGCCCAGGCTTCCCGTCTCCCCCTTGCGACTATTGAGGAAATACAAGATGAACATGAAGAAAACCGCTGCCGGCGCTGCCCTGGCTTTCGCTGCCGCCAGCCTGTTTGCCGGTGTCGCCACCCAAGCGACTGCCGCCGATGCCCAGGTGCATTGCTACGGCGTGAATGCCTGCAAGGGCCAGAACGACTGCAAGACCAAGGACCACGCCTGCAAGGGCATGGGGGCCTGCAAAGGCCAGGGGTTCAAGGCCATGACCCAGGCCGCCTGTGAAAAGGCCGGCGGCAAGGTCGGCGAGTAAGCGGCGATCGAGTGTTGCCGTGGCGGGGACGCCCGCTGCGGCCACTTGGCAAGGAGTTGGCGATGTCTGATGTTCCTTCTTGCCTGGGCTACGGCCTGGGTTTGCGCAGTGCCTACTATCAGCAGATTCTCGATGACGAGCCGGCGGTCGACTGGTTCGAGATCATCTCCGAGAACTTCATGGTCCAGGGTGGCAAGGCCCTGTACTACCTCGATGCCATTGCCGAGCGCTATCCCATCGTGATGCACGGGGTGTCGCTGTCCATTGGCGGTCCCCACCCCCTGGACCACGATTACCTGGCACAGCTCAAGGCATTGGCCGGGCGAGTGCGTCCGGCCTGGGTTGCCGATCATCTGTGCTGGAGCCGGGGCAACGCCCATCAGTTACACGACCTGCTGCCGCTGCCTTACACCGAGGAAAGCCTGCGCTATGTGGCTGGCCGAGTGTGTGAAGTGCAGCAGGTGCTGGAGCGGCCACTGGTCCTGGAGAATGTCTCCAGCTATGTAAGAAGCGCTGCCGATGAGTTCAGTGAATGGGAGTTCCTGTGTGCCCTGAGCCAGCTCAGTGGCTGTGAGCTGCTGCTGGATGTGAACAACGTCTATGTCAGCTCGCGCAACCATGGTTTCGATTCCTGGCAATTCATCAAGGGACTACCGCCGCAACGGGTACGCCAGCTGCACCTGGCCGGTCACCAGGACTATGGCGACTATGTGATCGATACCCACGATCACCCCGTATGCGATCCGGTCTGGGAGCTGTTTCAGCGAACCCTCGAACACCTTGGACCGGTAGCGACGCTGCTGGAGCGTGACGATCACTTTCCGCCCCTGGAACAGTTGCTCGCCGAGCTGGACAAGGCCCGGGAGCTGGGATGCCAGGCCCTGGCCGGGAGACAGCGATGCGCCTGAACGAGTGGCAATTGGCATTTGAAGGCTATCTGCTGGGTGAGCAGCCCCTGGCCGATGCTGCCCTGAGCCGGAGCCTGGTGGGCGGGCCGACCCTGGATGTCGAGACCGGGCTGGCGATCTACCACAATGCCTATCGGGCGCGGCTGCTGGAGGTGATGGAGGGCGATTTCCCGAGCATCCGTCGTTGGCTGGGTGAGCAGGGGTTTTCGTCTTTGGTCGCGGCGTATCTACACCACTCGCCGTCGCGGCATTTCAGCCTGCGGTGGCTGGGGCAGGGGTTCGCCGATTTCATCCCGAGGCATGTGGTGTCTGGACAGGGCCTGCCCCTGGCAGAGTTGGCGCGACTGGAATGGGCCTTCACCCTGGCATTCGATGCTCCAGAGGCCGCGGTGCTGAGCGTGCCGGACTTGGCGGCGCTGGATGCTGCCCAGTGGCCTGAGTTGCAACTGCGCCTGGCTCCTTGTGTGCAATGGTTGCTGTTGCGCTACAACAGCCTGGCCCAATGGCAGTCGGTCAAGGCAGAGGTGGATTTCCCCCCGAGTGCTTTACTTGAACAGGAGCAGGTTTGCCTGGTCTGGCGCTCGCAGCGGGTCTGCCGCTATCGCAGCGTGTCGGCAGGAGAAGCCCAGGCGTTGCAGGGGATGTGCGCAGGGCAGTGGAGTTTCGCGGAACTCTGTGCCGAGCTGGCCGTCACTTATGACGAGGGGGCTCCTTTGCAGGCGGCGTCCTGGCTGAAACAGTGGGCCGAAGACGGCTTGGTGTGGCGCTACGGACCATAGAAAACCGCTATCAAATCGATAGCCTGCTAATTTTCAAGGATGGTCTACCCTCATTCCAGACGTCTGAACAAGGGGGGATTTTTCATGCTTGTGCAACTTCCACCGGCCTTACAGAATCTGCAACTGCCCCTGCGCCTGCGGCTCTGGGATGGCCATGAGTTCAACCTCGGGCCCGAGCCCAATGTCACCATCGTGGTCAAGGACCCGCAATTGGTGGCACAGCTCAGCCACCCAAGCCTGGATGCGCTGGGGGGCGCATTCGTCGAGGGCAAGCTGGAGCTCGAGGGCTCCATCAGCGAAGTCATTCGAGTCTGCGACGAGTTGAGCCAGGCCCTGCTGGCCGACGATGAAAGCGACCAGCCCGTGCGCTCGCTGCACGACAAGGCCACCGATGCCGCCGCCATTTCCTATCACTACGACCTGTCCAATGCCTTCTACCAGCTCTGGCTGGATAGCGACATGGCCTATTCCTGTGCCTACTTCGAGACCGGCAGCGAGACCCTGGAGCAAGCCCAGCAGGCCAAGTTCCGCCACCTGTGCCGCAAGCTGCGCCTGCAGCCGGGCGACTACCTGCTGGATGTCGGTTGCGGCTGGGGTGGGCTGGCCCGTTATGCCGCCCGCGAGTTCGGCGCCAAGGTCTTCGGCATCACCCTGAGCAAGGAACAGCTGGCCCTGGGCCGCGAGCGGGTCAAGGCCGAGGGCCTGGAAGACCTGGTGGAACTGCAACTGCTGGACTATCGCGACCTGCCCCAGGATGGCCGCTTCGACAAAGTGGTCAGCGTCGGCATGTTCGAGCACGTGGGCCACGCCAACCTGCCGGAATATTGCCGGACCCTGTTCGGCGCCGTGCGCGAAGGCGGCCTGGTGATGAACCACGGAATCACCGCCAAGCACACCGACGGCCGCCCCGTGGGCCGGGGAGCAGGGGACTTCATCGAACGTTATGTCTTCCCCAACGGCGAGCTGCCGCACCTGTCGATGATTTCCGCGCATATCAGCGAGGCGGGCTTGGAGATCGTCGATGTGGAAAGCCTGCGCATGCACTATGCCCGCACCCTGGATCACTGGAGCGAACGCCTGGAAGACAATCTGGAGGCCGCGGCCAAGCAGGTGCCGGAGCAGGCGTTGCGGATCTGGCGGGTGTACCTGGCAGGTTGCGCCTATGCATTCGCCAAGGGCTGGATCAACCTGCACCAGATTCTCGCGGTCAAGGCTCATGCCGATGGCAGCCATGAACTGCCCTGGACCCGGGACGACCTCTACAACCCGTAAGGCCTGTCTTCACAGGATCGGAGAAATCAGCCGCGCGACCCGCATGCCCAGTTGTTGCAGGCGGTGGGTCTGGCGGCTTTCTTCCTTGGCCACTTCCCGCGCCCTGGCGAAGTCGGCTTCCAGCATGTCCTGCACCTGGGTGGCGAAGTCATCGTCCACGGTCAGCAACATCACTTCGAAATTCAGGCGGAACGAACGATTGTCCAGGTTGGCGCTGCCGATGGCGCTGATCTCATTGTCGATCAACACCACTTTCTGATGCAGGAAGCCGGGCTGGTAGCGAAATACCCGGACGCCGGCACGTACTGCCTCGAAGGCGTACAGGCTGGACGCGGCATAGACGATGCGATGGTCCGGGCGTGCCGGCAGCAGGATGCGCACATCCACATCGCGCAGTACGGCCAGGCGCAAGGCGGCAAATACGGCTTCGTCGGGAATGAAATACGGGCTGGTGATCCATACCCGTTCAGTGGCGGCGTGGATCGCCTCGACGAAGAACAGCGAGCAGGTCTCGTAGGCATCGGCCGGACCGCTGGCCAGCAACTGGCAGAGCACGCCGCCATCGGGATAGGTGTCCGGCAGGATCAGCGGCGGCAGCTCCCGCGTTGCCCAGTACCAGTCTTCGGCGAAAGACTCCTGCAGGCAGGCCACCACCGGGCCGCCCACTTGCACATGGGTATCGCGCCAGGGCGCCAGGGGCGGCTTCAGGCCCAGGTATTCATCGCCCACGTTGTGCCCGCCCACGAAGCCCAGCACGCCATCCACCACGACGATCTTGCGATGGTTGCGAAAGTTGACCTGGAAGCGGTTGAGCCAGCCGCTGCGGGTGGCGAAGGCATGCACCTGGACTCCGCCGTCGCGCAGGACTTGCACGTAGCTGGCGGGCAGGGAGTGGCTGCCAATGCGATCGAAGAGCAGGTGGATGGCCACGCCTTCCCGGGCCTTTTCCAGCAACAGGCGTTGCAGGCGCCGGCCCAGTTCGTCGTCGTGGATGATGAAGAACTGGATCAGCACTGCTTTGTGGGAGCGGCGGATGGCATTGAAGATCGCCTCGAAGGTGGCATCGCCGTTCACTAGCAGGCGCACCTGGTTATTGGCCAGGCAGGGCATGCGCCCCAGCTTGGGCATGGCCCGCAGCGAAGCGTAGGCCGCGGAGGCGCGGGCGGTGAGCGCTTCTTCGACCCAGGGCCGCCAGTTCTGATCGTTGATCGCCTTGTGCATCTCGACGTTGGCTTGTCGCCGGGCCTGGATATAGGCATCGAAGGTGCTGCGGCCGAACACCAGGTAGGGAATCAGCGTCAGGTAGGGCATGAACATCAGTGACAAGGCCCAGGCAATGGCGCCTTGGGCGGTCCTGACTGTGAGCACTGCATGGATCGCGGCGATCAGGCCAAGAAAGTGCAGTAAGGCGATGAGGTAGCCGAAGGGATGTGGGCCAAAATAATCCATGGGGCAGCCATGCTCCTGAAGATTCGATGCCTGGGTCCAGCTAACAGACCATGTTCCACGACGAAAGTCGCTATTTTATTGTGCATGCAACGCCGTGCCCTGGCCGAAGTCTAACGGCCACTATTGTCTAGGAGTCATTCGATGAAACTTCGTTTAGTGGGTTGGGCCTTGGCGGCGGGGTTGGCGCTGCCGCTGGTTGCACAGGCACAGATGCTGCAGCCGGGGTTGTGGGAGCTGACCAGCAGCAACATGAAGATCGATGACCAGAACCTGCCGGACCTGTCATTGATCCTCGGCCAATTGCAGCAGCAGATGACTCCACAGCAACGGGCCATGCTGGAAAAACAGGGCGTGACCATGGGCGGCAAGGGCATTCGCGTCTGCCTGACGCCGGACCAGGTGAAGTCCGACACCATCCCGCTGCAGGACCCGCAGTCCGGTTGCCAGCAGCAGGTCACCGAGCGCAGTGGCAACCAGTGGAAGTTTCGCTTCAGCTGTCCCAAGGCCCAGGGCAGTGGGGTGGCGAAGTTCATCAGCGATCGCGAGTTCACCACCAATGTGATCGGTACCTTCAACGCCACCGGCCTGCAGCAGAAAGGCAGCATGGACACTCGCGCAGTCTGGCTTGGCCAGGATTGCGGCACGGTCAAACCCCGCGCCTCTTGAGCCGGGGCAGGGCGGCTAGCGGGTGAAGCGCAGGGGCAGGCCTTGGCAATGCTCGTTCAAGCGTCCCTGGTGCCAGGCCAACTGGCCTGAAACCAGGGTAGTGCTCACGCTATGCCGCCAGCGCCGACCGCTAAAGGGCGTCCAGCCACAACGGGCCAGGATCGGTTGCTCATCCACGGCCTGGCCTTCGGGTTCCGGGCGAATCAACACCAGGTCGGCCCAGTAGCCTTCACGCAAGTAGCCCCGATCGGGGATGGCGAACAGGTCGGCCACCCGGTGGCTGGTCTTCTCCACCAGGGTGGTCAGCGGCAGCACGCCGTCGGCCACCAGTTCCAGCAACGCCGGTAATGCATGTTGCACCAGGGGCAGCCCGGCAGGGGCTCGGGTGTAGGGCAGCTGTTTCTGCGCCCAGGTGTGGGGCGCATGATCGGTGCCGATGACATCCAGGCGTTGGCTGTTCAGGGCTTGGCGCAGAGCGTCGCGGTCGGCCTGGGACTTGATCGCCGGGTTGCACTTGATCAGGTGCCCCAGGTGCGAGTAATCCCGGTCGTCGAACAGCAGGTGGTGCACGCACACTTCGGCGGTGATGCGCTTTTGTGCCAGGGGGCGGTCTTCGAACAGCGCCAGTTCCCGGGCACTGGTCAGGTGCAGCACATGCAGGCGGGTGCCGTGGCGCCTGGCCAGGGCCACAGCCATGGATGAGGAACGGTAGCAGGCCTCGGCATCGCGGATGCGTGGGTGGGCGGCGGCCGGAATCTGCTCGCCATACAACTGCTGCCAGCGTTGCTGGCGAACCTGGATGCTCGGTGTGTGTTCGCAATGGGCCAGGAGAATGGTCGGTACCTGGCTGAACAAGCGGTCCAGCACCTGGGGATCGTCCACCAGCATGTTGCCGGTGGAGGCGCCCATGAATACCTTGACCCCGGCGACTGTGGTGGGGTCGAGGGCAGCGACGGTATCGAGGTTGTCGTTGCTGACCCCGAAGTGAAAGCCGTAGTTGGCCACCGAGTGTTTGGCCGCACGGCGTTGCTTGTCCTCCAGTGCCTCCAGGGTCAGGGTGGCCGGCGAGGTATTGGGCATGTCCATGAAACTGGTGATGCCACCGGCCACCGCTGCCCGCGATTCGCTGTGGAAGCTGCCCTTGTCCGGCGCGCCGGGTTCGCGAAAGTGCACCTGGTCGTCGATCATGCCCGGCAGTAGCCACTGGCCCTGGGCGTCGATCTCCAGCTCGGCGCTCAGGTGGTCGAGGCTGCCGATGGTCTCGATGCGACCGTTGTTCACCAGCAGGTCGGCATCCAATTGTTGCCCTTCGTTCACCAGCCGGGCATTGCGGATAAGGATTCGGCCCATGGTCAAAACTCGTTCTGCAGGGCCTTGTAGCCACGGACCAGGTCGACATTGGTGCGCGCCACATCTTCGGAAAACTCCGAGGCGCTGACACTCACCGGAGGAAATTGCCCGAGGTCGGTCTTCGGGCCGATGCGAGTCGTGGACGGTACATAGAAACCTTGGGGCAGGTCGCGCCCATCCACCACCGAGTTGTGCCGCACTACGCTGCCGTCGCCGACCACGCAGTTGAACAGCACGCTGTTGAAACCGATGAACACCCGATCACCGACCACGCATGGACCATGGACGATGGAACGGTGGGCGATGGAGGTGTACTGGCCGATGGTTACCGCCGCTCCGGATTTGGAGTGGATCACTACGCCGTCCTGGATATTCGAATTGGCGCCGATGGTGATGGCCTCCATCTGGCCGTCGGCGTTCACTTCGTCGGCGCGGATCACGGCGTAGGGGCCGACGAAGACGTTCTCGCCGATCACCACCTTGCCGCAGATGATGGCGGTCTTGTCGACGTAGGCCGATTCGGCGATGACCGGCAGGTCGCCGGAGGGGTTTTTACGGATCATGGCGCGGGTCCTTCAAGGGGGGAACTGATGACTTCCACCGCGCCATCGCGAATGGCGTTGTAGAAACAGTTGGGGCGCCCGGTATGGCAGGCCGGTCCGCTCTGTTGCACCTGCAACAGCACGGCATCGCCGTCGCAGTCCAGGCGTGCTTCCACCAGGCGCTGGCGATGGCCGGAACTCTCGCCCTTGCGCCACAGGCAATTGCGCGAACGCGACCAGTAGCAGACCTGGCCGCTGGCCAGGGTTTCGGCCAGGGCCTGGCGGTTCATCCAGGCCAGCATCAACACCTCGCCGCTGTCATGTTGCTGGGCGATGGCGGCGATCAGGCCATCGGCGTTCCAGGGCAGGGCGTCGAGCACTGCGGTCAATGGCCAGCGGCTGCCCAGGGGAGCTGTTTCCAGATCCAGCAGCGATAGCGGCGGGTGCTTGATCATGGTCGGCTCAGGGCGTCGTACAGCGTATTGAGGTTGTATTCGAACAGCCCGGTGAAGGTACTGGCCGGGCCGCTGGCCGACAGCGCATCGGAATACAGGACGCCGCCAATATGCGCACCGCTTTCCTCGGCGATCTGCTTGAGCAGGCGCGCATCCTTGATGTTCTCCATGAACACCGCCTTGACCTTGGCCTTGCGGATCTGGGTGATCAGCGCAGCGACTTCCGCCGCCGAGGGCTCGCGTTCAGTGGACAGTCCCTGTGGGGCCAGGAACTCGATGCCGTAGGCCTGGCCCAGGTAGCCGAAGGCATCGTGGGAGGTGACGATCTTGCGGTTGCCCGCCGGCAGGGCGCCGAGCTTGGCCTTGGCTTCGGCCAGCAAGCGGTAGATGCGCTTGAGGTAGTCCTGGCTGTTGCGTTCGTAGTCGCTGCGATGGGCCGGGTCGGCGGCGATCAGCGCCTTGGTGATGTTGTTCACATACAGTTCGCTGTTGGCCAGGTTGTGCCAGGCGTGAGGGTCGGGGATTTTCTCGCCGTCTTCTTCCAGGCTGCGTGGGATCACGCCACGGCTGGCGGTGATCACGGTGGCCGGGGTAGCGGTGCTGGCGACCAGGCGATCGAGCCAGGGTTCGAAGCCCAGGCCATTCTTGATGATGAGCCGGGCGCCAAGCAGGGCCTTGGCATCGTCCGGCGTGGGTTCATAGGTATGGGCGTCTTCGTCGGCCCCCACCAGGTTGCTGATCCGTACGTGTTCGCCACCGACCTCGCGGGTCATGTCGGCGAGAATGCTGAAGCTGGTGACCACGGCAATTTTGTCCGCCGCCTGGGCACTGGATAACCACAGGGACAGCAGCAGGCTGGACAGCACGAGTAGGGCGCGCATCGACAGGAACCTCACAGGGATGAAGGCAGGGGCGGGCGGTGCAGCAGGCCGTGGACCGGCCCGAACACCACCGACAGCAAGTACAAGCCGCCGGCTATCAGCACGATGGCCGGGCCGCTGGGCAGCGAGTAATGGAACGACAGCAGCAGGCCGAGCCAGACCGACAGGCAGCCCAGGGCCGCGCTGATACCGATCAGGACCGGCAGGCGCCGGCTCCAGAAACGCGCAGCGGCGGCCGGCAGCATCATCAGACCCACCACCATCAAGGCACCGATGGCCTGGAAGCCGATCACCAGGTTGAGCACCACCAGGGTCAGGAACAACCCATGGGCCAGGGGGCCGAGCCGGCTGACGCTGTGCAGGAATAGCGGATCGAGGGTGTCCAGCAGCAAGGGTCTATAGATCAGGGCCATGGCCAGCAGGCTGACGGCCGAGACGATCAACATGCCGTCCAGGGTCGGTCCGTCCACCGCCAGGGCCGAGCCGAACAGCAGGTGCAGCAAATCCAGGCGTTTACCGGCCAGGCCCAGGATCAGCACTCCGGCGGCCAGGGAAATCGGGTAGATAGCGGCAATGCTGGCGTCTTCCCGAAGGCCGGTACGACGAGTGATCCAGGCTGCCAATCCGGCCATGCCCAGTCCTGCGCCAAGTCCTCCGAGAGTCAGGGCGGGCAGGCTCAGGCCGGCGAACCAGAAGCCCAGGGCTGCTCCGGGGAGAATGCCGTGGGCCACCGCATCGCCGATCAGGCTCATGCGCCGCAGGATCAGGAACACACCCAAAGGAGCGGTACTGCAGGCCAGCACCAGTCCACCGAGCAAGGCCCGGCGCATGAACATGAATTCGTTGAAGGGGTGCCAGAGATGGGCGGCGAGGTGCATCAGGCCACCTGAGGGCAAATGGGGTGGGCGATCAGTTCCTGGCTGGGAGCGAACACGCAACCGCTGTGCTTGAGCAACAGGGCCTGGGGAATATGCTGGCGCACCGCGGGCAGGTCGTGGCAGACCACCACCAGGGTGCGGCCTTGGGCGTGCCAACGGTGCAGGTGTTGCCAAAGCAGGGCCTGGCCGGACTCGTCGAGGGCGGCATGGGGTTCGTCCAGTAACAGCAGTGACGCTTCGGTGAGGGTCAACCGGGCCAGCAGCGCACGTTGCAACTCTCCACCGGACAAGGCCATCAATGGGCGTTTCTGCAGACCTTGCAGATGCCAGTCGGCGAGGACCGCGTGCAGTTTTTGGGATCGGCTGGCGGCGGTTTCACGCTTGCCCCAGAGGCCGGCGATCACCAGTTCCTCCAGGTTGATCGGGAACTGTCGGTCCAGGTGTTGCTGCTGCGGCAGGTAGGCCAGGCCTGTGTGTCGTGGCAGGCTGCGCTCGACCTTGCCCGAGAGCGGCTTTTGCAGGCCGGCGATTACTTTTAGCAGGCTGCTTTTACCCGAGCCATTGGCGCCGATGATCGCAGCCAGGCTGCCGCTTGCCAGATGCAGATCCAGCGGTGGAGTCAGCGGCTGGCCCGGAGGTCCCCAGCGCAAGGCGTGGCAGCGCAGCATCAGGCCTCCCAGTTCCAGCGACTTTCGGCCACGGCATCATGGGCGTGCAGGCTCTCTGCATGCACGACCCGCAAGGCGAAGGCATTGATCCCGGGGGAGCGACGCAGGGCCAGGTTGAGGCGCCGGGCAGCGTCTTCGCAGAACATCAGGTTCTGCCCATTGGCCAGGGCAAAGGCTTGTTCGTCGGCACGTTTTACGGCGGTTTGTACGGCGGTGCCCAGGGCGTTTTCTGCGTCGTCGATCACCGCGATCAGCGGCAATTCATCGACGAAGTTATCCAGGCGCAGACGCAACTGCGCGTTGCTGCGTTGGCTGTGGGGCGTGGCGACGATGCCTTGGGTCGAACCCAACCAGGCCAGGACATCGGCATGCTGCAAGGTCTTATTGGCGAAGTCATCGACGAACTGTTGCTGGATCAGCTGGCGCGACAGTGCCGCCGAGCAGGGGCAGGTCGAGGAATAAGGTACGTCGATCTTTAGTTCCACGTGGAACATGGCGTTTTTCAGCTGTGCCTCGATGCTCAGCGGATAGCGTTTCCAGCCAGCCAGTGGGCTGATCAGCGCCGGTCGCTTGAGCAATAGATCCAGGTGAATGCGCAGGTAGGCGTGTTGCGCCAGGCCTTCATGGCTATCGAGGAAGCGTTGCAGCACCCGACGCAGCAAGGCCGGGGTGAGGTTCTGCTGCTCCAGCATTTCCAGGGCCAGGTACAGGCGTGACATATGGATACCCCGGGCTTCGCCATCGTCGAGGCTGACTCCCGCATCGGCCATGGCGGCGGTTCGCTGGCCATCGATCACTACAGGTAAGGCGATGCCGCACATGCCGACCCAGTCCAGTGGCAAGGCTTGGCGTGAGGCCTGCGCGGCAATATCCGGCAGAGTCAGCGCGTTCATGAGCAGGTCCGTCGTTGGAAAAGATTCGACATGTTATATTATAACAATACACGTGATGGAAAGTTTTTCCTCAACGGTCATCCATCCTGCCTCGTGAGTACGGACGCTCCTTTATTTGCGGTAGTCGCCATGCATAGACGTCAATTGCTCAACCTGTTGTTGGCCGGTACGGCCCTGGTGTTCCCCTGGAGTGCCTACGCCACGCAGATCCGCAGTGCGCGGCTGTGGAACTCCGCCGACAAGTTGCGCCTGGTGCTGGATCTGAGCGGCCCGGTGCACTACAAGACCTTCACTCTGAGCGCCCCCGAGCGGCTGATCATCGACCTGAGCGGTGCGCGCCTGAGTGGTGACTTCAGCCAGCTGGCCTTGGCCAATACGGTGATCCGCTCGATCCGTTCCGGGCATTTCGGCCAGGGTGATACCCGGATCGTTCTCGATTTGAATCAGCCGGTGCAGCTCAACAGCTTTCTGTTGCCTCCCCAGGACGGACAGGGCCATCGCCTGGTGCTGGATCTGTCCAGCAGCACCAAAATCGCACCCAGCATTGCCGCGGCTGCGGCGCCGGCCGCCAAGCCCCCGGCCCTGACGGATCGGGTCCATCCCAAGCGCGACATCATCGTGGTGGTGGACCCCGGGCATGGTGGCAAGGACCCTGGAGCGGTAGGGGCCAGGGGCGAGCGTGAAAAGGATGTGGTGTTGTCCATCGCCCAACTGCTGGCCAAGCGGCTCAAGCGCGAGAAGGGCTTCGACGTGAAGCTGGTGCGCAACGATGACTTCTTCGTGCCATTGCGCAAGCGTGTGGAGATCGCCCGCAAGCACAAGGCGGACATGTTCATTTCAGTGCATGCCGATGCTGCACCGCGCCTGACCGCTTCCGGGGCCTCGGTGTTCGCCCTGTCCGAAGGCGGGGCGACCTCCGCCACAGCGCGCTTCATGGCCCAGCGGGAGAACGGTGTCGATCTGCTGGGGGCCAGCAGCTTGCTCAATCTCAAGGACAAGGACCCGATGCTCGCGGGGGTGATCCTCGATATGTCGATGAACGCCACCATCGCCGCCAGCCTGCAATTGGGCAGCACCGTGCTGGACAGCCTGTCGGGGATTACCAGCCTGCACCAGAAGCGCGTGGAGCAGGCCGGGTTCGCCGTTCTCAAGTCGCCGGATGTGCCCTCGATCCTGGTGGAGACCGGTTTCATCTCCAACAGCCGCGACAGCCAGCGCCTGGTCACGGCGCGGCACCAGCAGGCGATTGCCGATGGCCTGTTCCAAGGCTTGCAGCGCTACTTCGAGAGGAATCCGCCGGCCAACAGCTACATGGCCTGGCTCCAGGAAGCCAGGAACAACCAGGTCTAGGGCGTCCTCAGCAGCCCGTGATGCGACTGCAAGTGAACTGGCCACGGCTGCCGCCAGAGCTGGAAAAACGATTGCGCGTGGTCCAGCCCACGCGCTGGCTGTAGCCCACCCAGGCCTCGCCGTCGGAGGCCAGGCCGGTGAAGAAGGTCAACTGCCCGTAGCGGCTGTTGGTCTGCGCCCAATAGCGCTTGCCACTCACCTCGAAGCCTCGCAGGTAGGTCGTGCTGCCGGCGGCGGCAACGCTGTAGGCATTGCCCTGTGGATCGACGCAGGCCAGCAGCGTGGCACTGCGGGTGCAGGCCGCCAGGGTACTGGGGAGCGCGGCACAGGCATGGCCGGCAAGCAAGGTCAGGCTGCAGATCAGGGCGGGCAGGATCGGGCGCATGGCAGTTCTCTGGGCAACAGGGGCGCAGCATCGCGCCCTTCGTCATGTCGGGCAAGAGAGGGTTGGCGGATCTGCATTGTTATAATATAACATAAAAGAAAACCCGATCCGTGACCCGCCATGACTGAACAAGACCTGCTCGCCCAGCCCGATGCGCACTACATGAACGATGCCCAACAGGGTTTCTTCCGCGAGTTGCTGCTGGCCCAGCGCAGTGAGCTGCAGGAGCGCATCTGCGGCGAATTCGACCTGCTGCGCCAACAGGAAACCCATAGCGACCTGGCGGATATCGGCAGCGCCGAGGAGCAGCATCAATGGCAACTGCGCCTGCTGGAGCGGGAAAAGAAGCTCCTGGACAAGATCGATGAGGCCCTGGAGCGCCTGGCCCGTGGCGAGTACGGCTGGTGCCGCGACACTGGCGAGCCCATCGGCCTGCGGCGCTTGCTGCTGCGGCCCACCGCCACCTTGTGTATCGAAGCCAAAGAACGCCAAGAGCTGCGCGAACGCCACCAACGGGCGCTTTGAGCCAGCCGCGAACCTGATGAGGATCTACCCCATGACCGACCGTCTTCCCGTTACCGTGCTGTCCGGCTTTCTTGGCGCGGGCAAAAGTACCCTGCTCAATCATGTGCTGCGCAACCGCGACAACTTGCGGGTGGCGGTGATCGTCAACGACATGAGCGAAATCAACATCGACGGCAGCGAGGTGCAGCGTGATGTCAGCCTCAATCGCGCCGAAGAAAAGCTGGTGGAGATGAGCAACGGCTGCATCTGCTGCACCCTGCGCGAAGACCTGCTGGAAGAGGTGGGCAAGCTGGCCCGGGACGGCCGCTTCGACTACCTGTTGATCGAGTCCACCGGTATTTCCGAACCGCTGCCGGTGGCGGAAACCTTCACCTTCCGCGATGAGTCCGGCCAGAGCCTGGCGGACATCGCGCGGCTCGACACCATGGTCACCGTGGTCGACGGCATGAACTTCCTGGTGGATTACCAGGCTGCGCAGAGCCTGGCCTCGCGGGGGGAAACCCTGGGCGAGGAAGACGAGCGCTCGATCACTGACCTGCTGATCGAGCAGGTGGAGTTTGCCGATGTGATCCTGGTCAGCAAGATCGACCTGATCAGCAGCGAAGAGCGCCAGGAGCTGCTGGCGATCCTGGCGCGGCTCAATGCCCAGGCGCAAATCATCCCCATGGTCATGGGCCAGGTGCCGCTGGCGAAGATCCTCAATACCGGCCGTTTCGATTTTGAGCGTGCGTCCCAGGCGCCGGGTTGGTTGCAGGAGCTGCGTGGCGAACACGTGCCGGAAACCCAGGAGTACGGTATTGCCTCTACGGCCTACCGGGCTCGGCGGCCATTTCATCCGCAGCGCTTCTTCGACTTCATCAACCGGCCCTGGAGCAACGGCAAGTTGCTGCGCTCCAAGGGCTTCTTCTGGCTCGCCAGCAAGTACCAGGAGGCGGGCAGTTGGTCCCAGGCCGGTGGCCTGATGCGCCATGGCTTCGCCGGGCGCTGGTGGCGCTTCGTGCCCAAGCAGCACTGGCCCCTGGATGAGGAGAGCACGGCGGCGATCATGCACAACTGGACTGCAGCCACTGGCGATTGCCGCCAGGAGCTGGTGTTCATCGGCCAGAACATCGACTTTGCCCAGCTTCGCGCCGAGCTGGACCAATGCCTGCTGGACGACGCCGAAATGGCCTTGGGGGTCGAGGCCTGGAGCTTGCTGGTTGATCCGTTCGGGCCCTGGCATGACGAGGAAGCGGCCTGATGTTGAACCTGTGCACTCCACTCACACCATTGCCCAGGCGGCCATTGCTCGGGTCGTGGCCGGTCGGTTTCAGGCAGCTGCGCCGTCCGGCCATTGGCGCCACGGCGGCGGTGCTGGCCGAGGTTCTCGAGGATGACGTCAATCTCGGCCTCTGGCAGCGCCAGTTGCCGGCGCATATCGCGGATTTTGGCGAGTTGTTGCTGTCGCTGAACGAGCCCCTGGCCGAGTCCCTGAGCCTGGAATTGCCTGATGAGGACGCCGTGCCGAATCTGCGTGGGTTGGCCTCCGGGTTCAGCGATTTACTGGGTTATGAAGGCTTTATCGCCGATGTTTCCTGGCTAGTCAGTGCTTTTTCCTGCCTGCTGGGCGCCCGGCGCGTGGGCTTGCGCTTGCGGGTGCTGGACAAGGCCATGTGCCCGCGTTTTCACGTGGACCACGTACCGATGCGCCTGATCACCACTTATGCCGGTATTGGCAGCCAATGGCTACGCGAAGGTGCGATGGACCGCCAGCAGTTGGGGCGGCCGGAAGCCGAACCTCGGGACCCGGCGCTGATCCAGCAGATCAGCTGTGGTGCTGTCGCGCTGTTCAAGGGCGAGAAGTGGCACGGCAACGAAGGTTTTGGCCTGATCCACCGTTCGCCGCAACCTGCGACGGGGGAGCGGCGCTTGATCCTAACCCTGGACTGGCTGGGCTGATGTAGCCACTGCCGCAGGTGGCGCAAAGGATGACAGGCCTCAGCGCCAGGGCGCTCCCGCGTTCGTGCCGGGCTTACCCGGCCTTTGGTAGCGGCTAGGGAAGAAGGCTACAAGCCAGCGGATTTTCGCCCGGACCAGGAAGGGCGTAGCATCGCTTAACGGCTTCTTTGGACCTCTTTCCCATGCTGCAGGACATCCCCACCCACGTGATTGCCGGCCCCCTGGGCGCCGGCAAGACCAGCCTGATCCGCCATTTGCTGGAGCAGCGTCCGGCCAACGAGCGTTGGGCGATATTGATCAACGAGTTCGGCCAGATCGGCCTGGATGCAGCCTTGCTCAGCCGTGATGACGACGGTATCGCCTTTGGTGAGGTGGCCGGTGGCTGCCTGTGCTGCGTCAGCGGCGCACCGTTCCAGGTCGGATTGGGGCGTCTGCTGCGCAAGGCCCAGCCCGATCGGCTGTTCATCGAACCCTCCGGCCTCGGTCATCCGGTGCAACTGCTCAAGCAGCTGGCGCAGGCGCCCTGGCGAGGTGTGCTGGCGCTGCAGCCTTGCGTGCTGGTGCTCGACGCCCAGGCCCTGGCTGCGGGCCAGCCGTTGCCTGCGGCGCAGTTGGAGGCGCTGCCCGAAGCGGGACTGCTGGTGCTGAACAAGGATGAACTGCTCAGCGACGGCGATCGGCTGCGGGTGCTGGAGCAGTTGCCGGATCGGCCGCTGTTCTGGACTCGCCACGCAGCGTTGCCGCTGGCCGAACTGCCGGGGCTGAGCGTCACTGCCCAGGTTGCCCTGGAGCCGCCCGAGCTGCCCCACGGCCTGGCACAACTACCGGCGGTGTGGAGCGATCCGGCACAGCCGATCTGTCTCAGCCAGGCCCAGGAAGACGGCTGGAGCATCGGCTGGCGCTGGCATCCGGAGCAACAGTTCGATCTGACCCGGATCGACCACTGGCTACAGAACCTCGACTGGCGCCGGGCCAAGCTGGTGATCCATAGCGCTGAAGGTTGGCGATCGGGTAATGGGCTGGATAACTCGCCGTTCAACTGGTTGCCCAGCGAGTGGCGGCGGGATTCGCGCCTGGAGCTGATCTTCGCAGAGCCTCAGGACGTGGCAGCGCTGCAGGCCAGCCTGGCGCAGTGCCGCCTGTAGCGGCGTGAGCGAGGGTTGTTTAAAAAATGATCAGTTGCGCCACTTGCGGTGCTCTTCGCGCCACTGGCTCAGTTCGATGATCTCGGCGCTGGGTAGTGGCTCCTTGACCTCAAACGGATAGGGCGCCAGCTCGATGTGCGCGCTGTGGGCGCCGAATTGGGTGATGGTCCCGGCATGGCGGGTCTCGCCAGTCACCGTGAACTCGAAATTGTAGATCCGCGCCAGGCGCCGGCGGCCCTTGGCGTCCTTGGCAAAACCGATGCGCTTGAGGGCCACGTTGCCGTCCAGCAGTTCGATATCGAGCCGGGCGCAGTGCTGCTTGACCCGCTCCAACGCCCGCTCGCGCAGGCCGTGGTTGTGCCACAACCAGGCAGCGCCGGTTGCCAGCAACATCAATACAAAGATGTTTCCAAGGGTCAGCATGAAGGTGTGCTCCAACGAAGTGACATCAGCTTAACTGCGACTCCGGTCTGTCGTACAGGCTGCGTTTAGTCGCATACTGCGCGGCTTGAATTCTCCCGGTTCTATGGAAAATCCTGCATGAAACGTACGCCCCACTTGCTTGCGATCCAGTCCCATGTGGTTTTCGGCCACGCCGGTAACAGCGCTGCGGTATTTCCCATGCAACGGGTGGGGGTGAATGTCTGGCCCTTGAATACGGTGCAGTTTTCCAACCACACCCAGTATGGCCAATGGGCCGGGGAAGTGCTGGCGCCGCGGCAGATTCCCGAGCTGGTGGAAGGCATTGCCGCTATCGGCGAGCTGGGCAACTGCGACGCGATCCTGTCCGGCTACCTGGGCAGCGCGGCCCAGGGCCGGGCGATCCTCAGCGGCGTGGCACGGATCAAGGCGGTCAACCCCAAGGCCTTGTACCTGTGCGACCCGGTAATGGGCCATCCGGAGAAGGGCTGCATCGTGCCGGAGGAGGTCAGCGACTTCCTCCTGGACGAAGCCGTGGCCATGGCGGATTTCCTTTGCCCCAACCAGCTGGAGCTGGACAGCTTCTGCGGGCGCAAGCCGCAATCGTTGTTCGATTGCCTGGCCATGGCTCGCTCGCTGCTGGAAAGAGGCCCCAAGGCGGTGCTGGTCAAGCACCTGGACTACCCGGGCAAGCTGGCCGACGGCTTCGAGATGCTGCTGGTGACCGCCGACGGCAGCTGGCACCTGCGGCGCCCGCTGCTGGCTTTCCCACGCCAGCCGGTGGGGGTCGGCGACCTGACTTCGGGCCTGTTCCTGGCCCGGGTGCTGCTGGGCGACAGCCTGGTAGCGGCCTTCGAGTTCACTGCCGCAGCGGTGCATGAAGTGCTGCTGGAAACCCAGGCCTGCGCCAGCTACGAGCTGGAGCTGGTGCGGGCCCAGGACCGTATCGCCCACCCCCGGGTGCGCTTCGAGGCCGTGCCGATCGGTGTCTGAGCGGCCTTTGCCTCAGGCCTGTTCGGAGAATTGCACGGTCGGTGCCGGCTGGCGAAAGCCTCGGGTATGCACCGCCAGGTAGCCCAGGCCCAGGGCGAACCAGGCCAGGCCGATGCCCAGGGTCAGGGCCGAGAGGCTGGTCCAGAGCCAGGCGATCAGGCCGAAGCCGATCAATGGCAAGAGGCCGTAGCGCAACAGCTGCCCGGCGCTGCGCGGCTGGCCTTGGCCCAGGTAGCTCTTGATCACGGCCAGGTTGACCACCGAAAACGCCACCAGGGCACCGAAGCTGATCATCGATGCCAGGGTGGTCAGGTCGACCACCACCGCCAACAGGGACACCAGCGACACCAGGACAATGGCCGTCACGGGCGTCTTGTAGCGCACCGACAAGGTGCCGAACACCCGCCTGGGCAGGATGCCGTCGCGGCCCATGCTGAACAGGATGCGCGAGACCGAGGCCTGGGATGCCAGGGCGGACCCGGCAGCCCCGGCCACGTAGGTCGCGGTGAAGAATATTTCCAGGAAGCGCCCGCCAGTGTGCAGCATGACTTCGCTGGCCGCCGATTCGGCATCCTTGAACTGGCTGCCGGGCAACGCCAGCTGGCTGGCCATGGCCAGCAGGATGAACAGCAGGCCAGCGCCCAGGGTGGTGATGAGGATTGCCCGGGGGATATCCCGGCGTGGATCGCGGGTTTCCTCGGCCAGGGTCGACACGGCGTCAAAGCCCAGGAATGACAGGCACAACACCGCGGCTCCGGCCATCAGCGGCAACAGGCCGGACTGGCTGCCGTCGCCGATCCAGGGGGCGCTCAGGTCCAGGCTCGGGGCGCCTGCCAGCTGACGCAGGACCATGGCCAGGAACACCACCACGAACACCATTTGAGCGCAGACGATCAGGTTGCTCATGCTCGATACCGAACCGATGCCACGGATGTTCAGCAGCGTCACCAGGCCGATGGTCGCGACCACGAATACCCAGGCCGGCACGGCAGGGAAGGCCAGGTTGAGAAACAGGCCGATCACCAGGTAATTGATCATCGGCAGGAACAGGTAGTCGAGCAGCAGCGACCAGCCGGCCAGAAAGCCGATGCCAGGGCCGAAACTCAAGCTGGCGTAGGAGTAGGCCGAACCGGCAATCGGGTACTTCCTGACCATCACGCTGTAGGAGCGCGCCGTGAAGATCATCGCCAGGAGAGTGATCACGTAGGCGGCAGCGGTGCGTCCGCCGGTCATCTGGGTAACCACGCCGTAGGTGGTGAAGACGGTGAGCGGCACCATGTACACCAGGCCGAAGAACACCAGGGCCGGCAAGCCGAGGATGCGGCGCAGCGAGGTGCCTTGGGCGCTGTGGGTGAAATCGCCGGGCACGCCATCGCTGGGGGCCGGGAGGGGACTGCTGGACAGGGGATTGGCGCTGGGCATTGTTATTGTTCTCACGCGTTCGGTGGCTCGAAGGCTCCCGGCGGGGAGCGTGCGTTTGTGCCTTGCCCGATGATTCTGGCAGCCGCTGTCTGGCCGGTATAACTCTCTATGTGGTCAAAAAGGGATCGATATGGCCATTCGGGATGACCGCAAAGACAGCCTGTAAAGGCATTGGAGGGGCGCGAGGAGGCGGGAAGGGTGGGGCAAGGGACCGTCCATGGTCCTGCTGGATCAGGTTGCCAGCCTTGGACTCAAGGGCCGTCGGCCTTGATTTCCCGGTAGCGCTTTTCCAGCTCCTGGCGGATCTGCCGGCGCTGCTGGGCCTGGATATAGCGGCGCTTGCCATCGGCGGTTTCCGGTTGCAGCGGCGGAACCGGGGCCGGTTTGCGCTGATCGTCCATCGCCACCATGGTGAAGAAGCAGCTATTGGTATGGCGCACGGAGCGCTCCTGGATATTCTCGGTCACCACCTTGATACCCACCTCCATGGAGGTGTTGCCGGTGTAGTTGACCGAGGCCAGGAAGGTCACCAGCTCGCCGACATGCACCGGCTCGCGGAAGATCACCTGGTCCACCGACAGGGTCACCACGTAGCGACCGGCATAGCGGCTGGCGCAGGCATAGGCGACTTCGTCGAGGTACTTGAGCAGGGTGCCACCGTGGACATTGCCAGAGAAGTTGGCCATGTCGGGGGTCATCAGTACTGTCATCGACAGTTGGGCGTTTCCGGGTTCCATAGCACGCTCACGGGTCAGGGCAGGGGTTGCTGGAGCACCTCTGCGGGTGCTGGGTCCAAAGACTTTTCAAACCATCGATAACGGGACGCCGGTCTGTGCCGCGCCGTCACGCTCCGGTGGATCTGTTTCCATATATTGCACTGCCTTCCGCCTGGAAGTCGCAGTGTTACCCTGCAAAACACCCGTTCCAGGGGTTTTTCATCGCTCTTGTAGAGCACTTTCTTTCGACCGATCGGACCTTTCTTTTTCAGGGATCTCTGACAAGGCAGCGACTGACGCCAGCGCAGGCGGCTTTTCAAACGCTCTCCCCGAGGATGGCCCCCGTCCAACATTCAAGGAGAACCTAGGTCATGCATGCCATCAGTTTCATTCAGGACCTGGCCGTGATCATGCTGGTCGCGGGTGTGGTGACCGTTCTCTTCCATCGATTCAAGCAGCCGGTGGTGCTGGGCTATATCGCCGCGGGCTTCATCATCGGGCCCCATACCCCGCCTTTCGGGCTGATCCACGACGAGCAGACCATCAAGACCCTGGCCGAGCTCGGGGTGATCTTCCTGATGTTCTGCCTGGGGCTGGAGTTCAGCCTGCGCAAGCTATTCAAGGTGGGCGCCACAGCGTTCATCGCGGCGTTCCTGGAAATCGTCCTGATGATCTGGATCGGCTACGAGATCGGCCGCTGGTTCGACTGGAGCACCATGGATTCGCTGTTCCTCGGGGCGATCCTGGCCATCTCTTCCACCACCATCATCGTCAAGGCGCTCAACGACCTGAAGATGAAGAACGAACGCTTCGCCCAGCTGATCTTCGGCGTGCTGATCGTCGAGGACATCCTGGGGATCGGCATCATCGCCCTGCTATCGAGCATCGCGGTCAGCGGCACGGTGAGTTCCGGCGAGGTGTTTTCCACGGTAGGCAAGCTTTCACTGTTCATGATCGTGGCGCTGGTGATCGGCATCCTGCTGGTGCCGCGCCTGTTGGCCTACGTGGCGAAGTTCGACAGCAACGAGATGCTGCTGATCACCGTGCTGGGCCTGTGCTTCGGATTCTGCCTGCTGGTGGTACGCCTGGAGTACAGCATGGTGCTGGGGGCGTTCCTGATCGGCGCGATCATGGCCGAGTCCCGTCAGTTGCTGAAGATCGAACGCTTGATCGAACCGGTTCGCGACCTGTTCAGCGCCATTTTCTTCGTGGCCATCGGCCTGATGATCGATCCGCAGATTCTCCTCCAGTACGCCTGGCCAATCGCGGTGATCACCGTGGCGGTGGTATTGGGCAAGATGTTGTCCTGCGGGATGGGCGCCTTCATCGCGGGTAACGATGGACGTACGTCGTTGCGAGTAGGGATGGGGCTGTCACAGATTGGCGAGTTTTCATTCATCATCGCCGCCCTTGGCATGACCTTGCAGGTCACCAGCGACTTCCTCTATCCCGTGGCGGTGGCGGTTTCGGCCATTACCACCTTGCTCACCCCCTACCTGATCAAGGCCGCCGACCCGCTGTCGTTGAAGCTGTCGGCGGTGCTGCCCAAGCGGCTGAGCCGGGTGCTGGGAATGTACGGCGAGTGGTTGCGCAGTATTCAGCCCCAGGGCGAGGGCGCGCTGTTGGCGTCGATGATCCGCAAGATCCTGCTGCAGGTAGGGGTGAACCTGGCCCTGGTGGTGGCGATCTTCTTTTCCGGCAGCTATTTCTCCGGGCGTATTGGCGTTTATCTACAAGATTGGATCAGCGACCCAGGCCGGCAAAAGGCGCTGATCTGGGGTGGGGCCTTGCTGTTGTCGCTGCCGTTCCTGATCGCCGCCTATCGCAAGCTCAAGGCACTGTCGATGCTGTTGGCAGAGATGGGGGTCAAGGCGGAAATGGCCGGGCGTCATACCCAGCGGGTGCGACGAGTGATCGCCGAGGTGATCCCGATCCTGTCGTTGCTGGTTATTTTCCTGCTGTTGGCGGCGTTGTCGGCAAGCATCCTGCCGACCCTGGAGCTGCTGGTACTGGTGGCCGTGGTGGCGGCGGCCGTGGCTGCGGTGCTGTGGCGCTGGTTCATTCGCGTACATACACGGATGCAGGTGGCGTTGATCGAGACTTTCGACCAGAGCAAGGACGGTGGAGGGCACTGAGCTTGTCGATCGCCAGCAGGGTACTGGCGAATGCTCCGACGCCGCGACCGGGGAGGTCGCGGCCTGGTTGCCTCAGCTTTCCAGCCAGACGTCCCTCGCCCAGTGCCACACCGATTCCCAGGAGTCCTCGGTGATCAGCTCTTCTTCGCCGGACCACAGCACTACGGTGCCGTCTTCTTCTACGCAGTAGTAGTCGTCGCCATCCTGGCAGATCGGAATCAATTCCCGAGGTACGCCCATGTCCCAGGCGGTGGCCGCCACTTCTGGAAGGTAGGTATGGGATTGCGGGTCGGTAACGGTTACCGGTTCCAGGCTGCCGTAGACCACATCGCTGACCGTCAACAGGAACTCTTTGAAGACGAACGGGATATTGATGAACAGTTGTTCCTCGATTTCCACCAGCAGGTCTTCGTCCGGCAGTTCCAGGGGAACGGGCACCGGTTCGTTGGCTTCTCGGAGTTGTTCGATGACTTCTTCCACGGCCTGGGTCCTCTTAGCTCTATGGCACGTTTGGTTGACGGCGGTTTATACAGTAGCTCGCTATAAGTGCAATCGTGAAATGCAAAACCCCGACCTGAGTCGGGGTTTTTGCATTACAGCTGTGACAGCAGAATGAATCAGCCGTTCTGGCGGATACCTGCCACCAGCCAAGGCTGGTTGTCGCCCGGGGCGCGTTCCATGTTCCAGCTTTCGCTGAACACTTCGCCCTGGTCGAAGCGCGAGGTCTTCGAAACACCACTGAAGGTCAGGGTGGCGATGGTCTTGTCGGCACGATCGTCCACGCCTTCGAGCTGCACTTGCAGGTTGTCGATGTAGGTCGACTGGAAGCCGTCGCCCAGGTCGGCACGTTCCTGCTTGAGGAATTGCAGCATCTGCGGGGTCACGAACTCGGCGATCTTGTCCATTTCATTGGCGTCCCAGTGTTGCTGCAGGGACTGGAAGTGGTTGCGCGCCGCTTCGATGAAGCGTTCTTCGTTGAACCAGGCCGGAGCGTTGATCACCGGGCGGGCAGCAGGGGCTGCGGAGCCGCCGAAGATCGAACCGCCAGCCGGTGCCTGGGGCTGGAAGGCTTCGCGTTGCATGGGGGCGTGGCCGGCCGGAGCGAATTGCTCCTGTTGCTTGCGGCGACGAGCGGCAATGAAGCGGAAGATCACGAACGCGATGACCGCCATGATCAGGATGTCGAAGATCTGCATGCCCTGGAAGCCGCCGCCCATGAACATGGAGGCCAGCAGGCCGCCTGCGGCGATACCGGCCAGGGGGCCGAGCCAGCGCGAAGCACCGCCGGCCTTGGCTGCTGCACCCGCGGCACCGGCTGCACCAGCAGTGGCGGCAGCGGCAGGAGCGCCCGGAGCGGTGGGTGCCGCCTGGCGAGCCTGGTGGGTCGGGGCAGCGCCGGCGCTTTTGCCGCCACCGAAGCGCTTGGCATTGGCGTCGAGGCTCATCGTCAAGCCGATGCACAGCGCCATGGCGATGCTAAGAAAACGTTTCATAAAGGGTATTCCCATTTGTGGATGGCACGCGCGCCATATTGCACAGGTGAAGTGTCAGTGGCGAGCGGCATAATGTTTCGGGCTTTTGCCTGACAGGCCTGGTTCAGTCCCATCTGAAATCATGCTCGCCGATGTGGTTTTGCCTGGGGGAAGCCGCTTTGGTTTCCTTCCAGGACCTTCAGCGCCGTAGTGCCAGCACTACCACGCCGGCAGTGATCAGGCCGATCCCGCCCCATTGCCGCAGGTCGAGTTTCTCCCCTAGCAGTGTCACGCCGATGATCGCGACGAACACCACGCTGAGCTTGTCCACCGGCGCCACCAGCGAGGCGGGGCCCAGCTTGAGGGCGCGGTAGTAGCACAGCCAGGAAGCCCCTGTGGCCAGCCCGGACAGCAGCAGGAACAGGTAGCTCTTGGTAGAAATCGATTCCAGGGACTGATATTGGCCCGTTGCGTACAAAATCAAGGCCAGGCTCACCAGCACCACCCCTGTGCGCAACAGGGTGGCGAAGTCGGAATTGACGTTCTCGATGCCGACTTTGCCGAAGATCGCCGTCAATGCGGCGAAAATTGCCGACAGTAACGCCCAGAATGTCCACGACGAAAAAAAGCCTGAACCCATGCTCGTGCTTCCTTTTGGCGGTTTGGGCCCGGCTTGCCGATGAAGGGCAGGGGCGCCTTCACCGACAAGCCGGCTGCTGCTGGGAGATTAGATGGCTTCCAGCTTGGCGTAGCCAAGCATCAGCCATTTGCTGCCTTCGCTGAAGTTGACCTGGACCCGGGCCTGGGCTCCGGCGCCCTCGAAGTTGAGGATCACGCCGTCGCCGAACACCGAGTGGCGCACGGCCTGGCCAAGGCTCAGGCCGGTGTCCGGGATGGCGCTGCCGCTGAACAGGCTGCTGGTGCTCTGGGACTGGCCACCACCGAAAGGCCGGCTGACGCTGTTGGACAGGCGTACTTCCTGGATAAGCCCCTTGGGCACTTCACGTACGAAACGCGACACCTTGTTGTAGGTTTCACTGCCGTACAGGCGACGGGTTTCGGCGTAGGTCATGACCAGGTTCTGCATGGCCCGGGTGATACCGACATAGGCCAGGCGGCGTTCTTCCTCCAGGCGGCCCGGCTCTTCCAGGCTCATCTTGTGGGGGAACAGGCCTTCTTCCATGCCCACCAGGAACACATAGGGGAATTCCAGGCCCTTGGCGCTGTGCAGGGTCATCAGCTGGATGCTGTCTTCGTGCTCGTCGGCCTGGGCATCGCCGGCTTCCAGGGACGCATGGCCGAGGAAGGCCGCCAGGGGCGTCAGGTCCTCGTCTTCCTCGGTGTTCTCGAAGTTGCGCGCGGCGCTGACCAGTTCCTCGAGGTTTTCCACCCGGGCCTGGCCTTTCTCGCCTTTTTCCGCTTCGTGATAGGCAATCAGCCCCGACTGCTCGATCACCGTCTGGGTCATCAGGTGCAGGGGCATGTCCAGGGTCTTGGCCGCCAGGTTCTCGATCAGCTCGATGAACGCGCCAAGGGCACCGGCCGCCCGACCGGTCAGGCCTTTATTGGCCACCAGTTGGCGCATGGCTTCCCACATCGATACATCGCTGTGGCGGGCATGCTCGCGGATCGCCTCGACGGTCTTTTCGCCGATGCCCCGGGCCGGGACGTTGATCACTCGCTCCAGCGCTGCGTCGTTGCCGCGGCCTTCCAGCAGGCGCAGGTAGGCCATGGCGTTCTTGATCTCGGCACGCTCGAAGAAGCGCTGGCCGCCATAGATGCGGTACGGGATGCGTTCGCGCAGCAAGGCTTCCTCCAGCACCCGGGACTGGGCGTTGGAGCGGTAGAGAATGGCGATATCGCTGCGGGCCAGGCCGGTCTTGAGCGCGCTCTCGATGGTTTCCACCACGTAGCGGGCTTCATCGTGCTCGTTGAAGGCGGCATACAGGTTGATGGCCTCGCCATCGCCGCCGTCGGTCCACAGTTCCTTGCCCAGGCGCCCGGTATTGTTGGCGATCAGGGCGTTGGCGGCCTTGAGGATGCCGGCGGTGGAGCGGTAGTTCTGCTCCAGGCGGATCACTTCGGTGTCCGGGAAGTCGTCGGAGTACTGGTGGATGTTCTCGATCTTCGCCCCGCGCCAGCCGTAGATCGACTGGTCGTCGTCGCCCACCACCATCAGGCTTTTGCCACCCTTGGCCAGCAATCGCAACCAGGCGTACTGCACGGCGTTGGTGTCCTGGAACTCGTCCACCAGCACATGGCGGAAACGCTTCTGGTAGTGCGCCAGCAAGCCCGGATGGTCGCGCCACAGGTCCAGGGCGCGCAGCAGCAGCTCGGAGAAGTCGATGACTCCCGCACGCTGGCAGGCGGCCTCGTAGGCTTCGTAGATGCTGCGCATGGTGGCCAGGAACAGGTCGCCACTGGCCTGGATGTGCTGCGGGCGCAGGCCCTCGTCTTTCTGGCCGTTGATGAACCACTGGGCCTGGCGGGCCGGCCAGCGCTGTTCATCCAGGCCCAGCTCGCGGATCACCCGCTTGACCAGGCGTTGCTGGTCGTCGCTGTCGAGGATCTGGAAGGTCTGGCTCAGGCCGGCCTCCTGCCAGTGGGCCCGCAGCAGGCGGTGGGCCAGGCCGTGGAAGGTGCCGACCCACATGCCCGCGGGGTTGATGCCCAGCAATTGCTCGATACGGTGGCGCATCTCGGCCGCCGCCTTGTTGGTGAAGGTCACCGACAGGATCGAGTGGGGCGAGGCGTTCTCGACCTGGATCAGCCAGGCGATACGGTGCACCAGCACACGGGTTTTGCCGGAACCAGCGCCGGCCAGGACCAACTGACGACCCAGGGAGGCCGCTACGGCCTGGCGTTGGGCGTCGTTGAGGGAATTCAACAGGAGGGAGAGATCATCGCGCATCGGCGCATTCTAGGGGCGCGCGCCACCCCGGGCAAACCCGGCTTTGCATTAGCCGATAAAACAACCGTGAGGGACGACTGGCTGGTCACGAGCCGCAGCCATTGGCGCTTCTCGCCTGGACGCTTTGCAGAGCGATCTTGCGAGGATTTGTTTTATCGATTTTATGACTTGGGGCAGTTTGGCTCGCGCCTTTGCTTGTGTATGCTCCGGCGACGTTTCAGGCTCAACCATTATAAGAACACTGCCTATGACACCTATTTCCGACCTGTCGGGGCCTTTCATGGAGCCCCGGGTCATCCGCCAGCACTACGCCGTCGAGATTGCAGTGGAGCGCACGCGCCTGCTGTATCAAGGGTCGTTGTTGCCGACGCTGTTCATGCTGCTCAACGGCCTGGTCTGTACCTGGCTGCTCTGGAGCCCCTCGCGTTATCTGCTGCTCAGCGTGTGGATGGTCTGGTTGCTGGCCCTGGTGGCCTTGCGCGTGATCCAGGTGGCAGCCTTCGATTCGGCGATTCCCAGCCGGCAGGCGCAACCGGTCTGGCTGCGCATGTTCCTGCTGGGGTCCACGGTCAGTGGCTTGACCCTGGCCTGTGCAGGCATCGCCCTGGTGCCCACCGATAGCTTCCTGCAGCAGTCCTGGGTCTTCGGTTTGATTGGCGCGGCGATCCTTTCCGCCAGCGTGGCCTATGCCGTCAGCCTGAAGGCCTTCCTGTCATTCACCCTTCCTTGCCTGTTGCCAGCGATCGCCTACCTGTTCTGGGGCGGCGATGAACAGCAGCGCGGCTGGGGCTGGCTGGGATTGATCCTGCTGGCCTCATTGAGTGTCGTGGCCTGGCAGGTCAATCGCCTGATCCAACGCGGCCTGCTACGGCGTTTCCAGAACCAGGCGCTGATCGAGCACTTGCAGGATGCCCAAAGTCGCAGCGGGCAACTCAATCGCGAACTGGCCCGGGAGGTGGAGCAGCGCCGGCGTGCCGAGGAGCAACTGCGCGAGGCCCAGGCCGGGCTGGAGCAGCGAGTGGTCCAGCGCAGCCTGGAGCTGGACGCCGCCAACCAGGCCCTGAGCAAGAGCGAGGCGCGCCTGGCCCTGGCGCTCAATGCCAGTGAGCTGGGGTTGTGGGACTGGAACCTGCAGACCGATGAAGTCCATCACACCCAGATCAAGGAGCTGTTCGGCCTGGAGCCGGAAGGGGTCACGGCGATGCTCAGCCACCTGAAGCCGCGCCTGCACCCGGAGGACCTGCCCACGCTGAGGCGCGCCCTGGTGGAGCATTTGAAGGGGCGCAGCGAGGATTACCAGGTGGAGTACCGAGTGCTGCATGGTGCCGGCCACTGGGTATGGATCGAGGATCGCGGGCGGGCCGTGGAGCGCGGCCCCGACGGCCGGGTCCTGCGCATGGCCGGCACGCGTCGCGATATCAGTGCCGACAAGGAACTGGAGGTACAACGCAACCTGGCGGCCACCGTGTTCGAGGCGGCCAGCGAGGGCATTGTCATCCTCGACCCCGATTACGTGCTGATCGCGGCCAACCAGGCATTCAGCCAGGTCACCGGCTTCCAGATCGAGGACATGCTCGGCTGCAACGTGGTGGAGTTGCCCTGCAGCCGCGATGCCCGGCGCCATTACCCCTTGATCCACCAGGCCCTGGAACAGCACGGCAGCTGGCAGGGCGAGCTGGTGGAAACCCGCAAGAACGGCGAGCTCTATCCGCAGTGGCTGCAACTGAACGTGGTGCGTGACAGGCGGGGGAAAGTCCGCCATATCGTGGGTTTCTTCGCCGATCTTTCGGCTCGAAGGGAGTCCGAGGAGCGCATGCGCTACCTCACGCACTATGACGAGCTCACCGGGCTGGCCAACCGCTCGCTGTTTCGCGAACGCTTGCGCGAAGCCCACCAGCGGGTGCGCCAGGGTGGACGTAGCCTGGCCCTGCTGCACATCAACCTGGATCGCTTCAAGCTGCTCAATGACAGCCTGGGCCATGAGGTGGCCGACCAACTGCTGCAGAAAATGGCCCGCCGCCTGGTCAACGCCCTGCCGGAGGCCGACACCATCGCCCGTTTGTCCGGGGATGAGTTTGCTGTGCTGTTCGATGCCTACGGCAGCCTGTCGAGCCTGACCCGCGTCGCCACGCGGTTGCTGAGCAAGTTGCGCCTGCCAATCACCGTAGAGGGCCATGAACTGGTGGTCAGTGCCTCCATGGGCATCAGCATGCTGCCGGACAGCGCCCGGGAGATCGCCGCCCTGGTGAGCCAGGCGAACATGGCCATGGCCCATGCCAAGCACTTGGGGGGCAACAACTTCCAGTTCTATACCGAGAGTTTGCAAGCCAGCACCCTGGAGCGCCTGCAACTGGAGAACCAGTTGCGCAAGGCCATCGAGGATGACCAGTTGATGGTGTTCTATCAGCCCAAGCTGTGCCTGGCTACGGGGCGACTCAATGCCGCCGAGGCCCTGGTGCGTTGGGAGCACCCGATCCTGGGACGGGTACCACCAGGGGACTTCATCGGGTTGGCCGAGGAGACCGGGCTGATCGGCCCCATCGGCGAGTTCGTGCTGCGCCAGGCTTGTCGCCAGGCCTGCCAGTGGCAGCGCCAGGGGCTGGAGCCGATCCGGGTCTCGGTGAACCTCTCGGTGTACCAGTTGCGCCAGGGCAAGCTGGTGAGCCTGGTGCGCCAGGTGCTGGAGGAAACCGGGCTGGAGCCACACCTGCTCGAACTGGAGCTGACCGAAAGCCAGTTGCTCGACAGTGTCGAGCACATCATCGCGACCTTCCAGCAACTGCGTGACCTGGGGGTCAAGCTGGCGATCGACGACTTTGGCACGGGCTATTCCTCCCTGAGCTACCTCAAGCGCATCCCGGTGGACTACGTGAAGATCGACCAGGCCTTCATCCGTGGCCTGGCAGAGGGCGGTGAAGATGCGGCCATTACCCGGGCGATCATTGCCATGGCCCACGGCTTGTCCTTGAAGGTGGTGGCCGAGGGGGTCGAGGAACCGGCCCAGTTGGCCTTCCTGCGGGCCGAACAGTGTGACGAAGTGCAGGGCTACCTGATCAGCCGCCCGGTGGACGCCCAAGGCCTTGCGTTGCTGTTGCAGGCCCAGTCGCGCTAGTGCCGGCATTCCCCGCCAAAACGGCTACATGCAGCGTACCCGGCTGAATATGGGGGGTAGCCAGGCAACTTCCTGATGCATTGAGCAGGCAAAAAGCCAATTCATGTAGTATAACTACAAGCTTGCTACATCTCCCGGCACCTGCCGATAACAATGAGTCCCAGCCCTTGAACCTGTTGCAGCACATCGCCCAGTCACGTCATCTGTTACGCAAATCGGAACTCAAGGTCGCCGATCACGTGCTCCTCGATCCTGCGGCCGTAATGCACAGCTCCATGGCGGACCTGGCTCATAGTGTGGGTATCAGCGAGCCGACCATCGTGCGCTTCTGCCGGGCCATCGGCTGCTCGGGGTTCCAGGACCTGAAGCTCAAGCTGGCGCAGAGCCTTGCCGCCGGTGCCAGCTTTGGCCAGTTCGCGATCCATGAAGACGATTCGGTCGCCGACTACAGCCTGAAGATCTTCGACACCACCCTGCACACCCTGATGGAGGTTCGCGAGAAGCTCGACCCGGTGGAGTTGCAGCGTGCCGTCACCCTCATGTCCCAGGCCCAGCGCGTGGAGTTCTACGGCTTTGGCGCTTCCGGCGCCGTGGCGGCGGACGCCCAGCACAAGTTCTTCCGCCTGCTGCTGACGGCGGCGGCGTATTCCGACCCGCACATGCAGGCCATGTCGGCGGTCACCCTCAAACCCTCGGACGTCGCGATCTGCATCTCCCAGTCCGGGCGCTCCAAGGATCTGCTGATCACCGCCAACCTGGTGCGTGAAAGCGGCGCCAACCTGATCACCCTGTGCCCGAGCCAGACGCCGCTGGCCGAATTGTCCACGGTCAACCTGGCCATCGACGTGCACGAGGACACCGAGATCTATACCCCGCTGACCTCGCGCATCGCCCACCTGGTGGTGATCGACGTCCTGGCCATGGGCGTGGCGATGGCCCGCGGCCCGAGCCTGGTCAACCACCTCAAGAGCGTGAAGCGCAGCTTGCGCAGCCTGCGCCTGTCGCCCAAGGCGGTCAAAGCCCTGGACGACTGATAGGGGCGCGGGGAGCCTGCGTCTTCACCCGAAGTGGCCTGGCGACCGTTCAGGCAACTTTCACATCCCTGTAATGGGCCCGCCGCCAAACCGTAACCGCCGATCGCCATCGTGAAGCCTCCGTACTCGCATTGGGAGACTCGAAATGGCCCGGCCTTACGAAGAGAGCAGCAGCGCAGTCAAGACCCGTCGTCAGCAGGAAGACCAACGCCGCATGGAATTTCGCCGTGCGATCGAGCACCGCTTCGAACTGCGTCGCCTGCAACAGGAAATCAACGACTACCCCGAGCAGGATGCCGTCAATTACTGGCAGGCCGCTCCGGCAGCTTCCCGTCAAACCGCCCAACCAGCCCGCTGATCTGCACCCGTTCGCTGCGGATAAACCCCAGGAACGCATGCGCTACCGGTGACAGGCGTTTGGCTTTGGCCTGCACCAGGCACCAGCTGCGAAGCAATGGCAGCTCTTCGACCGGCAATTCGATCAAGCCGCCGGTCGCCAACTCAAGGTTCAGGGCGTGGCGCGTCAACAAGGCCACGCCCAGGCCTGCCCGGACACACTCGCGTTGCGCTTCTGCCGACGACACTTCGAGGATCTGGGTGAAGTGCACGCGCTTCTCCTTGAAGTACTCCTCGCAGGCCAGGCGAGTGCCGGAGCCCTGTTCGCGCAGTACCAGGGTGTAGGGCTCCAGGTCTTGCAAGCGCAGGGCTCCCATATGGCTCAGGGGGTGGTCCGGGGGCGCCACGGCGACGATCGGGTTGTTCAGGAATGGCAGGAATTCCAGCTCCATGTCCTGGGGCACCATGGACATGATCACCAGGTCGTCGCGGTTGTCGGAAAGGCGGCGGATCACCTGGGCGCGGTTGACCACGGTCAGCTGCAGGTGGACTTCCGGGTGCTGACGCTTGAAGGCGGCGAACAGGTGCGGCACGAAGTACTTGGCGCTGGACTCCACGGCCAGCTTGAGCTGGCCTTGCAGCGAACCCTGCATGTCGGAGAGCTGCATGTCGAGGTTCTCCAGGCGCCCGAAGATGTCCCGGCTGGCCCGTTGCAGGGCTTCGGCGGCTTCGGTCATGTAGAGCTTCTTGCCGACATAGTCGAACAGCGGCTGGCCGATCAGCTCCTCGAGCTGGCGGATCTGCAGGCTGACCGCCGGCTGGGTCAGGGACATTTCCTCGGCGGCCCGGCTGTAGGAGCGTAGATCGCAGACTTCGTTGAAGATCTGCAGCTGGCGCAATGTCAGGCGCATCAAGGATTTACGCATGCTTCAAGGGCTCGCACCGGGGCTGGAGGCAAAACTATAAGTCTTTACTTATGGTTGTCCCAATAATTATTGATTTTTGTTAATCCCTTCGCGGAGCTAGTGTGTCGCTGCGACTGACTTGAAACATTTGGTCACGCGCCGACTCGGTCTAGCGGGTCGTTTGTTTCAACGGCTCAAGGGAAACTCCAAGTGATAAAAAAGATCCTGATTGCCAACCGTGGTGAGATTGCCGTACGAATCGTGCGTGCCTGCGCCGAGATGGGCATCCGTTCGGTGGCGATCTTCTCCGATGCCGACCGCCATGCGCTGCACGTCAAGCGCGCGGATGAAGCCCACAGCATCGGTGCCGAACCGCTGGCCGGTTACCTCAATCCACGCAAGCTGGTGAACCTGGCGGTGGAAACCGGCTGCGATGCCTTGCATCCCGGCTATGGCTTTCTTTCGGAGAACGCCGAACTGGCGGACATCTGCGCCGAACGTGGAATCAAATTCATAGGCCCGGCCGCGGAAGTGATCCGCCGCATGGGCGACAAGACCGAAGCCCGCCGCAGCATGATCAAGGCTGGCGTGCCGGTGACCCCGGGCACCGAGGGTAACGTCGCCGACATCCACGAAGCCCTGCGTGAAGGCGACCGCATCGGTTATCCGGTGATGCTCAAGGCCACCTCCGGCGGTGGCGGCCGTGGTATCCGTCGCTGCAACAGCCGCGAGGAACTGGAACAGAACTTCCCCCGGGTGATCTCCGAGGCCACCAAGGCCTTCGGTTCGGCGGAAGTGTTCCTGGAAAAATGCATCGTCAATCCCAAGCACATCGAGGCACAGATCCTCGGTGACAGCTTCGGCAACGTGGTCCACCTGTTCGAGCGCGACTGCTCGATCCAGCGCCGCAACCAGAAACTCATCGAGATCGCCCCGAGCCCGCAGCTGACCCCCGAGCAGCGCGCCTACATCGGCGACCTGGCGGTGCGTGCGGCCAAGGCGGTGAACTACGAGAACGCAGGCACCGTGGAGTTCCTGCTCGCCGATGGCGAGGTGTACTTCATGGAGATGAACACCCGAGTGCAGGTGGAACACACCATCACCGAGGAAATCACCGGCATCGACATCGTCCGCGAGCAGATCCGCATCGCCTCGGGCCTGCCGCTTTCGGTCAAGCAGGAAGACATCCACCACCGTGGCTACGCGTTGCAGTTCCGGATCAACGCCGAAGACCCGAAGAACAACTTCCTGCCCAGCTTCGGCAAGATCACCCGTTACTACGCCCCCGGCGGCCCGGGCGTGCGCACCGACACGGCGATCTACACCGGCTACACCATTCCGCCGTTCTACGACTCCATGTGCCTGAAGCTGGTGGTTTGGGCGCTGACCTGGGAAGAAGCCATGGACCGCGGCCTGCGAGCCCTGGACGACATGCGCCTGCAGGGGGTGAAGACCACCGCGGCGTACTACCAGGAAATCCTGCGCAATCCGGAATTCCGTAGCGGGCAGTTCAATACCAGCTTCGTCGAAAGCCACCCGGAACTGACCAACTACTCGATCAAGCGCAAACCCGAAGAGCTGGCCCTGGCCATCGCCGCCGCCATCGCCGCCCACGCAGGCCTATGAATGCAGCCGCAAGCTGCGAGCCACAAGCGACAGGACAAAGCAGACCGGCTTTGTCTTGGAGCTTGCAGCCTGAAGCTTGTCGCTAAGAGGAGATAAGAATGTCCAAGAAGATCTTTGTTACCGACACCATCCTGCGTGACGCCCACCAGTCCTTGCTGGCTACCCGCATGCGCACCGAAGACATGCTGCCGATCTGCGACAAGCTCGACAAAGTCGGCTACTGGTCGCTGGAGGTCTGGGGCGGCGCGACTTTCGACGCCTGCGTGCGCTTCCTCAAGGAAGACCCGTGGGAACGCCTGCGCCAGCTGCGTGCGGCACTGCCCAACACTCGCCTGCAAATGCTCCTGCGCGGCCAGAACCTGCTGGGCTACCGCCACTACAGCGACGACGTGGTCAAGGCCTTCGTGGCCAAGGCCGCGGTCAACGGCATCGACGTGTTCCGTATCTTCGACGCCATGAACGATGTGCGTAACCTGCGCGTGGCCATCGAAGCAGTGAAGGCCGCCGGCAAGCACGCCCAGGGCACCATCGCCTACACCACCAGCCCGGTGCACACCATCAAGGCCTTCGTGGCCCAGGCCAAGCAGATGGAAGCCATGGGGTGCGACTCGGTGGCGATCAAGGACATGGCCGGCCTGCTGACGCCGTTCGCCACTGGCGAGCTGGTCAAGGCGCTGAAGGCCGAGCAGTCGCTGCCGGTGTTCATCCATTCCCACGACACCGCCGGCCTGGCCGCCATGTGCCAGCTCAAGGCCGTGGAAAACGGCGCCGACCATATCGACACCGCCATCTCCAGCTTCGCCTGGGGTACCAGCCACCCGGGCACCGAGTCCATGGTCGCGGCCCTCAAGGGCAGCGAGTTCGACACCGGCCTGGACCTGGAGCTGTTGCAGGAGATCGGCCTGTACTTCTACGCCGTGCGCAAGAAGTACCACCAGTTCGAAAGTGAATTCACCGCGGTGGACACCCGGGTGCAGGTCAACCAGGTACCGGGCGGGATGATTTCCAACCTGGCCAACCAGCTCAAGGAGCAGGGCGCCCTCAACCGCATGAACGAAGTGCTGGCGGAGATCCCGCGGGTGCGTCACGACCTGGGCTACCCGCCGCTGGTGACCCCGACTTCGCAGATCGTCGGCACCCAGGCGTTCTTCAACGTGCTGGCCGGCGAGCGCTACAAGACCATCACCAACGAAGTGAAGCTCTACCTGCAAGGCGGGTACGGCAAGGCCCCGGGTGAGGTCGACGAGAAGCTACGGCGCCAGGCCATCGGCAGCGAAGAAGTGATCGACGTGCGCCCGGCCGACCTGCTGAAGCCGGAAATGACCAAGCTGCGCGGTGAGATCGGCGCATTGGCCAAGTCCGAGGAAGACGTGCTGACCTATGCGATGTTCCCGGACATCGGCCGCAAGTTCCTCGAGGAACGTGAAGCCGGGACCCTGGTGCCGGAAGTCCTGCTGCCGATCCCCGAGGCCGGTGGCGTCAGCAAGCCGGGCGGCGAGGGCGTGCCGACCGAATTCGTCATCGACGTCCACGGCGAGACCTACCGCGTCGACATCACCGGTGTCGGCGTCAAGGCCGAAGGCAAGCGCCACTTCTACCTGTCCATCGACGGCATGCCGGAAGAAGTGGTGTTCGAGCCCCTCAACGAGTTCGTCGGCGGCGGCAGCAGCAAGCGCAAGCAAGCCTCTGCACCCGGCCATGTCAGCACCACCATGCCGGGCAATATCGTCGATGTACTGGTCAAGGAAGGCGACGTGGTCAAGGCCGGCCAGGCCGTGCTGATCACCGAAGCCATGAAGATGGAGACCGAAGTCCAGGCGGCCATCGCCGGCAAGGTCGTGGCCATCCACGTGGCCAAGGGCGACCGGGTCAACCCGGGCGAGATCCTGATCGAGATCGAAGGCTGATCCACGGCCTTCATCTGTAACGCTTTACCTCGGGGAGGCTACGGCCTCCCTTTTTTTTTGCCTGGATTTCCTGGAACTGGCTGCCTGCCGTCGCGCTTGCGACCCTGCAGGCAGCCTGTGGCAGGTTCAGAAACTCATCTGCCACTGGCCCATCCAGCCATGGTTGCGGCTGTTGCTGCCGAACTCGCCGTTGTATCCAACGCTCAGGGTGTGCCGGGCGGAAAGCCCGATATCCAGCCCGGCCTCGACCATCAGGCTGTCACGGTCCAGGGCACTGCCTTCGACCTTGAAGTCATCGCTGCCCAGCACGAAGGACTGACTGGTATCGCTTTCCAGCTCGCCGTAGGTATGGCGCCAGCCAAGGCTGGCCCGTGGCGTCAGGCTGATACCGTTCTGCAGTTGCTGCAGGTGGGCCAGGCGTACGCCGAAGGTGCTGCTGAAATTATCCTGGTTCTGTTCATTCACGATCAGCGAGGCCGGGCCACCTTTCTCGGTGTAGCGGTCACGGTGGTAGCGCTGGTAGCCCAGGTTGGCGAACGGCTCCACATTCAACCGGCCGCTGCCCAGGGTGTAGCCCAGTTCGACGAAAGCCTGTTGGCTGCTGGCGTCGTAGCTGCCCTTGGGCCTGTCGCTGAAACGGTCGAATTCGACGCTGCGCTTGTTATCGCCGTCATGCCGGCTGTATGCCGCGCCCAGGCGCAGGGCCAGGGGACCATCCTGGCGCATGGCATAGGCGCCGATGTGCCAGCTGTGCAGCTTGCCGTCGAGGTCGCGGTTGCTCAGGTCGGTTTTCGAATAACCTCCGAGGATCCCCAGGCGCCACGCCGAGGACAACGACCAGTCCACTCCTAGCACGCTACCGCTGGTACGTTGCTCGAGGCCGGGGTTGCCGTGCTCGCCGTCGAGCTTGCCGTAGCCGCCCAGGGCTTGCAGCCATACCCGCCCACGAGCGTTGGGGTCGTTCAGGTTCCGTGCACTGCCGGGCACGCTGTTAGCGGCCAGGGTCGGGGTCTGCGTCGGGTCGAGCCCAGCCAGCAGGCCGGCGCCACTGCCCAGCTGCCGCATGGTCGCGAGCATGCTGCTACCCACCTGCGAGCTGGCGTTGAGGGTGGCGATACCGAGGTTGGCGTTGCCACTGCCCGCCAGTTTTTCAATGGCCAGGCCGGCACTGCTTTCGCTGGTCAGAAGCAGGGCGTTATAGACGCTGTTCTCAATGTAAGGGCGGGGGAACCAGGGGCCGAAAACCGGGTCCCTGGGCCAGCCTCTCCAATCTCTCCAGCCGATGGAGTCGATGGCCTCCACCGCCCTGGCGCCATTGGCGGTGCGGGCGTATTCGGTGAAGCTCACGCTGTTGCGGGTGAGGCTCAGGTCCACGGTGTTCTGGCCATAGGTCAGGACTGGGTCGAGGAAGGCATAACCAAGCAGGAGGTCCGATTTGAAGGTACCGGTGATACTGCCAGCCTCCAATAACCGATATTGGCTGTGCCACGGGAATTGGTTCTGCCACGGATTTGGATTGCCGTAGTCAGGAGTGATCAGCAGCGATGCGCCGCTGAGATTGGCATTGCCACTGACCCTCACCGTGCCGACGCCTCCGGTAGCGTGGGGGGAGGCGACCCAGGTGGAGCCGCTGCCCATGACCAGGTTGCCATTGACCTGCGGCCCACCCAGCTCCTTGCTGGTTTGCAGGGTGCCGTTGACTGTCAGGTTGCCACTCGTACCGCTCCCGCGATACTGCGCATTTTGATCGACCAGGACATCGCCGGCGATGCCGCCCTGGTTGGTCAATGTTGCATAACGGAAGACGTGGGCACCTTCGTTGAAGTCGCCTTTGCCGGTCAGTGTCCACTGGCCTTGGCGAACTTCCAGTACCTGGAAGTTGCGGCTGTCGCCAAAGTTGCCGTCGCCGTAACTGTAGCTTTCACCCATGACGAGGGTGTTGTGGCCAGAACCGCCATCCACCAGGCCCTCGAAGCGACTGCCGGATTGAAGGCGCAAGATGTCGTCACCACCGCCCATATCCAGGGCAACGCCATTACTGCCACTGATCAGGCCGCCGTTAATGACTTCGTCATTGAAATCGCCAACGAACTTGACTCCAAAACCATCCAGGCCCTGGATGATGCCGTAGTTGTAGACCCGCGAGGCAGCAAGCGCCGAACCGCCATTGCCATCATCGATCAGAACGCCGTTGTTGGCGCCACTGATAACACCGATAGGTCTATCAACGGTTTTCGGATAACCATAGTTGCTGAGTGTGAGCCCTCCTCCAGATGAAATACCTTCGCTGGTGTTAGCTCTGCCGTACTTGTTCACTCCACTGGCAGCCGTTCCCTGGATAGTCCCTTCGTTCCAGATGCTCCCGCCCTTGTCGAGCCTGATGCCATCGCCATCTGCATTGGACAGCGAGCCGCTAGTACCTCCAGAGATGACGCCGCCAATGTAGTTATAAACATCGGCATGGGCCTCGCTGAAGACGCCCGTACCGTCGTGGCCGGTAATAGCTCCTTTGTTGCTGATCCGTACGTCCTTGCCAATGGTTACGCCGTTACGGCCGCCGGATATCTCTCCCAGGTTATAGATCTGGCCATTGGTGCCCGAGTCCATGATGATTGCATCGGCATGGCTGGACTGGATCACCCCGTCCTTCTGGTTAGTGACTGCGGTCTGGTAGTGGAGTGTGTTGTAGCCGCTCAGGTTGATGCCGGCCCCGTTCAGCGAAGTGATAGTTCCGGAGTTCTGAATATTGATAGGGGCGCCCCCTGAGGGCTGGTTACTGATCCGGATCGCGTCTTCGGCCCCCTGGATCTGCCCGTCTGGGTTGTTCCTTAATGTGTAGGAGCCGTACCAGGTATTATTGGAACCGGGAATGCCCAAGTCGATCGCGCGACCCTGGGTGGAAGTGATCTGTCCTGAGTTCTCGATATTCCACCAATACGACCGGTATTGGTTATTCAGGTCTAGCGCTGTGCCGCTAACCGTAATGCTGCCTGTATTGGTAACTGTGACCTTTTGGTCATAGTCCGGTTTGGGCGTCTGAGTGACCGGGCTGTCGATCAGGAGTTCTGCCTGTACCGGGGCCGTCAGCCCGCTGGCGATGGTCAAGGCGATACTCAATGCAAGGCGATGGCGCGCAAAAAACATAGAAGAAGTCCCTTTCCAGAAGCGCGCTATCCTCCTATGTAGCGGTTTGCTATTACAAGGGGCAACAGCGTTGCCGCCGGTTATATTTCATCCAGCCCCCTCCGGCCCCCGGGCATCGACGTTAGCGGTACCGTCCATGGCCCGAGGGTATGGCGCTCAAGCTACTCCCGGCACTGCGCCAGGCTCCTCAACTGCCCGTGCGGGCCCTGGTTGGCATCGCCCAGCCACTGCTCGAAACCCTTGGCGATGGCCGGCCATTCCGAGTCCAGGATCGAGAACCAGGCGGTGTCGCGGTTCTGCCCCTTGGCCACCATGTGCTGGCGGAACACGCCCTCGAAACTGAAGCCCAGGCGCTCGGCCGCATAGCGCGAGCGGGCGTTGGCGTTGTTGCACTTCCATTCCAGGCGCCGGTAACCCATGGCGAAGGCCTCCCGGGCCAGCAAGTACACCGCCTCGGTGCTCTTGGGCGAGCGCTGCATCGGTGCGCCGAAGGTCACGTGGCCGATCTCGATGCGGCCGTGGGCCGGGACGATGGACATCAGGCTGAGCACTCCCTGGGCCTGGCCTGTGGCGAGATCGATCACGGTGAAGAAGTACGGGTCGCTGCTTCGTTCATGCCCCGCCAGCCAGGTATCGAAGGCCGGGCGCTCGGGGTAGGGGCCGTAGGGCAGGAAGTCCCAGAGCACGGGGTCGGCGTCCGGGCCTTGAAGGGCCTGGAACAGCTCATCGCCATGGCGCGCCAGGTCGAGTTTCTCCAGGCGGATGAAGCGCCCTTGCAAGAGGGTGGCCGAAGGGGCAGGGGCGCCTTGCCAATCGGTGAGGGAGGTCGACATTCAATGACTCCTGGGCAGGTTCACAGAGGTTTGCGGAACTGGATGAAGCCTGGGCGTTCGGCGATGCGCTCGTAGAGCTGGATGGCCGTGGTGTTGGTTTCGTGGGTCAGCCAGTGGACCTTGGCGCAGCCGTCCTGCTTGGCCTGGGTGTAGACGAACTCGATCAGCTTGCGACCGACTCCGGTGCCGCGCTGTTGCGGGGCCACCAACAAGTCTTGCAGGTAGCAGGCGTTCTCGATGCTCCAGTTGGAGCGATGGTAAATGAAATGCACCAGGCCCACGGCGTGTTCGCCATCCCAGGCCAGGGCGGCATGGGTCGGCTCGCGGGTATCCAGCAAGCGCTGCCAGGTGCTCTGGGTCACGGCATCCGCCAGCTCGGTTTCGTAGAACCGCAGGTAGGCCTGCCACAGGGGCAGCCAGGCGGCGTGGTCGGCGGCGGTGACGGGACGGATCTGGATCTGGCTCATGAAGGCTCCTTGATTGTTGAAGTATTAGCGCATCAGGTGGGACAGCTGTTGGTCACGCAGGTCGGTGCTGGCCGCCAGGCCCTCGCGGACCCCGGCCATGTCCCGGGCGTCACGGTTCTGGCTGAGCTTGCGCTTGCCCTCCAGGCGCTGGATCGGCAGGGCGAAACCGACGATGGCCTTGAGCATGCCGTCGATGTAGTCGGCGGGGGCATCCTCGACCTTCCAGGGTTGCTGGCGGCCAGCTTCGTGATGCTCGGTAAGAGCCCCGACCAGCTTGAGCAGGCGCTGCGGGTCGTGGAACACCTCGGCCTGGCCGTAGGCATGCACCGCCACGTAGTTCCAGGTCGGCACCACCTTGCCGTGTTCGGCCTTGCTCGGATAGAACGACGGACTGACGTAGGCATCGCCGCCTTCGAAGATCACCAGCGCCTCGGCACCGGCGGCCAGTTCCGCGCATTGCGGGTTGGCCTTGGCCAGGTGGCCGTAGAGGGTGCCATTGGCCCCTTGGCCGGCCTCCAGCAGCAGCGGCAGGTGGCTGGCCTGCAGGCCCTGGGCACCACAGGTCACCAGGGTGGCCAGGCGGCCGTCATGGATCACCTGGTGCAGGCGGGAGAGGTCTTGGTCAGCGAAAGCGCGAGGTAGGTACATGTGGAAAATCCTTGGCGATTGGCTGCATCCTAGGCAGGCTAATGGTTCGTGGTAAGAGCCACTTTTGCTCTATTTCATAGGTCCAATTTCCTGGGTGCACGCCGATGAACAGTGCCTTGCCTCCGCTGTCCTTCAACCCTGCCGGTATTGCCCTGGATCGTCGCCAGGGCCTCAGTCGCCAGCTCTACCAGGCCCTGCGCCTGCGGGTGCTGGACGGGCGCCTGGCCGGCGGTACGCGCTTGCCCGCCAGCCGCGACCTGGCGGGGGCCCTGGGGATCTCCCGCAACAGTGTGGTGCGGGCCTACGACCAGTTGTATGCCGAGGGTTTCATCGAGGCGCGGGTGGGTGATGGCACCTATGTGAGCCAGTTGCCGGAAACCCGATCCTCGGGCAAGAAATTATCCACAAAAGTATCCACAGGCTTTTCAACAGGCTTACCCACAGACTTATCCACAAAATCCGTCGATTTACCTGTGATTACATCCAGTAAACTGGCCTCCAACAGCACTTTGCAGCGCCTGCAAAAGCACCATTTGAGCACCCATCCCAGCGGTCCGCCCCGAGCCTTTCGAGTTGGCGTGCCCGCCTTCGACCTGTTCCCGTTCGAGGTCTGGGCCAAGCTGAATGCGGCTTTCTGGCGCAAACCGGACCTGCGGCACCTGTGCTACGGCGACTCGGCCGGCGAGGCGCGCCTGCGCAGCATGATCGCCGCCTACCTGCGCAGCACCCGGGGCCTGCAATGCACGGCTGAACAAATTGTGATCACCAGCGGCGCGCAGCAGGGCATCAGCCTTTGTGCACAACTGCTGGTGGAGCCCGGCGACCCCGTGGCTGTGGAAAACCCGGGCTACCGCGCCGCCGGCCACGCCTTCGCCATGGCCGGTGCACAACTGCACGGTATAGCGGTGGACCAGGAGGGCATCGATTGTCGCCAGCTGGCACAGTTGCAGAATTGCCGCGTGGCCTATGTCACGCCGGCCCACCAGTACCCCACGGGGGTGGTCATGAGCCTGGCCCGGCGCCTGGAATTGCTGGCCTGGGCCGAGCGGACCCAGGGCTGGGTGGTCGAGGACGATTACGACGGCGAGTACCGCTACAGCGGTGCGCCCCTGGCCCCCCTGGCGGCGCTGGATCGCCAGGGCCGGGTGATCTATGTCGGCACCTTCGGCAAGGTGGCCTTTCCGGCGCTGCGCCTGGGTTACCTGGTGTTGCCGCCTCACCTGGTACAGGACTGCGTGCGGCTGCGGGCGGTGGAAATGCGCCATTCGGAAGTCAGTACCCAAGCGGTGATGGCCGAGTTCATGGCCGCCGGGCATTTCCAGCGGCATATCCGGCGCATGCGGCGCGCGGCCCTGAGCCGGCGCAATACCCTGCTCGAAGCCTGGCCGGCGGCCATCGACGGAGTCGGGCCGCTGCCCGGGGTGACGGCGGGGCTGCACCTGACTGTAAGCGTCGCCAGCCTGGCCCGGGAACAGGAACTGCTCGCCCAGGCCGCCAGTGTCGATGTCGAGGTCAGCGCCCTGAGCCGTTACTGGTTGCCGGACAGCGTGACGCCCGAGGACCAGCGGGCCGGCCTGGTGCTGGGGTTCGCTGCGGTGCCGGAGGCCGACATTCGTTCGGCCATGGCGCGGCTGCGCCAGGCCTGGCGGGTTTGACGGGTATACTTCCGGGCATTTCCCTTTCGAGACCCCCTATGAGCCAGTCCCTCTCCGTGGCGCCCGAACGCAAGTTCGGCGCTCCTCTGTTCGCCTTGCTGCTCCTGGTTGTCGGCGCCTTGTTCCTGCAGGCCCAAGTGGGTGCGCGCCAGGTATTGCTGTTGCTCCTGGGGGCGGCCCTGGGCCTGACCCTCTACCACGCAGCGTTCGGCTTCACCTCGGCCTGGCGGGTGTTCATCCGCGACCGGCGCGGCGCGGGCCTGCGGGCGCAAATGGTGATGCTGGCGCTGGCGGTGCTGCTGTTCTTCCCGGCCCTGGGGGCCGGCACGCTGTTCGGCCAGCCGGTGACCGGCCTGGTGGCGCCGGCCGGGGTATCGGTGATCTTCGGTGCCTTTATCTTCGGCATCGGCATGCAACTGGGCGGCGGTTGCGCATCCGGCACCCTGTTCACCGTCGGTGGCGGCAATGCGCGGATGCTGGTGACCCTGGCGTTCTTCATCTGCGGCTCGCTGATCGCCACCCATCATGTGGACTGGTGGTTCGCCCTGCCTTCGCTGCCGCCGATCTCCATCGTCCAGAGCTTCGGCGTGGGCCCGGCCCTGGGCCTGAGCTTGTGCCTGTTCGCCCTGATCGCAGTGCTGACCCAGGTCCTGGAAAAGCGCCGCCATGGCAGCCTCGAAGCGCCGGTCGGTAGTACGCACCAGGGCTGGCGGCGTTTGCTGCGTGGCCCTTGGCCGCTGGTCTGGGGCGCGGTGGCCCTGGCTCTGCTGAATTTCGCCACCCTGGCCCTGGCCGGACGGCCGTGGGGCATCACTTCGGCATTCGCCTTGTGGGGAGCCAAGCTCGCGAGTGGGCTGGGCCTGGATGTCAGCCAGTGGGTGTTCTGGCAAGGCGCGGCGAATGCCAAGGCCCTGGCCGCCCCGGTATGGCAAGACATCACCAGCGTCATGGACATCGGCATCGTCCTGGGGGCCTTGCTGGCGGCGGGCCTGGCGGGACGCTTCGCCCCGAGCCTGAAGATTCCCACCCGGTCCCTGGTGGCGGCGGTGATCGGCGGCTTGCTGCTGGGCTACGGTTCGCGCCTGGCCTATGGCTGCAACATCGGCGCCTATTTCAGTGGCATCGCCTCCGGCAGCCTGCACGGCTGGTTGTGGCTGGTGGCGGCCTTCATCGGCAATGGCGTGGGGGTGCGGTTGCGGCCCTGGTTCTTCGCCGAGGAGCGGGCGCCCCAGGGCCTGACTGGCTGCTGATGGCTGGTGGCGGCGAGGGAGCTTGCTCCCGCGCGACCGTGTAGCCCTCGTGAAGCCGGCGTTGCGGGGGCAGGCACAAGCGGCTAGCCGGCCTTGGCTTGCTGCGCAATCCGCTGCGAGCAAGCCACAGGGGTAGCGATCAGGTCCCGGCCTTGATCTTGGTCCAGGCCCGGGTCCGCGCCCGCTCGGCATCACGGGGCAGCGGCCGGAGTGTGTAGAGCGTGTTCATGGCTGCCGCGGTGGGGTAGAGGTTGGGGTTGTTGCGGATCGCTGGGTCGACCTTGTCGGTGGCGTCCTTGTTCGGGTTCGGATACCCGACGAAATCGCTGACCGGCGCTATCACCTGGGGTTGCAGCAGGTAGTTGATGAAGGTGTAGGCGTCTTCCGGGTTCTTCGCGCCCTTGGGGATCGCCAGCATGTCGAACCAGATCGGCGCGCCTTCCTTGGGCAGGCGCATGTCCACGGTCACGCCGTTCTTGGCCTCCCGGGCACGGTTGGCGGCCTGGGAGAAGCTGCCCGAGTAGCCCACCGCCACGCAGATGTCGCCGTTGGCGATATCGGCCATGTACTTGGACGAGTGGAAGTAGGTGATGTACGGGCGAATCTTCAGCAGCAGGGCCTCGGCCTTCTCGTAGTCCGCAGGCTTCTGGCTGTTGGGGTCCAGGCCCAGGTGCTGCAGGGCCAGGGGCAGGATCTCCGACGGCGAATCCAGCAGCGCTACGCCGCACTGCTTGAGCTTGCTGATGTTCTCCTCCTTGAAGATCAGGTCCCAGCTGTCCACCGGTGCCTGCTCGCCCAGGGCCGCCTTGACCTTGTCCGGGTTGAAGCCGATCAGGATGGTGCCGTACATGTAGGGCACGGCGAAGCGGTTGCCTGGGTCGTTGGCTTCGATCAGTTGCATCAGCTTGGGGTCCAGGTGGTTCCAGTTGGGCAGCTTGGCGCGGTCCAGGGGCTGGAACACCCCGGCCTCGATCTGCTTGGCCAGGAACACATTCGACGGCACCACCACGTCATACCCGGAGTTGCCGGTGAGCAGCTTGGCCTCCAGGGCTTCGTTGGTATCGAAGATGTCGTACACCAGCTTGACCTGGCTGTTCTGCGCCTTGAAATCTTCCAGGGCCTTGGGGGTGATGTAGTCGAACCAGTTGTACACCCGCAGGGTGCGTTCCTCGGCGTGGGCAGCGGTGCCCAGCAGGCAGGCGCATAGGGCGGGAGCGATGAGGCGTTGGAGTCTTGGCATGTTGCGGGTTCCTTACTGGGCGCTCTGGAAGCCTTCGAGTACGTTCACGGCGTTGATGCCGATTTCCGCGACTGCATAACCGCCTTCCATGACGAACAGCGTCGGTTTGCCGAGGGCGGCGATGCGCTTGCCCATGGCCAGGTAGTCCGGGCTGTCGAGCTTGAACTGGGAGATCGGGTCTTCCTTGAAGGTGTCGACCCCCAGGGAGACCACGATGATATCGGCGCCGTAGCGCTCGATTTCCCCGCAGGCCCGCTCCAGGGCCGCACTCCAGGCGTCCCAGCCGCTGCCGGCGGCCAGCGGGTAGTTGAAGTTGTAGCCTTCACCAACACCTTCGCCGCACTCGTCGGCATACCCCAGGAAGAACGGGAATTCGGCTTCCGGATGGCCGTGGATCGAGGTGAAGAGCACGTCGCTGCGCTCGTAGAAGATCGACTGGGTGCCGTTGCCATGGTGGTAGTCGACATCGAGGATCGCCACCTTGCCATGGCCCTGGTCGAGGAAGGCCTGGGCGGCGATGGCAGCGTTGTTCAGGTAGCAGTAGCCGCCCATCAGGTCGCTGGCGGCGTGATGTCCCGGTGGCCGGCACAGGGCGAAGGCGCTGTGGGCGCCGCGCTGGATCACCGCCTGGGCGGTCAGGGCAACTTGCGCCGCGCTGTAGGCTGCTTGCCAGGTGCCGGCGGTGATCGGCGCGCCGCCGTCGAAGCTGTAGTAGCCGAGCTGGCCGTGCAGGCTGCTGGGGATCACGCTGCGCAGGGTGCGCGCCGGCCAGGTGTAGGGCAGCAGGTCGCCGTCGATGCCCTTGGCTGCCCAACGCTCCCAGGCGCCCTTGAAGAACTCCAGGTACTCGCGGCTGTGGACGCGCTGGATCGGCTCCAGGCCGAAGTCCTTGGGCGCCTCCACCGGCCCCAGGTTGCGGTGCTTCACTCGGTCCAGCACGTGGTCGGCCCTGGAGGGCATTTCGAAGCAGGGCATCAGTTGCCCGTCTATCAGTTCGCAACGGCCATGGTGCAGGTGGTGATCGTCCGAGTAGATCGTCAGCATTTTCTTGTTCTCCGCAGGCTGATTCGGTGGATCACAGTCTTGCGGGGCGCGGGGTTTTGGAGAACGGCGGGAACGGCCAAAAGAGGATCGATATGGCCAGATTGCGTGACCGCAATTCGCCCCTGGAAGGGGCATGGCGCCCCATTGCGGGGCGCCAGTGGCTTCAGCCTGCCGGTGCTGCCGGCACGAAGCGTTGCAGGACCTGGAGCATGTCCTCGCGTTTTTTCCGGGCGATGGCCTCCAGCAGCAGGGCATAGCCCTTTTTCTCGCAGCGCTGGCCGACATTCGGGTCGGCGCCTTTTTCCAGCAACAGGGTGAAGACCTCCAGGGTGTCTTGCTGGCTGACGACGCGTGACGTGTCGTCGGCGGAGATCTTGTCGGCCAGTAAAGTCAGCAGGCTCTGCCCCATGGGTTGGTTGTAGCAGGTGCCCCCGCCATAGCTCAGGTTGAGGTTGGCACCGGCGTTGATCAACAGCTTCATGGCCGGATAGTTGTTGCCCCAGAAGGCCCGGTACAGAGCGGTTTCCTGGTCTTTTGCGGTGCGCAGGTCAAGGTTCTGCGGGTGTTGCAGCAGCCAGGTGAAGCCCTTGAGGTTGCGCTCCTGCTCCGCCAGTTGCATCAGCGGAGTCCGGCCCCGGTAGTCCTGCTCGTCGATGGCGACCCCGGCCTGCAGCAGGAACTTCAAGCGCCCGCCCTGCTCGAGGTCGGGGCCATCCTTGAGGTCACGTTGCATGGCCAGCATGGCCAGGGTGCTCCAGCGATACTGGCCGCTGGTATGGGCACCGTTGGCCAGCAACAGCCGGGCGATCTCCAGGTGCGGGGCATCCAGGGCATGCAGCAGGGCGCTGCGGCCGTCCTCGGCCATGACTTCGCCGCTGACGCCACTGGCCAGCAGGCGCTTTACCTCGGCTTCGTCACCGGCGTGCGCCGCGGCCACCAACGGCCAGAAGCCCTGGCACGCCTGTGGGTTGGCAGATTGCAGGCCCAGGCGCTGGAGCACCCGGGGCGGGATGCTCATCTGGCGTTGCAGGCGCATGCCGCAATACAACCGATAACCTTCGATGGCCCGGCCCTGGGGAATGTTGTCCAGGGGCCGCTGTTCGAACAGGGCCCAGTCCAGGTCGGCCAGGTTGAGGTAGGTCGGCATGCGCGACATGTCCCGGCGCAGCACTTCCACCAGCCAGCCGCGAGCGACCTTCAGCTGGCCGGCCTCGCTGGCCCAGTAGGCGATGTCATTGAGCAGGCCGGGGTATTCGCTGTGGTCGGTGGCGATGCTGCGGTAGTCATGAACCGCGAAGAAGTCTTCCACCTGGTGGAGCCCCGGCCCTTTGTCCTTGGCCTTGCGCAGTTGCGCGTGGAGTTGGCGGAACTGCTTCCAGACAGCGTCCGCGTCCGCTGGCGGGACATAGGCATTGAGGGTGATCGGGCCGCCGCCGCTGTCGAAAGGCCGGAACCACGGAGGAAACTTCTGCAGGGCTTGCAGCCATTGCTGTCCGGTTTCGGCACTGATGGGCTGCAGCGGCGTGAAGTCCATCTGCGTCAGGTCCTGGCGATGACTGATGGCCAGCAGCGTGCGCTGGGGATCGCGCTGGTCGATCAGCAGGTAGCGTTGGCTGAGGTTCCACTGCGGCGGCACCGAACAGTCGAAGTCCAGGGGCGTCAGGGTGATGCCGGTATCCAGGGTATTGCTGGGTGGCCAGTTGTCCGTGACCTGGATGTCATTGTCCGGCGACACGCAGTTGCGCAGATCTTCCGGGCTGAACAGCGCTATGGGCGGCGACTTGTAGATCCGCTGCCGGTACTCCAGATCCTGGTAGGCGTTGAGGTAGAACAGCCCGCGATACTGGCTCAGCACGATTCGCGCCGGCAGTTTGGCCAGGCCCGGCAGCGCGAAGGGCTTGATCTGCAGGGTGGCGGTTTCCGGCTCGTCGAGGGCAAAGTGGCTGGACATCTCCCACCACTTGAATTTCGCCAGGTCGAAAGCCTGGACGGCGGGTGCTGCTGCGAGCATCAGCAGCGCCAGGCCGATTCGACGAAGGCCGATATGCCTGGCGGTGCTGCCTGTGGATCGATTCAACGTTGCCGTCCCTTGCCGGTATGAAAGGCCGGCAATGTAATGCAATTGGCGCTGTTGTGCCGGGCTTTGTATCAGGGCCGGAACTGGCTCGGCGCCACGCCGCTCCAGCGGATGAAGGCATGGCGAAAGCTTGCGGTCTCGCTGAAGCCCAGGGCTTCGGCGATGCGGTAGATCGGCAGTTGGTCTTCGCAGAGCAGTTGCTTGGCTCGCTCGAAGCGCAGTTCGTCCAGCAGTTCCTGGTAGCTGCAGCCCAGGTCCTTGAGGTGCCGACGCAGGGTCCGGGCCGAGCAGTTCATCTGTTCCGCCAATCCGTCCAGGCCGGGAGCGGCGTCCATCTGCGCCGCCAGTAACTGGCGGATGCGCCCGAGCCAGGCCTGGCGTCCGGTGAACTCGGTGTTCTGCTTGCGACAGCGCTCGGCCATGGCCTGGTGGGTGATGGCATCCGCCAGGGGTAGCGGTTGGTCGAGCCAACGCCGGTCGAAGGCGAAGGCATTGCTGGCGGCATCGAACGTCAGAGGGCAGTCGAAGCGTTCGCGATAACGGGCCTGGTAGTCCGGTGCCGGGTAGTCGAAGCGCGCGCCGATCAGCGGCAGCGGATGCCCCAGCAGGTCGTCGCAGATGACCTTCATCGAGACCAGGCAGAACTCGGTGTTGAACGCGGCCAGGGCCGGGCCTTCGCGATAGTCGGCGGCCGTCAGCCAGATACGCGGGCCGTCGGTTTCCAGGGTCAGCTCGAAAAGTGTTCCCATCAGCGCCGGATAACGCAGCGCCAGGCGCAAAGCGTCACCTAAGGTGGCACTGGTGAGCAGGGCGTAGCCGAGCATGCCGTAGGACGATACGTGCATGCGCCGGCCCAGTTCCAGGCCGATATCGCGTTGCAAGGCCACGGCATTGGCACACACCAGCATCTCTTGGCTGGTGGTGATGCGGGTGTCGGCACGGCTCAGGTCGGTGGGGTTTATACCGCTGCCGGCCAACAACGCGCCGCCGTCCTGACCCTGATCCTTGAAGGTGTTGAGGATCAGGGAAACCGCATTGAGGGTGGTGAGGTGCGAGTGCAGCATGCGCAGATTCCGACCTGGGAAAGACCCTTGACTGGAGCAAGTTGCATGCCGCCCGCAACAGGACCTGCGGTTTTCCAGCCAGTGGCATGGGGTATTTCGGGCGTGGTGTGGTTAGTGACTTGGCGCTTTGATTGGTGCAACCTGCCTGTCATTCACCGCCGGAGGTGGCGGTGCAGCAACCTCGATAAAGGATTATGTATGACCCTCACTCCTGCGCGTTCCCTGCTCCTGGTGTCCGGCTTGCTCCTGAGTTCGCTGTGCCTGGCCGAGGCTGAGCCAGGCAGCGAAAGCACCCTCAAGGACTCTGCCAAGTCAGCCGTCTCGTCAGCCATTTCGGCAGGCAAGAACCTCTTGGGTGGCGTCAGCGAAGGCGTGCTCGATGGCCGCCAATCGGCGCAAGGCGTCGACGGCGCCTCGATCATTTCTTCCCGCGAGCAAATGAAGGGCCGCGTCGACGTCCAGGTATTGAAGACCGAAGCCGTCGGCGACAGCTTCAACGTCACCCTGGGTTTCAAGAACAGCAGCGACAGCCAGCTGCGGCTGATCAACCTCAAGCAGACCGGTGCCCTGCTGGCGATCGACCAGGACGGTTATGCCAACAACCTGACTGTCAGCCTCGACAACCCGGATGAAGTCACCATCCCGGCCAAGGCGGCAGTGCGGCAGAAGTTCGTGTTCGAAGGGCCGATCGAGAGTTCGAGTTCGGTGCGGGTCTGGGGCCAGGATTACTCGGTCAAGAAGTAACCCGAGCGCCACCCTCTGTTCATCGTTGAGCCGGCGGCTACCGCAGTAGCCACCGGCTCCCGAGCCTGGGCTTCAGCTCAGCTCGCCACACAGGTCCAGCTCCACCAGGCGTCGCACTTCGTCGCTAGCCAGCCCGGCGCCCAGCAGGGCGTTGAGCTTGCCGAAGGCCGCTTCGCGGGTCATGCCGCCACCGGACAGCACGCCAACACCACGCAGGCGGCTACCGGCTTCGTAGATGTCCAGCTCCACACCGCCTTCATGACATTGGGTGATCGCAACCACCACGATGCCTTGCTCGCGAGCGCGCTGCAGGCTGGCCAGGAATGCCGGATTGTCGCTGGGGCCGGTGCCACTGCCAAAGCACTCCAGCACCAGAGCCTGGATGCCGCTGGCGAGCACGCCATCGAGCACTTCGGCGCCGATCCCGGGGAACAGCGGCAGCACGCCGACCTTGGCCGGCTGCCGGGCCTGGCGGTAGTCCAGGCTTGGCGGGATGGCCTCGACCTGGGTGCCGCCACCTTTGCGCCGCAGGGCCGCGAACGGGTGCCGGCCGAAGCTGCGGATCTTCGCGCAGCGGGTCGGTGCCAGCAGCTCGCCATGGAAGTACAGCTGCACGCCGGGTGCCAGGCCCCGGCCGAGGGCCAGCAGGGCACCGCTGAGGTTTTCCCAGGCATCGCTGTCGGGCACGCCGGCCGGCAGCATCGAACCGGTGAACAGCACCCGTGCCGGCAGGCCCAGCAACTGGAAGCTCATGGCCGCGGCGCTGTAGGCCAGGGTGTCGGTGCCGTGCAGGATCAGTACGCTGTCGCAGCCTTCGCTCTCGACGGCCTCGACCACCGCTTCGCGCAGGCGCTGCCAGTACTCGGGGGTCATGTTGGCGCTGTCGATCAGCGGCGCCATTTCGCGAAAGCGCCAGGCCGGTACCGGCAGGTCGGGACGGGTGTCGAGGTAGTCGCGCATCCGGGCTTCGAAGCCGGATGCCGGGGCCAGCCCGTCGGCACTGGCCTGCATGCCGATGGTGCCACCGGTGTAGAGCACCATGACGCGCTGGGCGGCAGGGTAGGTCGAAGGGTTCATGGGATTCTCCGAAACGGTGAGTTCCTGTGGGAGCGGGCCAGCCCGCTCGCACATTTATCGAACTGTAACCGACGGGTGCAGAGGATGCGCCCGTCGTTCACCCATCAGCGTTGCGCTGTGGGTACGCCTTGCGACTCGGCCTGGGCGGTGGCCGCAGGTTCGGCGGGCCAGGCCTTCAGGTCCAGGTCCAGATCGGCGAATTTGCGCGAGTCGAACACAGGCTGGTCGACGCCGGCGCGGCGCTGCTCGTCGTAGTCGCGCATCACACGCATGCCGACCTTGAACAGCATGGCCAGGGCCACCAGGTTGACGAAGGCCAGGCAGGTCATGGTGATGTCGGCGAAGGCGAACACGGTCGACAGGTCCTGCATCGAACCCCATACCACCAGCGCCAGCACCAGGCCGCGGAACAGCATCAGCACGGTGCGGTTGCGGGTGAGGAACTGCAGGCTGTTTTCGCCCAGGTAGTAGTTGTAGAGGATGCAGGTGAAGACGAACAGCGACAGCGCGACGCTGACGAACAGGCGACCCCAGTCACCGACCACGGCAGCCAGCGAGTTCTGGGTCAGGACGATGCCGTCGCCTTCGAAGCCCGGGGTGTAGAAGCCCGACAGCAGGATCAGCAGCGCGGTGCAGGTGCAGATCACGAAGGTGTCGAGGAACACGCTGAAGGCCTGGACCACGCCCTGGGCGCCCGGGTGCTTCACGGCGGCCACGGCGGCGACGTTCGGCGCACTGCCCAGGCCCGCTTCGTTGGCGAACACACCACGCTTCACGCCCATGACGATGGCGCTGCCGAGCAGGCCGCCGAAGGCTGGGTCAAGACCGAAGGCGCTCTTGATGATGGTCTCCAGCATGGCCGGCACTTGTTCGATCTGGGTGCCGATCACGTACAGGGTCACGGCGATGTAGGCCAGGGTCTTGATCGGGACCAGCAGGTCGGACACCGCGGCGATGCGCTTGATGCCGCCGATGAAGGTGATGGCCAGCAGCAGCGCCAGGACGATGCCGGTGTGGCTAGGGTCGAAGGCAAAGGCGTCCTGCAGCGAGTGCGTCACGGTGTAGGACTGCAGGCCGATGAAGGCGAAGCCGTAGGTGACCAGCAGCAGGATGGAGAACACCACTGCCATGCCTTTGAGCTTCAGGCCGTGCTGGATGTAGTAGGCCGGGCCGCCGCGGTACAGGCCGTCGCCGTCGGCGCGCTTGTAGACCTGGGCCAGGGTGCATTCGAAGAAGCTGCTGGACATGCCCACCAGTGCGGTCACCCACATCCAGAACACGGCGCCCGGACCACCCAGGGTCACGGCGATGCCGACGCCCGCGATGTTGCCTGCGCCCACCCGGCCGGCGAGGCTGAGCATCAGCGCCTGGAACGAGCTGAGCTGGCCGCCGCTGCTTTTCAGGCTGTCGCGGAACACCGCGAACATATGGAGGAAGTGGCGCAATTGAACGAAACGCGAGCGGATCGTGAAGTAGCCGCCGAGCCCGACAATGAGCACGATCAGCACTTTCCCTGAGAGGAAGTCGTTGATGACTTCGAGCATGGATTATTCCTCGCTGTTTTTTGTGTAGGCAAAAGCAGAGCGGACAGAAACACTTTGTTACACCGCTGGTTGCACGCACGGCAAAGCGGTGGGGCGAGCGTTCGTCCCGGTTCTCTATTCGCGGGTTGTTATTAGTTCGGGTTTCCCGTGGGTTGGAGCCTCGTTACCGACGGCTGTCCACGCGAAGAGGGGGCGCACTATACCGGTGCGAGGGCTTGCCGTCTGCATGTAGCGCATGGAACCGAGGAACGGTGGGCCCGGCGCAAGCTGAATCGGTTCTTCATTGGGGACGCTGCGACCCTTGTGGGCAGGGCCTTGCAGGGGTGCCCGAGGTCGACCGCCGTGTCGGTGCAGTCCGTTCGTCGCGCTGCTGCGTTGCGGGTGTGGCCGGTTACAGCAGGAACTCGTGGTGCCGCTCCTGGAAGTCGCTCAGTTCACCCTGTTCCAGCAATTGCCGAATCCATGGCCCGAGCAGGTCCTGGGAGCCGTCCAGGGGCGTTTGCCGGTGCCAGCGCAGTGGTACGCCGGCAAAGCGCAGCTGGTTGGCGCTGACTTTTTCCAGGATCTGCCGGTCCTGCTTGAGGATCACCTTGAACAAGGGTTGCAGCACACCGCGCTTGAGCCATCCCGGCAGGCGGCCTCGGGCCGTGGCAATCCGTGCGAACACGCGCAGCTCGCCCTCGGCAGCCGGGCTCAGCCAGGCGCTGACCAGCAGGTTGAGCCGGCCCTGGCGGTCGCGATATTCGATTTCCGCCAGCCCCGGCAGGCGGAATCGCCCCATGCTCAGGCCGCGTTCGCCTTCGAACAGCCGGGATATCAGGCCGGATTGAGTGCCTTCTTCGCTGTACTGCGCCTCAACCCCATCCTCCAACTGATGCACCCAGGCGCGAATTCGCTGGCGCTGGCGGTCGTGGCGAATCCAGCCGGCATGCACGAAGTGGGTGTGGAATCCGTCGAGGAAGTTCTCCGCGGCGTCCTGCAAGCTGCACTGCACTCGGTCGCTGATCCAGAACACGTCCAGGGCCTGGACCTGCTCGGCGGCGGCCACCGGCGGCTCATGCGGACGCTCGTTGGCGAGGCTGACCCACACCAGCCCCTGGGCTTCGCAACTGTGCAGGGGGTGCAGCAATGGCTGGCTGCAACGCTGCTGCGCCTGGCCGGGCAGGTGGCTGCACCGGCCCTGGGGGTCGAAACGCCAGCCGTGGTAGGGGCACTGGATCTGCCCGTCGCGCACCCGCCCGGCGCTCAGCGGCGCAAAGCGGTGGGGGCAACGGTCCGGCAGCACGGCGGGGGCGCCTTGGGCGTCGCGGAACACCACCAGGGGTACGCCGTGCAGGGTGCAGGCCAGGGGTTGGCGTTGCAGCTGTCGGCTCAGGGCGACGGGCCACCAGCCCGGGTGACTGTTCACAGTTTGAGTTTCCTCATCAGGGGCACGCCGATCCGTTGCAGTAGCAGGCCCATCAGTTGCCACACCAGGCGTCGCGACCTGGGCAGGTGGGCCACGTGGACCAGGCTGTATTCGATCTGTGGCTCACCACCGCGCAGGCGCTTGAAGGCTGCCGCGCCGGAGCTGAAGTTGAGCACCTGGCGGCGGTCCGCCGCTTCTTGCAGGCACAGCCTGGTCAGTTGCCGGTACAGGCCGGCGCGTTGGGGCAGGGCGGTGTCGTAGCCGACGATGGGCGTGCTGATCAGCGTGCTGTTGGCGAACCAGCCCAGGGCGCCGTCGATACGCCCTTCGGTGTTGCGCAGGGCGCGCACCTGCAGCCAGCCTTCGGCCTGCCCGCGTTGCAGCCATTGCGCGCTGTAGTGGGGGTTGAGATGGCTGTATTTGTCCAGGTAGAGCAGGTTGTACAGCTGCTCGATGCGCTGGAAGTCGGCCTCGTTCAGCTCGCTGCCGGGCACCACCGTATAAGGGCTGCGGCGCAGCAGGGTGGCGTCCAGGCGGGTGTTGTGGTGGCGCAGGAAGGTTGAGTTTTCGCCCTCGCGACCATCGAACAGGTACACCTGGCGGCTGGGAATGGCCAGGTAGCCCAGGGCTTGCAGGCGCTTGCGCAGTGCGCGGTTGCTGAAGTCGTTGAGCGAGCGAAAGCCGAAGCCATGGTCGGGAAACTCCCGACGCAGCAGTTCGGTGATCGCTGGCAAATCCGTGCCATCCCAGTCGGCCGGGTAGAGATTGGTGGACAGCAACCAGTTGTTGACCTGCACCAAACGGTCGACCCTGGCCGCGCTCAGCAACCGGTCCACGCCCTGGGTCAGCAGCTTCAAGGGCCAGGCCAGCCAGGGCCGGCGCAGGCGCTGCAGTTCTTCCCGGGCGTAGCCGCTGTAGGCGGTTTGCGGCGACACCACGTAGCAGTTATCCACAGGGCCGTGGCCGTGGTTGATGCTCACCGGGAACTGATGGTGGCCGGTGTCCAGCAGGGCCAGGGCCGTGCTGACATTGCCGATCAGCGCGCCACCGGCGCAGGTGTGCACGTAATGCCGGGCGTGGCTGTCGCCAGCGCTCGGGGGTTCGAGGGCCAGTTGCTCGGGCATTAGCAGCTTCATGGGCGCGGCGCCCCCAGGGGTTGGCCGTTCCACTCGATATCGGCGGTGGAGGCGGCCAGCAGCCCGCAACGGCGGGTCAGGGCGCGGCCGATGATTTCCGCCAGGCTCAGCACTTGGGCGGTCAGCGGGCCACGGTCGCCGTCCTGCACGATCACATCCCGGGCTTGTCGGTAGTCCTGCCAGAAGGTGTGGCTCAAGGCCCGTTGCGGCGCGGCCAGAAGCAGCATGGCCAGGGCGATCATCCGCGGTTCCAGGGTCGCTTCCAGCGTTGCGTCGGTTGGGTGGGTCAGCGCCGCCACCAGTTGCCCCCGCTGGTCGTCGAACAGGTGCACGCCGCTGGTGGCCCTGGGGTTGCATTCCAGGACATGGAAGCGACCCTGCTGGTCCTCGATGAAGTCAAAACCCACCTGCCCGGTGTAGCCGGTGGCCTGGCCGAACTGTTCCAGAAAGGCACGAATCGGTGCCGGGGCGCAGCTGTGGAAGTAGATCCCCGAGCCACGCCCGACCCGGTAGCGTGGCTGGTAGCTGCTGTGGGCCCGCAACTGGCCATCCACCAGCACGCTGAAGCTGCAGTATTCCTGGCCGGGGACAAAGCGCTGGGCCACCCAGGGGGCCTCGGCGCTGGGCCGGACCTTGGCCAGTTGCGCGGGGCTCGGGCGGATCAGGGTCTGGGAGGCGAAGCGCGAATAGGCCGGCTTGAACACCAGGGCGTCGTGCTCGGCGACCAGCGCTTGCAGCGCAGCTGGGTCATGCAGCACCCGGGTCGGTGGCGCGGCCACGGCCCAGCCCTCGGTCATGGCGGCGAAATCGCCCTTGTGGTGCAGGCGGTGCAACAGGTCGAACCCGCTGGTGAACACCCGGCACAGAGGTCGCAGGCGTTCCAGGCCGTGGGCCAGGTAGAACACCTCTTCGCAGGTGGGCAGCAGCAGGTCGATGGCCTGTTGCCGGATGATCATGGCCAGGGCTTCGATCCAGGCCTCGGGGTCGTGGCGTGGTTCGGGCAGGCGCACGAAGTGCTCGGCGGCGCGGCTGAAACGGCTCAGTGGCAGGGCCAGGGAATCGGCCACGGTCACCGTCCAGCCGGCTTGGCCAAAGGCTCGGGCCCACTCCAGGCAGGCCGGCGCCCGGGCACCGAGAATCAATACACGCATGACAGTCCCTCGGGAAGTTGCAGCATCAGCAGGCGGCGTCTTTTTGTCTGGGGCGGCGGTGCCTGCCAGTGGCCGAAGCTCAGGCTCGGCGCCTGCAGTCCTTGCTGTGCGCAGAGCTCGGCCAGGGCCTCGGTCAAGCGCTGGCACAGCCCGTGGTAGTCGCCCGAGGTGCGCAGGTTGGCCTGCCAGAGCAGTCCGCGCTGGTGGATTTCGTATTCCTCAAGTTCTGCCCCCAGCATCAGCAGGGCCCGGCGCAAGACATCGGGATAGAGCGGCGCCAGCTGCTGGCCGTCGAGCCGCGGCAGCCAGAGGATCTCGTCAGCGCGACCTTCCACGGCGGCGATGGCCCGCTCCGCGCGGCCACAGGGGCAGGGCGCGCTGGCTACCCGCAGGATGTCGTTGAGGCGATACCGCACGATCAACTGCGTGCGCCTTGAAAAGTCGGTGATGATCGGCTGGAAGCGCGTGCGTTGCGGGTCCAGCCACTGCGGCTCGATGTGCAGGTGGCTTTCGTTCAGATGCAGGGTGCCGGCTTCGCAGGTGTAGCCAAGAAAGCCTTCGCTGGCCTGATAGATCTGCTGGGGCTTGATCCCGAAGGCTTGCTGCGCCACTTCGGCGTCGGTGCTTTCCAGCACCTCGGCCACCGACAGGATGTGCCGCGGGCGGATCGTCAGTTGCCCGGCCAGGGCCGCCTGGGCCAGCCCGCGCAGCACCGTGGCCGGGGCCACCAGCACGTCCGGGTTCTGTTGATTCAAGCGTTCCAGGGAAGCGGCCAGGCCCAGGGTCAGGTCGTGAAAGGCGAAGTCGATGCGACGGCTGGCCAGGGTGGTGTACAGGCGGCTGTTGGCCCGCAGGAAAAAGGCGATCCGCAGCGGTGCCAACCAGGGGCACACCAGCCGGGGCAACAGGGCCCGGGGCAGGGTGCGCGCCAGCAGGATGCCGGCCCAGCGCTGGCGTTCCACGCTGCTGACCAGGAACACCCCCTGGGCCCCCGATGTACCGCTGGACAGGCCCACGGTGATGTCGCCCAGGGTCGGGCTGAAGTCCCGCGACTGCTCCGCTTGCAGGGCTACCGGCAGTACCTGCTCCAGGCTCAGGGCGCGGGTATTGAAGCCGGCGAAATCACTCATCAGGCTGGCCTTGTCCATGATCGGCAGGCGGTGCAGGCCGTCGTTTGCCAGCGCCTTGAAGCGTTCGCTACGGGGTATGACCCGGGCAATGAAGTACCTCAGGCGCCTTGCCTGCCAGGCTTCCAGCCGCTCGCGGCGACGAAAGCGCAGGGCGTAGCGGCTGAACACGAAGGAACCGATGGTGCGCAGCGTGCCCAGCAGGTGCTCACTGTTCATTGGCGAAAGCCTCCCAGGCCTGGGTGCAATGGGACGGCAGCACCGCCACCGCCGGTTCGCGGCGAATCAACTGGCCCAGGCCGCTGTAGGTGCGCACGTATTGCCTGCGGTCGGCGCTGGCAAACCACAGCGCCGGGGCGGCCGGCAGGCGCTCGGCGCGGCAGGCCGGCACCGACCAGCAGGCATCGGCTACCAGGAACACTGGCCGGCCTTGGGCATTGGGGATGAACAGGCCCAACTGGCCTTCGCTGTGCCCCGGCAGCGGCACGCCGATCAGGCTGCCATCGCCGAACAGGTCCAGGCCCTGCTCGAAGGGCGCCATCCAGCCCGGCAGCGCGTAGCTGGGGCTGGCTTCGGCCAGGTTCAGGCGGGCGCTGAAATCGTCCGGCAGCAAACCCGGCAAATGGCCGCCAAGGGTGGCCCGCCAACGCTGGTCGCGCAGGCTGTCGATATGTCGGTAATCGGCTTCCAGGGCGATGAAACGGGCATTGGCAAAATCCCGCAGGCCGGCGATATGGTCGGCGTGGAAGTGGGAAATGATCACGTAGCGGATATCCGCTGGGCCGATGCCCAGTTCATGCAGCTGGGCCCCCAGCTGTTCCGCCACCGGCAACTGCACCGGCACCGCGCTGCGGTACAGGCGCTCGGGCAGGGCGCGGGTGGCCTGGAAGAAGTGCTCGGCGTAGCCGGTGTCGTAGAGGATCCAGCCGTGGTCCGGGTGCTGGATCAGCCCGCACAAGGCCGGAAACTGCACCGGCGCCAGGCGCCCGCCACGGTCGGCCATGCATTCCAGGTGCTGGCACCAGCCGGCCCGCAGGATCTTCAAGCTGACGCAGCGGCTCATGGTCGTTGCTCCTGCTGTGCCAGCCACCATTTTGCGTGCTGGGCGATGCCTTGCTCCTGGGTGATGACCGGGCGATAGCCCAGCTCGTGCTGGATGGCGCTGATGTCCAGGGTCTGGCTGAAGGCCAGGACGCCTGCGCCGTAGCGGGTGATCAAGGGTTCGGCGCCGTTGCCCAGGCGCGCCTTGAGCTCCAGCAGGTGTGCCACGCCGTGCACCAGGGGCCAGGGCAGGCGGCGGGTACGCAGCGGCAACTGGAAGTGCTCGGCCATCTGTTGCAGCAGGTCCTTGAACGCCAGCGGTGTGGCGTTGCTCAGGTTGTACACGCACAGCGGGCGCGGCAGGGGGCGGGTCAGGGCCAGCCACACCGCGTGCACCAGATTGTCGACGCAGGTCAGGTCCAGCTGTGCCAGGCCGCCGCGCATCAATGGAATCGCTCCGCGTTGCATCACGCGCAACAGGCGGGGCATCAAGGTTGCATCCCAGGGGCCGAACACCGCCCGTGGCCGCAGGATCACGCATTCGGGCAGGCCGGCTTCACCCAGCAGGGTTTCGGCCTGGGCCTTGCTGCGGGCGTAGTCATTCACCGGTGGTGGCAGTGGCTGGTCTTCGCGGATGCCCAGGCGGTCGCTGAAGTTGAAGTACAGGCTGGGAGTGGAGATATGCACCAGCCGTGGGATGCGGTTGTCCCGGCAGGCGTGGATCACCTCGGCGGTGGAGTCGAGGTTGGCTCGGGCGAAAGCCTGGGGCGAACCCCAGGGCGAGGACAGCGCCGCGCAATGGACGATGGCGTCATGCCCTCGGGTGGCGTCGGCCAGCAGGCGCTTGGCCTGTCGGCTGCCGTGTTCCAGGGGTAGCCAGCGTACAGGCGCCGGGCTGTGGACAATGACTTGGGCCGCCGCCTCGGGGTTGCGTCCGCTGAACTGCACTTCGCAGCCCTCGGCGGCCAGCTTCCACACCAGATGCCGACCGATAAAACCGGTTCCACCAGTGACCAGGATTTTCATCAGAACTCCAGAATCAGGCCGCCCAGGGACAGGCCCGCGCCGGTGCCGATCAGCATCAGGGTCTGCCCGCGTTGAATACGTCCGTCGCGCACCGCGATGTCCAGCGCGGTGGGCAGCGACGCCGCCACCTGATTGCCGTGCCGGGCAAAGATATCGATGACTTTCTCCGGCCCCAGGCTCAGGCGTCTGGTCGCATGCGCCATGGCCTGCTGGCTGGCCTGGTGGGGGATGATCCAGTCGACCTGCGCCAGGGGCAGCGCGGCTTGCTGGAGCAGGTCGTCCATCAGGTCGGGCAGGTGCTTGGCCGCCAGGCGGAACACGCCCTTGCCCTGCATGGCGAAGCTGGTCAGGGGCTCGAACGGCACGTCGATGCGCCGCGGGTGAAAGCGTGAACCGCCAGCGGGGATCTGACACAGCGCGGCGCCTTCGGCGTAGGTCTTGAGGCGCGAGGCGAGGATCTTCTGGCCACCGTCGCCCACCCCCAGCACCACTGCCGCCGCACCGTCGCCGAAGATGCCGCTGACTTCCACCTGCTGCCAGTCCAGGCCGCAGGAGGCGATATCGGCGCACACCAGCAGGACACGTCGGTAGTGCTCGGCCTGGATCGGCCAGGACAGGGTGTCCAGAGCGGCGATAAAGCCCAGGCAGCTGGCGTTGATGTCCATGGCCGGGATACCCGACTGCCCCAGGCCCAGCTCCCGTTGCAGCAGCGCGGCGTTGCAGGGCATGCCTTGGTCCAGGGTGCCGCTGGCGCAGACGATCAGGTCCAGCTGGTCCAGCGCCAGGCCTGCTGCGTCCAGGGCCCGGTGCGCGGCGCTGGCGCCGAGGCTGGCGGCGGTGTCCGCAGGGGCGGCGACATGGCGCTGCTGCACTCCGCTGATGCGCGCCACGCTACCGGCTTCCAGGCCGAGCTGGCGGTCCAGTTCAGCGCTGGTGACCACCTGCTGCGGCAGGGCATGGCCAGTGCCGAGGATGGCCAGCGCGCGGGCAGGGCGGGGGGAGGACGCTGATGTGTGCATGCAAATTCCGTTGGTGGGGCGTCGGGGGAGGTGATCAGTTGGCGCTTGGCGCCACCGGGCAGTGGCTCAGAAAAGCTTGCAGCCCTTGCTGATATTCCTCGGCGTCCATCAGTTCACTGTGTTTGGCGATGCGGCAGGCCTGGCCTTTGCGCTGCATCTGGGCATCGGCCACGTCGTAGAAATTGGCCGCTTCGCGCAGGAACACGATCTGCCCCCAGGTCAGGCTGCTCTTGGCTCTGGGAGGTTTGCTCAGGGAGAAGCCCTGGTCGTCGAAGGTCAGGTGGTAAACGCCCTCGATAGCCTTCAACGGCGCCCGCAGGCGGGCTTCGATCAGGCGGTGATTCAGGCTGCGTAGCGGCGTGCGGTTACGAGTTCGGGCTTGTAGGCGCTGAACCCAGCGCCCGGAAAAGCGCCACCAGAGCGGGATGAAAATCAGCGCGCAGAGCACCAGGGCGATGATTTTTTCCGGAGTAAAGCGCCGTTCCGGGAAATACAGCGCCAGGGGCGCGGCGATCAGGCTCAGCAGCAGGATCAGCGGGCCGAGCAGGCGCCCTTGCCAACGTGAGGTGACGCTGGAGATCCGCGTCTGCAATTGGTCATGCTCAAGCAGCGCCTGCGGCAGTGTTTCGGCAAGCCGGGCTTCGGTGTGGGCCGGGGTGAGGCGGTACTGCAATTCCATGGCGGCTGAATCCGAGGTCCGTGTTCGGTGAGGGCGGCAGTTTACCGATTTCTGGGGGCCGGTAGCGGCGGTTTGCACGGGAACGCCGGCTCGCCGCTCAGGTTGGAAACTGTTCTATATGTCGCTCCACCCACTGGTACAGGCATTCATCCAGTAGTGGCCTCTGCTGGTTGAAGTGGTCCTGGCGGCGGTTGAAGAGCGGGTCCTGGTTGATCCGCATGGCCAGCTCGATGGGGCATTCGTGCTCGGCATGGGCGGCCCGCACCTGCTGCTGGCGCTGATCGGCCTGTTCCAGGGTGTCCGCCAGGGTGTCGAGTTGCAGGAGCCTGAACTGAGCGATGGCCTGGGGCAGGTGAAAGTGCAGGGCGCTGTCGAAACCTTCCCAGCCCTCATAGGCCAGCCATTCGTGCAGGATCATGAAGCAGCGTGGGGCCGGGGCCAGTTGCTCCAGTCGCGCGAAATCCAGCCAGTACTGGCGTGGCAGTTGCTCGGCGGTTTCGATGGCCTGGGCAATCAGGTCCAGGGCCTGGCCCGGGTCCCGATGATGCTTGCGCAGGATGCGCTGGGTCAGGGTGAAGCGCGCTTCTTCTATAGCGTGCAGGGCGCGGTTGAGGTCGTAACCGGCGTTGAGCAGCTGTTCCCTGGCTTGCTCGGAGGGCAGGCCGGATTTGTCTACCAGCACCTGCAACAGCTCGGACTTGTAGAGCTCGGCGGCTTGTTGAGGGTTGCCTGCGCAGCGGGCGAGCAGGGCTTGGGCGTGACGCAGGCCGATGGGGAGCAGGGCGCGTAGCTGTTGCAGGGCCTGGGTGGATGTCGGGTCCATCGACGGAGTGCCTTGGTAGTCATTGCCGGCTGTGGCGGGAGGCTGATTATCCACTGCCCCGAACAAAACCTGTAGCCGCTGCCGCCGGCTGTGAACGAGCTGGGCGGCACTCCGACGAGGCGGGTGCAGCGATTTCAGGGCGAAAGCACTGCACCAGGCACATAGCGGATGTGCCGGTATCGACGGCCCCTGCGGTGCCGTTCGCAGCCTCGCGGGCTCGGCAGCGGCTACGGGGTTGGGGTGAGGTGGGGGTGGCAATTGCAGTGGCAGGGAAAAATCCCAGGCAAAAAAAAGGGCCTGGAGACGAGTCTCCAGGCCCTCAAAAGGTGAGAGGTGTCTAGTCCCTCAACCTGGTGAGCGGTGTTGCATGTTTCGGTGTCGCGGCGGTTACGCTTTCAGCGGAACCAGGCGCGGGGCAATCATGTTTTCCGGACGCAGGATGTCGTCGAGCATGGCGTCGTCCAGCAGGCCTTCTTCGCGAACCAGTTCCAGCACGCCGCGGCCGCTTTCCAGGGCGATGCGAGCGATACGGGTGGCGTTCTCGTAGCCGATGTACGGGTTCAGCGCGGTGACCAGGCCAATGGAGTGCTCAACCAGCTCGCGGCAACGGGTTTCGTTGGCGGTGATGCCGGTGATGCAGTGCTCGCGCAGCATGTCCATGGCGCGTTGCAGCAGGCGGATCGAGTCGAAGATCTTGAAGGCGATCAGCGGCTCCATCACGTTCAGTTGCAGCTGGCCGCCTTCGGCCGCGATGGTCAGGGCCAGGTCGTTGCCGATGATCTGGAACGCCACCTGGTTGACCGCTTCCGGGATAACCGGGTTGACCTTGCCGGGCATGATCGAGCTGCCGGGCTGACGCGCTGGCAGGTTGATCTCGTTGATGCCGGTACGCGGGCCGCTGGACAGCAGGCGCAGGTCGTTGCAGATCTTCGACAGCTTGACCGCGGTGCGCTTGAGCATGCCGGAGAACAGCACGAAGGCACCCATGTCGGAGGTGGCTTCGATCAGGTCGGCCGCCGGGACCAGCGGCTGGCCGCTGATGGTGGCCAGGCGTTGCACGGCCAGGTTCTGGTAGCGCGGGTCGGCGTTGATGCCGGTGCCGATGGCGGTGCCGCCCAGGTTGACTTCGGTCAGTACTTCCGGCGCCAGGGTCTTCAGGCGGGCCAGGTCTTCACCCAGGGTGGTGGCGAAGGCGTGGAACTCCTGGCCGAGGGTCATCGGCACGGCGTCTTGCAGCTGGGTACGGCCCATCTTCAGGACGTGGCTGAACTCTTCACCCTTGGCGGCGAACGACTGGATCAGGCTATCGAGGCTGGCCAGCAGTGCGTCGTGACCCAGCAGCAGACCCAGGCGGATCGCGGTCGGGTAGGCGTCGTTGGTCGACTGCGCCATGTTCACGTCGTTGTTCGGGTGCAGGTACTGATATTCGCCCTTGCTGTGGCCCATGGCCTCCAGCGCGATGTTGGCGATGACTTCGTTGGCATTCATGTTGGTCGAAGTGCCAGCGCCGCCTTGAATCATGTCCACCACGAACTCTTCGTGGAAGTCGCCGCGGATCAGGCGGGCACAGGCCTCGCTGATGGCCGCATGCTTGGCTTCGCTCAGGTGACCCAGTTCGCGGTTGGCGTCAGCAGCTGCCTGCTTGACCATCGCCAGGGCCACGACCAGTTTTGGGTAATGCGAAATCGGAACGCCCGAGAGGCGGAAGTTGTTTACCGCTCGCAGGGTCTGGATGCCGTAATACGCTTGAGCCGGTACTTCGAGTACGCCAAGCAGATCTTTTTCTGTACGGAAAGATGCAGCGGAGGACATGACGGAAATCATCTCGGTAGGGACCCGGTCTGTGCCGGGAACGCTGCGAATCCTAGGGCTAAGGGTAATTTAGAGCCAATGCTGTTAAACACTGGCCTATGCATATTCGGCATAATGCCCATGTGACGCCGCTTTGCCGGCGAGCGTGTGACCTAAAATGGTGCGTGTCCGGGAGGACGTGATGAATCTGGAAAGCAAATGGCTCGAGGACTTCAGTGCCCTGGCCGCCACCCGTAGCTTCTCGCAGGCCGCCGAGCGTCGCTTCGTGACCCAGCCAGCGTTCAGCCGACGCATCCGCAGCCTGGAGGCCGCCCTGGGCCTGACCTTGGTCAACCGTTCGCGCACGCCGGTGGAGCTGACGGCGGCCGGGCAGCTGTTCCTGGTGACGGCGCGCACTGTGGTCGAGCAGCTCGGCGAAGTGGTGCGCCACCTGCACCATCTGGAAGGGGGGCAGGGCGAGGTGATGCAGGTGGCGGCGGCCCACTCCCTGGCCCTGGGGTTCTTTCCACGCTGGATCGCACAACTGCGCAACGAGGGCCTGAACATTGCCACCCGGTTGGTGGCGACCAACGTCGGCGATGCGGTACACGCCCTGCGCGAGGGCGGTTGTGACCTGATGCTGGCTTTCTATGACCCGGACGCGGCCTTGCAGATGGACTCGGAAATCTTCCCCTCGCTGCACCTGGGGCACACCGAGATGCTTCCGGTCTGCGCCGCCGATGCCCAGGGCAAGCCGCTGTTCGACCTGGAAGGCGAAGCCAGCGTGCCGTTGCTGGCCTACAGCGCCGGGGCCTTCCTCGGGCGATCGGTCAATCTGCTGCTGCGCCAGCGCAACCTGCGTTTCACGACCGTCTATGAGACCGCCATGGCCGATAGCCTCAAGAGCATGGCCCTGGAAGGCCTGGGTATTGCCTGGGTGCCGCAATTGAGCGTGCGCGCCGAGCTGGCCCGGGGCGAGCTGGTGGTGTGCGGTGGCGCGCAATGGCATGTGCCGCTGGAGATCCGCCTGTACCGCTGTGCCCTGGTGCGCAAGGCCAACGTGCGCCTGCTGTGGCGCAAGCTCGAGGGCGCCGCGGCGCAGGGTGCGAGCAACCCATGACCCTGTAGCCGCCGGTGAGGCTGCGACAAGGCCCGCCGGGCCCTCGGGTGCGTGGCCGACTGGACCTTTTCTGCGGCCGTTGTGCGCCCGTGCGTCGCCTGTGGCCGCGGCTACAGGAAACCGGCAGGGCCGCAGGGATTTCCAATGTGGGGCGGCTGACTTCAAAGTCAATAAAACCGGGCCTTTGGGCAAAGAAGGCCAGTGTGTCGCAGGTGGTCGGTGAACGTGTGTCGCGGACATTTTTTTGGGTATACTGCGCGGCCTCCGGCCGGTTTACCTGGCCAGAATTCGTACAACAAGCCACGCCATTTTGCGTGGCTTGTTGTTTTTTGACGCGCCTGCGGGCGCCCAGAGAGAAAGAGGCACGACGATGAGTGCACTGGTTGGCGTGATCATGGGCTCCAAGTCCGATTGGTCCACCCTTAGCCACACCGCCGATATGCTGGATAAACTCGGCATCCCCTACGAGGTGAAGGTGGTTTCCGCACACCGCACCCCGGACCTGCTGTTCCAGTACGCCGAAGAGGCCGAATCGCGTGGCATCGAGGTGATCATCGCCGGTGCCGGTGGCGCGGCCCACCTGCCAGGCATGTGTGCGGCCAAGACCCACCTGCCGGTGCTGGGCGTGCCGGTGCAGTCCTCGATGCTCTCGGGCGTGGATTCGCTGCTGTCGATCGTGCAGATGCCCGCCGGCATCCCGGTGGCGACCCTGGCCATCGGCAAGGCCGGTGCGATCAACGCCGCCCTGCTCTCGGCGAGCATCCTGGGCGCCAAGCATCCGCAGTTCCATGCGGTGCTGAAAAAATTCCGTGCTGAACAGACAGACAGCGTCCTGGACAATCCAGACCCGCGCGTCGCCTGAGGTCGTTGACGATGAAGATCGGTGTAATCGGTGGCGGCCAGCTGGGCCGCATGTTGGCCCTGGCGGGAACCCCGCTGGGAATGAACTTCGCTTTCCTCGACCCGGCGCCGGATGCCTGCGCAGCCGCCCTGGGCGAACACCTGCGGGCCGATTACGGCGACCAGGACCACCTGCGCCAGTTGGCCGACGAGGTGGACCTGGTGACCTTCGAATTCGAGAGCGTGCCGGCCGAGACCGTGGCCTTCCTGTCGCAATTCGTGCCGGTCTACCCGAGCGCCGAGGCACTGCGCATCGCTCGTGACCGCTGGTTCGAGAAGAGCATGTTCAAGGACCTGGGGATTCCCACCCCCGAGTTCGCCGACATCCAGTCCCAGGCCGACCTGGACGCCGCGGTGGCGCGCATCGGCTTGCCGGCCGTGCTCAAGACCCGGACCCTGGGCTACGACGGCAAGGGCCAGAAGGTCCTGCGCAGCGCCGCCGATGTCGAGGGTACCTTCGCCGAGCTGGGCAGCGTGCCGTGCCTGCTGGAAGGCTTCGTGCCGTTCACTGGCGAAGTGTCGCTGATCGCCGTGCGTGCCCGCGATGGCGAGACCCGGTTCTACCCGTTGGTGCACAACACCCACGACAGCGGCATCCTGCGCCTGTCGGTGGCCAGCAGCGATCACCCGTTGCAGGCGCTGGCCGAGGATTACTCCAGCCGCGTGCTCAAGCAACTGGACTACGTGGGCGTGATGGCGTTCGAGTTCTTCGAGGTGGACGGGGGCCTGAAGGCCAACGAAATCGCCCCGCGGGTACACAACTCCGGGCACTGGACCACCGAAGGCAGCCAGTGCAGCCAGTTCGAAAACCACCTGCGGGCGGTGGCCGGCCTGCCGCTGGGTTCCACTGCCAAGGTGGGCGAGAGCGCCATGATCAACTTCATCGGTGAAGTACCGCCGGTGGACAAGGTCATCAGCATCGACGACTGCCATCTGCATCACTACGGCAAGGCTTTCAAGGTCGGGCGCAAGGTCGGCCATGCCAACCTGCGCTGTGCCGACCAGGCGACCCTGCAGGCGCAGATCCTCAAGGTCCAGGCGCTGGTCGCCGAATAACAAATGCACCGGCTGGCGGGAACC